>OFHK01000142.1_pt1 | contig 22347 bp, 21 predicted proteins | sample 1521951 | NCBI WGS metagenome assembly OFHK01 (sample SAMEA2468436, study PRJEB22500) | soil metagenome | biome: Glassland; feature: Farmland; material: Clay | place: Australia | collected 2013-01-31 | depth 0.55 m
GGCCCGGGGGGGCAGCCGGGGGCGGCGGGGGGGTGGGGCCGGGCAGGGGGACCGGTCCGGGACGCCGGTGCCGCCGTGAAACGGGAGCCGGGGCCGGCGGATGCATGGCTGCGGGCAGCGGACTCGGCGCCGGGGCGGGGATCGGGGTGGGAACTGTGCCGTCCATGTTCATCACCTTCCGTCTCCCGCATTTGTGCCCGTATTCTCGCCCTGCTCACCTGGATGGGCGATTCTGGCCGCAATCCAGGCTCCCGCCGTCCCCCCGGGCACCCGGTAGGGCCGCTCGGCGGCCGGGTACTTGCGCCGCAGCACGATCAGTGCCGGGAACACGAAGATGTAGCTCACCGCCGCGGTGGAGATCACCAGCGCGATCATGACCGAGAAGAAATGGGCCAGGCGGCCCTGGGTGATCAGGAACACGAAGAAGACGAACGCCGAGCCGATGACGCCCGACATCAGGTTGACCGTGAGCGGCGTCCCGAACCTCGCAGGATCATCTTCGGGACGTCACGCAGTGCTGGCAGTCACCTTGGGAACTGCTGGGGCCTGTGCTGCTGGCGACCACGTGCCGGTACTCCACCTCCTCGGCACACCTTCCGGGCCTGGTCGATCCATCGGATGCCAGGGAGTGGTACTTCCACCCGGTCGCGGGCAGACTCGCTGGTACCGTCGTCAGCCCGGTACCAGTGGAGTCGCACATGGATCATGAACTGTTCAGCGAGGAGCGCTCGGCGGAGGTGGTGGCGGCCAGCTTCGCCAGCGCACCCCCGCGGCTGCGCGAGTTGCTCACGTCGCTGGTCACCCACCTGCATGCCTTTGTCAAGGAGACCGGGCTGACGGCGCAGGAGTGGGAGCAGGGAATCGCCTTTCTCACCGCGGCCGGCCACAAGTGCGACGATGTGCGGCAGGAGTTCATCCTGCTCTCTGATGTGCTGGGGGTCTCGATGCTGGTCGAGACCATCAACCACCGCACCGCCGGCGGGTCAACCGAGTCCACCGTCACCGGGCCGTTCCACGTGGTCGCCTCACCATCCCGGGCGCTTGGTGACAGCATCTCGCTCGACGGCAAAGGCGAGCCGTGCCTGGTCACCGGCCAGGTCACCGGGCCAGATGGCGAGCCGGTGCCCGGCGCCAGCGTTGACGTCTGGCAGGCCAGCGCGGACGGCTTCTATGACGTCCAGCAACCAGGAATCCAGCCCGAACGCAACCTCCGCGGGCTGTTCACCGTCGACGCCGACGGCCGCTTCTGGTTCAACACCATCGTCCCGCGCTACTACCCGATCCCCGACGACGGCCCGGTCGGCGGCATGCTGCACGCGGCCGGCCGGCATCCCTTCCGCCCGGCCCACGTCCACTTCATCGTCACCGCGCCCGGCCACCAGACGGTGACCACGCACCTGTTCGTGGCCGGCAGTCCATACATCGACTCCGACGCGGTGTTCGGCGTCAAGGAAAGCCTGGTGCGCAGCTTCCCGCTGGTCAACGATCCGGCCCGCGCCGCCGAGCATGGGCTGCCCAACCCGTTCCGCACCGTTCACTTCGACGTGCGGCTGTTGCGGGCGCAGGACGCCCCGGCTCCCGCAGGAGACTAACGGACACCACGGGGGCGGAACTGGACGCTGATCCGCGGGCCGGTGGCACGCATGGTCTTGGGGACGGCGTGCTCCCAGGTTCGCTGGCAGCTGCCGCCCATCACCAGCAGGTCGCCGTGGCCGAGGTCGTGGCGGAGGGTGGGACCGCCGCCGTGACGTGGCCGCAGCAGCAGCGCACGCGGCGCGCCGAGAGACACGATGGCCACGATCGTGTCCTGCGTGCTGCCCCGCCCGATGGTGTCGCCGTGCCAGGCGACACTGTCCCGGCCGTCCCGGTACAGGCACAGCCCCGCCGTGCACAGCGACTCACCGAGCTCGGGCCGGTAGTGCGCGTCGAGTGCGTTCCTTACCTGGTCAAGAATGGGATCAGGAAGGGCGCGGCCCTCAGCGTAGAAGCACAGCAGCCGCGGAACGTCCACCACCCGGTCATACATCTGCCGCCGCTCGGCGTGCCACGGCACCGCTGCCAGCAGCCTGCCGAACAGCGCATCGGCGCCGCCGAGCCAGCCCGGGCGGACATCCACCCAGGCTCCGCGGGCAAGGACGGTCCTGCGGACCGACCCCCCCAACGGCGCCGGGCCCGGCCGGCCGGCCAGGTCGAGCAGGGATCCCTGGAACGCAACTGCCATCCGGCAAGCCTACATCCGAATGTATGTTCTATTCAATCGTGGCCGGGTAACCCTGGCCGACTGCCGTGGCCCGGCGGCGCCCTGAGCGCCGGCAGTAATGGCTTGTGTCCGCGAGTCGCGCCCGGCATAGGCTGATGACAACCATCCAAACATCACCTAACCTGGGCGCTAGATGGAAATGCCCTGATGCGTACAGGGGGACCCAGTGGATACTGACACTCAGGCCATCCGTAGTGGGCCGGATCCCTGCTTGATCACCGATCTAGGGCACGTCCCGCTTGGGCAACTGGCCGAGCGGGCCGCCGAGGCCGACAGCGGTGTGGCGGCGGTAGTGCTCCGGATCCTGGAAGGCATGGAAGGCCCGGGCCCTGCACGCGTCCTGGTTATGTCATTCAATTCTGCCATCTGAGACGACGGCATGCCCGCATCTGTCTCTCAGTATGTCCTGAAGGTGCACAGCAGGTGTGATCTCTCCTGTGATCACTGTTATGTCTACAAGCACGCCGATCAAAGCTGGCGTACCAAGCCGAGGGTCCTGGCCAAGGAAACCGCCACGCAGATTGCCACGCGGATAGCCGAGCACGCCGCCAGCCACCAGCTCGATGAGGTGCACGTCGTCCTTCATGGCGGCGAGCCGCTGCTGCTTGGTCATGACGGACTGCGCGCGACGCTGACCGCCCTTCGCTCGGTAATCGATCCAGTCACCGGGCTCGACCTGCGCATTCATACCAACGGCGTACTGCTCGACGAGAAATTATGTGAACTCTTCGCAGACTACGGCGTGCAGGTAGGCGTCTCGCTTGACGGTGACCGCGCAGCGAACGATCGCCACCGCAGATTCCCGGACGGCCGCAGTAGTTACCTGGAGGTGCTGCGGGCACTTGCATTGCTGAGGCGGCCAGAATTCCGGCATCTTTACTCGGGAATTCTGTGCACCGTCGACCTGAATAATGATCCGGTCGCCGTTTACGAGGCCCTCATAGCTGAGGCACCGCCGTGCCTGGACCTGCTGCTGCCACACGCGACGTGGGATCAGCCGCCGCCCCGGCCGGGCGGCGTGCACGCCCCCTACGCGGCCTGGCTGGGCCAGATCCATGCCCGCTGGGTCGCCGATAAGCGCCCCGTGCCCATCCGGCTGTTCGATTCGCTGCTGTCCGCCTGGCATGGGGGACCGAGCGGAAGCGAAGCGGTTGGGCTCGATCCGGTCGACCTGCTGGTCATCGAGACCGGTGGCGACTGGGAGCAAACCGACTCACTGAAGACGGCTTTCGACGGCGCGGCGGCAACCGGGCTGAACGTGTTCACCCACTCGGTCGACGAAGCGGCCGCGCACCCCGGGGTAGCCGTGCGGCGCCGTGGTCTCAGCGGACTGAGCGTTACCTGCCGTTCCTGCTCGCTGGTGAGAGCGTGCGGAGGCGGCCTGTATGCGCACCGGTACCGATCCCCCAATGGCTTCAATAATCCATCCATCTATTGCGATGACTTGAAGGTGCTGATTCCCCAGGTGACGGAGATGCCGAAGGCCGCGCCAGCCGCGCGGGCCCCGATCGCCGGTCCGGTTACCGGGTACATCCTGCCGGCCGGTGCGTTCGAGGCACTGTCGGCAGGCCCAGGCGACGCCGGGGCGATCGCGTCGCTGCTCGAGACCCGCATCTCGATCACCCGGGCGCTGCTGGCCACGGTGGCCGCCGGGCTCGGCAGCGCGAAAGGAGCCCTCGGCAGCGCGGCGGCTGAGGGCTGGGCCTTGCTCGCCAGGCTGGACGTGGAGCAACCCGCCGCGGTCCGCGAGATCTGCGCGTATCCCTTCACCCAGGCGTGGGCGGCCCGGTGCCTGCGCCCGCCGAAGGGCGCTGATCACGATCTGGACCGGGCACACCTGGCCGGGCTCGCTGCCGCGGCCACGTTGCGGGCGGGAGTAGTGGCCGAGATAACCCTCCCTGTCCGGGACGGCTCGCTCTACCTGCCGGCCTTTGGCGCGCTCACGGTGGGGACGGCCGCAGGCAGCACATCGGTCCTGCGCCTGCCGCCCGGTGAGCCCGGTTCCCTGCACGGCACGCCAGATTGGCAACTGGTTCGCCGCGTCTCCTCCGCGGGCCTGTCCGTCACCGTCGAGGACATCGACCCATTCCGTGACTGCTATGAGTGGCCTGTCGCGGGGCGGCTGCCCGATGGGAAGTGGCGAGCCTGGCGGCTGGCTCTCACGGCCGCCGCCCAGCAGCTGGCAAGGCAGGTCCCGGCGTACGCGAGCGTTCTGCGTGCGGGCCTGCGATCGGTGGTCCCGCTGCGGCCAGATCCGGCGGGCGACCTGCGGAGCGGGACCGCACGGCAGATCTTCGGCTCCATGGCGGTGACCCTTCCACCCGACGTTGACGCGCTGGCTGAGCTGCTTGTGCACGAGATGCAGCACGTGAAACTGGCCGCGTTGCTCGACCTGTTCGACCTGTTCGACCCCTTGGACGGCAGCCTGCACCGGGTGCCATGGCGTGGCGATCCGCGCCCGGTCGAGGGAGTACTGCACGGCACGTACGCCCATCTGGCCATTGCCGAACTGTGGCGGTCCAGGGCACGGGAGGCACCGGATGGCGAGGCGGGCAAGCGCTTTCAGAAATACCGTTCCTGGGTCACCCGGGGCATGGACGTTCTGTCATCCGCCGGAACACTGACGCCGGACGGCGAGCGCTTCGTCGCCGGAATGCGCGCCACGATCGACGCGTGGGCCGATGGCCAGTGAACCAGCCCATGGCCCCCGGCGCGGCCAGTCCGATCTCGGCCGACTCACCGCCGACCTGCGGGCGCTTGGCGTACGGCCGGGCCAGGACCTGCTTATCCACTGCGCCCTGCGCCAGGTGGGGCGGATCGACGGGGGCGCGGCCACCCTCATCGACGCACTGCGTGCCGCGGCCGGCCCGGCGGCCACGCTGGTGGTCCCGACCCAGACCACATTGAATTCATTCACGTCGAATGCTTTCCTGACCGCGACGGCAGGCTATAGCGCCGAGCAACTGGCGCAGTACCTGGCGGCCATGCCGGGCTTCGATCCCGCGAGCACGCCGTCAACCGGGATGGGCGCGCTGGCCGAGCACGTGCGGACCCGGCAGGGGGCGTGTCGCAGCAGTCATCCGCATACCTCCTTCACCGCGCTGGGGCCACGCGCCGCGGCCTGCGCCTCCATCCACGACCTGGACTGCCACCTCGGGGAGCGTTCCCCGCTGGGCTGGCTATACGCAGCGGACGCGGCGATTCTCCTGCTCGGCGTCGGCTACACCGCCTGCACGGCCTTCCACCTGGCGGAGTACCGGCTGCCTGGCCCACTGCCGCTGCGGCGCTATACCTGCTTCACGGCCGCGGACGGAGCGCGGACGAAGCATGAGTTCACCGATGTCGCTTTCGACGACAGCGATTTCGCCCGGCTTGGCGCAGCGATCGGCCCCGAGCCTTTCGTGCTGCATGGCCAAGTCGGGGCGGCGCTCTCCCTCCTGCTGCCGGTGCGGGCCGCTGTGGATTTCGCGCTCGCCTGGTTCCTGGATCACCGAAGCCGGGTGACCTCATGACAATGGCGCACCAACACTGTCGAAGCGCGCTATCGCCTCGTTACGATGAAGGCGGCACCAGCGTAACGCGGGGTGCGACGCGAGGGGTGGTGCGAGGTGCGACGCGAGGTGCGCCCGGCCAGAGATCCCACAGCGCCGTTGTTCTTCCTGAGCTATGCCCATACCGATGGTCCCGCTCGGAACGGCCCGCATTCATTGGTGAAGAAGTTCTTCGACGACCTGTCCGAGAACGTGGCAGAAATGGCCGGGAGCCCGGCTGGCGCGGATCCGGGATTCATGGACCGGTCCATGCAGAGCGGGACCCGCTGGACTCCCGAGTTGCTGCACGCAGTCGGCACCTGCCAGGTCTTCGTCGCCCTGCTGTCGGCCCGCTACCTGGAGAGCATGTGGTGCGGAATGGAGTGGGACGCGTTCTCGCAACGGCCGGTAAGAGTATACCGCGAGAGTGCCTCCCGGCATGGGACCTGCATTATCCCGGTCCTGTGGGCGCCACCGGTCCGCGACTGGCAGTGGCCCGAGGCTGTCCGGCAAGTGCAGCGGTTCTCGCCGGAAGGGCTGCGGGACACCTATATCACACAATATCGCAAGGACGGAATTTTCGGCCTATGCCAGATGGGCCGGAGAGCCCCCTATCAGGCGGTTGTCTTTCGGCTGGCGCAGCTGGTCGCGGAGATCTACTACACCCATCGGGTCGAACCCCGCCAGTTCGTGCCGGAGCAATTGCGCAACATATTTGAGGGGGAGAGACGGTGACCGATGCTGACCGCACCCACCGAAGCCCACCCGAGGGCCGCAGCTACTTCTTTCTTAGCTACGCGCATTCAGCTCCGCTGGAGGGTGAGGAACCGGGCGATCCCGATCAGTATGTCCGCCGGTTCTTCCACGACCTCGTACGCGCCGTCAAGGCACAGGCGCCGCCGCCGCGCTCCGGCCCGCCCGCGGGTTTCTCCGACCTGGCGATCCCCGTCGGCGCGGATTGGAAGAAGTCTCTCAGCGATGCGCTTGGGGCGGCCGAGGTATTTGTGCCGCTGTACTCCCCGGGCTATTTTGCGAAGTCCCGGCCGGGCCGGGAATGGACATGCTTCCACGAGCGCCTGGTGGAGGCCGGCCTGGAAGATCCGGCGCAGCGGTTCGCACCCGTGCTGTGGACCCCACTGTGGGAGCAGGAGGCTCCGCCGCGGTTTCGTGAGGCATTGGCGGTCGGTGCTTCCGAGCCGGAGTATGCCAGAAGCGGCCTACGGGGACTGCTGAAGATTGCCGCGTACCGCAAGTCCTACCGGGCTGTGGTGCTTCAGGTGGCAGAACGGATCGTCACCCTAGCCGGGGAATCGCGGCTCGAGCCGTCAGCCGTCCCTGACATCGACACGGTGGAAAGCCGTTTCCAGCCCGGTGCCCACCTTGCCGTCTTCCAGGTGAGCGTCGCCGCCCCGACCGCCCGCACCGCGCCAACCGGCAGGGACCCCAGCCGCTACGGCGACAGCAGCACCCAGTGGCGGCCCTTCCCCGGGCAGGAAGCCCCACTGGCCGAATATGCCAAGCAGATCGCGGAGCGGCTCGATTTCCGGGTCGAGCTTATCGGGATCGGCGGTAACGGGGAGCCAGCCTCCGGTGAGCCCGGCATGACCCTGCCCGATCCCTGGCTCATCCCCCGTAAACCAGGGCTTGTCCTGATCGATCCCTGGTTCATCGCCAGCGACGAAGGATTGCGGGCGCTGCGATCCATCGTGCGTGACCTGCCGCGGTGGGTGGTGCCATTGCTGGTCATCAGCCCGCCGACGGACCGCGCGACTGACGAACTGGTGCGGCGGGTGCGGGATATCATGCGCCCGGCCGGGATACTGCCCACCGAGTCATCTCACCCTGCTTCTCGCAGCGTGAATTCACTCGAAGACTTCGTCTCGGCCGTGCCGATGCTGGTCGCCGAAGCCGAGCGGCAGTACCTTCGCCGTACCAGGGTCGGGGTTCCGGTGCCCTTGCGGCCACCAGTGGCACGGCTTCGCCTCGGTGACGCCGCACCGCCGGATACACACACTTCAGCACCGCGCCCGACGGGGGAGGAACCAGATGCCTGACGAGCGAGAGGGCACACCGCCCTGTGATGGCCAGGTCGTCACTTTCTACTCGTTCAAAGGGGGCACCGGGCGGACGATGGCGCTCGCCAATGTGGCGTGGATCCTCGCGGCCAACGGGAAACGGGTGCTCGCCGCCGACTGGGATCTGGAGTCTCCCGGCCTGCACCGGTTCTTCCAGCCCTTTCTGGATACCGAGGTGAGCGAGAGCCCCGGCATTATCGACTTCGTCCGCGAGTACGAGTGGGCCGCCGACGCATACCTCGAATCTCTCACCGCGGAAGTGCCGACGGACAGCGAGGAGGCGGAGGCGACCGCGTCCCGCGGGCTGACACGGCTCATAAGTGAGCGCGCAAAGGTACAGAAATATACCATCCCGGTCCGCTGGGATTTTCCGGCGGGGGGGAGCCTGAGCCTCCTGTTCCCAGGGAAGCAGAACAGTGACTACAAGTCGACCCTGAGCGCACTGGCCTGGGATAACTTCTACGATCAGATGTATGGGGCGGCATTCTTCGACGCCCTGCGCATGGATATGAAGCAGCAGTATGACTATGTCCTCATTGACAGCCGGACGGGGCTGAGCGATATCGCGGATATCTGCACCTTGCACCTGCCCGACGTGCTGGTTGACTGCTTCACCTTGAGCACCCAGGGTATCGAGGGTGCCGCCAGGATCGCCGACCTGATCCAGGCGCGGCAGGACCGCGCTATCCGGATCCTGCCCGTACCAATGCGGATCGACCAGGCTGAGCACGAGAAGGCCGGTGCGGGCCTGGCATTCGCGGCCGATCTGTTCCAGGGGCTGCCGGCCGGGATGACGGACATCGAGCGGCGCCAGTACTGGGCGGCGGTCGAAGTGCCGTACCGGGCGTTCTATGCCTACGAGGAGATCCTGGCCGTCTTCGGCGATATTCCGGGATCCCCGGCCACGCTGCTGGCCTCCTTCGAGCGGATCACCAGCCAGATCACCCGGGGAGAAGTGACCCTGCTGCCGGATATGGAGGCGCCGGTGCGCGAGCGGAACCGGCGGCTCTTCGCCCGCCAGCCGCTACCTTCGGCGGAAGACGTCTACCTCGACTTCAGCCCCGAGGACCAGTTGTGGGCTGAATGGATCACGGCAGTACTGGCGGGCGCGGGGATCCGGGTTCGCTGGGCCGACCAGACGTCCGTTCCCGAGACAAGCCCCGAGACGCAGCCCCGGGTCGTAGCGGTGGTTTCGCAGGCGTACCGCCGCCAGATGCGCGAGGCCGCGCCCGCTGGCCGCCTGGTCCTGGCGGTGTCCGTTTCCGAGGCACGCGTGCCGCATGAGTTCGATGACGTGCCGGTGCTTTTCCTGGCCGGGCTGCCAGAGGACCAAGCCGCCGCAAGCCTGCTCGACAAACTTGACGGTGAGCGGATGAGGACGGCAATACCAGCCGATACCCGCTACCCGGGCGTTCATCGCCGCCAGATCCTGCGGCTGCCTGCCCGCAACGTCAACTTCACCGGCCGTGAGAACGACCTGCGCCGGCTCCGGGAGGAACTGCGGGCAGGCGGTGGAGCGGTGGGACGCCCAGTGATCCTCCAGGGTCTGGGTGGCGTCGGCAAGACCCAGGTCGCCGTGGAATACGCTCACCGCTTCATGGCCGATTACGACGTCATCTGGTTCATGAACTGCGGTCAGGCGCAGTACATCGATGCCTCGCTGGCCGACCTCGGCAAGAAGATGCGGGAAGTCTTCGAGGCCAGCAGTCTGCCTGAGGAAGGCAGCGTCGCCGAGGTCGCCAGCCAGGTACTGCAATTGCTGAGCGATACCCGGACCGAGCAGCGGTGGCTGCTTGTCTACGACAACGCCGACGAGATCGAGGCGGTGCAGCCGCTCCTGCCCACCGGTCACGGCCACGTCCTGATCACCTCGCCGATCAGAGCCTGGAGCAATGAGGGGCAGTCCCTTCCGGTCGAGGTCTTCACCCGCGCGGAGAGCATCCGGCATTTGCAGCGGCGGCTGCCCAGGATCACCGCGGAAGAAGCAGACCAGGTGGCGCATGCCCTCGGTGACCTGCCGCTAGCGGTGGCCGCCGCCGGCGCCTGGCTGGCCGAGACGGGGATGGGCGTCCCCGGATACCTGGAACAGCTGAGCAGCCAGCCTGCCAGCCTCTCTTTCGCCCAGCTCGCCGACTACCCGCGGCCGGTCGCCCAGGCCTGGGACCTGTCGCTGAACCGGCTGCAGGAGACCGCCCCCGCCGCCGCCCGGCTGTTCAGCCTCTGCTCGGTGATGGCACCGGACATCAGCCTGGAACTGATCTACAGCAAGGCGATGGCAGCCGCGCTCGCGCCGCTGGACTCCGATTTCTCCGAGCCAATGATCATCGGTACGGTCATCCGGCGGCTGGACCGGCTCGCGCTGATCAAGCTGGACACCAGCGCACATCAGATCGTGGTGCACCGTCTGCTGCAAGCCGTCGTCCGGGAGCGGATGTCGGCGGAGGAGATGGCCGCGGCCCGACGGGACGTGCATCAACTGCTGGTCGCCGCCCGCCCGGACGGCGAGGTGGACGACCCGGCCGCCCGGACGCGCTACCGGCTGATCTGGCCGCATCTGACGCCCTCAGGCGCCATGTGGTCGCAGGAAGAGCTAGTCCGCCAGTTGCTCATCGACCGGGTACGTTATCTGCGCCAGCGCGGCGACCTCGAACGAGGCCGACGGCGCGCACAAGAGATCGAGGGCGCGTGGGAGCAGATGCTGTCCACCGAGGGTGACCCGGCGATGACCGGCTCGGTGCGCAAACAGCTGTTCCGGCTGCGCTTCAACCTGGCGAACATCATCCGCGATCTGGCGGAGTTCACCCAATCCCAGGCACTTGATGCGGAAGTGCTGGCCGGCCAGCGGGACATGCTCGGCGATAAGCACCCGCACACGCTGATGACCGCCAGCAGCCTCGCCGCCGACCTGCGGGCTCGCGGGCAGTATCACGAAGCCCTCGCGCAGGACAGGGTCACCTACGAGACGTGGACCAGCGAGTTCGGCGACGACTATCCCGGGACGCTGTCCGCGGCGAACAATCTTGCGCTGTCGCTGCGGCTCACCGGGGAGTTCGACAAATCACTTGCCCTGGATGCTCTCACCCTTGAGCGGCGCACGGCCACCCTCGGATCCGAGCACCCCAGAACGCTGGACTCCGCCATGGCCGTCGCCCGCGACCTGCTGGAGGCTGGCCGCTATTCCGAGGCGGTCACCCAGATGACGGCTGTGTGGACGAGATGCCGGGCGGCGCTCGGTGATGACGACCGGGCCACGCTGAACGCCCAGGTGCTGCTTGGTGTCACCCAGCGCTGCGCCGGCAGGCCTGACCTCGCACAGGAGCATTTCGACCAGGGCAGGCAGGGCCTGATCCGTGGGTTCGGCAGAGACAGCAGCGACGCGCTGGCAGCCCGGCTGAGTACCGCGATCAACCTGCTGGCCCTGAGCAAGATCCAGGACGCCAGGACCAGCGCGCAGGAAGTCCTCGCCATCTACGAAGCCAGGCTCGGGCCATCTCACCCGCACTCCCTGATCTGCAAGGTCAACATCGCTACCGCCTTGTGCCTTCAGGAGGACTACGAGCCGGCCCTGTCCACCGCCCGATCAGCCGCCGCCGGGCTGGACGACAGGCTCGGCGCGGCTCATCCCTACACGCTGGCCGCGAACATGGTCACGGCGGCTGTCCTCGCCAGCCAGGGCAACCTGGCCGAAGGCAGCGTGCTTGAAGGTCAGACCGCTGCCGAACTGGCCAGGGTGCTGGGGCAGCCGCATCCCGACACGCTGCCCTGCCCGGCCAACATGCTGCCCACCCGCCATGAATCAACAGGCGGGGAGTCGGCCGAACGACAAGCGATCGTCGACCAGCTGACCGCCCTGCTGGGACCGCAGCACCCCGACATCGGCACGCTCACCCACGGCGGGCGGTTGTTCCGGATGATCGATCCGCAGCCCTTCTGACCTCAGATCACGCTCCCCGGGCTAAGTGCGGGGGCAGCACCGGCCGGCATACCTTGCCTTTCCGTGCTGGCCGCGCCGGCGATCTGGCGTGGCCGACGGCCAGTGGTGGCGATTTGCTTTTCCGGGCGGGCAATACCGGAGATCCAGGTCAGCACCTTGGGAAGAATCTCTACCGCGTTGAAGTGGGCCGCGCCTGACTGCACTTCGACCCGGGCACCCTTGATTTGGCGCGCGAGCCACCGGGTGTGACTAGCCGGCGAAAAGACGTCATTCCCCCCGTGCCACAGCATCACTTGTGCCGTTATTGTGGACAGGTCGAATCCCCATGGGCTGCGCAGCGCAAGCACATCGTCGACCCAGCCGCCGGCGCTCTCTTTCAGCGCTTCCGCGTGGTTCTCGGCAATGATTCGCCGGAGCGCGACATCCCCAACTACTTCCCGGTCATGGCTGACAAGTTCTGGCCAAAGGGACCGAAGCAGGCTTTCCGGATCACGGCGTACCTGCCCCGCACGCTTAGCGAGTTCGGCCGCCAACGTCGCTTCGCCATCGTGGTATGCCTGAACATTTGAATCCGCCATGCCGGCCGACCAATCGAGGCCCTCCGCATTGTAGGGTGCCAGGCTCCCGAGGGCCGCAGCACGGATTACCCGGTCCTTCAGCAGGGCGGCACAGGCCAGGGCGTGCGGACCACCGCCAGAGCGGCCAACGATTCCGAACCGGCCGATGTGGAGGGCGTCGGCGATGCTCGCGACATCGGCTGCCGCATCGGCGACGGTGCGGCCGATGAGCCGATCCGACCCGCCGTAACCTGGCCGGTCGTAGGTAATGAGGCGGATGCCAAGCCGGTGCAGGACAATTCCGCGGGGACGGGGGCCGCACCGGCCGCCGGGCGTACCGTGTAACAAGAAGACCGGGCTCCCGTCCGGTGCGCCCGAACTCTCCACCGCCAGACGACGCCCATCAGCAGCATTTACCACCCGCGTCACCCTAGCCTCCAGTACCTACCTGGCTCTCGCCCGGTAATCGTAGAGTGGCCATACGTACGCCCACTGTCAGCGGGCTGCCATCTCAAGAGGCGGCTACGCAAGGTTACCTCCTTATGCCCCTGGTAAGCGAGGTAACAGTTCCGTGCCGCCTTGCGCACAATCATCTGCGGCAGGCGCCGGCTGCCCTGCCTCACCTGACCGGCCGGCGAGAGCGCGCCGAGCATAATCGCACGCCTGCGCCAGTACCAGGCGGGTTGGATGCAGAAATGAAACCTGCGCGGCACCATTCCTTGACACTTCAATCTAGCTCGCGGCGAATGCGGCACTGTTGCCCGGCCTCCAGTCACTACATGCCGGTGCGGGCGCCGCTGGACAGCCGGGTGGCCAGTTCGCTGTCGATCTGGCGGGCACAGTCGAGGAGCCGGGGGAGGAACTGCTTTTCCAGCGTCCGCATGGGTACCCGCGCCGCGTGCGCGCTGGCGTTGATGGCCGCGACCACCTTGCGGGAGCCGTCGCGGATCGGCACAGCGATCGAGCGGACGCCGGCTTCCAGTTCCTGGTCCACCGCCGCCCAGCCCTGGCTGCGCACAGTCGCCAGCAGGGCGCGCAGTTCCTGCTCGTCGACGACGGTGTGGTCGGTGAGCCTGCGCCGGGTGGTCCGGCTCAAGTGTGCGTCCAGTTCACTTTCGGGCAGGTGAGCCAGCAGGACCCGGCCCATCGAGGTGGGGTAGGGAGGGAGCCTGGTGCCCACCGTGAGCGCGATCGTCATGATCCGGTTCGCCGACGCGCGCGCCACATAGACCAGGTCGTCGCCGTCGAGAACGCTCACCGAGCAGGACTCGTGGAGTTCCTCGGCGAGATCCTCCAGATGTGGCTGGGCGATCTGGGCGACGCTGAAGGAGGACAGGTAGGCGTAGCCAAGGGCGAGTACCCGGGGGCGGAGCGAGAACTGGCGCCCGGAACTGCCCACGTACCCCAGTTCCTGCAAGGTCAGCAGGAACCTGCGGGCTGCCGCCCTGGTGAGCCCCGTGCGCTCGGCGACCTCCGACAGAGTCAGCGAGGGGTGCTCGGAGGAAAAACAGCGGATCACCGCCAGCCCCCGGTCGAGCGACTGCACGAAGTCGGTCCGGCGCGCACCACCATCTGCTGCCCGGCGCCCGGGTCGGCCCACGGCCGTGCCGGACCCCTCAGGCCCGTCGGCCTCGTCCTCCCGGTGGCCTGTGCCCCCGCCCGGCATGTTCACATTGCGAACGATAGCGCGTGGCGGGGACTCTCCGCCAGACCGCGGTCCCACCGGTCACCCTGGGCACGGCTGGTCACGGTGGCCGCCGGTCCGTCAGGACCGGCGGCGGGCGATCTCATGCAGTGCGATCCCGGCCGCCACCCCGGCGTTGAGCGACTCGGTGCTGGCGGCCATCGGGATGCGGGCCAGCAGGTCGCAGCGCTCCGCCACCAGCCGGGACAGGCCGCGTCCCTCCGAGCCGATGACGAGCACCAGTGGCCCGTCCGCGACCTCCAGGTCGCCGATGCCGACCGCGCCCGATGCGTCGAGGCCCACCACGAACAGGCCTTCCTCCTGGTAGGAGGTGAGGGCACGGACCAGGTTCGGCGCCTGTGCGACCGGCACCCGGGCAAGTGCACCCGCCGACGCTTTCCACGCCCCCGCGGTCACGCGTGCCGACCGCCGGGCCGGGATCACCACGCCGTGCCCGCCGAACGCAGCGGCCGACCGCACGATCGCGCCCAGGTTGCGCGGGTCGGTGACCCCGTCCAGGGCGACGATGAGCGGAGCCTGGCCCATGGCTGCGGCCCGTACGGTCAGGTCGCCAGGGTGGGCGTAGTCATAGGGAGCGATCCGCAGCGCCAGGCCCTGATGGACCGAGCCGCCGGTCAGCCGGTCCAGTTCCGCCCGCCCTGCCTCGATCATGGGGATGCCCGCCCGCGCCGCCAGGGTGATCACCTCGCGCACCCGCTCGTCGGCATCCACGCGCTGGCCTGCGTACAGGGCGGTCGCTGGCACCGCGGCGCGCAGCGCTTCCAGCACCGCGTTCCGCCCGGCTACGACTTCGGGTGCGTCACCAGCCCCCCGGGCCCGGCCGGCCGGATAGTCACCGCCGGGCGCGCGCCCCGCGAAACCCCTGTCCGCCGGACGGCTGGCGGTTGCCCGGCCCCTGCCTGCGGCCGCGGCCCCCGGCTCACTCTGGCCGGCTCCACCCTGAGGAGCCCGCTCACCGCGGGCTGCCGCGGCGGCACGGCGCTGCGCAGGGTGGCCCGGCCGCATGTGAGCGGGCGGCGTCGGCCCCTTGCCTTCCAGCCGCCGCTTGCCGTAGCCGCCCGTGCCCGGGCGCGGCTTGCCCGACTTGGTGCGCCCGCCCTTGCCCGCGCGCCCGGCCCGGGATTGTCCTGACGATCCAGCGCTCACCGTGCTGCCCTCCGGTCCGCCCGCGTCCCTGCCAGCGGGCCGGCCGCACGACGGGTCATCGCTTCAGTTCCCATCTCGGGCCGTCCGGGGTGTCCTCGATCAGCACGCCGGCGTCCTGGAGGCGCTGCCTGATCGCATCCGCCGCCGCGTAGTCCCTGCGCTCCCGGGCCGCCTGCCGGTCGGCAAGCGCCGCCTTGACCAGCGCGTCGACAACCTCGTGCAGGTCGTCGCCAGCGCCGCGGGTAGCCCAGGGCCCGGCCAGCGGGTCCAGGCCGAGCACGCGGAGCATGGCGCGGACCGCAGCCAGGAACCGGCCCGTCTCCCCCGCATCCCCCGCCGCCAGTGCGTTGTTACCCTCGCGAACTGTTTCATGCACGACAGCGAGCGCCTGCGGCACGCCGAGGTCGTCATCAAGTGCGGCTGCGAACTCGGGCGGGCCAGGTACGCCTCCCAGCGGGGACGGGCCCGGGGGGGCGCCGATGGGGCGGCCTAGCAGTCCGGCGGCGCGGGTTACGAAACCCTCGATCCGGCGGTAGGCGGCAACGGCCTCGGCCAGCGCCTCCTCCGAGTACTCCAGCGGCGAGCGGTAATGGGCCTGGCCGAGGTAGTAGCGCAATTCCACCGGCCGCACCCGGGTCACCATCACATCGACGAGCAGCGAGTTCCCCAGCGACTTGCTCATCTTTGCCCCGGCCACCCCGACCAGGCCGTTGTGCAGCCAGTACCGGGCGAACTCATCGCCGGCCGCACGCGACTGGGCGAGTTCGTTCTCGTGGTGCGGGAACACCAGGTCGAGGCCGCCGCCATGGATGTCAAAGCCGGCCCCGAGGTACTTGGTGGCCATGGCAGAGCATTCCAGGTGCCAGCCGGGGCGGCCCGGTCCCCAGGGGGTTTCCCAGGCCGGTTCGCCGGGCTTCGCGCCTTTCCAGAGGGCGAAGTCGCGCGGGTCGCGTTTGGCGTCATTGGTTTCTGTGTCGTCCGCGGCCCGCATGTGCTCAAGGCGCTGGCCGGACAGCGCACCGTAAGCCGGGTAGGAACTGACGTCGAAATAGACATCGCCGCCAGCCGCGTACGCGTGGCCAGCCCCGATGAGGCGCCGCATGAGCGCGATCATCTCCGGCACGTGGCCGGTCGCCCGGGGCTCCACATCCGGCGGCAGGCAGCCCAGCACGTCATAGGCGCGGGTGAAGGCCCGCTCGTTGCGCTGCGCCACCGACCACCATGGGACTCCCTCGTCGGCGGCGACCCGCAGGATCTTGTCGTCGATGTCGGTGACGTTGCGGCAGAAAGTGACCTGGTAGCCACTGGCCACCAGCCAGCGCACCAGGATGTCGAAACTCACCCCGGACCTGATGTGCCCGATGTGCGGTGGAGCCTGCACGGTGGCGCCACACAGGTACAGCGACGCCTTCCCCTGGACAAGCGGGGAGAACTCGCGCACCTCGCGCGCGGCGGTGTCATAGAGACGGAGCGTCACCCAGCCAAGGCTACCGGGTATGGCCGGGCCCCGGCCCGGTCATGATCGTGGTGCAGCCGCAGCCGCAGCCGGCCCAGGGCGTCCCCGTCCCGTCGGCCGGTTATGGATCGCTGGCCCCCGGCTCGCCGGCCGACCCGTCCGGCGGCTTCCCTGACGTCGTCCAGCTCGCCCGCTCCGGGAAGAAGATCAAGGCCATCAAGCTGTACCGCCAGTACACCAACGTCGGCCTCAAGGAAGCGAAAGACTTCGTCGACAGCCTCTGACGGCGGTCCTGGCCAGAGCGCCCCCTAGTACTACAGGGCTAGATCTTGATGTCGGTTCGTGAATCCGGCTGCACCGTGTGCCATTGTTAGAAGCGTGACCACACTCCCCTCGGAACAGGCTGATCTCCCAGACGATGCGGTAACGAGAGAAGATCTTGCCGCGTGGGATGCGGAGTTTGAGGATATCTGCGCGCGGGCCGTGCCGCTATTCTACCGGACAGATTCCCGCGCCCATGCTGTGGAGTATCTGCGAGGCCTGCTTGCTCCTTTGGAGCGCAAGAACGGGTGGACGATCGCCGAGTATGCCGGTTTGCGCGAGCCGAAGGCGCTCCAGCGGTTCCTGAACCTCACGCCGTGGGACTCAGACCGGCTGCGTGATCTTGTCCGTGATTACGCGATGGAGCATTTCGCTGACCCGCGCGGGGTGCTGATCGCCGACCCGACGGGATTCGCGAAGAAAGGCCGGAAATCAGCCGGTGTGCAACGGCAGTACTCGGGCACTCTGGGACGCATCGACAACTGCCAGATTGGCACGTTCCTCGCCTACGCCAATACGTCTGGCGACCGTGTCCTGATCGACCGTGAATTGTATGTGCCGGAGCATTCATGGTTCGGTGACCGGGACCGGTGCGCCGAAGCGGGTATCCCGGGGAAGCTGGAGTTCGCCACGCGCCCGCAGCAGGTAGCGGCCATGATCGGGCGGGCACTGGATGCCAGGGTGCCGTTTGCCTGGTTCGCCGCCGATGAGGAATTCGGGCAGAACCCGGGCCTGCGTGAATTCCTGGAGGAACGCGGGATCTCCTATGTGATGGCCATCCCGAAAAACACCGGGCTCACCGGCCCTGAGGGCGATAAGCAGACCATTGAGGAAGCCGCCCGGCAGGTGCGGCCCCATGACTGGCAGCGCCGGGCCTGCGGCATCGGGAGCAAAGGATTCCGGGTCTACGACTGGGCACTGCTCAATACCAGCCGGCCCGGCCACCAGTACATGATCCGGCGCTCCACCGGTGACGGCGAACTCGCCTACTACCATTGCCACAACCCGCGGGCAGAAGGATTCAGCGAGCTTGTCCGGGCAGCCGGAATGCGCTGGCCCATCGAGGAATCGTTCGAAGCGGCGAAAGGCGAGGCAGGGCTGGACAACTACCAGGTCCGCCTCTACCACGCCTGGTACCGGCACATCACTCTCGCCATGCTCGTCCTGGCCTTTCTCGCGGTCATGAGACACAAATCTAAAAAAGGGACCCGCTGCCTGTGGACAGCCAGAACGGCCTGACAGGACGAACAGCCCGGACGGGGAAAAAGAACCACAGAACACCACACCAGTGCCCGCGCGCCGGCCCGGCCACCTGATCGGGCTCACCATCGGCGAGGTCCGGCGCCTATTCAACCTTCCCCGCCACGACCGCCGCGCCGTTGACCACGGGCTTTACTGGTCCGCATGGCGCCGCGCGCACCAAGCCGACGCACGCTGGCATCACTTCCGGCGCCGTCTGCGCCTCCAGACCATGCAGATCTAGCCCTGTAGTACTAGCTCCACGGCCCAATTTCCGCCTCGGCGGTGCAGGCCGACCGCGCCAACCATGATCGTGGTGGTTTATGTGCGCCAAGGGGCATGTAGGGAATCCGAAAACTCTAGCCCCACGGACCAGGCGCGTCGACTGGTCATCGAGCGGACCGCCCAGCTAGGCGCCAACCGCCCAGAACGAGCCTAACGACAAGGAAACCGCCAACCCGCCCCACCGGAGCGGCGGTGGTCACTCCACCGGACCCGAACCCACCGCCACCAGCCGAGGCCACAGCAAGGCGCGCTCTCCGAGTGCACTGTCACGCCGGAGGCCGCACCGCTCCTGGCCAAAGCAGCCAACATACTTTCTTGATCAGCCAGCAGGAACATAGCGGTCTCTAATTCTCACTACGAAGATTGCCTTCTGCGCCCCTCAGACTCTCCTCTGTGGTATTCAATATGCCACGATAAAGATTGCCGTCTAGCACGGGAGACAATAGATCTGCGAGCATTGTGATGAGTGCGCGAACCCGTATCAAGCTCACGGTCTGAGCGCGGGAATCAGTCATAAAGTCGGCTGTAGCTCGAAGCTTTGCCAGGAGAACCGTAGCCTCGGTTATATCAACAGGGGCCACAGCTTTCCCCAAGCTCTCTGCATAGGCAGGCACGGGCGTCGCCGGAGGCTTAACGATGACCTTTTGTTGTGTACGCACAAGGTCGAGCACCTCGGCCACCATGTCTTCGACACTACGAGTTGGGCCCTGAACTTCTGCCCTAGCGCGATGCTCTGCCCCGATCTCTTCTACTGCCTTGCGGAACTCTGGCCACCAGACATTGAACCCGCCCTCAAGCCGTGATCTGTCTAGTGGCGTATCAGAAACAGAGTTCATAGTCTCAAGAAGCCTGAACACGTCAGATCGATCAAAGACAGTTGACTGAAATTGCGCGAGAGGACCCTCGACGGCAGCTTTCTTAATCCGATAGAGGAAAGGTGAGACAAAACCCTCGTCAAACGACTTAGATAGCACTCCCGCCTCGAAGTTGAGCCATGGGGACCCGATATTATCTGGAGTGAGGCAAATAATTCCGTATTTGGCCTCTTCGAGTTCGCGAGAAAGGTTCACGGTCCACCGCTCACCTTTAGCTATATCTTCCGTAGAAACGTACGGCTTGATGCTCTGGATCACTGACGGCAGCCAACGGCGCAACTCCTCGGCTATTTGACCGCTTAACGAACCTGACCAACTGATGAAGACTTTCAACTCGGATCCCCTATATGAATCGGCACGACTGCCCCCTAGTACGATCAGGGCGAGGCAAGATCATCGAACATGGATAATCTAACGTCTTCACCGCCACTTCGCGGGTCTTTGACGTTGCACTACCTGGCTCCCGGCAGCGTCCCTGGCATCGTGCCGGATGAGTGGTCTGGTCTACAGAGCCCCATCACACTGGCCGCACAACTGCTTCACACCCCCAGCAAACGGCGTGTGGCCCCCCGCCGTACCCGTTCCTTCCTTCCCCCTCCGAGCCCGCCCAAGGCCCCGTTGCGCGGGGCACAACCACCAAACGCACAGACAGGACGCCAAGCTGGCCTGGAACGGCAGGCGCGGATGCCCATGTCCACCCGTGGTCACCGCAGGTAACGGAAACGGGGTACCGCGCGAGCACCGCCGTACCCCTGCCAGGCGGGCAGGCCAGCTTCGGCGTGTCAGCCCAGTTCGAAATCCCCGGCTTTCACCCCGGTGGTGAACACCCGCCATTGCGCGGGGGTGAAGATCAGGACTGGACCCTGCCGGTCCTTTGAGTCGCGGACCGCGACTTTGCGCTGTGAGCCTTCCGCGCTGGCCGGGATAGTCCCGACTTCCACGCAGCTGCCGTTCTGCGTGCTGCGGCTGCTCTTACGCCAGGAGACCCGCGAGAGATCCATCGTGGAACACCGTCTTTCCTTCCGCGTCAGGAAGTCTCCTCGGCCAGGCGGGCTATCAGGGCACGTGACTCGTCCGGGCCGAGCGCCCGTGCGCGCAGGTGGTCGAACAACTCAGCGTAGGCTGCCACGTCGGCTGGATCTTCCAGGTAGATGCTACCTCGACGGTATTGCAGGTACACGACGTCAGGATCGGCCGCCTCGGGGAACCGGAGAATCTCAAACGCCCCGTCCATGGCGGGATGCGCCCCGGATGCGTATGACAGCACTTGCAGGACAATCTTGTTCGACTGCGATACCTCGATGAGATGCGAAAGCTGGCCGTGCATCGTGGCGCGCCCGCCAACCTGGCGGCGAAGCGCCCCTTCGTTCAGCACGAGCCACATTTTCGGCCCGTCGTCCTCGGTCAGGATCTCCTGGCGCTTCATCCGCACCGCGATGCGCCGTTCAAGCTCCTCGCCGGAGGGAACATCCACGTCCGCGAGCATGAGGGCGCGGATATAGCCCTCGGTCTGCAGCCGGCCGTCGATCGCCTCCGGCTGGTACGACCGGATCTCCGAGACTTCGCCCTCGATCCCCACGTAGACCTCGAACCATGCCGGGATGGCACCCGAATACTGGTGCCACCAGCCACGGCGGCGTGCCTCGCCGCATAGCGTCATGAGCACTTCCCGCCGTTCGCCGGTCACGCCGTAGCACTCCAGCATCCGTGCTGTGTCGGCCAGCCGGGGCGCACTCTGGGCACTCTCTATCCGTGTGACCGTCACCGGGGAGCAGCCGACGAACTCGGCCACCTGCTCGCGGGTCTTGCCCGACGCCTTGCGCAGGCTCCTCAGTTCGGCCGCCAGCCGCCGGCGGCGGACAGTCGGACTTGACCGCTTTGGCACCGCATCGTCCCTTCTCTGAACGAGATAATTTGAACTAGTTCATTTGAACTTCTTTACATCAGTCTCCGACACCAAGACACTGGGGGAGCGTACCAACAGGAAAGCCAGGGAGGCCCCGGAGTGTGCGAGCGCACTGCACGGCAAGCCATTACCGCGCCACCAGCCTGCTGGTCCCGTGCCTACCCCGCGACCGCCTCTCACGTCCGCGAGGCACGCTGCTTCCTGGCCGCCATCCTCAACGGCTCCCCGTTAACCGGCGACGCGCTGATCTGCCTGTCCGAACTGGTCACCAACGCCATCTGCCACAGCAACTCCGCCCGGCCAGGCGGGACGTTCACCGTCCGCGCCAGCCCCCACGACGGCAGCCTCCGGGTCGAAGTCGAAGACCAGGGCGGCCCCTGGGCACACGGCCCCCACAGCGACGGGCAGAGCGGACGCGGGCTGCTCATCGTCTCCCAGCTAGCCACCACCTGGGGCATCAGCGCCGACAGCACCAGCACCCGCGTGGTCTGGTTCACGCTGGACCGCCCATGACCACGCCACCAGGGCGGCAGACGGCAGCGCCTTACGACCAGCACGAGCAGCACACAGCAGCCCGGATCGGACGCGACCACCCGCACTGGCTCATCCTCTGGGGCACCCACAGCCGGCTCTGGTGGGCCTATCCCCGCTTCCGCGCCGCACCCGGAACCATCATCTCCGCCCCGACCCCCGGCGAACTGCTCACCCGCATGCGGCACACCGAACTCGCCACCACCAGCCCAGGCAACCCAGCCCCGCCGTACCGGGCACCAGCAGCACGGCCCGCCAGCCCGGGGGAGAAATCCCGGTGACCGCCACCCAGCCCCCACCTGGCGGCGACTGCCCCCAGGCGATCGCCGACGACTACCCCGGCTGGGCGGTCGAGCACACCGACGGGCAGTGGACCGCCTGGTGCCCGGCCATCACCGCCCACTCCGCCACCGCTGCGGGCTTGCGGGCGCTGATCGAGCAGGCCATCGGGGGCGACGGCCAGCCATGACACTGTCGCCCATGGGCGGCTAGCGCCCGGCTGTGTGGCCGGCGGCACTGCCCGTAAA
>OFHK01000143.1_pt1 | contig 22319 bp, 17 predicted proteins | sample 1521951 | NCBI WGS metagenome assembly OFHK01 (sample SAMEA2468436, study PRJEB22500) | soil metagenome | biome: Glassland; feature: Farmland; material: Clay | place: Australia | collected 2013-01-31 | depth 0.55 m
GGGCGCGCGCCGGCGGCGGGGCGGTGCGAGGGGGGGCGGGGATGGCGGGAGCCGGGAAGGCGGCGCCAAGCCGTGGCGGGTCCCGGCCCGGGCACGAGCTTCGAGCCTGGTCGAGCGTGCTGGTGTTCATCGCTCCCCCGGGCGATGAAACGTTCGGGCTCGGCGGGGTCGTTGACCGCCTGGCCGGCAGCGGCAGCGCCGCGCACATCCTGTGCTACACCCGCGGCGAAGCCTCCACGCTGAACCAGACCCGCGCCGATCTGCGCCGGGCGCGGGAGGCGGAGCTGCGGGAAGCCAGCGCCGAGCTCGGGGCAGCCACAGTCACCCTGCTGGACTACCCCGACGGCCAGCTCACCAGCATCCCGCCGGCCGAGCTGGTGGCCCACGTCACCCAGCTCGCCGCCCGGCATCGTGCAGATGGGATGCTCGTGTTCGACGACACCGGCATCACCGGCCATCCCGACCACCAGGCTGCGACGCGTGCCGCGGTGCTCGCCGCCACTGCCGCAGGGCTGCCAGTGCTGGCCTGGACCCTTCCCACCGTGACCGCCGGCCGGCTCCGGGAGGAGACCGGTCAGCCGTTCGCGGGGCGGCCGCCCAGCGACGTCGATCTGTGCATCCGCGTGGACCGGGCCAGGCAGCGGAAGGCTGCCCTTATGCACGTCACCCAGATATCACCCACCGCCGTGCTGTGGCGGCGGCTGCAGCTGCTGGGAGACTGCGAGCACCTGCGCTGGCTCCTCCCAGCGGTAACCGGCGGGGCGAACCTGCCGGGGGCTGCGGGCCAGCCAGACGCGGGCAACTAGAGTTCGCGGCGGAGCTGCCGATAGAAGTCATGGGCATTCCGAGGGACGCGACCCAGCCTGCGGTGCGTCTGGCGCCCGCCCCCGAAATGCCATTCCGGCCCTTGCGCCGGGCGGCGGCCCTGGTGACGGCGGAAGCAGTGCCAGAAGCCCTTCTTGCGCAGGGACGTTTGTCCCTTGTCCGGGCGGCGGTGTCCGCGGACGCTTCGAGAATGACCAGGTTGATGGGGAATCTCCGATGAGCCGCGTGGTGATTTTGGGCGCGGGAATCTCCGGCCACACCGCGGCCGCCTTCGCCAGGAGATGGCTGGGCCGGGACGACACTGTGATAGTCATCTCGCCCGACGAGTCCTACAACTGGATCCCGTCCAACATCTGGGTCGGCGTCGGCCTGATGGGACCAGGCCAGGTGACGTTCCCGCTAGCGCCCGTCTACGAGCGGCACGGCATCGAGTTCAGGCAGGCCTGGGCACGCGAGATCCACCCAGAAGGGGACACAGATCATCCCGCCGCGTATGTCGTCATCGAGCGGGTGTCTGGCGGCACCGAGAAGGTTCCCTACGACTTCCTGATCAACGCCACCGGGCCGCGGCTGCGCTTCGACAGGACCGAGGGGCTCGGCCCGGACGGCCACAGCCTGTCGGTCTGCACGGTTGAGCATGCCCTCCAGACATCGGCGGCACTCGACGAGGCGGTCCAGCGGATGCGCCGCGGCGAGCGGCAGCGCTTCCTCGTCGGCGTCGGTCACGGCACCTGCACCTGTGAGGGAGCGGCGTTCGAGTACATCGTCAACCTCGAATTCGAGCTGCGGGCCCGCAAGGTACGGGACAAGGCGGAGATCGTCTGGATCACCAACGAGTACGAGCTGGGCGACTTCGGCATGGGCGGGATGCACCTCAGGCGCGGCGGCTACGTGGTGCCCAGCAACCTGTTCACCGAGTCCCTGTTCGCCGAGCGCGGCATCGACTGGATCACCCGTGCCCATGTCAGCAAGGTAGAGGAGGACCGGGTCTGCTATGAGACACTGGACGGGGTGCAGCGCGAGCAGGAATTTGACTTCGCCATGCTGCTGCCGCCGTTCTCCGGCGTCGGCCTGCGGGCCTATGACCGCGACGGCGGGGACATCACCGGCCGCCTGTTCCTGGCCAACGACTTCATGCGAGTGGACGCGGACTACGGCGCCAAGCCCTATGAGCAGTGGGCACCCGGCGACTGGCCACGCACCTACCAGTCACCCGCCTACCCCAACATCTTCGCCGCCGGGATCGCCTTCGCCCCGCCGCATGCGATCTCGCTGCCGCACACCAGCCCGAACGGCACCCTCATCGCCCCGGCGCCGCCGCGGACGGGAATGCCCTCGGCCGAGATCGGCAAGGCCGTCGCCCGCAGCATCGTCGACATGATCCGCGGTGCCGAGCGGCCGACCCGCTCGGCGTCGATGGCCGAGATGGGCGCGGCCTGCGTGGCGTCGGCGGGTGCGCACCTGCTCACCGGCACAGCAGCGTCGATGACCGTGTACCCGATCGTCCCGGACTTCGCGCGCTACCCGCAGTACGGGCGCGACATGAACCAGACGTTCGGCGAGATCGGCCTCGCCGGGCACTGGATCAAGATCCTGCTGCACCACATGTTCCTGTACAAGGCCAGGCTCCGCCCAGGCTGGGCCCTCATCCCGGAGTAACCGACCATGGCAGCCAGTGACCCGCCCGTCCAGCCGCCCGCCCAGGCCAAGAGCGGCGCAGCCAGCAGCCCCGCGAAGGTGACAGCTGAAACCGCGCGCTATGTCACCCGGCCCACCCGCTGGACGCTGTTCCTGCGGACATTCGTCCCGTGGCAGCTCTGGCGCTTCGCCCGCATCAACCTGAAGATGATGCGAATCATCCGCCGCTCCCACACCTAGCTGCGCGATTCGGCCGGATCCCGCGGTGGTTCTGGCCAGGGGCGGACAGTGCGGCGCCCACGGCACCGGCGGCTCGCCGGCTGCCTGGCCGATACCTGGGATGATCCACGGCCAGAACGCAGACCAGGTGTGAGGCCCACGAGGGGGTGACAACCTGCCGGGTGCGGTTATGCGGCCCTGGCCGCGTGCCCGTTGCGGCGATGCCCTCCGACGGCAGGGGTGGCAACAGTGTCGGCGACGCTGCGCAGCAGAGTGCGGATCGTGGCAGTGGCAACACGGCGCAGGACCGCCCGGTCCAGGTCGGCTCCGAGCCGCCCCATGGGCGGCCGGTAGCAGCCGGCCAGCGCCACCCGGGTCCTGTCCTCGCCGTCTGCCGCGAGAATCAGGTCGGCGTCCAGCACGGGGAAGAGCCCACCGGCCGGCCCGGTCGCCTCCCAGCGCAGCGGGACTGCCATGGTGCGGCCATGCTGCACAGGGCTGAGGAAGCATACCTGGACCAGTTTGGAGACGCCGGGCATGTCGCCGAACGGACCGACCCTGATCAGGCGGGTGAGTCCTCCTGCGTAGGCCACCTGCGAAGGCCCGGTCAGACCACCGGCGTCCAGGACCCGCACCAGCCGTGCCTGGGCAGCGCCGAACGCGGCGTCGACTATCAGCTCCCGTGTGATGAACATGCTCAACCATCACCGCTGCCCCGGGCGCCGGCACAGGGGCAAAGGTCACTGCAATAGTCACCCGCTCAATGGACGTCTGGTACCGGCGCGATAAGGCTGAGGACCTGGCTGGGCTGCGGACTGTGGGCGGGCGTGGGCGCCAGGTCTGGAAGCCGGAGGTAAGCGCATCCGATCACAGTTGATGGGCGAGCAGCCATGTCACGGCCTGGGCGGCTGACCAGCCCCGTGGGTGGTGCTGGAGCATGGCGCGGATGCCGTCGAGGCTGGACCCGAGCGTGACCAGCGGATCCTCGGTGTAGCCGCTGCGGCGGGTCTGGCCGAGCCCGACATTGGCGAGCAGCGCGTTGCACAGGCATGAGCGGCCGGCGGCGTCGGTGGCGTCGCCGCCCTTGCGCAGGTACATGTGGGTGGGTTCGCCTGGGCAGCGGTAGCCGACGGCACCCTCGGGCCGCAGGTATGGCGTGCGCAGGTAACCCAGGTCGCACAGCCGTGGCCGTGCGCTGTACCGCAGCGGGTCGGCCAGGGTGCCCGGCAGCTGCGCGACCTTGAACGGGAACCCGGTGGGCGAGGCCGCCGGGTCGGTGCGCACGCGCAAGGTGCTGTCGCGGACCTGGCCGAGCAGTTGTGAGCGCAGGTCGGGGCGCAACCCGGATTCGTGGCTGAGGGCGAACAGGGTGCCCACCTGCACGCCGGCGGCGCCGGCGGCGAGGGCCTCCTGCAGCCTGGCTGGGGTGCCGTAGGAGCCGGCGAGCCAGAACGGCAGGCCGATCGCGGCCAGCCGGGTCAGGTCAGCGTCGTCGCGTGTGCCGTAGCGGGGCTGGCCGTCGTCGTCCAGCGTGAGCCGGCCCCGTGGTGGTGCGTTGTGGCCGCCGGCCAGTGGTCCCTCGATAACGAACCCGTCCGGGCGGATCGCCGGATCGCGGGCGAGGTATTCCGCGAGGACGTGCGCGGAGACAATGGCCAGGAAGGCGGGGCGCCGCAGCGGCGGCAGGGCCGTGCCGAGCAGGGCAGCGGGATCCAGGTCGGCGGTGTGCCGCTGACCGTCGGGTGCGCCGGTGACATCGACCGGCAGGCTTACCGGCTCGTGGCTGGCCAGCGCATCGAGCAGCCTGGGCAGTTCCCGCGGGATGCCAGCGCCGGCCAGCACCACGTCGACGCCGGCGAGCATCGCGCCGTAAGCCGCCGCAGGCGTCGCCATCTGGACTTTCTCCAGGAAGTTCACCCCCACCGGGCCCTGGTGGCCCTGCTTGGCCAGCCAGACCTCGGCGAAGTTCGCCACCACGGCGAGTTCCTGTGCGCGGCGGTCCTGGTGCAGCCTGAGCCGGGGGACCGGGGCATACGGCGTTCCCGGTGCACGGCCACCCGCGCGGAAGTAGCGCTCCAGGACCCGCGCGGCGACCTCCGGGACGGGGAAGGCCGTCAGCGCCGCCCGCGCGTGACCGCCGGGGTCGCCGTCCTGCAGCCGGCGGGCGAGCACAGCATCGAGTGCCGTGCCCGACACAACGCCGAGCTGGCCGGTGGCAGCCACAGCCCGCGCCAAAGGCCACGAAGAGACGGCCACACCCATGCCGCCCTGGATGAGGGCGGGCAGCATGCCAGAGTTATGCGTCACCATGGAGCCCTCCAACCTACGGCTACGTAGGTTACGTTAGCGTAGGTTCCTTGGTGGACAGAAGGCAGCCCCCCCGGGCGGACCGCCTCGCAGCCGTCATGACCAGGCCAGCCCGCTGCCGGTGCTCTCAGTGATAGCCCGCCGGGGGCGGCTGCCGTGGCCGGGGAACGGTCTTCGCCTTCTCCGCCGTGCCCTGGTGCTCAGCGATCACCTTGTGCTCGATCTCCGCTAGTTCTGCTGCTTCAGCCAGGACAGCCTCCCCGGTGCGTTGCACAGCCAGGTCAGAGCCTGTCTCCCCGGCAGAGGCACCCTGCTCTCCAGCGGGAGAACGCCTCCGGCCCCAAACGGCGGACCGGGCGTGCCGTATCCCGGTCACGCCTGCATGCCACACCCGGCGGAATAAGCGGGCCATGTCCTTCCCCCCCACCCCAGTTCTGTACCCTCTGATCCGCAGTGTGAGCCATCCCCAGCCCAGGTCAAGGGGGCCAGCCGGCCGTCCCCAGCGCCAAAAGTCCCGAGCAGCTCGGCGCCACCGGCCCTGGGCGGCAGTGTTGACGCCTGCGAGTGTTCCATCTGCATGCTCCCTGCTCGGCCGTAACCCCCCTGAGCACATACCCTCGGGGGTACCGAAGGCAGGATCGACGGTCCTGCGCAGTGATTGGCTTTGGTCCCTGGAGCGCCGTCGCCATGTTCCATGGCCGGCGCTGGCTGTCCATGTATGGTTAAGAGTCAGGTCGAGAGGCGCTGCAACGGGCTCCGGCCCGCCACGCTCGACCAGGACCGTGTATCAAGGGCGCCTCCTATTACAGGAGGTGCCCGGGTACATGTCATCAGTGGCAGGAGCGAATGAAGCTCTGCGGCAGCTTCTGGACCAGCGCATCGTGGTGCTCGATGGAGCCTGGGGCACGATGCTGCAGGCTGCCGGGCTCGGCGCGGCTGACTACCGCGGGGAGCTGTTGCGCGATCATCCACAGGATGTGGCCGGCGACCCGGACCTGCTCAACCTGACCCGCCCGGATGTCATCCTCGATGTGCACCGGCAGTACCTGGCGGCGGGCGCGGACGTCACCACGACGAACACGTTTACCGCGACGAGCATCGGCCAGGCGGACTACGGCCTGCAGCCGCTGGTGCGCGAGATGAACCTGCGGGGTGCCCAGCTGGCACGGCAGGCGGCAGATGAGGCGGGTGGCCGTCTGGTCGCCGGGTCGGTCGGCCCGCTGAACGTGACGCTGTCGCTGTCCCCGCGGGTGGAGGATCCCGCGTACCGGGCCGTCTCGTTCGACGAGGTCTATGCCGCGTATGCCGAACAGGTGAAGGCGCTGTCCGACGGCGGCGTGGACCTGCTGCTGATCGAGACGATCTTCGACACGCTCAACGCGAAGGCCGCGATCGCGGCCGCCCGGGATGTCGCCGCCCACCTGCCGTTGTGGATCTCGGTGACAATCGTGGACCTGAGCGGGCGGACGCTTTCCGGGCAGACGGTGGAGGCGTTCTGGCGCGCAGTCGAGCACGCCAGGCCGATGGTGGTCGGGGTGAACTGCTCGCTGGGCGCGGCGGAGATGCGCCCGCACGTGGCGGAACTGTCCCGGATCGCAGGCGCGTACACGGCGTGTCATCCAAATGCCGGCCTGCCGAACGCCTTCGGTGGCTATGAGCAGGCACCGGAGGAAACTGCGCGGCTGCTCGGCGAGTTCGCCGCGGCTGGCATGGTGAACGTGGTCGGAGGGTGCTGCGGGACGACGCCGGCGCATACAGCGCGGATCGCGGCCGCCGTGGCCGGCCTGGCGCCCCGCCCGGTTGCCGCGCCGTCGGCGCGCACCCGGCTCAGCGGGCTGGAGCCGTTCGAGATCGGCACCGATACCGGGTTCGTGATGATCGGGGAACGCACCAACGTCACTGGCTCGAAGCGGTTCCGGCGCCTGATCGAATCGGGTGACTACCAGGGCGCCGTGGAGGTGGCGCTGGAGCAGGTACGGGGCGGGGCCAATCTGCTGGATGTCAACATGGACGCCGATCTGCTCGACAGCGAGCAGGCGATGACCACATTCCTGAACCTGATCGCAACCGAGCCGGAGGTCGCCCGCATCCCGGTCATGATCGACAGCTCGCGGTGGAGCGTGCTGCAGTCCGGGCTCAAGTGCGTGCAGGGGAAGGGCGTGGTCAACTCGATCAGCCTCAAGGAAGGCGAGGGGCCATTTCTTGAGCAGGCCCGGCACATCCGCGACCATGGCGCCGGCGTTGTCGTGATGGCCTTCGATGAGCAGGGGCAGGCCGACACCACCGAGCGCAAGGTGGCCATTTGCGGCCGCGCCTACGACCTGCTGACGCAGCGGGCCGGGTTCCCTCCCGAGGACATCATCTTCGACCCCAACGTGCTCGCGGTCGCCACCGGCATCGCCGAGCACAACGGCTACGCCAAGGCGTTCATCCACGCGCTGCCCCGGATCAAGCGGCGCTGCCCAGGGGCACGAACCAGCGGCGGCATCTCCAACTTGTCGTTCTCCTTCCGCGGCAACGACGTGGTGCGCGAGGCGATGCACTCGGCGTTCCTCTTCCACGCCGTGCACGCCGGGCTGGATATGGGCATCGTCAACGCCGGGCAGCTCGCGGTCTATGAGGACATCCCCGCCGACCTGCTGGAGCTTGTCGAGGACGTGCTGTTCGACCGGCGCGACGACGCCACCGACCGGCTGGTCGCGTTCGCTGAGACGGTACGCGGGCCCGGGACCGGCCGCGCGGTGGACCTGTCCTGGCGCCAGGCGCCGGTGCGGCAGCGCCTGGCGCACGCGCTTGTGCACGGCATCGCCGACTTCATCGAGGCCGATACCGAGGAGGCACGGCAGCAGGCAGTGCGCCCCCTCGACGTGATCGAGGGATCTTTGATGGACGGCATGAAGGTCGTGGGCGACCTTTTTGGCGCTGGGAAGATGTTCCTGCCCCAGGTAGTCAAGAGCGCGCGGGTGATGAAGCGTGCGGTTGCCTACCTTGAGCCCTACATGGAAGCCGAGAAGGAACAGGCACGCCTGCAGGGGAGCGTCAGCTCCGATCGTGGCCAGGGAACGATAGTGCTGGCGACGGTCAAGGGGGATGTGCACGACATCGGCAAGAACATCGTCGGAGTCGTCCTCGGCTGCAACAACTACCGGGTCATAGACCTCGGTGTCATGGTCCCCGCAGCTGTCATCCTGGACACCGCGGTCGCCGAAGGCGCCGCCGCGGTCGGGCTGTCAGGACTCATCACCCCGTCGCTGGATGAGATGGTCAGCGTCGCCACCGAGATGCAGCGCCGTGGACTGAAACTGCCGCTGCTCATCGGCGGCGCCACCACCTCACGCCAGCACACCGCTGTGCGGGTGGCCCCTGCCTATGACGGCACCACAGTTCACGTGCTCGACGCTTCCCGTGTCGTCGGCGTGGTCTCGGACCTGCTCAGCGACGACCGGGCCAGGGTGCTGGCCGCCACCAACCGCGCCGAGCAGCAGCACCTGCGGGACCAGCACGAGAAGTCGCAGCAGCGTCCCCTGCTGACCCTGGAACAGGCCCGCGCGAATCGTGAGCAGGTCCCGTTCGACGACCTGCCCGTCCCGGCGTTCACCGGGGTCCGCACTGTCCACCCCGACCTGACCGCGCTGCGCGGGATGATCGACTGGCAGTTCTTCTTCCTCGCCTGGGAACTGAAGGGCAAGTACCCGGCGATCCTCAGCCAGCCGGCCGCACGCGAGCTTTTCGATGACGCGAACACCCTGCTCGACCAGATCATCGACGGCGGCCATCTGCAGGCCCGGGGCGCCTACGGCTTCTGGCCCGCGCATTCCGAAGGCGATGACATCCTGGTTGACCTCGCCCCCGGCAGGCTCCGGCTGCCGATGCTGCGGCAGCAGACCGCCAAGCCCGCGGGGAGGCGCAACCGGTGCCTCGCCGATTACGTGGCTCCCGCCAGGGACCATCTCGGCGGGTTCGCGGTGGCTATCCACGGCGCGGAGGAACTCGCTGCCACCTATCAGGCCGGCCGCGACGACTACCAGTCGATCATGGTTAAGGCACTGGCCGACCGGCTGGCCGAGGCCTTCGCCGAGTACATCCACCTCCAGGCCCGGCGCGACTGGTACGAGCCCGGCGCCGACCCGGCGATCGAGGACCTGCACGCCGAGCGGTTCCGCGGCATCCGCCCCGCGTTCGGCTACCCCGCGAGCCCGGACCACAGCGGCAAACGAATCCTGTTCGGCCTGCTCAGCGCCGGGCAACTCGGCCTGGCCCTCACCGAGTCGTGCGCGATGTCCCCGGCCGCCAGCGTCAGCGGGCTGCTCTTCGCCCACCCCTCATCGCGGTACTTCACCGTCGGGCGGATAGGCAAGGACCAGGCCGAGGACTACGCCCGGCGGCAGGGCGTCAGCCTCACCGAAGCCGAACGCTGGCTGCGCCCCAACCTCGCCTACGACCCCGGGTAAGCCACGGCTCCCGCGGATCCCGCGGCCGGCCGGCTCCCGGAGCCCCGCCGCCCGGTGCTCCCGGCGGCCAGGGGCGATGAGTGCGTCGGTGGGCGCGTCGATGCCGGCCAGGTTTCCCGCCAGTTCAGCGCTGAGCTGATGCCGGGCCGCGAGTTCGGCGGGCGCGTAATAGGAAACCATTGTCTGCCCGGCGCCGGCCCGGACCAGCACTTTGCGGGGCGGGTCGAGTGCGGCCAGCGGCGAGGCTGCCATCACCGGTGTGCCAGCGGCCGGGCTGCCGGACATCACCAGTGTGGTGCCGCCCAGTTCAAGCCCGGCCTGGGGCTCTGTCCGGCAGTCCGGTCCGGGCTCACCCGGGTGAGAACGGGCTCGCCGGACGGCGCGTGCCGGCTGCTGCTTGCGGGCGTTCAGGTCCGGCGCCGTGTTTCCATCAGCCGCAGGATGAGCGGGGTGAAGATGAGCTGCATCGCCAGCTCCATCTTCCCGCCTGGCACGACGATGATGTTCGGCCGTGACATGAACGAGTCGTGCAGCATCGACAGCAAGTAGGGGAAGTCAATGCCTTTCGGGTTGGCGAACCGGATCACGACAAAGCTCTCGTCGGCACTTGGGATGTCCCGGGCGATGAACGGGTTCGATGTGTCCACCGTCGGGACGCGCTGGAAGTTCACGTGCGTTCGGGAGAACTGCGGGCAGATGTAATTCACATAATCCGGCATGCGACGCAGCACCGTACCGACCACGTCCTCGCTGGTGTAGCCGCGGGCGGCCTTGTCGCGATGAAGCTTCTGGATCCACTCGAGGTTGATGATCGGGACAACTCCGACCAGCAGGTCAGCGTGCTGAGCGATGTTTGCCTTTTCGGTGACGGCGGCGCCGTGCAGTCCCTCGTAGTAGAGCAGGTCGCTGCCGGGGCCGACATCTGCCCACGGCGTGAAGGTCCCCGGCTGCTGCCCGAACGGCCCGGCCTCCTCCTCGTCGTGGAGGTACTTGCGGATCTTGCCGTGACCGTTCTCGCCGTACTCGCGGAACAGGGTCTCAAGCTCTTCGAGCAGGTTCGCCTCGGGCGAGAAATGGGAGAAGTGGCGGTTGCCTTCCTCCTCGGCCTCCGCCATGGCGGCCCGCATCTGGTCCCGGTCGTACCGGTGGAACGAGTCGCCCTCGACGATCGTCGCGCTGATCCGCTCACGCAGGAAGATGTGCTGGAAGGTCCTGGTCACCGAGGTTGTGCCCGCGCCGGACGAGCCGGTGATGACAACGATGGGATGCTTGGCCGACACCTGTTCTCCGGCTGGTCAAGGGGTCCGGAACAGGGAGCGGTTGTTGAAGAGCGAGTCATCGAAGGCCGGTCCCTGCCCGCTGGCCTGGTCGCGGTGGTAGCGCTCGATCCGCTCGACCTCGTTCCTTGATCCGAATATCAGCGGCACGCGCTGGTGCAGGCTCGTGGGCTGGATCTCCATCACGCGCTCGCGGCCGGTGCTGGCGCCGCCGCCGGCCTGTTCCACGATGAAGGAGATCGGATTGCACTCATAGAGCAGCCGGAGCCGCCCCGGCCTGGCCGGCTCCTTGCTGTCCCTGGGGTACAGGAAGACACCGCCGCGGATGAGGATGCGGTACGTCTCAGCCACCAGGGAGGCGATCCAGCGCATGTTGAAGTCCCGGCCCCGCGGCCCGGTCCCGCCCGCCAGGCACTCCTGGATGTAGCGGCGCACCGGCGGTTCCCAGAAGCGCTCATTGGAGGCGTTGATAGCGAACTCCCCGCAGTTCTCCGGGATGCGCAGCCGCGGATGAGTAAGAACGAACGCCCCGATGTCGCGATTTAGCGTGAATCCGTCGACGCCGTCGCCGGTGGTGAGGATCAGCATCGTCGATGGCCCGTACAGGGCGAAGCCGGCACACACCTGGGCGGTGCCCGGCTGGAGGAAGTGCTCGGCCCGCGGCTGCGCACCCGGGTCAGGGCTGCGCAGGATCGAGAAGATCGTGCCCACCGAGATGTTGGCGTCTATGTTGCTCGAACCGTCCAGCGGGTCGAATACCAGCAGGTACTTCCCGCGGCGGCCGGCTGCCGGGACGGGATAGACGTCTTCCACCTCCTCCGACGCCATCGCGGCCAGGTGCCCGGTCCACTCCGTCTCGCCGATCATCACCTCGTTGCTGATGAGGTCGAGCTTCTTCTGCACCTCGCCCTGGACATTCTCCACCCCGGCGCTTCCCAGTACGCCGGCCAGGGCGCCGCGGCTGACCTGGTTGCTGATGATCTTCACGGCCGTTGCCACCGCGTTGAGCAGCCCCGAGAAGTCACCGGTCGAGCCGGGATGGCGGTGTTCGGCCTCGATGGTGTAGCGGGTCAGCGTCTTGCGTTCTTCACGCATCGCCGCTCAGGCCCCCGCCGCCGCGGTGACCGGGCCCTTCGACGCCTCGCCGGCGCGCCGGCAGTTCGCCGCGAGCCTGTTCTGCGCCTCTTCGGCGTTGGCCGCCACGCCATGCCAGGTGCGCAGCGCATCGCTGACGAGGGCACGCCCGAACGAGAAGGTGAGCCGCCATGGCGGCGCGCCGTCAGTCGCGGCCCGCGCGTTGATGGCCGCGAGGTTGGCGCACGCCTGCTCGTTCGACTGACCGCCGGACAGGAACGCGATGCCTGGAACGGCCGGCGGCACGGTCGCACTCAGTACGTGCAGCGTCTCGCGGGCGACCTCGGCCGGCCTGGCCTGGTCCTCGTGCTGTGTCCCTGAAATGATCATGTTCGGCTTGAGGACGATGCCGCGGGGATCAACGCCCATCGCGTCGAGCTCAGCGAAGACGGCGCCAAGCGCGCTGGCCGTGGCTGCCCGGCAGACGGCAAGACCGTGGCCGCCGTCCATCAGCACCTCGGGTTCCACGATCGGCACGATGCCTGCCTCCTGGCACAGCGCCGCATAGCGGGCCAGGGCGTGCGCGTTCGCATGGACGGTGCGCCGGTGCAGGCCGGCCGGGCTGAGCACGGCCCGCCACTTGGCGAAGACCGCGCCGCGCTCCCGGTAGGCCTCCAGCCGGCCACGGAGGCCATCCAGCCCCTCGGTGACCAATCCGCCGTCAGCGAAAGGCAGCGGCGTGACCCCCTTGTCGACCTTGATACCGGCCATGATTCCGAACGCCGCTGCGCCCTCGCCGAACGTCGTGCCACCCGGCAGGTCCTGGCCGAGCGTCTCGTCGCACAGGATGATCCCGGAGACCCAGCTGTCCAGGCCCGGCGTGGTCAGCAGCAGCCGCCGGTAGTCACGGCGGGTGTCCGCGCTCGGCACAACACCCACTGCCTCAAGCCGCCTGGACATTGTCGCGATGCTTTCGTCCGCGGCGAGAATGCCCTTACCCGGCGCCACGAGGGCGGCAGCAACCTGGTGCAGTCCCATCAAGGCTGACCTCCTGTCCAGGCCACGATCGATGCGTTAGCCGCGTCCCACCTAACAGTATGTCGGCCGCCTGGAAATTCGCCTCACCCACGAGAGCGGCTGGCCGGGTGAAGTCACCCACCCCGTGTCCTCCGTGCCGCGACGCGATATTGAGTGTTCTGCAAGGCGGCGCTGGGGGTGTTTTTGCTGTCGTGGGATGCTGCCTGGATGGCGGAGGTCTGCCCGGATGGTGTGGTTCTGGCCAGGGACGCGCTGGAGTGGCTGCTGGTGATGGCGCGGGACGGCGCCGGCGTGGCAGGGCAGGCCGGATGACGACGAGCTTGACCCGGCGCTGTGCAGCGGCACTGCTGGGATCGTGCTGGCGTTCCTGGCCGCCATCGGCCACGCGGCCGACCGGAGGCGCTACCCACGCATCCGCAACGAGCAGGACCCGTACTACGCCATCGCGTGGCCCGACCACCCGCCACCTCAGGGGCGCCATGATGGATCTCACGATCAGCCCTGTCACCCCCGAGCGGTGGCCAGCGCTCGAAGATCTCTTCGGCAAAGCCGGGGCCTCGAACGGCTGCTGGTGCATGTACTGGCGCATTGGTCCCCGTTACCGTGACAGGCCGCGCGAGGACAACAAGCACGACCTCAGACGGCTCGCAGCATCCGGGCAGCCGCCGGGCCTGCTCGCCTTCGACGGCGGCATCGCCGTCGGATGGTGCGAGCTTGCCCCACGAACCGACCTGGGGTGGCTGGCGCACACCCGGTACCTCCAGCCAGTGGATGACCTGCCCGTGTGGTCGATTCCGTGCTTTTACGTGCGGCGTACGCACCGCCGTCGTGGCGTCATGGGAGCACTGATTGAGGCCGCCCTCCCGGTAGCGGCCTCAGCCGGCGCCCCTGCCCTCGAGGCATACCCCGTCGACACGGCAATGCCAGCTCACACCCGCAATCTGTTTCCCGGGGTCGCATCAACCTTCGCCCAGCACGGCTTCCAGGTCGTAGCCCGGCGCAAGCCGGACCGCCCGGTGATGCGAAGAGGCCTCAGCGCATCCGCTTCATCCGACCTCGTCCGGGCGTTGAGTTCATCCGCCAGTCCGGTCTCCGCCGGGACACTGAGCTAGCGCGGTGCTCAGTGCTGACGCTCGGAAGCCCTGCCGCCAGGTCGGGCAGCGGAGCGTCCAGCCGGGTTCTTTCTTGGCCTTGGCGTTGGCGGCGCCGCGGGACTCGGTCATCATGGCCAAGCCTTCGCCCATGAACAGCCGCGCGAGCCAGTGGGGGACACGGCGGGGCGGCTTGGCGCCGACCGCGTCGGCGAGCACTGGCAGCCAGTCGCGCACCGGGGCGGGCTCGCCGGCGGTGATGTTGTAGATGGCCGGGCCGTCGTGGTCGAGCGCGACCACGGTTGCGGCGGCGTCGTGCAGGTGGATAACCGGGCACGGTCAACGCCGGGCTGGGGATGCGAGGTTGCATCGGCTCTCCCTTCGTCACATCGTCCGGGTCTGGCTCGTCACTGTTAGTGACACGCAGCGAGAGGGGAATGTGACCGATGGACGGACGGGTGGCCGAGGGTGCCTGACGTCATTGACACGCAAGCACGGCCGGCTACCTGGGATCGATCGGCGTGATGATGCCGAGCCTGTCCTCCAGCGCCGCCGCGGCATCCAGGCACAGGTCCTCGCGGTACCGGGGGCCGATCACCTGCACCGCCTGCGGAAGACCGTCCCCGATGCCCACCGGCAGCGCCACGGCGGGCAGCCCCAGCGTGTTGACGGCGATGGCCATGCGCATGCCCCGGATGGTCTCGGCCACAGCACCGTCGGCCAGGTCGGTGCCCGCCCCGAACGGGATGTCGGTGTAGATCGGGGCAACGATCAGCGGGTGGGTCTCCTGGAACTCGCCCCAGGCCCGCAGCAGCGACTGCCGGGTCATGAAACTCAGCGTGGCCGTCACCGGGTCCGGATTGCCAGCCACCTCGAAGAACGCCGACATGAACTGCCTGGTGTCGGCCGGCATCAGCGATGACATCATCTGCCAGCCCGCCCGCTGGCCGGGGGTGCTGAGCATCTCCAGCAGGGTCTTGACCGCCAGGTCTACCGACGGCGGCTCGGCCTCCTCGATGGCATACCCGGCGTCGTCCAGCGCCCTGGCCGCCTTCCGGACACCGTCCTGCACCTGCTGGGCGGTGCCCTGGCCGCCCGGATCGAGGACCAGGGCCACCCGGATGGGCGTGGCGGGTGCGGGGCCGCGCAGCGGCGCAGGCACCGTCCACGGGTCGCGCCAGGTGGGCCCGGCCATCATCGCCAGCGCGGCCCGCAGGTCGGCAACACGGCGCGCAAGCGGGCCCTCGACGCCCGTCAGCTGGGCGCCTACCGGCAAGTCTGCGGGCTCGAGGGTGGTCGCATGCGGGATGCGGCCCAATGTGGGCTTCAGTGCGCTGATCCCGCAGCACTGGGCCGGCCAGCGCAGCGATCCCAGCGTGTCGTTCCCCAGCCCCAGCGGGGTCATACCGGTCGCCAGCGCCGCGGCCTCGCCGCCACTGGAGGCGCCGGGGGTCCGGGACCGGTCCCACGGGTTCACCGTCGCTCCCCACAGTTCGCTGTCGGTGTGCCAGCGGACCGCGCCGGTGGGAAGGTTGGTGCGGCCGATGGGGATCGCCCCAGCAGCCCGCATCCTCGTGACGGCCGGGGCGTCCTGACGTGGATACGCGTCCGCCAGCGCCCTGGCGCCCTGAGTGGTTGGCGTGCCGGCGAGGTCGATGTTCCCCTTGACGGTGAAAGGGACGCCGTGCAGCGGCGGCAGATCACTGCCGCCGGCCAGCGCGTGGTCGGCCTCCTTCGCCGCCGCAAGCGCCTGCCCGGCCAGGACAACCGTGACGGCGTTGACCGACGGGTTCACCGTCTCGATCCGCCGCAGGTGGGCCTCGATGACCTCCTGGCTGGAGGCTTGCCTGGACCTGATGGCTTCAGCCAGGTCCGTGGCGCTCATCCGCCACAGGTCGGTGGCCGTGACACTCACGCCTGCACCCTCCCGGATGGCCCGCTGCGCCGCCGGACGGCTGCCGCCGCAGCGGCGGCACCGGCCGCGCCAAGCGCGGCGTTGAGCCAGTATCTGGGGTTCTTGATACCCGGCTGCTTCTGCAGCGATACCGGGTACAGCTCGAGGTGGACAGCCGTCGTCCCCGCGTCAAGGTCACGGGTGAAGAGGATTCTGGCCGTACCGATTCCGAACTGGGAGAGGTCGATCCGGAAGACGCAGGGATCCTTGTTGTCGTCGGGGTGGAGGGGAAAGCCCTTGTACACCGCAGGTATTGGGCTCAAGGCCCGGAGCATGAGCTGCCCGCGCCGGATGAAGACCTCGGCGCCGGCGCCGAAGATGGACCGCGCCCGCAGATCGGTGAGCGGCGCGGCAAACGGGTACCAGCCACAGATATCACCCCACACCTCGGGGTGTTGCGGGACATCGGTGCGGATGACGTCGTCCGGGATGCCGATCAGCTGGCCGAGCAGCTGCCCGGCCTCAGCCGGCAGCCACAACATCGCCTGCCGGGCGCCGTTGGTGAAGGCCATGACGCCGACTCCGTCGCCGGGAGCCAGGAAGATGTCCGAGTTGAAGCCCGGGAGGATCCCCTCGTGCTCGACCGCGAGGTGCCCACCGAGGTTGAACCGCGAGAACGCCATGCCGATGCCCGGCACCCGGGGATCGGGCTGGTACTGGGGCTCGAACATGCTCGCGAGCGTCGCGGCCTTGAGCACTGAGCCGTGGGAGTTGGCGCCACCGCCGAGCAGGGCCGCGAGGTAGCGGGCTATGTCCCTGGGGGTGGAGTAAACAGAAGAGGCTGCCGCGGTCACCCACTGGCGGTCGGTTACAGCCTTGGCGCCACGGGAGCCCAGGGTGTATCCCGTCGCCAGTCGCGAGGTGACCGCCTCGGACCGGAGGAGGTCGGTGCCGGCCATGCCAAGAGGCTGGAAGATGTGCTCCCATAGGTAGCGGGCCAGCGGCAGCCCACTCACGTCCTCGACGATCTGGCCGAGCGTGGCGAAGTTATGGTCGGTGTAGGTGAACCTGGTGCCCGGCTCGGCCACCAGGCGGAGACCGCCGCGATAGTACTCCGCGAGGCTGGGCAGCGGCTGCCCGAGCTTGAAGCTTTCCCCGAAGACGTACCTGAGCGAACGCGAGGGGCGTATCAACTCCGGGATTCCGGACGTGTGGGTCAGCAGATGCCGCACGGTCGCGGGCCGGAAGCTGGCCCTGGCGGGGATCAGCCGGTAGGCGCGCAGGTAGCCGCTGGCGGGGGCGTCGAGGTCGACCAGTCCCTGCTCCCACAGTTGCATGACGGCGATCGCCGTGAAGGTCTTGGTGATGGAGGCGATCCGGAAGACGGTGTCCTGGGTGATGGGCGTGTTCGACGCGATGTCTGCGACGCCGTGGCCGTGGAAGAACTCCAGGGATCCGTTGCGGACCACCCCTACCGCGAACCCGACGGCCGGCCGGCGGTTGAGGATCGCGCCGACCCTGGCCTCCATCTCGTGCTTATCGACCTCGGGCATGACTCCCCTTCCACCTGGCGGGACCGCCGGTGCCGGCTCTGGGTGGCGATGGGCCCCTGACCCGACGCTGCTCCGTTCTGGCTGGAAAGAAAGAGGCGACTGGCCCGGGCCGGCCGGGCCGGATGTCCCTGGCCCGCGCCCAGGGCGGTGGCCGACGCTGGCCGGGGAACAGGGGGTGATGCCGGTGGACAGGCTGACCGCCGAAGACCTGCTCATGCTGTGGCCGGATGAGATCTGGCCGCAGGAGATCGGTGCGCTCGCCGTCCTTGACGGCAGCAGCCTGCTCGCCCCGGGTGGCTGCTTCCGGATCGAGGCGGTGCGGGAGGTGATCGCGGCCCGGCTGCACCTGGTGCGCCGGTTCCGGCAGCTGCTGTACGTGCCCCGGCGGGGGCTGGGCGGGCCGCTGTGGGTGGACGCCCCGTCGTTCGACCTGGGCGACCACGTGCGGATTGTCCCGCTTCCGGACCCCGGTGACGAGGCCGCGCTTTTGCTCGCCACCGAGCGGCTGCGGCGGCGGCGGCTGGACCGGTCACGGCCGCTGTGGGAGATGTGCTTCCTCCCCGGGCTCCCGGAGAACCGGGTCGGCATGTTCGTCAAGATGCACCACGCCATCGCCGACGGCATCGCGGGGGTGGCCACACTCGGGGCGTTGCTGGACGCGGCCCCCGGCGTGCCCACCGGGTCAGCGCAGCCGTGGACACCGGCACCGCCGCCGGCGGCACGTGATCTGCGGACCGGGGCCTCGCCCTCATCCGCGGCGACATCGGCCTGGTCAAGGAGATCGCCCATAAGCACGGCGCGAAGGTCAACGACGTCCTGCTGGCGGTCACCGCCGGCGGCCTGCGCGGGCTGTTCCGCAATCGTGGCGAACCCGTCGACGACCTCGTCGTGCCGGTCTACGTACCCGTCACGTTGCGCCAGGCACAGGCACGAGCTCAGGCGCGGGGAAACCTGATCGGGCAGATGGTCGTCCCGCTGCCGGCCGGGGTGCCCGGCCCCGGCCGCAGGCTCGCGCAGATCGCCGCGCAGACCGCCACCCGGAAGGCGAAGAGCTACCCCTCCCTGGGGGCAGCGTTCCGCAGCCGCACCACCCGGCGGGTGCTGCTGAAGGTCCTGGACCGTTACCCGGTGAACGTGACCACCGCCGACGTGCCCGGCCTGCAGACGCCGCTCTACCTCGCCGGGGCACAGCTGCTCGAAGTGTTCCCGGTGCTGCCGCTCATCTCAAACGTCTCCCTCGGTGTCGGCGCACTGTCATACGCCGGGCAGTTCAACATCATGGCCGTCGCCGACCAAGACGCCTGCCCCGACCTCGACGTCTTCGCCGCCAGCGCCAAGGACGAACTGGCCGCACTCGCCGCAGCTTCCGGGGCCAGGCCAGACCGTCACCAGCGCTGAGCATCTTCGGGTCTGGCTGATCTGGTGCGGACGCGCCCGCTGGCGCAGCCCGGCCATAGCGCCGGCGCCTACGCCGGGCGCCCCCCGGCGGCCCGGGAACTTAGCATGGGGTCATGCGATGGGCCCGTTCCCGGAGAAGGGTGGCGCGTGTGTGAGATGACGTCACCCGGCGGTGGTTCCGCCCGGACGGCGATCATGACCGTGGACGACGACCCGGGTGTGTCCCGGGCGGTGGCCCGGGATTTGCGGCGCCGTTATGGCGAGCAGCGCCGGATCGTGCGTGCTGAATCCGGGGAAGCCGCGCTCGATGCGCTGCGCGAGATGAGGCTGCGGGGCGATGAGGTAGCCGTGATCGTGGCGGACTACCGGATGCCCGCCATGAACGGAATCGAGTTCCTTGAGCGGGCGATAGAGCTGTACCCGCTGGCGCGCCGGGTGCTGCTCACCGCCTATGCCGACACCGGCGCCGCTATCGATGCGATCAACGTCGTCGACCTCGACCACTACCTGCTCAAGCCATGGGACCCGCCGGAGGAGAAGCTCTACCCGGTGCTCGATGGCCTGCTGAGCCAGTGGGAGGCGGAGGACCGGCGGCCGGTCCGGGTGACCAAGGTGATCGGGCACCGCTGGTCTGCGCGATCGTCAGGGGTCCGCGAGTTCCTCGCCCGTAACCAGGTCGCCTACCGCTGGTACGACTCGGAGGAGCCGGACGGGCTGCGGCTGCTGGCTGCGGCCGGGTCGAATGGGCTCAGGCTGCCGGTCGTCATCACCCCGGATGCCGAGGTGCTGGTGGAACCGGCTGATGCTGAGCTTGCGGGCAAGGTGGGGCTGGCGACCATCCCCGCACAGGATTTCTACGACCTCGTCGTGATCGGTGGTGGCCCGGCAGGATTGGGAGCCGCGGTCTATGGCGCGTCCGAGGGATTGCGGACCGTGCTGGTCGAGCGCACCGCCACTGGCGGCCAGGCGGGCCAGAGTTCCCGGATCGAGAACTACCTGGGTTTCCCGAACGGGGTATCGGGGGCACAGCTGACCGAGCGGGCCCGGCTCCAGGCCAGCAAGTTCGGCGCCGAAGTGCTCACCACTCGCGAGGTGACCGGCCTTGAGGTCAACGGCTCGGGCCGGACCGTGCGCTTCTCGGACGGGACCGCTGTTGGTGCGCACACCGTCATCCTGGCGACCGGGGTTTCCTACCGGCAGCTGGCCGCGCCCGGCCTGGCGGAGCTGACCGGCAGCGGGGTCTACTACGGGTCGGCGCTGACCGAGGCGGCCAACTGCAAAGACCAGGACATCTACATCGTGGGTGGCGCCAACTCCGCCGGGCAGGCCGCCGTCTTCCTGGCCAGGCACGCCAGATCGGTGACGCTGCTGGTCCGCGGGCAGTCGCTGGAGCGGTCGATGTCGTACTACCTCATCCAGCAGATCGAGAACGTCCCGCAGATATCAGTCCGCACCTGTACCGAGATCATCGCCGCTCACGGCTCCGGGCATCTGGAGAGCCTGACCCTGCGCGACACATCCACCGGGGCCACCGAGACGGCCGGCGCGCAGTGGCTGTTCGTGTTCATCGGCGCTGCTCCGCTGACCGACTGGCTGGACGGCGTTGTGGTGCGCGATGAGCACGGCTTCGTGGTCGCGGGCCCCGACCTGGCCGGCCCCGGGCAGCGGCCGCCTGGCTGGGAGCTGGACCGGCCCCCCTACCACCTGGAGACCAGCGTCCCGGGCGTGTTCGTGGCCGGGGACGCACGCGCCGATTCCGCCAAACGGGTCGCCTCCGCTGTCGGCGAGGGCGCCATGGCCGTCCTGCTGGTGCACCGGTACCTGGAGAAGCTATGACCACAACCGGCCAGCCGGGCCAGCCGGCCTCATGCAGCGTGGATGAGCTGCGCACCCTGTTCCTGTTCGAGAGGCTCACCGACGAGCAGCTCGGCTGGCTGTGCCACGAGGGCCGGGTCGTGCAGGTGGACCCCGGGCCGGTTTTCCACGAGGGCGAGCCGGCCGGCTGCTTCTACGTCCTCCTTGACGGTGAGGTGGTGCTGTCCCGCCGCGCCGGGGCGGACGACGTCGAGATAAACCGCACCTCAGAACGCGGCGTGTACGCCGGCGCGACCCAGGTCTACCTGGGTGACCGGGTGCCTCAGGTGTACACTGCCTCGTTGCGGGTGACCAGGCCGTCCAGGTTCTACGTGCTGAGCTCGGCCGCGTTCAACCAGATGATGCAGGACTGGTTCCCGATGGCGCTGCACTTGCTGGAGGGGATGTTCATCGGCGTGCAGACCTCCCAGCGGCTCGTCGGGCAGCGCGAGCGGCTGCTCGCTCTCGGCTCGCTGACGGCCGGGCTGACCCACGAGCTGAACAATCCGGCGGCGGCTGCCGTGCGTGCCACGGCGTCGCTCCGCGAGCGGGTCGCTGGCATGCGGCACAAGCTGGGGATGATCGCTGCCCGGTCGTATGACCGGGATGGGCTCGCCGCGCTGATCCGGCTGCAGGAGGAGGCCGCGGAACGGGTCTCGAAGGCGCCTACGCTGAGCCCGCTGGCAGCGTCCGACGCCGAGGACGAGGTGGGCGACTGGCTGGAAGCCCACGGTGTGGCCGGTGGGTGGCAACTCGCGCCGACTTTCGTGCAGGCCGGTCTGGACACCGGCTGGCTCGACCAGGCGGCGGCCGCCGTGGACGGGGAGACGCTGGATGGCGCGCTGCGGTGGCTCAACTACACCGCCGAGACCGAACTGCTGATGAACGAGATCGAGGACTCGGCCAACCGGATCTCCGCCCTGGTCGGCGCGGCGAAGCAGTACTCGCAGCTGGACCGGGCCCCGTACCGGGTACTCGACGTGCACGAGTTGCTGAACAGCACCCTGCTGATGATGAGCAGGAAGATCGGCGACGGGATCACCGTGGTGAAGGACTACGACCGCGGTCTGCCGCGGATTCCCGTCTACGCCGCGGAGCTGAACCAGGTCTGGACGAACCTGATCGACAACGCGGTGGCCGCGATGGGCGGCACCGGCACGCTCACCGTGCGGACCGCCCTGGACGGAGACCGGGTTCTCGTCGAGATCGGCGATACCGGCCCGGGCGTGCCCGCGGAGATCCTGGAACGGATCTTCGAGCCGTTCTTCACCACCAAGGAGGTGGGGGAGGGCACCGGCCTCGGGCTGGACATCTCCTGGCGCATCGTGGTGAACAAGCACCACGGAGACCTCAGCGTGGACTCGGAGCCCGGCGACACGCGATTTAGGGTCCGCCTGCCGCTCACGGCGCCGCGGTGAGCGCTACCGCCGCCTCGGTGGTGTGCACCAGGAAGGTCATTGATCCGGTGAATTACATTCGAACACGACGGTGAGGCGCTGGATGCCGAGCACGGCGGCCCGGCCGGCACCGTCGCGGCGGTCAGGGCCCCACCACCGGCCTGTCCCTTATAACCAACCCCGGCGCCACGGAACTACGGCAAACCTCGATTGCCATCTTCTGTTTGCGAAAAAAATAAGACCAGTCAGCCGGACAGCCGAGCACACCCACATGCTGGTACTACAGACGCAACCACACCGACT
>OFHK01000144.1_pt1 | contig 22291 bp, 21 predicted proteins | sample 1521951 | NCBI WGS metagenome assembly OFHK01 (sample SAMEA2468436, study PRJEB22500) | soil metagenome | biome: Glassland; feature: Farmland; material: Clay | place: Australia | collected 2013-01-31 | depth 0.55 m
TTGCGGGCGCCGCCGATGCAGATCGGGGCGGTCGGCTTCGGTACCCGCCCCCGCCCCGGCTGCCTGCGCGTGCCGGCCGGGGCCAGCCGCCCGCCAGTCGTTCTGCTGCTTCCTGGGGCTGACTCGGCCAAGGAGGAGCTGTACAACCTGGCCGACCACATCGTCGCCCGGGGCATGGCCGTGGCCGCCTTCGACGGACCGGGCCAGGGCCCGGTCAGCTTCGGCAGCAACCTGCGGCCCGACCAGGAGGTGGCGGTGCAGGCGATCCTGGACGCCCTGACGGCCCGGCCGGACGTGGACGGGACCAGGGTGGCGGTGGGGGGCATCTCCTACGGCGGGATGTTCGCCATCCGGACGGCGGCGGTGGACGAGCGGGTGCGGGCGGTGTTCTCGATCTCGTCCTGGTACACCCCGGCCGGCCGGTTCGCGGCGATGGACGATCTGACCAGGCCCGGTCAGTACCAGCATCACGGCCCGGACCCGGCCGCGAACATGGCGGCGATGACGCTGGCCGGGGTGGCGGAGAAGGCGGCCGTGCCGCTGCTGCAGGTCTACGGCGGGAACGACCCCGGCTCGCCGCCTTCGCATGCGGAACGGATCGCCGCCGAGTACGGCGGCCCGGTGACCACCGTGGTCTACCCGGACGGCGTGCACATCCTCAACAACGTGTGGAACCTCGCCCGGCCGGTGGTGGCGGACTGGCTCGCGGACACGCTCTGAGCACGCGGAGGATGGCCATGGACTATGCGAAGGCACGGGATTACCCGAAAGCAGAGGCCAAGCAGGCGGCCAGGGAGCGGTTCACCGGCCTGTGGGCGGCGACCACCACCCCGTTCGGTGCCGACGGGGCGCTGGACGAGGCGGCGCTGCGGCGCGATCTGGACCGGCTCACTGGCGACCTGGAGATCGACGGGATCTTCTGCGGGGGGGTGATGAGCGAGTTCTGGGCGCTGTCCGGCGCGGAGCGGCGGCGGCTGGTGGAGGTCGTGGTGGAAAGCTGCCGGGGGAAATGCCCGGTGCTCGCCCACACGGGGCATCACTCCGCCGCCGAGACGATCGAACTGACCCGGCACGCGGAGCAGGCCGGCGCCGACTTCGCGGTGGTGATCAGCCCCTACTACCCGCCCGCCTCGGACGAGGGCCTGTACCGGTGGTTCGAGCACGTGTGCGCCAGCGTGGACATCGGGGTGTGGCTGTTCGACACCGGCTACTCGGGGGTGCCGCTGTCCACCGGCCTGATCGAGCGGCTGGCCGGGATCGAGAACGTGTGCGGTATCAAGGTCGGCCGGCCGCACGCCCGCTACCTGGAACTGCTGGCGGCGGCCGGGGAGCAGATGCTGGTCTGCTCGCCGCATGAGGAGACCTGGCTGGAGAACATGCGCGACCACGGCCAGCGGGTCTACATGTCGTCGGCGGCGCCCTACCTGTACCAGACGCCGTCCTGGCAGCCGATGCGCGAGTACACCACCCTCGCGCTGCGCGGGGACATCGCCAAGGCGGAGGAGGTCGCCGCAACCCTGCGCCCGGTGCGCGAGGCGGCGGAGAAGTGGCTGGGCGGCAAGCCGAGGCAGATCGACAACATCGTCTCGATCAAGGCCTGGGCGGGCCTGGTCGGCATGTCCGGCGGCGCGGTCCGCGCACCGCTGCTCTCCCATACCCCCAGCGAACTGGACGAACTCGCCGCTGACCTGGCAGGTGCGGGCCTGCTCGGCTGACTCGGCCGCGGGCCGCCGTCAGCGGCCACACCACCTTGGCGACTGCGTACCTGATTCCTGCCCGCCGGGGTGCGGCCAGCCAGCCCGGCGCGGGAGAAGCCCGGGGGCGCTACCCGGCCTCGCCCAGCCGCTCGGCGAGCCAGTCGGCTGCCTGCGGACGCCAGCGGTAGGTCAGGTTCATGCAGACGTGGTTGCCCTCGTCGAACATCCACAGATCCGCGTTCGGGGCCTCCTCGGCGAGCCGGGCCGCGTGCTGCCAGGGGACCAGGCGGTCGCGTTTACCGAAAACCACGATCATCGGCTGGGCGATCTTGCCCGCCACGTCTTCCAGGCTCATCCGCCCGGCGACCTCGTAGGCTTCCTCCTTCGTGGCCGCCCCGCAGCCGTGCATGAACGTCGCGAAACTGTGCGAGGCCCGGTCACGGATCAGTGCCCCGTAGTCGTAACAGCCGCCGCACACGACAGCGGCGCGGATCCGCGGCTCGAATGCCGCCGCCCGCGCCCCGTAGTAACCGCCCAGGCTCACCCCGAGCAGGCCGGCCCGGTCACCGTCGAGGTCGGGCCGCGCGCACAGCAGATCCAGCACGGCCGCCACCGGTGCCTCGAAGTCCGGGCGGATCTTCAGCGTGCGCCCGGTCTCACCCTGCCCCGGCCCGTCCAGGGAGAAGGTCGCCATGCCGCGGGCCAGGAAGGTGTTCTCAACGTTGAAGAACTCTTCCTTGGTGGAGTCGAGGCCGGCGATCAGCAGCACCAGCGGCGGGCGCAGCACGCCAGGCGGGCGGCGCAGGTTCCCGACCATGGTGCCGCCAGCGAAGCCGATCTCGATCCGCTCGGCGGTCTCGTCGAGCAGCCGCAGCCCGTTGTTCATCGCGGCGACCGAGGCGTCGGCGGCTGCATAATGCCGGTCCATGTCGAGCATCCAGACGAACTTGCCGAAGTGGTAGCTGACCGCGGCGGAGATCCAGGCCTCGCCGGCCGTCCGGTTCCTGCCGAGCTGCTCCGCCTCGCGGGCAAGCCGTGCGTGCTCGTCGCCGTTGGCGCACCAGGCGTCGAGCCAGTCCTCCCACCGCTCAAGCCCGCCGGTGACCCGGGCGAAGTCGTTGGGATCGACCCCCTGGGCGGTGAACCGGGGGGCCCAGTTGGCAATGGCTGACGTAACCGATGCGTCAGGCACGTGGTTCGCCTCCTATGGCTGAGCTGGCCGGGGCTGACATCACCTTGGCCGGGTCGTGGCCGAGGTCGGTGAGCAGGACGATCGCGGCGTTGCGGCCGGGGGCGCCGGTGATCGACCCGCCGGGATGGGTGCTGCCGCCGGTCTGGTAGAGCCCGGGGATCGGCATCCGGTGACTGGCCCAGCCCGGCGCCGGGCGGAGCGGGCCGCTGAACGCCGGGCCGCGGTTCCCGCCGTGGAAGGCCCCGTGGATCATGTGCGGGTTGAGCTGCTCGATGTCGGCAGGTGACTTGGTCAGGTGGCCCAGGATCGTCTCGTCGGTGAGGTTGGGCGCGTGCCGGCGCAGCTTCTCCAGCAGGTGACGGGCATGCCCTTCCTTCACCGTGTCCCAGGTACCGGTGGGCAGCTCATAGATCTGCGGGGTGAGGATCTTCACCGTGTGCTGCCCGGCCGGGGCACGGCCGGGGTCGGCCAGGGTCGGGGTGGCGACCAGCACCCAGGGCGGGTCGGTGATGAACCGGCCGGCCCGCAGGTCCGCGCCCATGCCGATGAAGTCCTCGGGCCAGCCGGCCAGCCCGGCCGACACCGCGCTGCGCGGGCCAGCGGCGGAGGCGAACACCGGCGGGGCGGTGGTGCAGTAGTACGTCGCGAAGCCGGGGACACCCACGTCATAGGTGTCGATGCCGTAGTGGAACTCCTCCGGCCAGGCGCTGGCCGGGGCCATGTCCCGCAGATGCTTGGCGTGGATGGTGGAAACGACCGCGACCGAGGCCCGGTACTGCTCCCCGTCCTGCGTCTGGACACCCACGCAGCGGCCGTCTTCGAGCAGCAGCCGGGTGACCCTGCGGTCGCACAGGATGGCGCTGCCGTGGTCCTCCAGGTACCCGGTGAGCGCCGCGGTGAGCCGACCGGAGCCGCCGATCGGGATTGACCAGCTCCGCTGCTGACGGCCGAACGTCTGCTGGTAGGGGAGCACCCCGGAGCCGGGCACGTCCACCGGCTGGAACACCTGGAAGGCCATCCAGAGCAGGAAGGCCTGGATGTGGCGGCTGGTGAACTCGTGCCGGACCACCTCCACCGCGGACAGCTGCCGCCGCCGGGCCCAGATCCTGCCGCGCGGATGCTCGGCGAGCATCTCCTCCAGCAAGGGGCCGAAGCCGGCCGGGGTGAACTGCCACCGGCTGAAGATGGCCTTGACCTGGTCATACTCATCCAGCAGGCGGCGGTAGGCGTCGGCGTCGGCGCGGGAGAACCGCGCCACCTCCTCGATCGTGCGCTCGCGGTCCAGCCACATGGTGAACTGCTCGCCGTCGGGGAAGGCCACCTGCTCCACCGGGTCCGGCTCGGCGTAGGTCAGGCCGTAGCCGGCGATCAGCCCGAGTTCGTCGGCCATCAGGGCCGGGTTGACCCGGATCATGGTGTGACCGGTGGCGCAGGTGTCGATGCCGAACCCGGGCAGCAGCAGCTCCTCGGTGGCGGCGCCGCCGCCGGGGATGTGCCGGGCGTCCAGGACCAGGCACCGGTACCCCGCCTTGGCCAGGTAGCACGCGGCGAGCAGGCTGTTGTGACCGGCTCCCGCCACAACAATGTCGGCAGTCGCGCTTGCTTCCGTCATAATGCAAACCATTGCAGGTGCACCGGTTCCGGGACAAGACGCCGCGGCGAACGTGCCGTGCGTCACATGTGCCCCCGGCCCTGTGCGTCATGCCTTCCCGGAAGGAGTCTCATGCGGGCTGTTGTCGTGACCGAGTACGGGGGCCCGGAGGTGCTCACCCTCCGCGATGTGCCCGAACCCGAGCCCGGGCCGGGTGAGGTCTCCCTCACGGTCGCCTTCGCCGGGGTCAACTTCACCGACGTGCGCAACCGGGTCGGCGACGGGCTCGGCGTCGTGCCATTCATCCCCGGGGTGGAGGTCGCGGGAACGGTGCGCCAGGTCGGGCCGGGCGTCGAGGGGCTGCGCCCCGGCCAGCAGGTGGCCGCCCTCACCCGGGGTCACGGCTACGCCGAGGTGGTGACCGCGGCGGCCGGGCTGACCGTGCCACTGCCGGAGAACCTGATCGGCAAGCCGGCCTCCGGCAGCATGTTCGTGACCATGCAGCTCGGCCTCTTCCTGCTGCGCCAGGTGGCACGGGTGCTTCCCGGGGAGACCGTGCTGCTGCACGGCGCGGCCGGCGGCGTCGGCACGGTGATCGGTCAGCTGGCCCGTCACTTCGGGCTGCGCCCGCTCTATGGCACCGTCTCCGACCTGGCGAAAGCACAATTCGCACGGCAGAACGGCTTCGCCCAGGTGTACGAGTACGGCAGGTTCGACACCGCTGTGCTGGCGGCGACCGGGGGCCGCGGGGTCGACGTGGTACTTGACCCGGTCGGCGGCCAGATCCGGGCCCGCTCGTTCGAGGTCCTGGCACCGTTCGGCCGGCTGGTCACCTACAGCAACATCTCCCGGGAGCCCGAGGTGGTGCCGGACGCGAACTGGATGCGGGCACGCTGCGTCGGGTACGCCGGGTTCTCCGGCGGGCAGCTGCCGCAGCGCGCCCCGGAGCTGATCCGGCCGTCCCTGCTGGAGGCCACCGAGCTGATCGGCGCCGGGGTGATCGACACCGGGGTCACCTCGGTTTTCCCGCTGGCCCGGGCGGCGGACGCGCACCGGCAGTTCGAGCAGCGCACCGCGGTGGGCAAGTTCATCCTGGCAGTGTCTTAGGCCTCGCCCCGCCCATGCGTCACAGCCAGCCACGCTCGGCTGCTTTGCGCCCGGCCTGGAACCGGCTGGCAGCTCCGAGCTTGGCCATGAGGACCGCTACCTGCCGGCGGACCGTGCGGGCCGAGACTCCCAGCCGCCGGGCTGCGGCGTCATCGGTCAGGCCCCCCGCCAGCAGCCTGAGGAGTGCCCGCTCGCTGGCGGTGAGGTCGGCCGGGCCCGCTGGCGGGTGGGTGCCGGCCAGGGGTGTGGCCGCCTGCCAGGTGCTGGCGAACGTGGCCGCGAGCGCGGCGACGATCGCTGGCTCGCGGACATGCACCGCGCCTGTGCCGGGACCGGCCGGCTCGAGCGGGATGAGCGCCGCCTGCTGGTCACAGATCATCAGCACCGGTGGCACTCTGGGCGCCGTCCTCACCAGCGCGCCCAAGGCCGCCAGCCCCGTCATCTGTGCCACGGCTTCCGGGTTGAAACAGGCGCTGTCGGGGTAAAGCGCCCTGAGCCTGATCCCAGTCGCCAGGTAGGCATCATCGAGGGTGGTGGCGGCCGGCTTGCCCTGGGAACACTTGCAAGTCCGAGCCGCAGACGGTCGCTAAAGTACTGTCGAGTCGTGGTTCCATCGCCGAGGTCGGGGTCCAGAAGATGGGCCTTGAAGTTTGCAGTAGTCATGGTCCGAAACCCGGTCATCCGTACAATTGCAGACAGAACAATGAGGTCTGGGGAAAGACGACGGCCCAATGTACTGGGAGCAATGCGAGCCAAGGGAGTACCGCGAAAGAGTGCTATATAAACGGGGGCTGGTATACTTCCATATACGTGAACTGGGAGGCTGCGCGGGCTGTCGGTGCCTGGATAAAGTGGAAAGGCGGCCAGCGTTCGCAGGCGGTTAATATACACGAACATCCTCTATGCAGGAATGGCAACGGCAGTAAATACATCTGCGATCCAAACTGGTGAGACCTTGGCAATGTCTAGTACATCGACTCATGATCAGGACGGTCACATGAGGGCGAGAGACCCGATACGGGGACCGGGTTACCTGGTGCTTGCCTCCCTGCTTGATGGCCCCCTGAGGGGCTACGCCATCATCCAGCGGATCAGTGAGTTCTCAGAAGGCGGGACCCGGATGGCGACCGGGACGATGTACGCGGCACTAGACCGCCTCACCGCAACGGGGCACGTGGAGCTGGTGCGCAAGGAGATCGTGAACGGCCGGGTGCGGCGCTCGTACGGGCTGACGCCGGCCGGGGTTGCAGCGCTGCGAGCCGGGGCGGAGCAGGGGGCGGCGGCGACCCGCCCGCTGGCCGGCCGGGACCGCCGGACTGCGGATGGGCATCCCAGCCCCGAAGGCGAACCCCGTGGCGTGACCGCACTGGAGCGGCGCTGCCGCCTGCTGCTGCGCGCCTATCCCGCCTGGTACCGGCGGGAGCGTGCCGAGGAGATGCTCGGCACCCTGCTGGAGGCCAGCCCGGCCGGCCGGAACTGGCCTTCCGTCCGCGACGCGCGGGCCCTGGCTATCGGGGGCCTGAGGGTCCGCGGCTGGACCTGGCTGCTGTCGATGCTGTGGGTGGCGGCAGGAGCGGTCATCACCGGCTACATCTTCTACTCCACCACCCCGAACTACATCTCGGCTGACATTGCTGGCACCGGGCTCATCGGGTTTAACGCTGGTCCTGCGGCCGTGCAGATCGCCGCGGTCCTGGCGCTTGCCGTGTGGGTGGCTCTCCCTGTCCCGATGCTGATCGCCGGGTTCATCAGGCTTCGCGGCTGGCGGCCGGCCAACTGGCCCCGCGCGGCCGCGTGGGCAGGTGCATGGATTGCGGGCGCCGTTCTGTTTAAGATGGCCCAAGCTTTGGGAAATCCGCCAGGGGTCAGCTGGGGAGAACTGGCGGTCTGCGCCGCATGGCTGGCACTCGGGGTGATGATGACCAGACTCCTGTCGATGCCAGCCAGATATTCAGGTATATTCAGCACTTTTTCGTATATTTCAAGTAAATCTTTTTAGAGTCTCATTCAAAACCCCATGTGAGTGAGAAGAAGAACAACCCACGTCCTGCGTCGTACGCCTCACCGTAGGTGCGGTACGGACGGCGGTAATCAGCGTAGAAGATCCGCCACGACTTGAAATGTGCTACGACCTGCTCGACTGGTGCCCGGAGCGCCGATACTTCTCTGTTGCACTTCTTGTCTTTCTTGCTAAGCTCACCACCTTTCGGCTTTTTCCTCGGAGTGATCAAACCGGTTCCCTGGTATCCCTTGTCACCGATTCCGCCACCAGAGTACCGGACAATCTCAGCGACGGGGGTCTCGGTGAACGCGACTGCATCATGAGTTTTCCCGGGCAAGGGATCGGAAATGTAAATGGCGTCTCCATCGAGTAGGCAGACAAGCTGGGCATTGAATCCAGTGGTGCCGTGCTTGCGGCTCCACAGCTCGTGGTGATCCTCATAGGACCAGCAGGGTGTGATGGTCCCATCCACCAGGCACACCCGGCCCTTGACCATCTCGATCGCGTCCGCCGCTGTGGGAACGAATTCCTCCAGGACGGATTTAACGAGGGGCACCAGTGCAGCCACGATTCTCGATACCGTGGGCTGCGAGATGTGCCGTAGGTCGCCCAGGAATTCCTGGGTGCCGTTATGCCGGAGGTACATGCACGCGATCTCTACTGCTGCGTACAGGCCGCATGATTTCGGCCGCCCGACTGCTTTATTCCAGGGCTCGGTCAGCGCCGCGTGGACGCGGCAGGTGAGTTCTTGCATCTGCGAAAGCATCAGCCCGGTGGTACGATAGTACCGCAACGGTTCTCCTGAGTGTGGGAATTCTTTCGAGTGAACTCCTCATTTTCTCGGGAGAACCGTTGTTATTTGCGGCGACACGCCGGACCGATATCATCCAATTATTAGTAGTTTTGAATAACATTCCAAATACTGTCGGATGAAGCGGGCCATCACCGTCTACCAAACAACGATGACGAAATCGTGGCACGGGCAGCATTGCTGCAACAAGCAATCCACCCTTCAATCGTAACTTTGGTAACACGCGATATCGGAATGCGCGCCCGCGCGCTAGCCCAAGGGCTTAAAGTCAGCAAGATCCCGGACAAATATCTAATCCGTGAGGACGCCCTGTCCACGGTGGACATGGAGGCGGCACTCACTGCAATTACTCCACCAACGACCGACACAGCCTCAGCGGAGCGGTGAATGGAAAACGTCAGTTGCGGTGTCCCTAAGAACGATGAACAGGTCGGCCAACTGCTCGGGCAGCGGCCACCAGGGTGGGAATATATGCTGTATGCTGGGATATTGCTTATGGGCATCGAGCGGCTGGAGCCAAAGTACAGCGACTATTCGATAGGTTACGCTCCTAGGACAGGCTCTGTCATCGCGCCCGGGGACTTCTCACATTTTTTAAAAAGCCAGCTAAACGAGTTGCAGGTAATGGTTTCTTCATTGAACACGTTGTTCAGCGCAGAAGTCATGGAAGATGCTATGGGACCGCCTGGGGTCGCAGGCAACCCAGACAAGATACTTCATGCGGCGTCCCGGATAATAAGGTTGTACGAAGACCTAATGCTCTGGGCTGAACGCGTCCGCGGTCTTGCGATGCCTAGTGAGTATCGGCGTGTAGCAGAACTGTTGGTTCGATTCTCTGACCAGCCAATCAACGAGCTGCGAAACTTCACCCAGCGGTTTGCTGCACAGGTGGAGGAGCTGCCATCAGCCATAGCTCGCAACGAGAAGATTGTAATAGACGAAGTGGTGACCTTCGCCGTACCAGATCGAGTTTCGGCGGCATTTGACAAGGCGCTGAAAGATCTTATGCGCAAGCTTTGACATGATTACCGGGCGCCGGACCGCGCCGGGCGAAATGCTCTTCCGAGCCCCCGACGGTGATCTCGCCACTCGGCGACGAGATCGACCGCCTCGGCGCCGAACTGGCGACCGCCTGCCGTTGGGCATGCAACCTGGTCGCCGCCCGCCCGCGCCACCCTCACGGCCGCCGCCGATGGCGAGCCTGACCCCCTCACTACCTCCGTAAACTCCAGCCCGCTAGATTCGGTCGCCGGGGCTGAGGCGGGCGTGGGCATCGTGGGCGCGAGCGATGCCACGGGCCTCTGTGTACTCGCGCACCATGTCGTATGTCTTCCAGCCGGTGATGTGCATGAGGTCGTCGGTGGACCCACCAGCGGCCAGCCAGCTGTCAGCGAAATCGCGGCGGAAGCGGTGCGGGTGAACGTTCTGTATCCCGGCCTGCTCGCCTCGCCTGCCGAGCATGGTGCGGATCCCGGAATCCGTCAGGTGGGCCAGGTTGTGACCCTGGTAACCGAGCCATAGCCACGGGGATGACGCCTGGGAATGCCGGGTGCGGGCGCGTAGGTAGCGGTCAAGCGCGGCGGCTGCCTTCTTACCGATGGGTACCCAGGTCTCGTTCCCGCCCTTGAGGCGGATACGCAGCCGGCGCTGGGTCAGGAACACGTCGTTGCGGTCGTCGTCCTCTGGGTCGTACCGCAGGTTCGCCAGCCCGGAGACGCGCATGCCGGTGTCGATCAGGACGCGCATGATCGCGTGGTCGCGGCGGTCCTGGAAGCTCGCCCCCTGGCAGGTCCTGAGCAGCCGGGCCAGCTCCTCATCCTCGAAGAAGGGCTTGGCCTTCTTGGTCACCTTGGGCCGGTCGACACGGGTCATGGGGTTGGGGTTCGTGCGCTCGTCCTCACGCGCGAGCCAGCCGAAGAACACGCGGAGGTTGCGGAAGTGAACGGCGGCCGATGCGGCGGACGTGCGGCGCTCCTCGGCCAGCAGGAACGCCCGCAGGTGCTCGGCGTCGACCTCCTCGACATCGGCCGGCATGCCCTGGGCGGTGAGGAACGCTTGCAGCGTCTTCACCGAGTCGGTGTAGGAGCGGACCGTCTTGGGGCTCTTGCCGGCCGCTTCGAGCGCGAGCTGCCACGAGGTGACGAACGCGGCCAGGTCCACGCCGGCCGCTGCGGCGGTGCGGCGTCCCCGGTTGCGCCGGGCTTCCTGCATGCTGGTGACGGACATGGGTACCTCCCGTCGACCGGTGCGCGCCGTGCCTCCGGTGCCCTACCCTTGAGGGGGTGCTAGGGCTCCTTCGGAGACCGAATCAGATGCTCTATCACCGCTGTGCTTGTGTGGTATGGTATCATCTGCGCGCAAAACCGCAGGTAGACAACTTAAGATAAGCGCTCGTAGCTCAACGGATAGAGCATCTGACTACGGATCAGAAGGTTGGGGGTTCGAGTCCCTCCGAGCGCGCCCAGGTCAGCGGACTTTCCCCACGAGGGGATCGCTGCCTTTGCTAACACCGTTGCTAACACGGGCGGCGTGAGATGTGCCTCGCTATGAACCTTCGTACCCCGGGAGGGACGAGCGATGTCGGCGAGCGGTGATCCAGACCGCGCCCGGAAGGTCTTCGTCGTCCACGGCCGTAACCGTGAAGCCCGCTCCGCGATGTTCACCTTCCTCAGAGCCATCGGCCTGGCACCTATCGAGTGGTCCGAGGCGGTGAGGCTCACCGGCGAGGCCTCACCGTACATCGGCCATGTGCTGGATGCGGCGTTCGACGCTGCTCAGGCCATCGCGGTGCTCCTGACGCCGGACGACATCGCCTACCTCCGCCCCGAGTACGCCAGCGGCGATGATGACCCAGAGACTGCACCGCTTACCCAGGCGCGACCGAACGTCTTGTTCGAGGCGGGTATGGCCATGGGGCGAGATCCGAAGCGGACAGTCCTGGTGGAGCTTGGCAAACTGAGGCCGTTTAGTGATGTTGTCGGCAGGCACGCGGTTCGCATCAATGGAAGCGCGGAGAGGCGCAAGGAACTCGCCCAGCGGCTGGACACAGCCGGTTGCGATGTCAACTTGGCCGGTGAGGACTGGCTGAGTGCAGGTGATTTCACCGAACCCCCGCCGCCGGGTGGCGGGCTTCCGCTCGGGAAGCGTGTCCCCAGCTCCGCCAAGCCGCCTGGTGTACGGCTGGACGCCCGATTCCATGAACGGCAGGGCAGCGGCCGACTGGAGATAATTAACCATGGGTCAGAAGACATTTACGATCTGGACATAGAACTGCCAGAAGGCATTCAGGGATTCTCGGTGCATGCTGACCTACCCTTGCACAGGCTGCCTGCCTGCAAGAGTCATATGCTCCTATGCTCGCTCACAATGCCGAGAAATGTTGAATACTTTGACCTCGTGATAACTGGACGGACCGCGAGTGGCGATCCGGTACGCGAAGTAGCCTTTGTCAGCCTCGGGGGATGAGGATGAGCAGCTTTTCGATCCCGCTGCCTCTGGATGATGACGGGTTCCTCCGGCGAGAGTGCCCTCACTGCTCGCAGCAGTTCAAGTGGCATCACGGTCCCACCGCGGAGAAGCCCGCAGGCGAAGTAGATCCGCCAGTGTACTTCTGCCCTCGCTGCGGTGTCTCGGCAGCTCCTGATCAGTGGTGGACAGAGGAGCAGATAGCCTTCATTGAAGAGGCTGGTGCGGGACCAGTTCTCCGCGAGATCTCAGATGCACTTGAGGACGCTTTCAGCAGTATCAAGGGGATAACTTATAAGCGCGGTTCGGGCGATGAGCCGGAGCCGCCTCCTGCCCTTCAGGAACCCAATGACATGGTGATCGTGGCTCCCCCGTGTCACCCCTGGGAACCGATCAAGGTTCCTGAGGAAGCTACCAGTCAAGTGCACTGCCTACTATGTGGCGCAGCTTTCGCCGCGTAGCATGCATCCTGCTGAAGAAATTGCGCGCGCAAAGACGTCTGCCGCTTCGGAGAGCTGGTTGCTGATCACGTGGGCGTACACCCGCAGAGTTATCGACGGGTCAGCGTGGCCAAGACGGGCGGCGACGACATGAACCGGGATTCCAGCCAGCAGCAGGGTCGTCGCGTGAACGTGCCGCAGGTCGTGCAGGCGAGCATGCGGCAACGAGCCGTCCGGGTGCTTGTCGTTGTGCAGCTTGATTAACGTCGCCATGAGGGATGACACGGTGTCGGGATGGATCGGCTCGCCCCAGGCCGTGCAGAACACGTAGTCGTCGGTGCCCTTCCATTCGGGGCCGACCGTCAGCCGTTCCTGCGCCTGGCGCTTGCGGTGGTCCCGGAGCACCTGGACCGTGCCGACGTCGATGCTGACCGTGCGGGACCGGCCGCTTTTGGTCGTTCCCTCGAGCCGCTGGCCGGCGATGACGGCCGCCGATCCGGTAATGCGGGCCTCCTGCCCGTCTAGGTCGATATCCCGCCAGCGCAGATTCAGCAACTCCCCGCGGCGGGCGCCGGTGTAGGCGGCCAGGTGGTAGAAGGCGAACAGCCTGTGACTCCGCGCTGTGGCCAGGAAGGCGGCGAGCTGGGCGGGAGCCCATACCGTTCCCGGTTCGCTGACTGCCTTTGCGCGGGCGCTTGGCCCGCTCGACCGGATTGGACGGCAGGAGCTGCTCGACCACGACCGCATCACGGAACGCCTTGCGCAGCACGGCGTGCACGTAGGCCACGGTGCGCGGAGACAGGCCTGCGCCCTTCCGGCCACCGCCAGTCAGCAGGTCACGGTAGAGCTTCGTGATGCGAGCCGGGGTAATGGCCTGCAAGCGCAGCTCGCCGAGGTGCGGCCGGACGTGCCGGTTGATCAGATGGCGGTAGTCCTGCAAGGTCTTGGGCTTGATCTCGACGGCATGGGCCTCGATCCAGTTATCGAGGTACGCGCCTACGGTGATCGCGCTGCGGTCGATGTACTGGCCGTGGTGAGCTTTTACCCGGGCCTCGTCCCGGGCGGCCTTGGCGGCCTCCTCGGTGGCGAAACCGCCTACCCACCTAGGCTTGCTGATCCCGGTCTCAGGGTCCTTGACGCGGATCACGTATGACCAAGTACTCCCCCGCTTCATGACACCATCACGGAGTTTCGGAGTGGTCTTGCGCGCCTTCCGGCGGTTCGGCTCGTCGGCGGGCGCGGCGGTGAGGGTGGCGGGCATTACGCGGCTGTCCTTTCCGTGAGCAGCTTGGAGACGTACGCCTCCAGGGCGGTGAGCGGGATGCGGCGCGATCCGTCGATGCGGACCGAGGTAACGGCGCCGCTGGCCAGCAGCTCGTAGAGCTTGCTGCGGGAGATGGCCAGGGCCTCGGCAGCCTCGGGCACGGTCAGCAGGAGCCGGGGCACGGGTTGCCTCCCATCGCTCGTGGTGGGGACGGTGCACGCGACCGGGCGACTGTCAGCGGTAGCGGCGTCAGCGAATGGTGTCCGCGTCCGGCGAAGCTCCAGTGCGAGAGGACCAAGGTGGTGTCGGTGGCCGGAGTTGGGATAAGCCCGCCGTCTTACGCACGAACCCTCCCAGGTTCTCGTAGTTCTCTGCGTACCCCCCTAGACAGTTGGATTGGTGCTGTACCCGGATTGTCTAGGGGGGTACGCAGACCAACGTACAAGACGCGACCGACAGCTGTCTAGGGGGATATACGCCCTTGGGCGGTCAGGGCCGCAGCGGCCAGTGGGCGGCAGTGGCGTCGTCGCTGGTCTTGCTGCGCGGCCAGCGTAGGCAGTCAGGGTCGGAAGCTTCGATGTTCCGGGTTTCGGTGATCAGCTCATCGGGTCCGCGCTCGCGGAGAAGGCTGAGCGTTTCCGGCCATGTGAGCAAGCCGAAGACGTCGACCATGCGGGTAGCCCCGTCAGTGAGCAGTGCGACGGCGGCCAGGTCGGCGAGGGGGAGCGATCCGGTGAACGCTTCGCGGGCGGCAGCGGGGGCGGTGCTGGCGACCCAGAACCCGCCGGGCTGGTTGCGGAAGCGGCCGAGCTCGCGGACATGTGCGAGCATCGCGGCCTGTCGGTCGGGGGAGCCGTGCGGGGGCATCGAGGCGGGATAGCCGAGCTTGGCGTGTACCTCGTCGAGCCGGTTGTCGGACAAGACCAGCGGCTCGCCGCCTGGGCGGTCCGCGATCAGCGTGCAGTCTGAGAGGACCAGGTAGTCGAGGCGTCCGCCGAGCGTGCGGACGGCGGCGACCGCGGCGGAGGGGGAGTGAGGGTTAGCCAGGTCGCAGGTGTCCGAGTGCAGCGCGCTGACGTCGGCGATGCTCGCAGCCAGGGCGTCCGCGAGGGTCTGGCTGGCGTCGGTGATCTGCCCGGCGAGCAGACCGCCGAGGGTGCGGGCATACCAGGCGACCGAGTGCGAGCAGCCGGACGGCAGCCCGGCGGGGGAGCCGGCGCCGTCCAGGACCACCAGGCCGCCGGGGACAGCGGCGGCGAAGTCCTCGTTCTTCCTGGAAGCGCTGGCGGGCTCGCTGGCGATCTGTGCGCGCACGGCGTTCGCTCCCGCGTCAGTCGTCGTGGCGGTACGGCGGTGTCAGCAGTTCGGTGCGGACCGGCTCATGGGTGGCCGGGTTGTACTCGGTACCGACCACTACCGAGAATGGCCCGTCTGCAACCTGCCCCCACAAAGTGCCTATGTCAGTAGTCAGGAAGTGGACCACGCCGAGAGAGCCCTCGGGATGCGCGCCGGCTATGGCCAGTATTGTTCCCTTGCTGTCCGGCCGGGGGAGTCGGCCGAGGTAGCCGACATCATAGGGACGGGGCGGGTCCTCGTCCTGCCCGGAGCGGTAACCGGTTCCGGTGCGCTTGTCGCGCAGCAGCCAGCCGCCGTCGTCACGCTCCCAGGCCAGGACAGGGTCTTTGGCATAGGCCTCGCGCATGGCTTCTGACATGCGCGGCCCGCAGATCACCAGGAGCCCCGGCCGGTCGAGGTCAATCTCTCCGGAGACGGAAACATGATCGGTGCTCACCGTCAGGTCGAACGACCGGGCCAGGTCTTCCAGCCGCTTGCCGGTGTTCACGTCGTCCAGCGCGACATAGGTTCGGTCGCTGGCCGCGTCAGGCCGCAGCGGGGTGACCACCGTCACCGCACCCGACCCCAGGAACGCCCCCTCCGGGGCCGGTCCGGTGTGGCGAATCTGATGAATCCGGCCTCTGCTCAGCCCGGCTGCCTGCGCGATCTGCGCGTACGACAGGCCCTGCGCGTGCAGGTCCTGAATGAGCCGGCGTCGCAGGCGCCCCAGTTCGGTGACCTCGTGCTGGGCTTCCGCCAGGCGTTCGGTAGCGGCACGCAGCAGCTCGTACGGGTCCTTGATCTCCGCTATGCGGTCCAGCTCGCCCGGCATGTCATCCCCTCGGCCGCCTGCTAGAGAGTCTAGGGCTCTAGACACAGCGTCAGAAGGCTGGGTACCGGTAGAAAGACTCACCGCCCGGAAGCGACGGCGGCGCCGGGGGATAGGCGGCCCGCTCATCTACGGCTGCCGGTCAGCGCGTCACGGATGCCAGGAGGCGGATGTCTCACGCGCCGAGGCCGGGCATCGCGCCCGGTTGCGGGCGCCATTACGCACCGCAGGCCAGCTCGGCCCAGACCCGCCGGCCTGATCCGAGCAGCTCCGTTCCCCACTTGGCGGACAGGGCTTCGACCAGGAACAGGCCACGCCCGTTAACCTGCGCGGGGCTGGAAGGGTCGCCGCCGGTCAGGGTCGGCTCGGTCTTCGCGCCCATGTCCACAACAGCGACCCACAGATGCGCCGGGTGGACCTCTAACTCGACCACGAACCGCCCGCCCGGTTTCCCGGTGCCAGTGTGAGTCACCGCGTTGGTGCCAAGCTCACTGATCACCAGCTCGGCATCGTCGGCCAGGGCGTGACCGTCGAGGACCGTGCGGGCGAACCCGCGAGCCTGCCCGATGGCCTCCGGATTCCCGTCGAACATGCGGGACCAGCGCGCCACGGCGACCACCGCCTGACCGTCTAGGGGGCTAAACACCTACCGGCGGCAGCTAGGGGGCTATTCAATACGTTCAGTGAATAGAAGTCGGGGCCTTCTGGTACTCCAGCAGCGCGTGCTCCACCATCTCGCGCGCCTCACGCCCGAAGACCGCGGACCGTTCCAGGGCACCGAAGACCTCCCGGTACACCCGGACGTCATGCTCTGCCGTCAGGGTCAGCTCGCGGGTGAACGTCTCCACCGACACCGCCGAGTCGTCATACAGCGTGAACCCGTGCACCGGCAGCACGGCCCGCCCCGGCACGCCCGTCAGGGCGGCCGGAAGCACGCCGAGCCGCGCGCCCTGGCGGCCGGCAGCGGCCAGCAGATGCGCGAACTGGCCGGGCATGCACTCCCCGGAACCAGGCCAGGTCCGCAGCACGGACTCACTCAGCACGAACGTGAACGACCGGCCACTGTCATCAGGCGGAGCGGCCAGCCCAACTCCGTCAGCGTCAACCGGGAAGCCGGCGGCGTCGCGGTACTCGGCCGTGCGCAGCAACGCGGGCACGATCACGGACTCGAACGACCGGACCACCCGCGCCTCACGCTCCAGCCTCACGCGGGCGCCTGGCTGGAACGACACCCCGGCATCGACGCGCCGGGGAGCAGTCCCGGCGTAGGCCGCCCGCGCCAGGTTCGCCAGCCGGTCACGCTCGCCGGCCTCCAGACCCAGCGCAGCGAACAGCCCGATAACCACATCGGCGCCGGCCACGCGGTTCCCGGTCTCCACCCGGGACACCGTGGCCTGCGGTACACCAGCCAAGGCTGCCAGTCGGACGCCAGATAGCCCCGCGGCAGTCCTCAGCCGCCGCAGTTCGCCCCCAAGCTCGGTCAGGCGATCAGTGCCTATGTCTGAGAGTCGTGCCACCCGAACATTCTGTGCCCAGGGCACTGCCAGCGCGGGACTCCGCGTGCAACCGGCAGGTGACCGGGACAGCCCGTCCCTCCGGCCGCAGCCAGCCCTACGCTATTCAGCAAACGCATTGAATGAACCTTGAATCCGTCGTACGCTGCGGCTTCAGGAGCGTATAGCCCCCTAGACGGCCAGAGGTCGCTGAGTCGTCGGAGCGTTCAACCAGAATCGTCCATCTTCACAAGAGGGAGCAGCCATGCCCGACGACATCATGCCAACGGCTGACCCGGACAACGCGGAAGGCATCGTCTCGCGGATGCGCGCGGTGGCTGATGCACTGTCGGTAGCCGGCTTAGCGGCCACCATCAACCAGACCCGCACCGCTGTCGAGGTGATCGCCACCATACGCGTGCAAGGTCAGCGGGAGATTGAGGCTGTCATAGACGAGGACGGATACGCCGAGCTGAGGTTCTGGCACCAGCCAGACGCCACCCCTGGCCAGATCAGCGCCACCATCAGCCGCGCCGTGAACGCCATCACGCACGGCGCCAGCTCATGAACGACAAGTCGGGCCAGCAGCCCAGCAGAACCAGCCCCGGACTCCCGCGCAGGGTCCCAGGTGAGACCTGCACATGCACGATCCGGCCAGCGAACCCGGAGCGGAATCCAGTGCTACTCGCGCGCGTCCTGCGCGGCCTGGAGCACCTACCGGGCACGGCCGAGATTCGCCGACCTGCCAGCCGCGATCGGCCAGTCGGTGCCCTGTGAGGACTTTCTTCACGTCATCAACGGCGGCACGCTCCGCTCACCGCCGCGCCCGTCCGGCCACGCCGGGCGTGCGATCCGTTCCGGCCGTTCCCGGCGCACCCGGCCGGCCGCAGCGGAGTGTGATGCCAGTGAGAGACGACGAACGTCTCTGCGCAAGCCGACACGCCTCGAACGTTTGTGCGATGTCCTGGAACTAGGTCAAGGCCGCATGTAGAGTCCTGACCCGTGAGCAGGCTCATGGGTGCCGCGTATCCCTATGATGCCTGTCATACTCTTGTGGCCTGTCGTGCTGCAGTTACTCCTGAGCCATCAAGCCGCGTTGGCATGCGCCGCACTAGCCTAAACAGTAGGAGACCTGATGCCTCAGCTGACGTGCGTGGAGATTTGTGCTGGTGGCGGCGGTCAATCACTTGGCTTGGAGAGAGCGGGCTTCATTCATAAAGCGGCCGTTGAAATCGATCCGGATGCTTGTCAGACTCTACGGCAGAATCGACGAGAATGGAACGTGATCGAGCAGGACATACGCACCTTCGATGGAACGGGCTACAAAGGAATTGACCTCTTGGCTGGAGGGGTACCTTGTCCACCGTTCTCGATAGCTGGTAAGCAGCTAGGGGCCGATGACGAACGGGATCTCTTCCCTCCGGCCCTGGATCTAATCGAAGAGTGCGATCCTACCGCAGTCATGCTGGAGAATGTTCGCGGCCTATCTACGGCACGGTTTGCTAGTTATCGCGAGCAAGTTCTCGATCGACTGCACGCCCTAGGCTATAGAACGAGCTGGCAAGTGCTAAATGCCAGTGAATTCGGGGTTCCACAGCTACGGCCCCGCTTTATACTGGTCGCGATGAAACCTGAAGAATTCAGCAACTTCAGCTGGCCAGAGCCTATTGGTGAGCCGCCCACGGTTGGGGAAAAACTGCACACGCTTATGGCAGAAGGCGGCTGGCTAGGAGCCGACGCGTGGGCTGAGAAGGCAAATGAAATCGGACCAACATTGGTGGGCGGTTCGCGCAAGCACGGTGGACCCGACCTAGGCCCAACCCGTGCACGGAAGGCATGGCTCAAGTTGCATGTCGATGGGAGAGGAATTGCTGATGCGCCGCCATCGAAGAGCGATCCCTTCAGTCATCTCCCGCGACTAACACTGCAGATGACCGCTGTTCTGCAAGGCTTTCCAGAAGACTGGCGTTTCTGGGGACGTAAGACAGCACAGTACCGTCAGATCGGAAACGCCTTTCCCCCGCCTGTCGCAGAGGCTGTGGGGCAAAGTATCAGGGCGGCGATCGAGATCACCCGCCAGGCATCCGCAACCGAGGATGAGGCCCTGCTCTGTGCAGTCTGAATTATCACCCCTTATTCTTCCTGCGACGCCGCTCTTCGGTGGTGATTGCTGCGCGGATGTTCTCTGGCCATGGCTCAGAATGAACTAGCCGATAGTAGACCCTCACCCGTGCACCCTCGTTAAGTCGTCTGTGTTGCTCGATCTTCCAGCCAAGGAATCGCAAGTCGCGGATTCTACGTTGGTAGTCCTCTTGGTACTCCCTTGCACTCGCAACAATGCCAATCAGATCGCTCGGAACCCAGCTGCCGTCGAAGGCCATGAGCAACTCGCCGATACGCCTCTGTGGCTCGGCGAAACCTGAGGCGCGGCTTATCTGCTCCGTGTAAGGGGCGTAGGCTTGCAGAAATTCTCGCCGACCATCCATGCACTCGGTACATAGTGGCCATAGGTTGTCTCTGTCATTAGTGCCGCCCCACTCCGGCGGGAATTTCAAATCGACTGAGAGTACTACATCGTCTCGTGCCGGTTTCTTGCCACACATTGCGCAGCGGCCAAGGGTAAGTGTCTCTGCCCTCAGGCGTTGGCTGATGGGGACCAGGGAGCTTACAGGTCTGTTCCCCGCCCAGCCACGGAGTTCATAGCGAGTGTCGCCATCCATGACCACGGCTGCTATGTGGAAGTACTCCCGGAGGCCGCGTAGTACCGCATCGACCGACTTATCCACCGAGGCTGCCTGGAGGAAGTAAGCGATCTCCCTGGCCGTGGGCGGGTGGGTTCGCCGACGATGCAGCAGTCCATACACCATCCGGAGACTGTCTTCGCTGACCAGGACCGCCAACCGCTCGCTCCCTGGCGGCGGGAGTGGGGTGTCCACCATGATGCGGACAGTAGCCGGCAAGCCCGGATCATTGAACACTTCCGTTGTAGTGTCGTTGTAATCGCCACAAGATCACATATGAGAGGTACCTTGAGCAAAGCAGATCAAGAGCCTCTGTTCTACGCTGACGACTCAGAAGTAGACGCGGTTGAGGCTGAGCTCTACAGGCTCGACCCGGTCGGGGACAAAGTCGCCTCGGTCCTGCGCGACACCCTCGATCAACTCTACGACGGCCAGCATTCTGGACGCTGGAATTACGAGCAGTTGCATAAGACTGAAAAGACCCACATGGGCACTCTTGTCGAGATTAACCTTCACCGAGAATTCGAATTTGCCGACGGCGATGCTACTGACTACAGGATCGCGGGTATCGAGGTGGACTGTAAGTACTCAATGAGCTATGGGGGTTGGGAGCTCCCCCCCGAAGTGGTAGACCACCTATGCTTGGTGATCACTGCTAATGATGCTGATAGCTCTTGGTTTGCAGGATTGATTCGCGTGAAGCCCTCTTATCTTCGGGCAAGATCCAACCGCGATGCTAAACGTCAGCTCACGGCCGCTAGCCGGGCCAATATCAGGAGGCTCTGGCCAGACCATGGACATCTAGCCGAAAACCTCTTTATTATTCTCGACCCCGGTATCCGTGAGCGCATATTTAGCGCAAGGGCCGTGCGTGGGAATCAGCACGGTCAGGCTAAGACAAATGAGCTCTTTCGTCTAGTACAGGGCCGAATCATTAGGCGAGCAGAACTTGCAACTGTAGCTCAGCAAGATGACTTTATGAAGCGCGCCCGGGGCAATGGTGGGGCAAGGACACATCTGCGTTCGGAGGGGATCCTCGTGCTCGGGCACCAAGAGAATGATCCGCTGGTCGCTGCCGCTCTCGGCATCCCTGTCCCGAAGAAGGGTGAATTCATCTCTATCCGCGTAATTCCAGCCCGACCCGACCGTAGCGACCCGGCCGCTGAGATAGCTGGTGAACAGTGGGCGGTTGCACGGCAAGGTGACCCTGTTGTCCCTGCGCCGTTGATTCCGAGAAGGGTATCAGCGCAGGCAGAGTAGGCTGCTCAGGGATAACACAAGTTGTCTGTATGTCTACGTTGGCAGTCACGCTGGCGGGGTCATATTGAAGACGCTGAGCCTGTCGAGTATGGCCGCAGCAAGAGAAAGAGTACCTTCGATGGTTTGACTAACAACCGCTAGCATCTCTGGTCGATTCGGATCTATCTGGAAGCCGCATCCGGTTTCTCTAACGAGAACCTGGAGAATCTCGGCGTGCGCTCTATCTAGGGCAAAGAACACGACAGGGCAAGGGGACCAGGCGAAAGGGCCGGAGTGCCCACGGCAACTAGCGGCCGGGTACATGCCAGATGCGGAGAGGGCATAGACGAGCCCGGCTACTCCAATCTCCAGACCTTCCAAGGCTGCAATTTCGGTGAGGTAGGGAGCCAGCACTTCTAGCTGATGGGCATTAAGGCTATCCTCCTCATCGGCTACGCCGGTTTCAACGCTATTTGCTAGGGCTTCGAACTCGGACTCGTTGGCCGCTAGGCCGCTCACCAAAAGGCACAGAGTCTGATCTTTCTCAAACATGGCCCGGGCATCTGCTTCTGACACATCAACTATCGTCCACACATCTCCAAAGAAACCGAAGCCTAGATACTCATCGATATCCTCCGGTTCAGGAGTCCAGAACTGTGCGGTAGGAGGCAGTTTATATTCAAGATCTATCGCTGCTCTTGGATACATATTAAGTCCTGTCACCAATCTACGGGGTGCCTAATATGCCGTAAGCCGTGGGGTGATGAAGTGCATGAATGATCTTCATGATTCAATGAGGCTTATTCACGGTGCAGGAAAATTGGCTGAATTGATTATCCGCGGCGCGCCTGCGTAAAAAACGGCCCGCTTCCCGAAAGAATGGAGTTTGCCGAACCATCCAAGGGAAGACAGGCCGCCGAGAATGTATTATACCACGGGATATTCCAGGGACGAGATCCCAGCGAGGCTCCGCCTCTGACCGCCGAGGTTGACAGTTCTGCCTGCTCAGCGGTGCCGCGTGGTTCAGGCTGGGATCGTAATGATGGCTGAGCAGGGCGGTTGTCATGTCTGGTGTGGTCACGGTT
>OFHK01000146.1_pt1 | contig 21933 bp, 17 predicted proteins | sample 1521951 | NCBI WGS metagenome assembly OFHK01 (sample SAMEA2468436, study PRJEB22500) | soil metagenome | biome: Glassland; feature: Farmland; material: Clay | place: Australia | collected 2013-01-31 | depth 0.55 m
AAGCCGGAGCGTGCCGCAGATGCCTGAAGTGAATTCGATACCGATTATTGCCGCCTCGGGCGGCAGCTTTTTGCTGGAAGACCGAACCCCGGACGAGGTGTTTACTCCCGAGGATCTGAACGAAGAGCAGCGCCAGATTACCGCCACTGCCGCAGAGTTTGCGCGGGACGAGATTCTGCCCGCGGCCGCCGAGATTGAGGCCAAGAAGCCGGGTGTGATGGAAGCGCTGCTGCGCAAGGCGGGCGAGTTGGGGTTGACTGCCGTGGACATTCCCGAAGAGTACGGCGGCATGGGGATGGGCAAGGTGAGCTCGACGCTGGTGACCGACCACTTGTCGGTGCTGGCGAGTTTTTCCACGGCCTTTGGGTCGCATGTGGGCATCGCCACTCTGCCGCTGGTGTGGTACGGCACCGAGGAGCAGAAGCGGTACTTCCTGCCCCGCATCGCGCGCGGGGAGCTGTGCTTCGCGATCGGCATGAGCGAACCGGACTCCGGCTCTGATCTCGCCTCGGTCCGCACCAAGGCCACCCCGGCCGACGGCGGCTGGCTGATCAACGGCCGCAAGATCTGGACCACTGCGGCGTACGCCGCCACTCACATCCTCGGCTTGTTCCGCACGTCCCGCGATCGCTACGGCGGGCTGACCCAGTTCATCGTCGACACGAAGTCGGAGGGGCTGACTGTCTCGCGGATCCCGTTCATCGACGGCACGCAGGAGTTCTGCGAGGTCGCGTTCGAGGACGTCTTCGTGCCCGACAGCATGCGACTGGGCGCGGTCGGAGCCGGGTGGCGTCAGAACACCGCGGAACTAGTGCTCGAGCGCGGCGGCGCCGACCGGTGGATGTCGCTGATACCGGTGCTGGAGCACTGGGCGGCGAACGTCTCCGGACGGGTGCCCGGGTGGGCGCAGGCCGACCTCGGGTCGATCACCGCGCGGTGCTGGGCGTTCCATGGCATGTCGCTGGCGATCGCGCGCATGGTCGACGATGGCCTGTCGCCCACGATAGAGGCCGCGCTGGCGAAGGAGATGGCCACCCGCTTCGAGCAGGAGTGCATCGAGATCGTCACCCGCCACTACGGCCGCACGCCGCAGCTGACTTCGCCCGACCCGTACGAGTCGCTGCTGGCCCGCGCGATCCTGACCGGCCCGTCGTGGACGATCCGCGGCGGCACCACCGAGATCCTGCGCAACATCATCGCGAAGGGACTGACCCGGGAATGAACCAGAATCCCGAGCTGACTGGGCTGGTCGATGAGTTCTTCCCCGAGACGTTCGGCCCGGACGTGATCACTGCCGTCGAGCGGGACGGGCCGTCGGCCGTGCTGTGGAGGGCCACCGAGGAACTCGGCCTGCCGCTGATCGGCATCGCCGAGGAGAACGGCGGCTCCGGCGGGACACTGGGCGACCTGCTCACCGTGCTGCGGGGCGCCGGCCGGTGGGCGGTGCCGCTGCCGCTGGCGGAGACCAGCCTGGCCGCCTGGCTGCTCGCCTCCTCCGGAGCGCAGGTACCCGCCGGCCCGATGACCGTCATCCCCGACGCGAGCGGGCTGCGCATGGACGGCGACCTGCTCACCGGCGACACGCGAGCGGTCCCGTGGTTGCGCGGCGCGGCCCGGATGGTCGCCGTCATGGACGGGCGCGTGGTCGCGGTCGATCCGGCCGCCCTCGACGTGACACCGGGCACGGACCTGGCCGGCATGCCCAGCGACCTCGTCACAGCGTCCGGCGTGCCGGCCGAGACGTACACCGCCGACGTCACAGCCGACGACGTGCTGCTGCGCGGGGCGCTGCTGCGCTCGGCGCAGATCGCGGGCGCCATCACCGGCGCGTACGAGGTGACCCGCACCTACGTCAAGGAGCGGGGGCAGTTCGGCAAGCCGATTGCCCAGTTCCAGTCGGTGCAGATACACCTCGTCGAACTCGCGCAGGCCGCCACCCTCACCACGCTGTGCGTGGAACGCGCCGGACGGGCCGCGGCCATCGGAACAGCGTCGTTGGAGATCGTCGCCACAAAGTCGGTGGCCAACCGGCACGCCGGGGTAGCCGTGCGCGCCGCGCACCAAGCGCACGGCGCGATCGGCATGACCCGCGAGTACCGGCTGCAGTACCTCACCCGCCGCCTGCACACCTGGCGCGGCGAGTTCGGTGACGAGACCAGCCTCAACCTGCGCCTCGGGACCGCGATGGCCGACTCGGGCGGCATCATCGCCGCTGCTACCTCCGTTGCCTCAACCGTAGGAGTCTGACCGTGGCCGACGAGATCACCGTCACCGAGGACGGGCACATCGCAGTCATCGAGATCAACCGGCCGCCGGCCAACTACTTCGACCGCAAGCTGATCGCCCAGATCGCCGCCGCCGCCGCCGATCTGCAGGCGGGCGGTAAACGGGCGATCGTGCTGTGTTCGGAGGGCAAGCACTTCTGCGCCGGCGCCAACTTCGGCAGCGGTGAGATGGCCGCCGACCGCGAGCGCGCAGCACAGGAACTGTACCGCGAAGCGGTGCGCATCTTCGAGATCGCGGTTCCCATCATCGCGGCCGTGCAGGGTTCCGCGGTCGGCGGCGGCGTCGGCCTGGCGTGCGCAGCCGACTTCCGCGTCGCCTCACCGTCGACGAAATTCCACGCCAACTTCTCCGCGCTCGGCTTCCATCAGGGCTTCGGCCTGAGCGTCACGCTGCCCGAGATCGTCGGGCTGCAGCAGGCGATGGAACTGCTCTACGTCAGCCGGCGCATCGACGGGCAGCGGGCGCTGGAGATCGGCCTGGTCGACCGGCTGGTGCCCGACGGCACGCAGCGAAGCGAAGCGATCGCCTGGGCCGCCGAGATCGCCGAGTACGCCCCGCTGGCCGTGCAGTCGATGAAGCAGACGCTGCGCGCGCCGCTCGTCCAGAAAGTCCGCGCCGTGCTCGAGCGCGAGCTATCCGAGCAGGCCCGGCTGTGGGCCACCGAGGACAGCAAGATCGGCATCGCTGCCAACCTGGCGCGCGAGAAACCGGTGTTCACCGGCCGCTAGCAGAACGCCTTGCGCTCGGCGATGTCAGCACCGAGTTGGTCAGCGATGCGCTGGTGATGGCCTTCCGGCAGTCCAGTCGCCCCGCTGCATTGGACGAATACCCACGGCTACGTGGCGCTGGACGCGTTCGGGTTCGGCTGGGCTGCTTGCGACGGACTGAATGATGCTGGCATGTCGATCGGCACGCTGTGGCTCCCGGAGACCGACCTTCCGCAGGTACCGCCCACGTCCGGCGCCGCTCCTGCAATTGATCTCATCCACTTCGGGCAACGGGTCCGGACTGCTCGGCTTGCCCGGAGACGTGACGCCACCCTCTCGCTACGTCCGGGCGGCTGTGCTGTCGACCGTTTCCACGGAGGCAGAAGACGCCCGCGCCGCTGTGAACCAATCCCGCCACGAAACGGCAAACGCTGCCACTTCCGGGCACCTGAACCCGCCACATCATCCGGGGTGCTTTCCTCATAACCGCGCGGAGAAGGAGGTAGCCGCGCGTCGTGCTTGGCCCGATGCCCGAAGCTGGAATCAGGTCCCTGCTGGGGCGTCATTGCCCGATCCCGCTGCCGCCCACGGCATCTCGCGGGCCGAGGTCTATCTGGTGGTGCAGGATGCGGCCGCATACCACGCCCGGGCGTGACTGCTGGCCCACTCTGGCTAGGCCCTGCGGCGCGGTGACCTTGCCCTGTGCTTGCGCCAGATGCGCGGCGAGCGGCGCCCATGAAGGGCCAGTGGTCTGTCATGCGGGTGAACAGTATGAGAACTTGAGCATGGTGAGCGGATGATGGTCTCCAGCAGGCCCAGTGAGGGGAGGTGCCGGATATGACTGTGGACGGCCATTTCGGCCGGGTAGCTGCGGTCTATGAATCGCTGCGCACTACCGACGAGGGGCCGGTGCGCATGATCGGCCAGTTCCTGCCTGACCGGCCAGTCACCGGCCTGGATGTCGGCTGCGGGACGGGACGGTACTCGCGGTTGCTGCGCGCCGTGCTGCCGGAGGGCTCGCTGCTGGTCGCGGCCGACGTCTCGCCGGCCATGCTGGCACAGCTCAGGGCCGGTGACCGCGGCCACGCCGTTGGGGTGGTGCCGCTGCTGGCAGCCGCCGAAGAGCTGCCATTACGGGCCGCCAGCCTCGATGTGGTCACCGCGTTCAACTGCGTTCACCACTTCGACCTGGGCGGCTTCCTGACCGCCACCGCGCGGGTGCTGGCGCCCGGCGGCCAGCTGTTCATCTACACCCGCACCCCGCAGCAGAACGCGCGGACGATCTGGGGCCGCTACTTCCCGGGTTTCACCGAGCACGAGCAGCGCCTTCACAGCGAGGACGCGTTGCGGGACGCCATCAGACGGACCGGCGGGCTCACGGTGGTCGCAACCCAGACCTTCCAGCATCCGCGCACCAGCACAGCCGGGCGGCTCCAGGCCCAGGTGGAGGGGCGCCACTACTCGACGTTCTCCCTCTACCCGCCGGATGAGTTGCGCGCGTCCATCGCGGCGTTCCTGGCCCGTCTACCCAGCCCCGAGGTCTCCTGGGTTGACGAGCACCTCCTGGTCGTCGCCGGCGGCAACAACCAGACGGGGCCTGACGGGCCGGGCAGCCCGGCGAGCCAGGCGATCAACGATCAGGCCCTCCAGATCACCGCCGGGCGCGCCGGCCAGGCTCCCACAAGGCGTCCTGGGGGCCACGCGCAGATCACTCAGTTATGCACCCGGTCGGCTGCTGGCGACGACCTCCGGCAGAGCGCCCCGATCGGCGGGGTATTCGTGCGCAGTACGCGCGGATATCAGCTGTGCTGCATCACATTCCGTAACGACCTGGGGCGTATTCAGGCAGATGCCGCTGACCGCCATTTGACCCGCCGCGGCCGTTTGAGGCCCGGAGTTGCTCGGTGGCGCCCGGCGTGCGGTGCTGGCCAGCGACGCCATTTGGGCTACTATCCGCGCCGTGGGCATCCTGGACATCCTGGTGAGCCGTCTCCCCGACGGTATGGTCGCGACCGACGCTGAGATCCTGCGTGAACGGGCCATCGACTCCTGGGCGCTGGCGCTTCTTCGACGTGCCCGGGGCGATGAGCTACCTGTACCAGCCGCGGTAGTTTTTCCGGCCGCCACCGAGGACGTGGCGACGGTGCTGGCCTGGGCTTCGGAAACGCGAATGGCCGTGATCCCCCGGGGGGCTGGTTCTGGCGTTTGTGGTGGGACTGAGGCCGATATGGGGTCAGTCGTTCTCGACCTCTCCCGCATGAACCGCGTCACCGGCGTCGACCTGGTATCGCGAGTGGTGCACGTCCAGGCCGGCGTGCGCGGCGGCCAGCTGGAGGACGTCCTTGCCGGGCATGGGCTGACGGTCGGCCACTACCCGCAATCGATCGCCATTTCCACCGTGGGTGGCTGGATCGCCGCGTCCTCTGCCGGGCAGGCGTCCACGGGTTTCGGGGCTATCGAGGACGTGCTGCTGGGGCTCACCGCGGTCCTCCCGCAGGGCGAGATCGTTCGCTGCCGGCCGGTCCCGCGTTCTGCGGCCGGACCGGACCTGCGGCGGCTCCTGGTCGGGTCCGAAGGCACGTTGGCAGTGGTGACCGAAGCGACACTGGCGTGCCGGGCCCGGCCGGCCGGCTGGGAGTGGCTGGCATTCGGGTTCCCGTCGTTCGGGTCGCTCGCTGACGGCCTCCGGGAAGCCGTGCGCGCGGAGACAGGGGCTGCCGTCATCCGAGGTTACGATGAGGCCGATGCCAGACTGAGTTTTGGGGTGCTCGGTCATTCCGGCGGGTGCGTGGGGATGCTCGGCTTCCCGGCCGGTCTGCGGGGGCTGGCAGACCGGAAAGGGCTGGCCTGCGAGGTAGTGCTGCGGGCGGGGGCATCAGGCGAACTCGGCTCCTCGTATGGGGAGCACTGGTGGGAGCACCGCAATGATGCCGTCGACACCTACCTCCGGATCATGGGGCCCGATCGCGCGTTCGGCCCAGGAGTGGTGGTGGACACGATGGAGGTCGCCGGGCTGTGGTCCGCGGTGCCAGAGCTGTATGCGGGCATCCGGGCAGCCCTGGCAGCGCACTCGGACGCCGTGGGCTGCCATCTGTCCCACGTTTATCCGTCCGGCTCGTCGCTGTACTTCACTTTTCTGGTCAGCGGAGCCGACGACCGTGACGCAGAAGCGCGATATCTTGCGGCGTGGGACCAGGCCGTGCGAAGCTGTGCGGCCGTGGGCGGAACCCTCACCCACCATCACGGGGTGGGGCGGCTGAAGTCCCGCTTCCTGGCCGGGGAGATTGGCGAGACCGGCGTGGACGTCCTGAGGAGGATCAAGGCCGCCCTCGACCCCGAGGGGATCATGAACCCGCGGGTCCTCCTGCCGTGACCATCTGCCGAGGCCGACCGTGACCAGCCCGTTCGGCCCGCTCGTCGTCATCGCCAATCCCCGGTCCGGACGGGGGAGGGTAGGGGCGGAACTCCCCAAGATCGAGCGCACGCTGAGGGACGGAGGGCTCGACTACCGGATCGTGCAGACCACCCACCCCGGCCATGCCACGGAGGCCGCCCGGGACGCCCTTCGGGGCAGCGAGCGCTACCTGGTCGCAGTCGGAGGCGACGGAACCGTGCACGAGGTGGTCAACGGGATGCTCCAGGACGACCAGCCGATCGCCGAGGACGCCGTGCTCGGCGTGGTGGCTGCCGGCTCCGGGTGCGACTTCGTAAAGTCGTTCAACCTCCCCGGGGACGCCGTCCAGGCCGCCCGTCACCTTGCCGGGGACGGCGTCCGCCGCATCGACGTGGGCAAGGTCACTTTCACCGCGGGCGCGGCGGAGATGATCCGGTACTTCCCCAACATCGCCGAGGCCGGCCTGGGCGGCGCGGTGGTGGCCCGGGCGTCCAGGCTCTCAGGGATCCTCGGGCCCGCGCGGTACCTCTGCGGGTTCTGGCTGACGCTGCCGGGCTTCCGCCCCGCCGTGGTGCGGCTCGATGCCGACGGCCAGGCGTTCGAATGGCGGGCGCACAACGTGGTCGTGGCGAACTGCCGGTTCTACGGCGCCGGCATGCAGATCTCGCCGAAGTCCAAGCCGGACGACGGCGCGCTTGAGGTGCTAGTGATGGTGGGGCCGAAGTCCGACGCCTTCACCACGCTGCCGAAGGTGTACAAGGGGACACACCTTCCCCACCGCAACATCGTGGAGCTGCGGGCCAGCCGAGTGCGGGTCGAACCGGACCTGCCCTTCCGGATCGAGGCGGACGGGGAGACACTGGGGACGACGCCGGCCACGTTCGAGGTTATTCGCAAGCCGATCCGCCTGAAGGTGTGATCGTCTCCAGCAGGCAAGTCAGCCGGCCGGCAGCCGTACCGACGCGTCGCGGGTTGTGAGCCGGGTTCTTCGCACGAATACGTCCTCGTCGGTGATCGCCATCTCCCGGCTGCGGGCCAGTTCCAGTTCAACCTTCAGCACGGGGAGACTGTCCACAACCGGCTCGCCGAGCGAAGGGTCCTCACCGATCATGCGGACTGCCTCTCGCCAGTCGTCACCGTAGCGCTGCACCAGCCGGGCTCCCGCACCCGGCGTAAGGCTCAGGCACGCCACCTCAGCTGCTGCCAGGCGCAATGCCTCGCCTGCCGAACCGTGCAACCCGAGCGGGATGCTCCGCGTCAGGCACCGCCCAACCGGCCCTTGCGCGCTGGCCACCCGGTCCACGAGATCTTCTGCCATGGCCCGGTACGTGGTCAGCTTCCCCCCGGTGATGGTGAAGAGGCCGCGCGGGTCCTCCAAGACGGCATGCTTCCGCGACAGATCGTAGGTGCTGACGTCTCCCGGGGCATCACCTTGGCTCAGGAGCGGCCGCAGCCCTGCCCAGGAAGCGACCACGTCATGCTCGGTCACTCCCGGGAAGTCCCGGGCTACCGCCGACAGGATGTAGTCCCGGTCGGAGCCGTCAACTGCCGGATAGTCCAGATCGCCCGAATAAGGGGTATCGGTCGTTCCCGCATAGACCCGGTCCTCCCACGGGATGAGGAAGATGAAGCGCCCGTCGTGCGCGGCCGAGGGAACGACCAAGGCCACCTTCGTGCGGACCGCTCCCGGAGCGAACACCAAATGGACGCCCTTGCTCGGCAAGAGCCGCTCTTTGCCGCCGGCGGCCAGGCCACGGATGCGATCGGCCCAAACGCCCCCCGCGTTGACCGTGACCCTAGCTCGGATCTCGAATCGTTCGCCGGTCATCTCGTCCGCGGCGGTCGCACCCTCCACCCGGGCCCCGCCGAGAAGTCCCTCTACCCGGGCATGATTCGCCAGAACCGCACCGAAGGCCTGCGCGGTGCGAGCCACCTCGATCGTCAGCCTGGCGTCATCGCATTGGCATTCGAAGTACCGGTAGCCGCGGGACCGCCCACCGAATCCCGGGACGGCCTCCCGGACCTGCGCCGCGCTCACGGACCGGTAGCTGCCGATATTCCGGCCGGCCGCCAGCAACTCGTACCCGGCCAGCCCCAGCCCATACCGGGCACGGCTCCGAAAGGAATCCGCCAGCATGTACATGGGTACCGGCCGGACCAGGTGCGGGGCCACCCGCCGCAGAATCTTGCGCTCCCGCAGAGCCTCGTGGACCAGGCCGAATTCGTAATGCTCGAGGTACCGGAAACCGCCGTGGATCAACCGGGACGAGCGCCCAGATGTCCCCGACGCGAAATCGTCCTTCTCCACAAGTGCCACCGAGAAACCACGCGCGGCGGCGTCGAGAGCAATACCGGCCCCGGTGATCCCGCCACCGATCACCAGCACATCGAAGCGGTCCTCAGCCATCCGGGTCAGATTGGCCGCGCGGGTCTGGGCGGAGAACGGCAGCACGAAGGGATGGTAGCGCTCAGCCGCAGCTTTCCCCTTCTCCGCCGTCGCGAAGCACCAGCTGCAGGCACGCGCGGCCGGCCTTAACGCTCGCACCGGAGCGCACGTCCAGCCCGCACCGCGCACGTCAATCCGGCGCCAGGCGATCTCCAGGGTCTGCGCGACGAGATCCAGGCGCCACGCGATATCGCCACCGGGAAACACGTCGACGTGCCTACCACCACTCCGCTCGGGCCGTCGGTGAACCGCACCCCCGACCGCCGCTAAGCCTGAATCCACCGGCGAATTGCTGCGCGCAGCGGGCGAGACCCGCGAGCGCCGCCGCCAGGCACGCGATCATCAGCCCGGCGCTCCTCACCGGTCCACCGCCAGTGCCCGGCCCGGAGGACTGATACGCCAACCCGTTGTGATTCGATCGCGGGTAGACCGCCAGACCTGGCGCCACCCCGCCCGGCCGCGTCTGGCCGCCGGATGGAGTGACCGCCATCAGCCTCCTGGCACCAGCAGGGTCTGCGATGCGATGCTTCCGCGCGGGATCTCGCTGGCGAGCAGGGCCGGGTAGTAGTCGTTGGTCAGGTAGGGCCGCAGCAGGTTGAGGTAGAACGGGCTTGCCGGGTCGGCGCTCGTACCGCCTGGCAGGGCCGATACCGCGACGGTACGGCCGCCGGGCGCCAGATTGGCGACGAAGCGCCGCGCTGGGCCGCTGCCGAACATGAAGCCATTCACGCCGGCCCCCCGGACGGAATGAGACGCCGCGTCCACCGTCTCGAAACCGCCGTCGACGGGTATGCCGGTGAGGCCCGGCAACGGCGCGGGGAACTGCCCGAATGCCGGCGGAACGCTGAACGGCCCGCCAAGCGGGTGCGCGAGCACCAGGCGGTGCAGCAGCCCCCACCGGTAGTCGTTCTGGTTCGTGGACTGGTGGAACGCGGTGCCGAAGGCCGGGCCTGCGAGCAGGGTGAGCGCATCGCGCAGGCTGCTGAGGATCAGGTAGTCGCGGCTGGCGGCCGGGTCGCTGATGCCCGGCACCGCAAAGAAGTTGATTCCCGAAGCGCCGACTCCGTGCGTGGCTGGGAACGTGTCCAGCAGGTGCTTCATGGCGCCGAGCGCGAACTGGTCGCCCGGTGCGGGCAGCCCGGCGAGGTGGTCGTCGATGATGTGGGTTACCGCGCGGGAGCGCCACGCCGCATAGATGGTCGCCGCGATGCTGTCGGCGATCTCAGCCTGTGATGGCGGCGACCCGGGGGGGCGGCCGGCGTCGTAGCCCTGCGCGATGCCGGTGGGAGTGGTGAAGTCCCAGTGCTCAAGCCGCTGCACCGCCTCGGCCACTTGGGGATCAGTGGCCAGCGCCGCGAGTTGCGGCAGGCTGCTTGTCTGAGCGTCGGTGAATGCCTGGGTGATATGGGGCACGAAGTACTCTGCGTCGAGCAGCGTGGTGTCCGCCTGCATCGCCTCGATGTCCGACATGGAGATCTTGTGCCCGGCCGCCAGCCGCTGGCGCAGCATCTCCTCGATCCGGCCGGCCCGGAACTGGTCATAACTGTAGTTGAGGTAGTAGATGCCCCCGCCCGGCCTGACCTGGTTCAGCGGGTCGTTGTCAAGGGTCGTTCCGGCCGGGTCGTTGTTCGCGTTGACGAACCAGCCGGCAGGCGGGTTGATGATGTGCGGCATCTCCGAGGCCGGATAGATCTCATACGGGATCGCCTGATCAGGCTGGGGATGCCGCACCGGCAGCCACTCGTTGCCGCCCTGGCCGTTACGGATGAACCACGGCGGCAGCCCGTCGACGGTCCCGGCCTGCAGATCCTCACGGACCGGCATCTCGGCGCTGGTGAAGTAGGCGATGTTGCCCCGGGCGTCAGCGTAGGCCCAGTTCTGCGAGCCGACGGCGAAGAACGGCAGGCCCTGCTCGAACTGCGTCAGGTTGCGCGCCTGGTCCCAGCGCAGGAACGTCTCCAGCTCGAAGGTCGGGCTGAACCCGGTGTACTGGACGCTCAGCGCGGACCCGGCGGAAGTCGCAGTGGGCGGGTCAAGCTGCAGGATCGGGCCATTGTCGCGCCGCGGCACGATAAGAGTCGCGGCGGGCACGCCATCTGCCGCAGTAGCCGTGACGAGCTGACCGTTCAGGTCATAGCGGAATGTCTCCGGGATCGGGATGACATGCTCCGGCTTGCCCTCGAAGATGGTTGACAGGCCGCTGGGCGAGGACGGGTCGGCCACAACCTTCTCGAGGTAGGTGTCGGTCACGTCCATCGGGTTGACGGTCGCGCCCCAGGAGATCCAGCGGTTGTGCCCGATGATGACGCCAGGTACCCCAGCGAAGCCCTCCCCTTCGACATCCATGCCCGCGGCCTTGAGCCCGATGGGATAAAACGTCGAGGGCTCGCCGAGGGACAGATGCGGGTCATTGGCCAGCAGCGGGTGGCCGTTCACGGCCCGGGAGCCCGCCACCGCCCACTCGTTCGAGCCCTGCGCGCCATCGCGGCCAAGCGCCTGCTGGAACATCGGGTCACCAGCGATCTTGGCGAGGTATCGGCGGGCGAGCGGCGCGGCGGCCGAGAGCTGCCGCAGATCCGCTGAGGTCAGCCGGGATGGCAGCGCTCCGGCGGCGTGGCCGCTGGCGTCCGGGACTGTGGAAGCACTGCTAAACGGCTGCGAGCGCATCACGTCCTGCGTGAACAGCGCGTAGCCCTCCTGCGGCCCAAGGGCGGCGATGTACGCCTGGAGCTGCATCGTTGACCCGATATCGAGGTCGAATGACAGCTCGAAGGAAATCGCCTTCCCGACCGTCAGGGTGTCCACCGGCGTCCACGGCTGGAACGAGGTCAGGTGAAGTGCGGGGTACTCCGGGGGAAGCGGGTGGTTGGCCACATAGGCGTTGACGCCGTCGGTGTAAGCATTCACCGCGGCCCGCAGGTCGGATGGTGCCGCGGCCCAGCTGCGCTCGGCCGCACGGCGCAGCCCGATGGTGCGCGCCTGCACGTCATTCGGCAGGGCTGCCTTGCCCAGCAGCTCGGCAAGAGTGCCACTGGCCGCGCGGCGGGTGACATCCATCTGGAACAACCGGTCGCGGGCGTGCACCCAGCCCTGCAGGAAGAATAGGTCATGCACGGACGCCGCTTCGATATGGGTGACTCCGTTGTGGTCCTGTATCAGCCGCGCCGCCGACTGCAGGCCAGGCAGCCGGGTGGTCGGCGAAGATTGTGTGAGCGGCACCGCGGCAGTCGCCGGCGCCGGCGCAACGGCGAGGAAGCCAAGGACGCTGAGGGCGCATACTAAGGTAAGAGATGACTTCAAGCGCATTTGCATAGCAACCACCACGGTGTGGAGCAAGCCGCCAATCTGCGGACACCGCCAGATTAGACCTGGCGTGGCTGCGGTGGTAGGTCAACAGCTGGCTCCCGTTTGCTGCGGGTGTCAGGTGTGCTGAGGGGTCAGCACGTGGTTGCGCATGGCCGCTGTTTCCCTCGGGGCGTCGGCCACTGGAGAGAACTGATCCTCTGCGACCGCCGCACCCTGTGGGGTGCCAAAGGTCTGCCTAGCCTGTGAGCTGCAACGATGGGCCAGGGTCGGCCGTGAGGCATGATGATCAGCCGTGTCCATCCGTCTGAGCGGCTTGCCACCGGGAGCCACGGCTGGGGGTGGGCTTCGGCGGACGCTTCTCGCCCGCCGTCACAGCGCCGGAGCTTTGCCGCTACGCACAGTGACCTCCAGATGAGGATGTCCTCTCGCTGGTCATGGTGACGGCTCCAAACATCCGTCAGCTGACCGATGTCTCCGCGTGCAACTTGCAGCAGTATTTGTCCTGCAACCGCACCGTCAAGCGTCAACAGCTTGATCGGATCTCCCCCGGGCTAGCCGCCCAGAGCGACCTGTGCTAGCCCGGACCGGCTCAACCAGCCTGGCAAGGAACCCAGATGGACACGATGGCGCGTACCCGCCCGAACGTGCGACGCAAGCTGCGCATCACGCTCACCGCAGGGCCGACCGCGGCGGCCGCCGCCCGCAGCCAGGTCCGGGCGGCCATCTACGCCTGGGATGTCCCCGTCGATTCATCCGTCGCGGTCCTGCTCACCAGCGAACTAGTGACCAATGCCCTCAGGCATGAGGCGGGCAAGACCATCGAGCTCGTTATCAGTTGCGCCTACGGCCAGTTACACGTTGATGTCTACGACACATCGCCCGTCCTGCCGATGCCGGTGGACGGGCCGGCCAACGCGGAGACCGGACGCGGGCTGATGCTGCTCGCGAGCCTCTCGAGTAGCTGGGGTTATTACCGGACCCCCACGGGCAAGGCCGTCTACTTCACGCTCATCTACTAGGCCGATCTTGACGACGCCGCCGGCCCGCAGGCCGACGCACATGGGTCCGGTGAATCGTGTCCCCCCAGCTACCCGCCGGACCTGCCCTGTTCGCCACTACCTTTCCCGCGCCCCAGCATCCAAAGCCTGGGAGACAGCCGCAGGAGGCGAACCACGGCCACGTCAGCTCGCCGGGGCCACGGCTGATCAGTTCGCTTCGTCACGATGCGTCCTTCGGAACGGGCAGACCTGGTCACGTGCGAACTGGCTGGACGGCCCCGCTGGCGGCGACCGGTAGCCCGGCGAGCCGCCATTCGGGCAGGCCGCCGGCCAGGCGCCGGGCGGTACGGCCGTCAGCGTGTAGCAGCCGGACAGCGTCGTGGGCGAACACGCAGTAGGGGCCGCGGCAGTAGGCGACCACCTCGGTGCCTGCCGGTAGTTCGGCGAGCCGCTGCCCGAGCTGGTTGATGGGGATGGAGACCGCGCCAGGGATGTGCCCGGCAGCGAATTCGGCGGCGGGGCGTACGTCCAGGACGATGACATCCCCCGCGCCGGCGCGGCGCAGCAGTTCGTCGCGGGAGACCTCTTCCACGTCGGTGCCCAGGTAGGCGTCCCGGGCGGGGCCAACCTCAGCGAGCAGTGAGGCGGCGGTGTCGCGCATGTCTGCGTAGAGGCGGGCGACGTCGTCGCTGGCCAGGGAGTAGAAGACGCGGGTGCCCTGTTTGCGGGTGGTCACCAGCCGGGCGTGGTGGAGGACCGGCAGGTGGGCCGAGCAGGTGCTCAGGCCCAGCGCGGCCTCGGCGGCGAGGTCCTCGACGCGGCGCTCGCCCTGGGCGAGCAGGTCGAGCAGTTCCAGCCTTTTCGGGCTGGCCAGGGCCTTGCCGACGCGGGCGAACTGCTCATACAGCTCTGCCTTGCGCTGCCGGTCACCCATGGGCGCTCCTTCCTGCCATCCCGGGACACTGGGGCATGCTTGCCAGGCTGGCCGCCGCATCAGCCTGCTCGCCGGCTGTGCAGCGCCAGTGTGGCATCTCGCTCCGGCCGGCCCGCGCCAGCAGAACTCCACAGCTCCGTTATGATGTTCTATAGATCTATGGAATAGTGTAGCTTATCTACTGCGCGGGGTGACGCCTGTCCGCGCACACCACCCGGGAGGAGCTGGCTGTGGCCAGAACGCTGATCATGCCCGTCGTGGATGAGGGCCTGGGTAACTCCGCCTACCTGGCCGACCTTGGGGATGGGCGGGCGCTGGCGGTGGATGTGCCGCGGGACCTGCGGGCGGTGCGGGCGGCTGCCCGCCGGCATGGGCTCAGGGTCGCGTTCGCAGCCGACACGCACCTGCACGCTGACTTCCTGTCGGGGGCCCGGCAGCTGGCGGCCGGCGACGGCGCGCAGATCCTCGGCCCCGCAGCCGGAGGCCGCGCGTTCGGTCACCGGGGGCTGGCTGACGGGGATGAGGTGGACATGGGCGGGCTGACCTTGCGCGCCTGGGCCACCCCCGGCCATACCGCTGAGCATGTGGCTTACCTGCTGGTCGACGGCGGGCAGGTGCTGGGGGTGTTCACGGGGGGGTCGCTGCTGGTGGGCGCGGCTGCCCGCACTGACCTGTCCGGCCCGGAGCAGACCGAGTCGCTGGCCCGGTCCCAGTACGCCTCTTTGGGCCGGCTGCTCACCTTGCCCGATGTGACGCCGGTGTTCCCGACGCATGGGGCGGGGTCGTTCTGCTCCGCCCCGCCCGGCGCGGAGCGCACCACCACCATCGGGGCCGAGAAAGCCGCCAACCCGCTGCTGGCGGCCGGCGATGAGGACACGTTCGTCAAGGCGCTGCTGGCCAGCCTGGGCACCTTCCCCGGCTATTTCCTGCGGCTGCCCGAGGAGAACCGGCGCGGCCCGGCCATCGTGGCATCTGCCCCCGCGCTCGTCCCGCTGACCACCAGCCAGGTCCGCGCGCTTCAGAACGAGGGCGGGCAGGTCATCGACGTGCGCCCGGTGGCCGACTACGCGGCCGGTCACATCCCGGGATCACTGGCAATCCCGCTGCGGGGGGCGTTCGCGACCTGGCTGGGCTGGCTCGTCCCTGACCCCGCCACCCCGCTCATCATCGTCGCCGGGCCCGGCCAGGACCTGGGCGAGGTCATCTGGCAGGCACTGAAGATCGGATACGACACCCTCGCCGGGACCCTGGCCGGCGGCATGCCCGCCTGGGAAGCCGCCGGGCAGCCGGTCGCGGCCACCCCACTGCTCACCCCCGGGCAGGTGGATCCGGCCGCCGTCATCGACGTGCGGCAGGCTGGCGAGTACGCCGCCGGGCACCTGCCCGGTGCGGCCAGCATCGAACTGGGGGCCCTCGCCGCCGGGGCCGCCGGGCTGGTGGGCCGGCGGGTGGTGACCATGTGCGGGCACGGCGAGCGTGCCGCCACCGCCGCCAGCGTGCTGGAACGGGCCGGGCACACGGGGGTGGCCGTCGTGGACGGCGGCCCGCCGGACTGGGCCGGCGCCACCGGCCGGGCGCTGGAGGTAAACGCGTGACCATCCCCGACCCGGCCCCGGCCGCGCCTGCCCGGCCGGCCCAGCCAGGAAACGCCACGCCCAGTCCTGGGGTCCGGCTGGGGCTGCGGGCCAACCTGGCCCAGTTCTCACTGCTGGTGGCGGTCAACGCGCTGGTCGGCGGGACGCTGGGCCAGGAGCGCACGGTTGTGCCGCTGCTGGCCACGCAGACCTTCCACCTGGCCGCGTTCACCAGTGCCCTGACCTTTATCCTCGCCTTCGGCGCGGTGAAGGCGATCACAAACTTCTTCGCCGGCACCCTGTCGGACCGGTTCGGCCGCAAGCCGGTGCTGGTCGCCGGATGGCTGGTGGCGCTCCCGATCCCCGTGCTGCTGATCTTCGCTCCGAACTGGTGGTGGGTGGTCGCCGCCAACGTGCTGCTGGGCGTCAACCAGGGCCTGACCTGGTCCACCACCGTGATCATGAAGATTGACCTGGCCGGCCCCGCCCGCCGCGGGCTGGCCATGGGCCTGAACGAGGCCTCCGGGTACGGCGCGGTCGCCATCACCGCGCTGGCCACCGGGTACCTGGCCGCCGCCTACGGGCTGCGCCCTGCCCCGTTCCTGCTTGGCGCTGCCTACATCGCCTTCGGCCTGGGCCTGTCCGCCGCCGCGGTGCGGGAAACTCACGGCCATGCCCGTCACGAGGCGGCCAGTCACGTGGCAGCCGGGGAGCACCTGGCCGGTCACCTGACCACCCGCCAGATCGCCGTGCTCACCAGCTTCAGGGAACGGGCACTGTCTGCCGCCAGCCAGGCCGGCATGGTCAACAACCTCAATGACGGCGTCGCCTGGGGCCTGTTCCCGATCCTGTTCACCCGCCACGGGCTGAGCGTCGGCCAGATCGGCATGCTCGCCGCCCTCTACCCCGCCGTCTGGGGAGCAGGGCAGCTGGTCACCGGCGCGCTGTCAGACCGGATCGGCCGCAAATGGCTCATCGCCAGCGGGATGGGCGTGCAGGCCGCGGCGATCGCCCTCACCGCCGCTGGCGCCACCTTCGCGGCATGGGCGGTAGCTGCCGTGCTGCTCGGCGCGGGCACCGCCATGGTCTACCCGACCCTGCTGGCCGCCATCGGCGATGTCGCCCACCCCGCCTGGCGCGCCCGTTCCGTCGGTGTTTACCGGCTCTGGCGCGACGGCGGGTTCGCCGTCGGCGCGCTGCTGGCCGGCCTGATCGCCGATGCGTTCGGGATTCTCGCCGCCGTCTGGGTGGTCGCCGCCCTCACCGCCGCCTCCGGGCTCATCGTCGCCGTGCGCATGTACGAAACTCGGCCCGCCCGCAGCACCGCGCTGCCAGGTTCCTGAAAGAGCAGGCAGGGGCATAATCGCCCGGTTGCGGCCGCGGCTGGTCAGCGGACGTCAAGTTCAGTGTGCATGCCCAGGCGTAGTGGCCGCGCAGGTTGCAGGCCAGCTCGCGGCGGCTGGGGCGCAGGGTCAGGCTGACCCAGCCAGCCGCGCCGGGGGCGACCCACTGCCATGCCCCGGCCCGGCAGGTGGCGGATGCCTCACCGAGGCTGCCGCCTCACTGACGGTGCCACCGGCACCCACCGGGCGGCTGCCGGGCTTCAGGCCCGGGGCGAGCGGCAGGATAACCAGCTCGTGGGTCAGGGCACCGGTGTTGGCGACCCACAGCGGCACGGTCTCCGCTGCCACGCTTGCCGGCTGGCCAGCACCCGCATCACGCCGCCACCGCCGTACGAAGGCCCACCCATCATGTCGGTGAGGGTCAGCCGCCTGCCGGGACGCCACCGGGGGCTTCCGGCTGTCTGGTGGTGTTCAGCACGGCGCGGCGGCTGCGTGACCTGACTGTCCGCTGAGGCCACATGGCGACTGTCTTCTCCCCGGGAGCTGGCGGCTGGTCATGTCTGGGCCTCGCGGAGGTAGCGCAGGTGCTCACTGTCGCCCAGCAACTGCAGGCGGCGCCACAGCATGGGATTGCCGGTCGGCTGGCTGGCGTGGCAGGCGATCGCTTTGAGCTGGGCGGTGCGGTCGACGGTGATCGTTAGATCGATCTGGGCCGCGGCCCGCCGACCGGTCACAGAAGTCCCTGGCAGCAGCTGCTGCGCATCCGGGCGCCAGCGCAGGGGATCCGCCCATCGGCGGTCATGATGAGCATGACCGCGAATCGCACACCTGTCAGCGCAAGGAAAGGGTCCGCGACCTGGAGCCACTCCTCGCTCATACCCCGTTCCTGCAACCTGCACATCGCACCGATACCGCGCTGGCGGACCAGGTCCGGGCAGCGATGACTTGGCTCGGGGTGGTCGTCGGATGACTTCCTGGCCGAGGCCTGCGTAAATGGCTTGAAGGATGGTCTCCGGTGCTGAGGCGGTGACCGTGTCGGCTGGGCTGGCCTTCGATCGATCTCACTTTCGAAGGAAGGCTTCAGCAGCGCTCAGTTACTGGGAAGAAGATCAAAGTGAGTGGCAGATTGAGTGGCAAACAGCGCTCGCGAGAGCCCGTCTGGGGCCTGTGGGTGCTGGCCGGCGCTCGCGTTCTGCCAGGTCAACGGCCCTACCAGGGACAACAGAACCGTGCGGCGATACATGGTAAGGAGAAGGTCTACGGTTCGATTCCGTAAGGGGGCTCTGCAAACCAGCAGGTCAGAGGCAGGTTTCCAACCAGCTGGACCGCCCGTCAAGATCAGCTGACCGTCATTTGACCGCTGTTCTGGGCGTCTGCGGGCGGCACCGTGGCGCATGGATCGGGCCGCGATGACAGGGCAGGCAGGCCCAGCAGGGCCTGAAGTTGAACACAACTCGCTGACCGAGTACCGCGCTGTGCGATGGCCTGCGCGTGCGGGCTCATGCGGAGCCGGATCACCCCACCGCTTGACGACACGCTCACGCTTCATGTTTTCGCTCCTCGTTTGAGGTATCGTTTCGTGAAGTCGGCAGACGGGCTGCCGTGTGAGGAGGTCGTGCCGGATGGCTGCACAGGTCCATGCCGAGGGTGCGGCAGTCGGTCGGCTGGCCGAACTCGGTCTGAGCGTTGAGGTTATCGAGCGGGTGGTCCGCCGGGCCGATGCTGAGGCCAGCGTCTGCACGGCACTCGACCCCCCGATCATGGAAGGCTTGACCCGCTGGGGCCGGACCAACCGTTTCCTGCGCGAGGAACTCATTCCGGCTGGCTGGACCTTTGATAATCCGCGCAACCTGCCACGAACGATTCATCCAAGCGGGGAGTTCGCGATCGTCGCGACGACCGGTGACGAGTTGACGGGCGTGCTGGGGCTGCTGCCGGCGACCAAGTATGTCAAGGGCTACGCCACTGTGCGGGCGGTCGAGACCAATGAGCAGCTGACTCTCGACTTCGAGGACTTCGATCTCGGGGCGGCGGACGGCCAGGCCAGGAACGCGGGCGATCTGGTCACATGGTTGATGCTCTTCCATGTGGACGAGGAGGGATTCCGGGTCGAGCTCTCGTTGCCGGACGGCATCGCCGAGGGGCGGATCACGAGCTGGGTTGAGCGGATCATCTTGCCTGTCTTCCCGCGTGAGGATGATCGCCTGGCTGCTCTGCCTGCAGCGGGCGGTGATGACCAGGGCGGAGAGATCGTTGTTGAGGTCACTCGACGATGATCCGGGGGGTCGAGCAGAGATGCTGACTCCTTCGCGGCTGGTGATCGCCCGCAAGTGGCGCGGTCTGACGTTGACCCGTCTGGCGAAGTTGACCGGCTTGAGTACCCGCAGCATCTCCCTGTATGAGAACGGGCACCAGGAACCCTCCACTGAGACCCTGCGGCAGCTAGCCGAGGTGCTCGGTGTCTCGCCGACGTTTCTTAGTGCACCGGATGTTGAGGAGATTCCCGAAGCAGCGGTGAGCTTCCGCGCCCTGAGCAAGATGACTGCCAGGCAGCGGGACCGGGCGCTGAGCGCGGGCCGGGTTGCCCTGCTGATTAATGACTGGATCGACGCACGGTTTCAGCTGCCGACTGCGGATATCCCCAGCCTGACTGGTCAGGACCCTGAATCCGCGGCCGAGGTGGTGCGGGCGCGATGGGGTCTCGGCGAGCGGCCGATCGCCAACATGCTGCACCTGCTTGAGGCACATGGTGTCCGGGTCTACTCCCTCACGGCGGAGGACAACGAGTTGGACGCCTACTCGCTCTACTGGCACCGTCAGCCGTTCATCTTCCTGAGCACGGTTAAGAGCGGTGAACGTGGCCGCTTCGATGCCGCTCACGAGCTGGGTCATCTCGTTCTTCATGGTGAGTATCAGACGCTCAACCGGCCCGCCGCTGAGGTCGAAGCCAACCGGTTCGCAGCAGCCTTCCTCATGCCACGGTCCGCTGTCCTGGCCCAGAACCTGCGTTATGCCACGTCTGCCCGGATCCTGCAGGCGAAACGAACCTGGAAGGTGGCAGCCATGGCCCTGACGCACCGGCTGCAGGAACTCGGATTGCTCACCGAATGGGGTTGCCGCTCCGCCTGCGTGCAGCTATCACGGCTCGGGTACCGCAGCTCAGAACCGGGCGGCATCCCGCGAGAATCGTCGCAACTGTTCGCCAAGGTCTTGCGCTCCGTCCGCGACGATGGCGAGACCCCAGCGACTATCGCCATGTCCATTGGCATCAGCAGCGACGAACTGCAGGACCATCTCTTCGGCCTGACCCTGACTGCCGTTGACGGTGGCGGCCGCACCGCACCCCCGACACCACGGGCCCCCGGCCTGCATCTAGTGCCCTCGGCCGACAGTGGGGAGCATGAATCCGAGTGAACATCCGCGATATCTCCCTGCGCCTTGCGAGGTGTCGGCAGCGCCGGGTGCGGCGTGTCACGGGAGAATTTGTCGTCAGTCGCCCGAGGATGCCTACGGACATGCCATCACGGACCTGTTTGAGCGGCTTGTCGCTGAGGCCGTCAAGAGCGGAGCCGACGACGACTGCATCGCCGCTGCCCTTGAACAGGCGACGCAAGCGGCTGCGGACGCACTGGCCCAGCGCCTGCGGGCAGATGCACCGCGCATGCTGCGGGAACACCGGAAGTTCAGGCGAGGCTTCGAGGAGCGCCTGCAGCAGCGCTGGGGTCCAGCTCTCGATCTCTACGAATGTGTTCGCGTCTGCTGTCTAGAAGCTGGCGAGGACTTCGTGAAGCGCAGCAGTCAGCAAGCCGATGGACGCGATCCCAAACTCGCGGCGCTGACCCTTCTGCACGCGCGGGCCTGTCTGGCGGCCTCCGAGGTACAGAGCCTGCTCTGCTCCGGTCATGCCGCCGGGGCCCAAGCCCGCTGGCGGACACTTCATGAACTGGCGGTCATCGCCTTCCTATTGGGCCTATTGGGCAAGCACGGCCCCGACCTGTCCGAGCGCTTCCTACAGCACCGCCAGGTTGAGCGACACAAGGACGCTGTCCACTACCAACAGTACTGCGAGGCCCTCGGCTACCCGCCGTTCAGTGACGAGGAGATGGCCGAGATCCAGCAGCAGCGAGACGAGGTCGTAGCCAGATACGGGACGCCCTACAAGAACGACTGGGGCTGGGCAGCCCCGGCTGCTGCCAGCCAATGAGCGGCCGAACTTCCGGGCTCTCGAAGAACTCGTCGGCCTGCAACATTTCAGACCATGGTTCCGGCTGTCGAGCCACGGCGTCCATAGCGGCGCAACGGGCGCAATCCACATCCGGGACTTCTACGGGCGGGGTGCAGCTATGCTCGCCGGTCCGAGCAACGCCGGCTTGGCCGATCCAGGCAACGGTGCCCTTATCTCACTGCACCAGGTGACCGTCGCCCTGCTGGTCCACGGAGGACCTAACGGACCACAAGCGCAAGACTTGCTGACCTTGAAGGCCATATCGAACCTCCTCGACCAGGCACAGCAGGCGTTCCTTGAGATCCATCGGGCACTTGAGGCGGAAGAAGCGGCTATAGCGGGGCAGCATTGATCGCCACCACATTCGCATCGAGGGGGTCAGGGGTTCAAATCCCTCAGCTCCACCCATAACCGCAGGTCAGCGGCCCGCAAGAGCCGCTCAGCAGGGCCTTGAAGATCATTTGTCACCCAGATGTAACCGGGATCGGGGGTGGTGACAGGTGACATCACGCGTGCCTGAACGGTCTTCCTGGCACCCGCTGACAGGCGGCCACGGCCACCCGTGATCGCATCTGTGTCCCGATCGCCCGGACCTCGGCGGGCACCAAGCGCAGGTTGATCTTGAAACGTTCGGTCACTCACCGCTGAAGAGAACTGTGGTTGAGGCTCGCCGTCTGATCGCCACTGTGTCGCCGCCCGTGCACTGGGCCGGGTAGCCTG
>OFHK01000147.1_pt1 | contig 21932 bp, 17 predicted proteins | sample 1521951 | NCBI WGS metagenome assembly OFHK01 (sample SAMEA2468436, study PRJEB22500) | soil metagenome | biome: Glassland; feature: Farmland; material: Clay | place: Australia | collected 2013-01-31 | depth 0.55 m
GGGGCGGGGGGGGCCGGCCTCATCGAGGACCGGGGCGTCGGGATGGGCGCACGGGGGAACTTCGCCCGGGACGGTTCGTACGCCACGTCGGTGCCTGGCGTGTTTGCCGCCGGCGACATGGGGCGGGGTCAGTCGCTGATCGTCTGGGCGATCGCTGAGGGCCGGTCGGCCGCCGCTGCAGTGGACGGCTACCTGATGGGCGGAACGTCGCTCCCGGTGGCGATCCCGCCCACAGCGCGCCCCCTGGCCTGAGCCGGGCGCGATCCCGGCGAGCCGTAACGGCACATAAGGTATAGACCAGTTGGTTCCCGCAAGCGCCTGATCATGGGAACTTCGCTGGTCCCTGGACCTGCGCTACCGGAAGGCAGCGAGCATGAGCCGCCGAGCAAAGATCGTCTGCACGCTAGGGCCCGCCACTTCAGGTCCCGAACAGATCGCAGCACTGGTCGCCGCCGGGCTCGATGTGGCCCGCTTCAACATGAGCCACGGCACCCATGACGCTCACCTGGCCGCGTACCAGGCGGTGCGGGCCGCCTCCGATGCCGCGGGCCGCAGTGTGGGCGTGCTGGTAGACCTGCAGGGTCCCAAGATCCGCCTGGGGCGCTTCCCGTCCGGGCCGGTGATGCTCAAGGCCGGCCAGGAATTCACCATCACGACCGGCGACCTGCCCGGGGACGCCAGCCAGGCCTCGACCACTTACCAGGGGCTGACAGCGGACGTCCGGCCGGGCACGGGGATTCTCGTCGACGACGGCCGGGTCGTGCTGGAGGTGGAAGCGGTGCGGGGGACCCGGGTACGGACCCGGGTCGTCATCGGCGGCGAGGTCTCTGACCACAAGGGGCTCAACCTGCCCGGTGTGCGGGTCAGCGTGCCTGCCCTCACGGCCAAGGACGAAGCGGACCTGCGATGGGCGCTGGCCTTGCGTGCGGACATGGTTGCGATGTCGTTCGTGCAGGGGCCAGAGGACGCCGAACAGGCGTTGCGGATCATGGACGACTACGGCTGCCGGCTGCCGCTCATCGCCAAGATCGAGAAGCCGCAGGCGGTCGAATCCCTCCGCGAGGTGATCGAGGCTTTCGACGGGATCATGGTTGCCCGCGGCGACCTGGGTGTGGAGTTGCCGCTGGAGCAGGTCCCGGTCGTCCAGAAACGGGCCATCGGAATGGCCAGAGACGCGGCCAGGCCGGTCATCGTCGCCACCCAGATGCTTGAGTCGATGATCGCGGCACCGCGGCCGACCCGGGCCGAGGTGTCCGACGTCGCCAACGCTGTGCTCGATGGCGCGGACGCTGTGATGCTGTCGGCGGAGACAAGTGTGGGCGCGTACCCGCCGCAGACAGTGTCGACCATGGCCCGGATCGTCATAGCGGCGGAGAGCGCGGCGGGGATGCCCCCGCCGCCGCTTTCCAGCGAGCCAGCTACCACCGGTGGTGCCATCGCGCGCGCCGCGGCCGAGGTGGGGGAGGTGGTGCGGGCCAGCGCCCTGGTGGCTTTCACGATGACCGGGGAGACCGCCCGGCGGCTGGCCAGGTACCGGTCGCCGATCCCGCTGCTGGCGTTCACCACCAAACCTGCGACCCGCAGCCAGCTGGCCCTTACCTGGGGGGTCGAGACGTTCCTCGTCCCGCCGGTGGCGCATACCGATGACATGGTCCGCCAGGTCGAGGCCGCACTGCTCGATATCGGCCGGTGCGAGAAGGGCGACACGGTGGTCATTGTGGCGGGCAGCCCGCCCGGCACCCCGGGACGGACGAACGCGCTGCGGGTGCACCGCATCGGTGACGCGATTGTTTCCTGAGACTGATCGGTGCCCCGGGTGGGATTCGAACCCACACTGGATGGTTTTTGAGGCCACTGCCTGCTGCCGGTTGGGCTACCGGGGCGCGATCGCACGGTGCATCCCCCCGTGGGAGGTGCGACCGACGTCAATCTACCTGCTTTCGGTACGCTCATGCCTGTGAGCCAGACACCTGTCCGCGTTGTTATCGCCGAAGATGAGGCGCTCATCCGGCTCGACCTGAAGGAAATGCTAGAGGAGGAGGGTTACCAGGTAGCAGGTGAGGCGGCCGACGGCGAGAGGGCAGTCGAACTTGCCGCGGCCCTCCGGCCCGACCTGGTGATCCTCGACGTCAAGATGCCCGTCCTGGACGGGATCTCCGCGGCTGAGCGGATCGCCGCACAGCAGATCGCCCCGGTGGTGATCCTGACCGCCTTCTCCCAGCGTGAACTCGTGGAGCGGGCACGGGACGCGGGAGCCATGGCCTATCTGGTCAAGCCGTTCACCAAGGCCGATCTGGTGCCCGCCATCGAGATCGCGGTCAGCCGCTTCCAGGAGATGTCTGCGCTCGGGACCGAGGTGGGGACCCTGCGTGAGCGACTGGAGGTACGGAAACTCCTCGACCGCGCCAAGGGTGTGCTCCAGTCCGAGTGCGGGTTCTCTGAACCGGAAGCGTTCCGCTGGATCCAGAAGACCTCGATGAACCGCCGGGTGACGATGGGGGCGGTGGCTGAGGACGTGCTGGCTGGGAAACTCCCGGAGGACGCGACCGGGCCTGGCAGGCCTGGCGGGCCCGGCGGGTCTGGCCCGGATCCCAGCGAGGCCTGATTTCGCAGGTCACAGGCCACAAGTAGGCCAGCGGCAGGCGAAATAGGAGAGACCCGGGGAGCCTTTGGTGCCGTGTCGACCTTCCCCGGGCCGACACGTTCTCTACTCGGCTTCCCCGGGCTCTCCCCACAACGGTAGCGACCGGCGGGCACGCCGCGCAAAGCCATCCTCATTCCCTAGACGGAATGCCGTAAACGTCCGGTCGTTCGGGGTTCCTTTTGTGGCACATCGGATGTGACCTACCACCATCAGTCACCGCCGGGGGCCGTTGCCGCGTTGTGGGAGCGAGTTGGGCCGTGGGCCCGGCCGCGCGTGCCCGGGACGCGATCGCTCAGCAGGCACGTGAGCCGCGAGGTACAGACCCGGCGGCCCTGCTCGTCGGTGATCACGACCTCGTATGTGGTGATCGTGCGGCCGCCGTGGAGCATGCTCGCGACACCGGTGACCAGGCCGGCCGACGCCGCGCGGTGGTGGGTCGCGCTGATCTCGACGCCGACGGTGAACCGCTCCAGGCCTGCGTGCAGCGCCGAGCCAAGTGAGCCGAGCGTCTCGGCGAGCACGCACGATGCCCCGCCGTGGAGCAGCCCGTATGGCTGGGTGTTGCCGGCCACCGGCATGGTGCCGACGACGCGCTGCGCGGACGCCTCCACGATGGTGATCCCCATCCGGTCCACCAGAGTGTCCTTGCTCCTGGCGAGGAACGCCGCTGTGATCAGCCGCACGCTGTCCTGCTCCACCGCCACCTCCGGGTTATCCGGGCCGGGACCGCCCGGTACCGGAAGCCTAGGGTGCGCACTCCCGGGCGGGCGTGCCAGCCTGCGGTCCCGGGTCCCCGTCAGTTGTCGGCCGCAGCTACTAGACTTCGCCCGTGGCGACGAAGCCGACCCAGGCCCCCGCTCCCGCAGCCAGCACGTCCGGGCACCATGACCGGCTGCTGCTGCTGGACGGCCATTCCCTGGCCTACCGCGCGTTCCACGCGCTGCCCCCGGAGAACTTCTCCACCACGACCGGGCAGCCGACGAACGCGGTCTTCGGTTTCACCTCGATGCTCATCAACGTGCTGGCCGACGAGCAGCCGACGCATGTCGCGGTTGCCTTCGACCGCAGCGAGCCGACCTTCCGCCACGAGCAGTACGTCGAGTACAAGGCCAACCGGAAGGAAACCCCGGACGCCTTCCGTTCCCAGCTCAGCCTGATCTTCGAGGTGCTCGACGCGCTCGGCATCCCGCGGCTGTCCGTGCCCGGTTACGAGGCCGACGACATCATCGCCACCCTCGCCGTCCAGGCCACCGGCGCCGGGATGGACGTCCTCATCGTCTCCGGCGACCGGGACACCTACCAGCTGGTCAACGAGCACGTCACGGTCCTGATGAACCGTAAGGGCATCAGCGAGATGACCCGGTTCACACCGGAGGAGGTCTTCGCCAAGTACGGCCTCACCCCGGCTCAGTACCCCGACTACGCCGCGCTGCGGGGCGACCCCAGCGACAACCTGCCGAACATCCCCGGCGTGGGCGAGAAGACCGCGGCCAAGTGGATCGCCGACTTCGGCTCGCTGAACGAGCTGATCGACCGGGTGGACGAGGTGAAGGGCAAGGCGGGCGACAAGCTCCGCGAGCACCTCGGCGACGTCATCCGCAACCGGCAGCTCACCGAGCTCACCCGGGACGTACCGCTGGATTCCGGTCCGGCCGACCTGCGCCCTGCGCCGTGGGATTGGGACCAGATCCTCCAGCTCTTCGACACCCTCCAGTTCAGGGTCCTGCGCGAACGCCTGAATTCCAAGCTGCCGAACGGAATCGCCGGGGTGAGTGCCGCCCCCGGAACCGCCGGCGAGCAGGGTGGTGAGGCATTCGAGGTCGATGTCGCTGTGCCCGGCCCGGGGGAGCTGGCAGGCTGGCTGGCCGAGCACACCGCCGGCGGCGGGCGGGCCGGGCTTGCGGTCAGCGGAAGCTGGGGACGGGGAACTGGCACCCTGACCGGGCTCGCCCTGGCCACCGCCGACGGCGCCGGCGCCTACGTCGACCCGGCCAACCTTACCGAGGGCGACGAGCAGGCGCTGGCCAGCTGGCTGGCCGACCCCGCCATGCCCAAGGCCATGCACGACGCCAAGGGCCCCATGCACGCCCTGGCCGCCCGGGGCCTGGAGCTGGGCGGTCTCAGCACCGACACCGCGCTGGCCGCCTACCTTGCCCTGCCCGGCCAGCGCTCGTTCGACCTCGCCGACCTGGCCCTGCGCTATCTGGGGAAGGAACTCAAGGGGGGCGAGGAGAACGCCACCGGCCAGCTCACCCTCGACCTGTCGGGGGAGGAGGAAGCGGCCGCCGCGGCGGCGACCGCCCTGGTGCTACGGGCCCGGGCCACCGCCGAACTGGGAGCCGCGCTCGACGAGGACCTGGCGCAGCGGGGGGCCATAGCGCTGCTGCACGAGGTGGAACTGCCCCTGGTGGATGTGCTGGCCCGGATGGAGCGGGCCGGTATCGCCGCGGACACCGATCACTTCGCGGCGATGTCGGCCAGCCTGGGAGGCGAAGTGAAGTCGGCCGAGCAGGCCGCCTACGCGGTGGTGGGCCGGGAGTTCAACCTGGGCTCGCCCAAGCAGCTGCAGGAGGTGCTGTTCACTGAGCTGGGCCTGCCCAGGACAAAACGCATCAAGACGGGCTACACGACCGACTCGGAGGCGCTCACCGGGTTGCTGGCCCAGACCGAGCACCCGGTGCTGGCGCACCTGCTGCGCCACCGGGACGTGGCCAAGCTCAAGAGCATCGTGGACTCACTGATCCCGATGGCCGACGAGGACGGCCGGATCCACACCACCTACAACCAGATGATCGCCGCTACCGGGCGGCTCTCCTCTACCGACCCCAACCTGCAGAACATCCCCATCCGGACCGAGGAAGGGCGGCGGATCCGGCGGGGCTTCGTGGTCGGTGCCGGGTACGTATGCCTGCTCACCGCCGATTACAGCCAGATCGAACTGCGCATCATGGCCCACCTGTCCGGCGACGGGGCGCTGGCGGAGGCGTTCGCCTCCGGGCATGACTTCCACGCCGAGACCGCCTCCCGCGTGTTCGGTGTGCCCCCGGCGGAGGTGCCGGTCGAACTGCGCAGCAAGATCAAGGCGATGAACTACGGGCTCGCGTACGGCCTGTCGGCCTACGGGCTGTCCCAGCAGTTGCGCGTCACCCCGGAAGAGGCGCGCGTGCTGATGGAGGGGTACTTCCAGCAGTTCGGCGGAATACGCGACTACCTGGACGAGGTGGTGGAGCAGGCGCGCAAGGACGGTTACACCCAGACCATCCTGGGTCGGCGCCGCTACCTGCCCGATCTGACCTCCGACAACCGGCAGCGCCGGGAAATGGCCCAGCGGATGGCTCTCAACGCGCCGATCCAGGGATCGGCGGCCGACATCATCAAGGTGGCCATGCTCGGCGTGGACCGCGCGCTGCGCGCGCAGGGGCTGCGGTCGCGGATGCTCCTCCAGGTACATGACGAACTGCTGTTCGAGGTGGCCCCGGGCGAACTTGATGAGCTGCGCGGGCTGGTGACCGAGACGATGTGCGGGGCGTTCCCGCTCGATGTGCCGCTGGAGGTCTCGATCGGCACCGGGCAGAGCTGGGCTGAAGCGGCGCACTGACTGGTTTGTGGGACGTAACCCCCAGTGCCCGTGCACTGGGTTGGCACGCTCCGGGCGCGGTCCCCGCGCGTCCCCGCTGCCGTGTGAGCCACGGTGACCGTGCGCTGGGTGGCAGGGTTCGGCTGGCTTACCCCTGCCCATGCTGCTGGTGCGGCGTCTGCATGATGGTGGACGTTTTCCCGTGCTATTCACGGAAAAACGTCCACCATCGCCGTGTGGGGGAGTGCGCCGGGGCTGGAGTGGGGGCCCGTCGGGAGGTCACAGGTTGGCGGCTTGGATTGACCCGCTCCGCTGGCTCTCATATCCTGAACGCTGCGCCGTGTTCAGGTGCAGTCCGCCATGGCCAGGCACAGTCGCGAACGGTCGCTGAGGCAGATCGTGACTGGTCAGGTCGGCCAGGCAAGTCCAGTAGACCTGTGGGCCCCAAATGTGGCGGGCTGGTTTGTGCGGCGCGTCCCATACATCCTGTCCGCCGGAGCCAACCTACACATGACGAGCAGCAGCACTGAGGCCAACCCGACCCCCAAGGTAGCGGTCAACGACATCGGGTCCGAGGAGGCCTTCCTCGCCGCGATCGATGAGACCATCAAGTATTTCAATGACGGCGATATCGTCGAAGGAACCGTCGTCAAAGTCGACCGAGACGAGGTCTTGCTCGATATCGGGTACAAGACCGAAGGGGTCATCCCCTCGCGTGAGCTGTCGATCAAGCACGACGTCGACCCACACGATGTAGTCACGACCGGCGAGCACATTGAGGCCCTTGTCCTGCAGAAGGAGGACAAGGAAGGCCGTCTGATCCTGTCCAAGAAGCGGGCGCAGTACGAGCGCGCCTGGGGCACGATCGAGAAGATCAAGGACGAGGACGGCGTCGTTACCGGCACGGTGATCGAAGTCGTCAAGGGCGGCCTGATCCTCGACATCGGGCTGCGCGGGTTCCTGCCGGCCTCACTGGTGGAGATGCGCCGGGTCCGTGACCTGCAGCCGTATGTGGGCAGGGAGATCGAGGCGAAGATCATCGAGCTGGACAAGAACCGCAACAACGTGGTCCTGTCCCGGCGTGCCTGGCTGGAGCAGACCCAGTCCGAGGTCCGCCAGAACTTCCTCAACACGCTGCAGAAGGGCCAGATCCGCAAGGGTGTGGTCTCCTCCATCGTCAACTTTGGCGCGTTCGTGGACCTCGGCGGTGTGGACGGCCTGGTGCACGTGTCCGAGCTGTCGTGGAAGCACATCGATCACCCGGGCGAGGTGGTCGAGGTCGGCCAGGACGTCACCGTCGAGGTGCTGGACGTGGACATGGACCGCGAGCGGGTCTCGCTGTCGCTGAAGTCCACCCAGGAGGACCCCTGGCAGCAGTTCGCCCGCACCCACCAGATCGGCCAGGTGGTTCCCGGGCGGGTCACCAAGCTGGTGCCGTTCGGGGCCTTTGTCCGGGTTGAGGAGGGCATCGAGGGCCTGGTGCACATCTCCGAGCTCGCGGACCGGCACGTGGAGATCCCCGAGCAGGTGGTGCAGGTCGGTGACGAGATCTTCGTCAAGATCATCGACATCGACCTCGACCGGCGGCGGATCAGCCTGTCGCTCAAGCAGGCGAACGAGGGCACGATCGGCGAGGCGGTCGGCGAGGACTTCGACCCGACCCTGTACGGCATGCCCGCGACCTACGACGAGCAGGGCAACTACGTCTACCCGGACGGCTTCGACCCGGAGTCCGGCGAGTGGCTGGAAGGCTACGACGCCCAGCGCGAGGAGTGGGAGCGCCAGTACGCCGAAGCCCGCTCCCGGTTCGAGGCACACCGCCGCCAGGTCACCGAGGCACGCAAAGCCCAGGAAGAGGCGGAGGAAGCCGAGTCCGGCCAGGAAGGGGACACGGGCAAGTCCGGCGGTTCCCGCCGTTCGTCCAGCAGCAGCCGCAGTGAGGACGAAGGGCCGTCCGGTGCGCTCGCCTCGGATGAGGCGCTCGCCGCGCTCCGCGACAAGCTGTCCGGAGGCCAGAGCTAAGCCCTGGCTCTCAGTTCCGCCCGGCCCGGCCCGGCCCGCTGGTAAGCGTGGCCGGGCCGGTTCGCTGTCAGGACGGGACCGCAGCCGCCGCCCACCGGGGCTACCCTGGCTACCGTGCGATCGCTCAGGGTCGGGCTCACTGGCGGGATCGGCGCGGGCAAGAGCGAGGTTTCCCGGCGGCTGGCCTCATATGGCGCTGTCGTCATCGACGCTGATGTGGTGGCGCGCGAGGTCGTGGCACCAGGAACACCGGGGCTCGCCGAGGTGGTGCAGGAGTTCGGCCAGGGCATCTTGCGCGGTGATGGCACCCTGGACCGGGACCGGCTGGGCGAGCTTGTGTTCGCCGACGAATCGTTGCGCAGGAAACTGAATGCGATCGTCCATCACCGGGTCGGCGAACGGATGGCCGAACTGGAGCGGAAGGCGGGCGAGGCGGCGATCATCGTCCTGGACATCCCGCTGATCGCCGAAAATCACCTTGAGGGCAGCTTCGACCTGGTCGTTGTGGTGGATGTGCCGGTCCGGGTCCAGGTGGAGCGGCTGATGCGTGAGCGCGGCATGCCCAAGGAGTCGGCCGAGGCCCGGATCGCGGCGCAGGCCACCAGGGAGGAACGGCTGGCGATCGCCACCATCGTGGTGGACAACTCCGGCTCGCTGGCCGAACTCGACCGTGAGGCCGGGGACCTGTGGACCGAGTTGCGCCACCGCTGGCGGGCAGTGACGGACTAGCGCAGCCCCGCCGGGCGTTCTGACTGTCGGACCCCCGTCCTACAGTGAAACGGTGAAGCGGGAGGAGGCGCCATGCGTCCGGTAACCGATCTGCAGCGGCGGGTCGCGCCGTTCGAGGTGGTCACCGACATGGTGCCCGCGGGTGATCAGCCACGCGCCATCGACGAGATGGAGCGCCGGATCCGGTCCGGGGAGCGGGACACGGTCCTGCTCGGGGCCACCGGCACCGGCAAGACAGCCACCGTGGCCTGGCTGGCCGAGCGGCTGCAGCGGCCGGTGCTGGTCATGCTCCCCAACAAGACCCTCGCCGCCCAGTTCGCCAACGAACTGCGCGAGATGCTGCCGCGCAACGCGGTGGAGTACTTCGTCTCCTACTACGACTACTACCAGCCTGAGGCGTACGTCCCGCAGACCGACACCTACATCGAGAAGGACTCCTCGATCAACGACGAGGTTGACCGGCTGCGGCATTCGGCCACCAATTCGCTCCTGACCCGCCGGGACACGATCGTGGTGGCGTCGGTCTCCTGTATCTACGGGCTGGGCACCCCGCAGGAGTACGTGGACCGGATGCTGAAGCTGCGCGTGGGCGGCACGACCGACCGGGACATGCTGCTGCGCAAGCTGGTCGGGATGCAGTACACCCGCAACGACCTGGCGTTCAGCCGCGGGACCTTCCGGGTGCGCGGCGACACGATCGAGATCATCCCCGTCTACGAGGAACTCGCCGTCCGGATCGAGATGTTCGGCGACGAGATCGAGCGGCTGATGACGCTGCACCCTCTCACCGGGGAGGTGATCAGCGAGGACGAGGAACTGTACGTCTTCCCCGCCTCCCATTACGTGGCCGGGCCGGAGCGGATGGAACGGGCGATCGCCGGCATCGAGGCCGAGCTTGCTGAGCGGCTCGCCGAACTGGAACGGCAGGGCAAGCTGCTGGAGGCGCAGCGGCTGCGGATGCGCACGACCTACGACATCGAGATGATGCGCCAGGTGGGGAGCTGTTCGGGGATCGAGAACTACTCCCGGCACATCGACGGCCGGGACGTCGGCTCCCCGCCGAACACGCTGCTCGACTACTTCCCCGAGGACTTCCTGCTGGTGATCGACGAGTCGCACGTCACCGTGCCGCAGATCGGCGCGATGTACGAGGGGGACGTCTCCCGGAAGCGGGTCCTGGTCGAGCACGGGTTCCGGCTGCCGAGCGCGATCGACAACCGGCCGCTGACCTGGGATGAGTTCGGCGAGCGGATCGGGCAGACCCTGTATCTGTCGGCGACCCCGGGACCGTATGAGCTGCAGCGGACCGGCGGCGAGGTCGTCGAGCAGGTGATCCGGCCGACCGGGCTGATCGATCCGGAAGTGATCATCAAGCAGACCAAGGGACAGATCGACGACCTGGTGCACGAGATCAGGGAACGCGCGGGGCGGTCCGAGCGGGTGCTGGTGACCACCCTGACCAAGAAGATGGCCGAGGATCTCACCGATTACCTGCTGGAACAGGGGATCCGGGCGCGCTACCTGCACAGCGAGGTGGACACGCTGCGCCGGGTGGAGCTCCTGCGCGAACTGCGGCTCGGTGAGTACGACGTGCTGGTCGGCATCAACCTGCTCCGGGAGGGGCTCGACCTGCCGGAGGTCTCGCTTGTCTCGATCCTGGACGCCGACAAGGAGGGGTTCCTGCGGTCGGGGACATCGCTCATCCAGACCATCGGCCGGGCCGCCAGGAACGTGTCCGGTCAGGTCCACATGTATGCCGACCAGATCACACCGTCGATGCGGCGGGCGATAGACGAGACCAACCGGCGGCGGGATAAGCAGGTCGACTACAACCGCGAGCATGGGATAGATCCGACACCGCTGCGCAAGCGGATCGCTGACATCCTCGACCAGCTGATCCGGGAGGAGGCGGACACCGAGAGGCTCATCGGTGGCGGCGGACGGCAGCAGAGCCGGGGTAAGGCGCCAGTGCCCGGGCTGTCGTCGCGTGCGCGTGCCGCCGCGGCGGCCGGGCCAGGCCAGGGCGGCGGGGAAGCCCGCAGTGACCTGATCGCACTCATCTCCGAGCTCACCGAGCAGATGCACGTTGCGGCGGCGGAGCTGCAGTTCGAGGTCGCGGCCAGGATCCGGGACGAGATCAGGGACCTGAAGCACGAGCTGCGCGGCATGCAGGCCGCCGGCGTCTGAGCCCGCCAGGTTCTGAGAGTCCCACCCGGGCGCCTGGCCACCTGCCGGCCCGGGAACGGCCGCACGGCTGACGTGCTGGATCTGCATCGGGCTGGAATGTCTCTGCCGCCCGTGCCGCGGTGCCAGAGGTACGCGCTGGATGGGCGAGCCCTGTTGAATCATGTGAGAATTCTTGGACATCTGTGTACTACCGGGGATAATGTACGGCTTTTTCCGTTTGAATTTGTCGCTTTTTTTGGCTCAGGGGGTACCGCCCCGGTCCGGTGAGGCGCAGGATTGCCTGGGGGACCACGTTCTGCATTCCAAGGGGACTGACGTCCCAACTCAACGGAGAGGCAAGGAGTGAACATGCGTATGCGGTTAACGCGCAGGCCTGCCTGGTATGGGCTGCGAGCCGGAGTGGCCGCGGTTCTGATGCTCGGCACGGGAGGGCTGGCCGCAGCGGCCAGTGCAGCTGCGTCACCCGCGGCGTCGGGGGGCAAGCACTGCAGCACGTCCATCACGGAGGACAACTTCGGCACAGCGAACTCGGGGCCGTACGGCGGCGATCAGACGGTAAAGCGCTACACCATGACCAACAGCAACTGCATGCGGGTCAGGGTCTTCACCTATGGCGCCACGGTGCAGTCGATCACGGTTCCCGCCAAGCACGGCCAGATGGTCAACGTCGTGCTCGGCTTCAACACCCTGAGCGACTACGTCAACCTGGCCAGCCCGCCACCGACATCGCCGGATTTTGGCGGTCCCTACTTCGGTGAGACCATCGGCCGGTACGCCAACCGGATCGGCGGCGCCTCGTTCATGCTGGACGGGACGAAGTACACCTTGCCGGTCAACAACGGGCCCAACACGCTGCACGGTGGCTTCGTCGGCTGGGGAAACCGCGTCTGGCAGGACCCGACCACCAGCAGCACCAGCAACAGTGTGTCGGTGACGATGACGCTGGTCTCCCCGAACGGGGACGAGGGCAGCGGCCTGCTGCCCAACACCAAGGTCTATGAGGCAAACTGCTCCATTCCTTCGGCCCCGCCGACGACGTGCACGGGCTTCCCGGCCCAGGTCACCACAAAGGTCACCTACACCCTCGACAACGGCAACCGGCTCTCGATCCATTACAGCGCGCACAACGACGACCCGACGCTGCCGACTGTCATCAACCTGACCAACCACAGCTACTTCAACCTGGCGGGCGAGGACTCAGGGCCGGCATATGGCCAGGAGGTCCTCATCAACGGCAGCGCCATCACGCCGACCGACGCCAACCTGATCCCGACGGGCGAGATCGCATCGGTCACGGGCACGCCGTTCGACTTCCAGACTTTCCACACCATCGGTGCGCGGATCGGCGACGCGACCGCCACCCTGGGCAACCAGCTGGTCCTCGCACATGGCTACGACCACAACTGGGTGCTGAACAGCACCGGCCCGACGTTCGCCGGGCTGCGGCTCGCCGCCAAGGCCCTGGACCCGGCAGGCAAGCGCTCGCTCACCGTCTGGACCGATGAGCCGGGTGTGCAGTTCTACTCCGGCAACTTCCTTGACGGGCACCTGGTCGGCATCAGCGGTCACACCTACCGGCAGACCGCGGGTTACACGTTCGAGACCCAGCATTTCCCGGACTCGCCGAACAAGTCGAATTTCCCGTCCACCGTCCTGAAGGCAGGAGACACGTTCAACTCAACAACCATCTTCGCGTTCAGCTTCTAGCTGACCACCGGGCGTTGTGCCCCGCCGCCGGGCCGGCGGCGGGGCACAACGCTGCCAGGGGCCGGACAGCAGCTTCCGTCCTCAGCCCGCACCGGGCAGGCGGACCTGGATGATGCCGTCCGATATCCGGGTCTGAAAGGCGGCCTGCGGTGCGGTGGCCGGGCCATGCGCGACCGTCCCGTCGGCTACCCGGAAGACGCTGCCATGCCATGGGCATCTGAGGCAGCCGTCGTCGAGGGTGCCCTCGGACAGCGGCCCGGACCGGTGGCTGCACCTGTCGGCGAGTACCCGCACCTGGTCACCGTCACGGATGACCACCAGCCTGACGTCTCCGACGGACTGTCTCACCAGACGGGAACCGGCAAGTTCTGCTACCGGCATCAGATCATGCCAGCCCGGTTCCACCGGGTGGGGTCCTGGCTGTGCCCGGCCGGCCAGCTGGACGCAGATACGGCGGCCCAGCAGACCGCCAACACCGGCCGCCGCGAGCCCGGCCAGCCGTAGCGCCCGGGGAGCGCCCGGGACGCGGGCCAGCCGTAGCGCCCGGGGAGCGCCCGGGACGCGGGCCAGCAGTGACGCCACAGCTGCTGCCTCAGCCTGTTCCAGATCGCTGACCAAGCGCATAGGAAACCTGCCTGCCCCGCCGCAGGATGCCAGCACCAGCGCTAGGCGGCGGCAACCTGGTGACTTCTCTGTGAAACCCCACCCGATCGTGGCCCCCGGTGTTCGATAGCTGACTCTTTGGCGGTGATTTCAGTGATACCTCACACATACCCTGATTGAGGCCTTCGCAGACCAGCGAGCCCCCTTCGCGAGGGCCGGTGCCCGTCGCCCTGAACCTCCCGCCCGCCAGCCCAGGCTGGGCGCTGCCCCCGAGAGGACGCCATGACCTGGGTGCTGTTCGACTACGGCGGGGTGATCTGCCGTCTGCAACCGGACGAGGACCTCGACCTGCTTGCCGCCGCAGCCGGCTGCTCCCGGCAGGCCCTGGCTGATGCCTACTGGTCCAGCCGGCTGGACTACGACCGGGGTGATCTGGACGCCTGGTCCTACTGGCAGAAGGTGGGCGAGGCGCTGGGGCGCGCCTTCTCTGCTGCCCAGGTGAAGGAACTGATCCGGCTCGACGTTGAGTCGTGGCTGCATCTGGACCCGGAGACGGTGGCGCTGATAGAGCAGGTTTCCAGCGCCGGTCACCGCCTTGCCGTGCTGTCCAACGCGCCGGTGGAGCTTGCCGAGGCCGTGTCGGCGCTGCCAGTGGCGGGACATTTCATGGCTATGGCATTCAGCTGCTTCCTGCGCTCGGCCAAACCCGATCAGGCGTGCTATCAGGCAGTGCTGGACCGGCTCGGCGCCCGGCCCAGTGAGGTGATCTTCCTTGACGACCGGGCCGAGAACGTGACAAGTGCCTGCATGTTGGGCATCCGGGGCATACACGTCACGACTCCGGCGGCCATCTGGTCCGCGCTGGCCGCCCAGGGGATCGCCACGGGCTAGTCCCGCTTGCCGATCATGGCTCTGACCTGCGATATCACGAAGCGGTAGCAGATTGTAACCGGAAGGCGGCGAACCTAAGTGGTCAGTCAATTTGACTGCGGCGTAGGGTCGATGGTGTGTTGGTGAGTCTGACAGCTGCCATGATCGCGGCCTTGTGCTATGGCGTCGCCGCGGTCATGCAGGCGATGGCAGTGCGTGCCGCGAGCCGGCGCACGGCAGGGGCGACCAGCGGAGGCAGCACAGCTCTCGGGGGGGTTGACCCCAGCCTGGTCTTGCGCATGCTGCACCAGTGGCGCTTCATCGCCAGCCTTGCGCTGGATCTGATCGGGTTCGTCGCCCAGCTCGTGGCGCTGCAGCGGCTGCCGCTGTTCGCGGTCCAGGCGATGATCGCCGCGAACCTGGCGGTGACCGCCGTGGTCGCCGCCTGGCTGATGCACCTCGAACTTGCCTGGCGTGAATGGCTGGCGGTCGCCGGCGTGGTGGTCGGTGTCGGGATGCTGGGATCGTCGGCCGGTGAGCACGCGGCGACGGGGGTCAGTGCCGAGTTCAAGCTCGCGCTGATCATGGCCGTGGCCGGCATCGCGCTGGTCGGGGTGGCAGCCTCCCGGCTGCGCCCGCCCGCCCGGACCCCTGTCCTGGGCGCGGTGGCGGGCCTGGGGTACGGCGTGCTCGCGGTGGCCGCGCGTGTCCTGCCCGGCTTCTCGCCCCAGCACCTCATCCGCGACCCGGCTGCGTATGCGCTGGCGGGGGCCGGCATCGTCTCGTTCATGCTGTACGCCACCGCGCTGGAAGACGGCAGCGTGACCGTGGCGACGGCAGCGGTTGTCCTGGCAGAGACAACACCACCGGCGGTTGTCGGGGTGATGTTCCTGGGTGACCACACCCGGGCCGGGCTCGGCGGCATGGCCGTGCTCGGGTTCAGCCTCGCCGTGGTCTGCGCGGTAGCCCTGGCGCGGTTCGGGGAAACCGATGAGCAAGGCCTGACGGCTGCGCAGCGCCAGGTGATGCAATCGGCGGAGAGCGATCCGAGCCCCTACATCGCCTCTTGACCCGGGTGGCGGGTTACCAGGGCGCTAACCGCGGGTGAGCCGGAAGTAGGGGAAGCTCTCGCCGGTCGGCGGGTGTGCGAAGTGGGCCTGTACCGGGTCGCCGGCATGCAGCGCCGCCGGGTCGCCGGTGTCCAGCCTGGTGTGCAGCCAGGGTCCTTCGTCGACTTCGACCAGGGCCAGCACGGTGGGCAGGGCCTCGCCTGCGGAGGCAGGGCGCGGGTACACGACCGCCCAGCTGATGAGGGTGCCGCGGCCGGAAGCGGGCACCCAGCCGGGCCCGTCGTCCCCGGTGGCCCCGCAGTCAGGGCAGCCACCCGCCTCCGGCCCGAGCCAGGTGCCGCATGCGCGGCAGCGCTTGATCAGCAGCGTTCCCAGTGCCGCGGCGTCGAAGAAGGCGGCACTGCGCTCGTCCTGGCTGATGATGCCGATATCCATGGCAGCACGTCCTCGCTGGCAGCGCCGGTCAGGCGTGGGTATGGGGGCTGAGGATGAGGGTGGCGTGATGATCCAGGATGCCGCCGTTCCCGCTCACCAGGATCGTGTCGGTGCGGGCGGACTGGCGATCACCGCCGTCGCCGCGGGCCTGGATGACCGCCTCGGACAGCGGTGTGAACCCCCACATGTAGTACCCGGACAGCTGCCCGCCGCCGGTGTTGACGGGCAGCGAGCCGCCAGGCCCGAGCTCACCGCTGGCCGCCAGCGGCCCGCCCTCGCCCTTGGCGCAGAACCCGTAGTCCTCCAGCGAGACCAGCACCGTGTAGGTGTAGCAGTCATATAGCTGGCACATGGTGACGTCGCCGGGCCCGATGCCAGCCATGGCCATCGCGGCCGGCCCGGCTACCGCCGCGCCGGTGACCAGGCCGAAGTCGCTGCCCCGGGCCATCCGGTACCCCGGATGGCCCTGCCCCCAGCCCCAGATGTGCACTGGTGGGCGGTGTAGCCCAGCCGCCCGCTCCGCAGTCGTCACCACCACCGCGATCCCGCCGTTGGAGACCAGGCAGCAGTCGAGCAGATGCAGCGGTTCGGCGATCCAGCGGGACGCCTGGTGGTCGGCGATGGTGAGCGGCTCCCGCTGCTCCGCCCGCGGGTTGCCGGCCGCCCATCGCCGCTGGGAGACCGCGATCGCCGCCAAGTGCTCGCTGGTCGTGCCGAACCTGGTCATGTGCCGGCGTGCCGCCAGCGCGTAGTGCGCTGTCACATTCCCGAACCCGAAGGCCCTGGAAAGACCGGCGAGCCCGGGCAGGCTGCCTGGTTCCCGCGCCGGGGCGGCCGCGCCGAACGCGGCGCCCGCAGGCGCCCCCTGCCGCCGGGGGGCATCGGCGAAAACGCAGGCCACGGCGGTCGCGGTACCGGTCAGCACGGCCATCGTGGCGATGGAGACGGCCACACCTGCCGATGCCCCGAGGGCGTTGACCTGGCTGAGCAGCCGCAGATCGCGCAGGCCGAGGTCGCGCGCGAGGCCGATGCCCGGCTGCCCGCTGATACCGGGGCAGACGAGCAGCCCGTCGATCTCTGCCAGCGCGAGCCCCGCGTCCGCCGCGGCCAGCCGGACCGCCTCCGCCGCAAGCCGGCGGGAGCTGCGGCCGAGCACCTTGCCAAGCTCGGTCATGCCCAGGCCGGCGATCGCCGCGCCGGCCGGCCGCGCGTTCACCAGGTGCCAACCTCCCGACCGCCACGCGCCGGCTGACCTCGCCGCCGGCGGCGACTAACCATACCGAACCGGTGCCAGCCGCCGGCCGGAGGTGAATTCTGATGACCGCGCTGATTGCGTAGGCCATGCGGAGATATTTGTGATCAGACCGACGTACAGGTATCAGTCAATCAGGCTCATGTGATTGCGCCCAGTTATCCGGGTGGCGCTCCCGGTCATGTGTCCGGGCAGGCTGGGGTGGCGCGTGCCGGTGTGGCTGCCGCGGGGTGTATTCGCTGGCTGATATCCTGATGGCCCGTGGACCGGCGGAATCTCCGCTTCGCACCGACCACGGGAGCCTTCTTTGGCTGCGCCATCATTTTCATCACGCCCGGCGTCGACCAGGCATCTATTTGTTACTGGGGGAGTAGCCTCCAGCCTCGGCAAGGGCCTCACGGCTTCCAGCCTGGGACGCCTGCTCAAGGCACGCGGACTCCGCGTGACCATGCAGAAACTCGACCCCTACCTGAACGTCGATCCGGGCACTATGAACCCCTTCCAGCACGGCGAGGTGTTCGTCACCGACGACGGCACGGAAACCGACCTCGACGTCGGGCACTACGAGCGGTTCCTCGACACCCAGCTGCGCGGCGCTGCGAACGTCACGACCGGGCAGATCTACTCCAGCGTGATCGCCAAGGAGCGGCGAGGGGACTATCTCGGTGACACCGTCCAGGTCATCCCGCATATCACCAACGAGATCAAGGCCCGGATCATCGAGATGGGCGGGCCAGATGTCGACGTCGTCATCACCGAGGTAGGCGGCACCGTCGGGGACATCGAGTCACTGCCGTTCCTGGAGGCGATCCGCCAGATCAGGCATGAGATCGGCCGCGACCGCTGCTTCTTCCTGCATGTGTCGCTGCTGCCCTACATCGGGCCCTCCGGGGAACTCAAGACCAAGCCCACCCAGCACTCGGTCGCCGCGCTGCGCAGCATCGGTATCCAGCCCGACGCGATCGTGTGCCGGGCCGACCGGACCATCAGCGGCGGCCTGAAACGCAAGATCAGCCTCATGTGTGACGTGGACGAGGAGGCGGTGGTCGCGGCCGCCGACGCACCGTCCATCTACGACATCCCCAAGGTCCTGCACTCGGAGGGGCTTGACGCGTATGTCGTGCGGCGGCTCGGGCTCCCGTTTCGCGATGTGGACTGGAGCGACTGGGATGATCTGCTGCGGCGGGTGCACCGGCCAGCCCGCAGCGTGACCATCGCCCTGGTAGGCAAGTACGTGGACCTGCCGGATGCCTACCTATCACCGGCCGAAGCGCTGCGCGCGGGCGGGTTCGCCAACGATGCGCGGGTCAACATCCAGTGGGTGACCAGCGACGACTGCCAGACCCCCGAAGGTGCCGCCCGCCAGCTGGAAGGGGTGGACGGGGTGCTCATCCCGGGTGGTTTCGGGGTGCGTGGCATCGAGGGGAAGATCGGCGCGGTCAGCTACGCCCGTACTCGGGGCATCCCGCTGCTCGGCCTGTGCCTTGGCCTGCAGTGCGTGGCGATCGAGGTCGCGCGCAACGTGGCCGGCCTGGCGGATGCGAACAGCGCTGAATTCGACCCGGACACCCCGCACCCCGTCATCGCGACCATGGCCGACCAGCAGGACGTGGTAGCGGGGGAGCGGGACATGGGCGGCACCATGCGGCTGGGCCTGTACCCGGCGGTACTGGCCGAGGGATCGCTGGTCAGGGAGCTGTACGGGACGGATGTGGTCCAGGAGCGGCACCGGCACAGGTACGAGGTCAACAACGCCTACCGGGACCGGCTGGAGCAGGCAGGCCTGCGCTGCTCGGGGCTGTCGCCTGATGGCCGCCTGGTGGAGTTCGTGGAACTGCCGCGCGAAGTCCACCCGTACTTCGTGGCGACCCAGGCGCACCCCGAGTTCCTGTCCAGGCCCACCCGGCCACACCCGCTCTTCCACGGGCTGGTGGCGGCAGCGCTGGAGCAGTCCCGGGCGGCCCGCAGCGCCGGGGCCGGGAGTGTCCGCCGGGCGGCGGCGAGCGCGTGACCCATCGCCACGCCCCAGTGCCGGGAGACGCAGTGCCGGGAGACGCAGTGCCAGGAGACGCAGTGCCAGGAGACGCAGTGCCAGGCGGGGCCGGCCTGCCACCGCATGACATCGCGGAACGCTGGCCGGTGGTGGGTCAGCCGCGACAGGCGAGCGGTGCTTTCGTCACCCTGCGGACAGACCGGGTCCAGATGCCCGGCGGGGAGGTCGCCGCGCGGGACGTGGTCGAGCACCCCGGCGCGGTGGCGGTGGTCGCACTCGACGGGCAGGACCGGGTGCTGCTGATCCGCCAGTACCGGCACCCGGCAGGCCATCTGCTGTGGGAGATCCCGGCCGGGATCCGTGACGTGGCCGGCGAGCCTCCGCTGGCAACCGCGGAACGCGAGCTGCTGGAGGAGGCCGGCTACCGGGCCAGGGACTGGTACGTGCTCGCCGACTTCTTCAGCTCACCGGGTATCACCACCGAACGGCTGCTGGTGTATCTCGCCCGTGGGCTCACCTGGGTGCCGGAGCCCGGGCGTGGCGGGCACATCCCCCGGCACGAGGAGGCTCAGCTGCTGGTGAGATGGGTGCCCCTGCGTGAGGTGGTCAGCCGCTTCCTGGCAGGCGACCTGCACAATGGGGTTACCGCAGTGGGTATCTTGTCCGCGTATGCCGCTCACCAGGACGGATTCGCGGCGCTGCGGGAAGTCGCGCTGGGCGAGCGCTAACTGACGGATGTGACGTCCGGCAGGACCCGGACCTTGCGGCAATGGGGCCGCCAGGACGGGGTGGACAGAGAGACGGGCAGCCATGAAGGTGGGCATCCCCAAAGAGGTCAAGAACCACGAGTACCGGGTCGCGATTACCCCATCGGGCGTGCATGAGCTCGTCCGCTCGGGCCACCAGGTATTCGTAGAACGGGATGCGGGCATCGGCTCGTCGATTCCCGACGCCGACTTCACCGCCGCCGGGGCGGTCATCCTGCCCGGGCCGGACGAGGTGTGGGAGACCGGGGACCTCATCCTTAAGGTCAAGGAGCCGGTGGCGCAGGAGTACCCGCGGCTGCGCAAGGGCCAGGTGCTGTTCACCTACCTGCACCTGGCGGCCTCCCGGGCCTGCACTGACGCCCTGCTGGGTTCGGGCATCACGTCCATCGCCTACGAGACCGTGCAGGCGCCCGACGGGTCGCTGCCCTTGCTCGCGCCCATGTCGGAGGTGGCTGGGCGGATGGCGCCGCAGGTCGGTGCGCATCATCTGCAGCGGGACGGCGGCGGCCGGGGCGTGCTGATGGGCGGGGTGTCCGGTGTCTACGCGGCCAAGGTGGTCGTTCTCGGTGCCGGGGTGTCCGGCATGAACGCAGCCGCCATCGCGCTCGGCATGCAGGCCGAGGTCCTGCTGGTGGACAAGAACATCGCCAGGCTGCGTTCGGCGGATGCGATCTACCAGGGGCACTGCCAGACCGTCGCCTCGAACGCCTATGAGATCGAGCGGGCGGTGATCGACGCCGACCTGGTCATCGGGGCGGTGCTGGTCCCCGGGGCCAAGGCGCCCACGCTGGTCTCCAACGAGCTGGTGGCCCGGATGAAGCCTGGCTCGGTGCTCGTGGACATCTCCATCGACCAGGGCGGGTGTTTCGAGGACTCACGGCCGACCACCCACGCCGACCCTATCTACCTGGTGCACAACTCGGTGTTCTACTGCGTGGCGAACATGCCCGGTGCGGTGCCGCACACCTCCACCTACGCACTGACCAACGTCACCCTGCCCTACGTGCTGGAGATCGCGAACCTCGGGTGGCGGCAGGCCCTGCGGGCCGACGCCGCGCTCGCCGGGGGCCTGCATACCCACGAGGGTGCGCTCACCTGCCAGCCGGTCGCGGAAGCACACGGGCTGGCGTGGACCACGGCCGAGCAGGTCATCCACTGAACCCGTCCGGCCTGGGCGGGCCGCCTGGCCCACCTGGCCTGGGCGGGCCACCTGGCCTGGGCGGGCCACCTGGCCTGGGCGGGCCACCTGGCCTGGACGCGGCGGTCAGCCGCTACCTCGACCACCTGGCTGTGGAACGGGGCCTGGCCGACCACACGCTCCGTGCCTACCGCCGCGATCTGGCCCGTTACGCCGAGGCCATGGCCGGCCGGGGCAGGGCCAGCCTGGGCGAGGTCACCACCGAGGACGTCGCGGCGTTCCTGGCCGGCCTGTGTGAGGGCGCTGAGGGACATCAGCCGCTGGCCGCGAGCTCGGCCGCCCGGGCGGTCGTCGCGGTACGGGGCCTGCACGCCTTCGCAGCAGCGCAGGGACTGGCCGGGGCCGATCCCGCCCGCCCGGTGCGCCCGCCGACACCGCCGCGGCGGCTGCCGCGCGCGATCGGCGTGGCCGAGGTGGAGCGGCTGATCGAGGCGGCGGGGCTGGGCGAGGCCCCGGGGCGCCCGCGGCCCGTGCGGGATCGTGCGCTGCTCGAACTGCCCTACGGCCCCGGGGCGAGGATCTCCGAGGCGGGCGGGGCGGGTGGCGAAAAGCTGGCCGGGGGTGATCTCGCCCGACAGCGGGCGGATCTTCGCCTTCATGGGGGTGAGCTCGGCGTTGCCCTGCTGAGGCGGGGTGGTCGTGGAGGGGATGGCGGCCCGGAGCCCCGCCTGCATCGCATTCAGCTCGGCGACCTGCTGCTTCTGGGCGTCGATCTGCTTCTGGAGCTGGGTCTTGGCGGCCTGCGCGTCGGACAGGTCGTCGCCCCGGACCGTCGGGACGTTCGGCGGGGAAACGGTCAGCCCGGCGAGCAGCCGCGCTGCCATGGCGGCCTAGCGCTACGGTCCAGGCAGCCAAAGCGCAGTGTACTGGAGGGCGCC
>OFHK01000148.1_pt1 | contig 21899 bp, 19 predicted proteins | sample 1521951 | NCBI WGS metagenome assembly OFHK01 (sample SAMEA2468436, study PRJEB22500) | soil metagenome | biome: Glassland; feature: Farmland; material: Clay | place: Australia | collected 2013-01-31 | depth 0.55 m
TGGCTCGTCTGCCTCGTGCGGGGCGGGCGTGAGGCAGCACATTGCGCGCGCGAGTTTCGATGCGGGGCGGTGTAATCGGGCGGTGCGCTGTCGGTGCGGGTGCTGGGGGGGGAATTTCCAAGGGGGGAGGGTGGCGCGCAGCGCGCGCCATAACAGACGTTCGACATCGGTGGCGTCGCGACGGAGCCGGCGCGCGCTCACTGTTCGTTGACGAAGTGGCATCAAGATTCCCCACCTCACCGCGTCCCTCTGCGCCCCAGGGGGGCGGTGAGGGAGATTATGGCTTGAATAATCGGGGCGTACGGGCAAAAAGCAAAACATGGCCGGCGAGCGCATTTATCTTTACGACACCACCCTGCGCGACGGCGCGCAGCAGGAGGGCCTGAACCTCAGCGTGGCCGACAAGCTCGTCATCGCTGCCGGTACCTCCACCATCCAGTACCTCCTGCCGGAGCTGGTGCGCCGCTACCGCGAACGCCATCCCGCGGTCCACCTGCAGCTCGCCAACGTCACCGGCAAGGACGGGGTGGCAGACCGGAATGTGACGTAACGCCCGTGGCGGCCCGGACATGTCACATTCCGCCGCCCGGCATCATCCGATTAGACAGGCAACGGCCAGACCCCTAGCTACGGCCACCGGCCGCCGGCCAGCGGGAGGATGCGCCATGCCTAACGAGCAGGACGGCGCCAAGATCAGCCAGGCGTACCGGGAACACCGCCCCTACCTGGTTGATCTGGCGTTCCGGATGCTCGGGGACATCGGCGCCGCCGAGGATGTCGTGCAGGACGCGTGGCTGCGCCGGCAGGGGGCGGATCGGTCCGACGTGCGCGACGCGGGCGCGTTCCTCGCCACCACGACGACGCGGCTCGCGCTCAACGCGGTCCAGTCCGCGCGGGCGCGCCGGGAGACCTACATCGGGCCGTGGCTGCCGGAACCCGTGGATACGAGCGCCGACCCCGCGCTGGCCGCCCTGCGCGCCGGGGATGACGTGCTGCTGATCACCGATGCCGGAATGCCGGGAGTGAGCGACCCCGGCTACCGGCTGGTGGCGGCGGCTGCTGCCGCCGGGGTGAGGGTGACCGTGCTGCCGGGTCCTTCCGCGGTGACGGCCGCGCTCGCGGTGTCCGGGCTGCCCAGCGACCGGTTCTGCTTCGAGGGTTTCCCGCCGCGCCGGGCCGGGGACCGGGCACGCAGGTTCGCCGAACTCGCGGCCGAGCGGCGCACGCTGGTTTTCTTCGAGTCCCCGCGCCGGCTCGCGGCTACCCTCGCCGAGCTTGCCGCCGCCTTCGGCCAGGACCGCCAGGGTGTGGTCTGCCGCGAGCTGACCAAGACCCATGAGGAGACGCGCCGCGGGACCCTGGGTGAACTGGCGGACTGGGCGGCCGGCGGGACGCTGGGTGAGGTCACGCTGGTGATCGCGGGCGCGCCCGCCGGGACCGGCGCCGGGCCAGGACACGGTGGGGCAGCCGGGGAGGTCAGCCCGGACGCGGCGGCCGGGCTGGCGGCCGAGGTGGCCGCACGGGAAGCGGCCGGGACCCCGCGCAAGCAGGCGATCGCCGCCGTGGCGCGCGAACATGGCCTGCAAAAACGGGTGGTCTACGACGCCGTCCTGGCCGCCAGGCAACGGCTGGGCTCGCGGTAAACGGTGAAGGGCTTGCACCTGGCCGCCGCTAGGCTGGGGGCCATGTCCGCGACCACCCGCCATATCCTCGCCGCGCCGGCCTGGCCCTACGCCAACGGCCCGCGTCACATCGGTCACGTCTCCGGCTTCGCCCTGCCGTGCGACATGTTCAGCCGGTACCAGCGGATGGCGGGCAACAAGGTACTGATGGTCAGCGGGACCGACGAGCACGGCACCCCGATCCTGGTCCAGGCGGACAAGGAGAACGCCAGCCCGCGCCAGACCGCCGACAAGTACAACCGGGTGATCGCAGAGGACCTGCTCGGCCTCGACATGTCCTACGACCTGTTCACCCGCACCATCACCCGTAACCACTACGCGGTGGCGCAGGAGATCTTCACCGGGCTGTACGGCAACGGGTACATCTTCCCCAAGACCACGCTGGGCGCGATCTCCCCGTCGACCGGCCGGACCCTGCCCGACCGCTACATCGAGGGAACCTGCCCGATCTGCGGCTACCACAGCGCCCGCGGTGACCAGTGCGACAACTGCGGCAACCAGCTCGACCCGGAGGACCTGATCGAGCCGCGGTCGAAGATCAACGGCGAGACCCCGGAATTCGTCGAGACCGAGCAGTTCTTCCTCGACCTGCCCGCCTTCACCGAGGTGCTCGGCAGCTGGCTGCAGAGCAAGAGCGGCCTGTGGCGGACCAACGTGCTGCGCTTCTCCCTCAACCTGCTCGGTGACCTCCAGCCGCGGGCGATCACCCGGGACCTGGACTGGGGGGTGCCGGTGCCGCTGGAGGGCTGGCGGGACCGCCCCGGCAAGCGGCTCTACGTCTGGTTCGACGCGGTGATCGGCTACCTGTCCGCCTCCGTCGAGTGGGCGCGGCGGTCCGGCGACCCCGACGCCTGGCGGGCCTGGTGGCAGTCGCCCGACGCCGAGGCCCACTACTTCATGGGCAAGGACAACATCGTCTTCCACTCCGAGATCTGGCCGGCCATGCTGCTCGGCTACAGCGGCATAGGCAGCAGGGACGGCAAGCCCGGCTCGCTGGGCGCCCTGAACCTGCCGACCGATGTGGTCTCCAGCGAGTTCCTCACCATGGAGGGCCGCAAGTTCTCCTCCTCCCGCGCCGTCGTCATCTACGTCCGTGACTTCCTTGAGCGCTACGACGTGGACGCGCTGCGGTACTACGTGGCGGTGGCCGGCCCGGAGAACCAGGACACCGACTTCACCTGGAGCGAGTTCGTCCGCCGCAACAACGACGAACTGGTAGCCACCTGGGGGAACCTGGTGAACCGGTCGGTGTCGTTCGCGGCGAAGAACATCGGCTCGATCCCTGAGCCAGGCACCCTCACGGCCGCCGACCGGGAGATACTCGAGCACTCCCGGCAGGCGTTCGGCGTCATCGGGGGGGAATTGGGGCGCTCGCGCTTCAAAGCCGCCATCACCGAGGCGATGCGGACGGTGGCCGAGGCGAACAAGTACATGTCCGACCAGGCGCCATGGAAGCTGCGCGAGTCCGACCCTGAGCGGATGCGGACCATCCTGCACGTGGTGCTGCAACTGGTGGACGACGCGAAGACCCTGCTGACCCCGTTCCTGCCCCGGTCGTCGGCCAAGGTGCACGCGATGCTGGGTGGCGGGGGCGCGTGGTCGGGAACCCCGCGGATCGAGGAGGTTGACGAGGACGGCGGCCCCTCCTACCCGGTGATCACCGGGGACTACGACAGTCCCGCCCGGTGGGAGCACGTGCCGGTCAAGCCCGGCACCGCGCTCACGCCGCCGCAGCCGCTGTTCACCAAGCTGGACACGTCAGTCATCGATGAGGAACTGGCCCGGCTGGAGAAGCCGTGACCGCAGCCCGCACGGCGCGGGACGGCGTTCCCGGCCCGGGTGAGATACCGCCGCCTGAGCCGCTGCCTGGCGAGGCGCTGGACAGCCACTGCCACCTGGACCTGATCGAGCAGCCGGTCGGTGAGGTGCTCGCCGCCGCCCGGGCGGCGGGCATCAGCCGGGTGGTCACGATCGGGGTGGACCTGCCATCCTCCCGGTGGTCGGCGGAGTGCGCGGCCGGGCATGACGGCGTCTACGCGGCGGTCGCCATCCACCCGAACGAGACGCAGGCGGCGGCCTCGTCGGATGCGGAGCGGGATGCGGTGCTGGCGCAGATCGCGGAACTGGCCGCGCTGCCACAGGTGCGGGCGATCGGCGAGACCGGGCTCGACTATTACCGCGACCACGCCAGCCCGGACGTGCAGCGTGACTGGTTCCGTGCGCACATCGCGATCGCCAAGCAGGCCGGCAAGGCCCTGGTGATCCACGACCGGGACGCGCACGAGGACGTGCTGGAGATCCTGGCGGCCGAGGGCCCGCCGGACAAGGTGGTCTTCCACTGCTTTTCCGGCGACGCCGTGATGGCCAAACGGTGCGCGGAGGCCGGTTATGTGATGAGCTTCGCCGGCAATATCACGTTCTCCAGCGCGCAGCCGCTACGGGACGCGGCCGCGGCGGCCCCCGCGCGGTTGCTGCTGGTGGAGACCGATGCCCCGTTCCTCACCCCGGTCCCGCACCGTGGCAGGCCCAACTCGCCCGCGATGGTGGCCCACACGCTGCGCGCGGTGGCCGACCTCAAGCAGATCCCGGTCGAGGACATGTGCGCCCTGGTCACCGCCACCGGCGAGCGCCTGTTCGGCCCCTGGTGAACGGGGTGGGCGCCAGCGCGGCGCAGCGGCTGCTCGGGCCGGCCGAGATCCGGGACATCGCCCACCGCCTCGGCATCCGGCCATCGAAGCGGCTGGGCCAGAACTTCGTCACCGACCCCGGCACTGTCCGGCGGATCGTGGGCCTGGCCGCCCTCGCGCCGGACGACGCGGTGCTGGAAGTCGGGCCGGGGTTCGGGTCGCTGACCCTGGGCCTGCTCGGCGCCGCCCGCCGGGTGGTCGCCATCGAGGTCGACCCGCTGCTCGCGGGGGAACTGCCGGCCACGGTCGCCGCCCGCGCCCCGCAGGTGGCCGGCCGGCTGACGGTGGTGACCGCCGACGCCGCCCGCATCACCTCCCTGCCCGGCGAGCCGCCGTCGGTGCTGGTGGCCAACCTGCCCTACAACGTGGCGGTGCCGGTGGTGCTGCACCTGCTCGCCACGGTCCCCTCCCTGGCACGGGGCCTGGTCATGGTGCAGGCCGAGGTCGCCGACCGGATGACAGCGCCGCCGGGCAGCCGGGTCTACGGCGTGCCCTCGGTCAAGCTGGCCTGGTACGCGTCCGCCCGCCGGGCGGGCCCGGTCTCCCGGAACGTGTTCTGGCCGGTGCCTAACGTGGATTCCGGGCTCGTCGCCTTCACCCGGCGCGAGCCGCCGGATCACCAGGTGCGGCGGGAGGAGGTCTTCGCCGTGGTCGACGCCGCGTTCGCGCAGCGCCGCAAGACCCTCCGGGCGGCGCTCGCGCAGTGGGCAGGCGGCCCGGCGGAGGCGGAACGCATCCTGCGCGGGGCGGGAGTGGACCCCGGTGCCCGCGGCGAGTCGCTGCATGTGGCTGAATTCGCCCGTATCGCCCGGGAGGCCCGACGGTGATCCCCGCCGGCTGGCCGCAAGTTAGGATCGGGGAATCGTGATCCCTGTGACAGCCGTGACCGCTCACGTGCCGGCGAAAGTGAATCTGCACCTGGCCGTCGGCCCGGTTCGCGACGACGGCTACCACGAACTGGTGACCGTGTTCCATGCGGTGGCGCTGTTCGACGAGGTGACGGTCGCGCCGGCGGACGGCGACAGCGTGGCCGTCACCGGCGAGGGCGCTGGCAGTGTGCCGGTGGATGAGACCAACCTCGCCGCCCGTGCCGCCGCCGTCCTGGCGCAGGCGGCCGCCCCCGACCGCCGGGACGCGCCCGGCCTGGCGATCCGGATCCGCAAGCGGATCCCGGTCGCGGCCGGCCTGGCCGGGGGCAGCGCGGACGCCGCCGCCACCCTGGTCGCCTGCAACGAGTTGTGGCGCACCGGGCTGAGCCAGCAGGAACTGTGCCAACTGGCCGCCAGCATCGGCAGCGATGTCGCGTTCGCGCTGCTCGGGGGGACGGCGATCGGGGTGGGGCGCGGCGACAGCGTCACCCCGGTGCTCGCGGCCGGCACGTACCACTGGGTGCTGGCCTTCGCCACCGGCGGGCTGTCCACCACGGAGGTGTATGCGGCCTGCGACCGCCTCCGGGCCTCCCGCGGGGAGCAGCCGGTTTCTCCCGACCTGGCGGCGGACAACGCCCTGCTGACCGCGCTGCGTTCCGGTGATCCGCACGAACTCGGGCCGCTGCTCGCCAACGACCTCCAGCCGGCCGCGATCTCCCTGCGCCCGGACCTGCGGCGGGCGCTGGCGGCGGGCCGCGAGCATGGTGCTCTCGGCGCCATGGTGTCGGGTTCCGGCCCGACCTGCGCCTACCTGGCCAAGGATGCCCGCCACGCGCAGGATCTGGCGGTAGCGCTGACCGGCGCCGGGGTCTGCCGGACCGTCGTCCAGGTGGTGGGCCCGGCGCCCGGCGCGACCGTGGTCAGCATCGCGCCGGAGCAGGCGTGAACCTGGTCAACCTGGAAAAGGCGGTCAAAGGCTTCGGGCAGCGGCTGCTGCTTGACGGCATCTCGGCCGGTGTGGCAGCGGGTGAGCGGATCGGGGTTGTCGGCCGCAACGGGACCGGCAAGAGCACGCTGCTGGCCGTCCTGGCCGGGACCGGGCAACTCGACGACGGCCGGGTCACCCGCACCCGCGACCTGCGGATCGGGCATCTGTTCCAGCAGGACCGGCTGGCCGGCAGCGTGGGCAGCCTGGTCACCGGCGGCCGGCCCGAGCACGTCTGGGCTGGGGACCCGCGCACCCGGTCGGTGATCGCCGCCCTGCTGCCAGGGATCGATTTCACATCCTCCGCGGAACGTCTGTCCGGCGGTGAATCACGCCGGGTCGCGCTGGCCGCCCTGCTGGTGGGCGACCACGATCTGCTGCTGCTGGACGAGCCGACCAACCACCTCGACGTGGCGGCGATCGACTGGCTCGCCGGCTTCCTGCGGGACCTGGGCACCGCGATGGTGGTCGTCACCCACGACCGGTGGTTCCTGGACGCGGTGTGTGACCGGACCTGGGAGCTCGCGGATGGGCAACTGCACGCCTACGACGGGGGTTATGCCGCTTATGTTCTCGCGCGGGCGGAACGCGCGCGGATCGCCGACGCGGCGCAGCGCAGGCGGCGCAGCCTGCTGCGCAAGGAGCTGGCCTGGCTGCGCCGCGGCCCGCCCGCCAGGACCAGCAAGCCACGGTTCCGGATCGAGGCGGCGAACGCGCTGATCGTCGGCGAGCCCGCGCCCCGGAACGGGGTCGAGCTGGTCAGGCTCGCCACCGCCCGGCTCGGTAAGACCGTGCTGGAGGCTGAGGATCTGACAGTCCGGATTGGGGAGCGGGTGCTGCTCGATCACGTCAGCTGGCAGCTGGGGCCTGGCGACCGGATCGGGGTGCTCGGGCCCAATGGTGCGGGTAAGACCTCGCTGTTGCGGGTGCTGGCTGGGTCTCTCGCGGGGGACGGCAGCCGGCGGTCCGGCTCCCCCTCCTCCACCTCCGCGGAGCCGGTTGTCGCGGGGCGCGTGGTGCGGGGGAAGACTGTGCGGCTCGGATACCTGCCGCAAGATGATGCGGGGCTGGATCCGGGGATGTCGGCGCGGGAGGCGGTGGCGCAGGTCAAGGGGAACCTGGCGGCCAGCGAGGGGGCCGGGTCGGCGGGGCAGTTGCTGGAGCGGCTGGGGCTGCGGGGGGATACCCAGTGGACGCCGGCCGGGGATCTGTCCGGCGGCGAGCGGCGGCGGGTGCAGGTGCTGCGGCTGCTGGTCGATGAGCCGAACGTGCTGCTGCTGGACGAGCCGACCAACGACCTGGACGTGGACACGCTGACCGAACTGGAGGACCTGCTCGACGGGTGGCCGGGATCGCTGCTGGCGGTCAGCCATGACCGGTACTTCCTGGAGCGGGTGACCGATCACGTGGTGGCGCTGCTCGGTGACGGGAAGCTGTCGTTCCTGGGTGGCGGCATCGACGAGTACCTGGCCCGGCGGGCGGCGCAGGAGCAGGCTGGCCGGGGTGGCGCGGCGGGCGGTGCCGGGGCCAGCGAGCGGGCGGCGGGCCCGGCGCCAGGGTCGGCGGGCGCGCAGCGGGCGGCACGCAAGGAACTGCAGCGCCTGGAACGGCAGCTCGGCCGGATCGGTGAGCAGGAGGCGGAGCTGACCAGGCTGCTGGCCGTGCAGGCGAGCGACTACCAGAAGCTGATCGAGCTGGGCGCCCAGCTGCGCGCTGTCCAGCGGGAGAAAACCCAGCTCGAGGAGCAGTGGCTGACGGTGGCGGAGGAACTGCCCAGCTGAGCCGCGTGGCGGTACCTCGCGCCGGGGACCGCCGCTCAGAAAGCGCCAGCTACGGGTCAGGAAGAAATTAGCCAGACCGTCCGCATTTCGTATTCATTGGCGGCCGGAGAAAGTGGCCGCCTGATTACAGGAATAGCAAAGCGGTGGTTAAACCGCCGCTTTCATCGGACGCTTATCGGTACCGTGACCTGGACATCCACATGGGGTCTGCGGCTGATAACTGCCTGAGCCCGGACGGCTGAATAGAGGCTGATATGCGCAGAAAAGTGCTTACCTCAGCTGTTCTCGTGCTGGCTCTCCTTTTCGTGGCGCTGCTTTCCGCCGCCGCACCCGCGGCGCCGGCCGCCGCGCAGGTGACCGGCAGTGTGCTGCTGGCGGCCGGTGATATCGGCAGCTGCTCCACGACCACCGGGTCCACGGCGACGGCCACGCTGGTGGGGTCCAGCCGCGGGATCGTCGCTCCGCTCGGCGACGCCAACGGCCCGGACAACAGCCTGGCCCAGTACCAGCAGTGCTACGGGCCCACCTGGGGGAAGTACCTGTCCCGCACCAGGCCCGCCGCGGGCAACCGCGATCTTGAGCTGCCGGGCCCGACCGGGTACTACGACTACTTCGGCGGCGCGGCCGGGCCGCGCGACAAGGGCTATTACTCCTATACCCTCGGCACCTGGCACATCGTGGTGCTCAACTCCAGCTGTGGCAAGGTCGGCTGCGCGGCCACTGGTGCGCAGGGGAAGTGGCTCAGCGCAGACCTGGCCGCCCACCCGGACACGTGCACCCTGGCCTACTGGCACCGGCCGCTGTTCACCTCCGGCGCGGTTCACTCCGGCGCCACCTCGATGCGAGCGCTGTTCACGATCCTGTACGACCACCACGCGGACGTCGTGCTGAATGCACACAACTGGCAGTATGAGCGGTTCGCCCCGCAGGACCCGCAGGGCGTGGCCGACCCGAACGGCATCCGCGAGTTCGTGGTGGGCACCGGCGGCCTGGGGCACGAGCCATTCGGCGCGATCCAGCCCAACAGCGAGGTCCGCAACAACACCACGTTCGGCATTCTCAGGCTGACCCTTGGCGCGGGCCAGTACAGCTGGCAGTTCCTGCCGGTGGCCGGGCAGAGCTTCACCGACTCCGGCACCGGCACCTGCCATTCCGCCCAGCCGCAGGGCGCGACGCTGTACGCGGCCGGGGACATCCCGACCTGCTCGAACGGGAAGCCGAACCCGAACGCGGCGGCGACCGCCGCGCTCATCGGGCCGACCGGGACCGTGGCCCCGCTCGGGGACCTGATCGCCGAGAACGGCGCGCCAGCCGACTTCGCCAACTGCTATGGCCCGGCCTGGGGCAAGTACAAGTCCCGCACCAGGCCGACCGTGGGCAACCACGAGGATACGGGTACGGTCGCCACGGCCTACTACAACTATTTCGGCGCCGCCGCGGGGCCGGCCGGCAAGGGCTACTACTCCTATGACCTGGGGACCTGGCACGTGGTGGTGCTCAACGCCAACTGCTCGGTGGTGCCCGGTGGCTGCGGGGCCGGCTCGCCGCAGGAGACGTGGCTGAAGGCGGATCTGGCCGCCCACCCCGCCACCTGCACCCTGGCCTACTGGCACCAGCCGCTGTTCACCTCCGGCGCGGTCCACCCCGGCGCCACCGACATGCGCCCGATGTGGCAGGACCTGTACAACGCCGGCGCGGAGATCGTCCTCAACGGGCACAGCCACCAGTACGAACGGTTCGCCCCGCAGACCCCGACCGGCGCCGCCGACCAGGCGCACGGGATCCGCGAGTTCGTCGTCGGCACCGGGGGCGTGTCCCACTACGCCTTCGGCACCATCGCGGCCAACAGCCAGGTCCGCAACAACACCACCTTCGGGGTGCTGAAGCTGACCCTGAACCCCGGCTCCTACAGCTGGAAGTTCCTCCCCGTCGCGGGCAAGACCTTCACCGACTCCGGCACCGGCACCTGCCACTGACCCGCGCGCCGCTGCGCGGCCGTCCGGGGTAGCCGGCCGTCACCGCCACAGGGTGCGGATCTGGGTGGTGCGGCCGGGCCCCGGGCCGGGGGCTCAGCCCGCGTCGAGCGGCGCCAGCAGGGCCCGCAGCAGACCGGCCAGGGTGCGGCGCTGCGTATCGCTGAGGTTCTCCAGCAGGGCCCATTCGCTGGTGAGCAGGTCGGCGAGCGCGGCGTCCACCGTGGACTGGCCCGCCGCGGTGAGGGTGACCAGCACACCCCGCTTGTCCTGCGGGTCGGGCTGCCGGTGGACGAGCCCGGCCTCGGCCAGCCGGTCGATCCGGTTGGTCATCGTGCCCGAGGTGACCAGGGTGGCGCGCAGCAGCGCGCCCGGGCTCAGCTGGTAGGGCGGCCCCTGGCGGCGCAGCGCTGCCAGCACGTCGAACTCCCACGGTTCCAGGCCACGGCTGGCGAACGCGGCCCGGCGGGCGCGGTCCAGATGCCTGCCGAGCCGGGACACCCGGCTCAGCACCTCCAGTGGCGCCACGTCGAGGTCGGGCCGCTCCGCCCGCCAGGCGGCGACCAGATCATCCACCTCGTCGCACAGGGCCCCGGCGGCCGCCGGCTGGCCGTCAGCGGCCTCCCGCGCCACCGATGCCCGGGCCCGGGCATCCGGCGCGCCCCCTGACTGCTCCATGCGCGCAGCATATCTCTCGATGTCGAGAATCAGCTGGCCCGGCGCGGGCGCCCGATGATATCTTGACATCAAGAGATTGGAGCTGCGCATGTGGGATCCGGGTCAGTACCAGCGGTTCGCCGGCGAGCGCGGACGGCCGTTCTTCGACCTGCTCGCCCGGGTGCGGGCCGCGGATCCCGGCTACGTCGTCGATCTTGGGTGCGGGCCGGGGAACCTGACCGTTACGCTGGCCGACCGCTGGCCCGGTGCCGAGGTTGTCGGGGTGGACAACTCGCCGGAGATGATCGGCGCTGCGCGGCAACTCGGCGGTGAGCGGCCCCGGCTCAGCTTCGCGGCCGGTGATCTCCGGGAGTGGCGCCCGGGGCGGCCGGTGGATGTGCTGGTCTGCAATGCGGTCCTGCAGTGGGTCCCCGGTCACCTGGACCTGGTGCGGCACTGGCCGCAGCACCTGTCGGCCGGTGGATGGCTGGCGATCCAGCTGCCCGGTAACCACGGCCAGCCGAGCCACGCGATCCTGCTCGATCTCGTGCGGTCGCCGCGCTGGCGGCCGCTGCTCCCCGGTGTTCAGCTGAACCGCCAGGCCCACGATCCGGCCGAATACCTTGACCTGTTCGCCCGGGCGGGCTGCGAGGTCGACGCCTGGGAGACCACCTACCTGCACGTGCTGCCGGGCGCCAGCCCGGTCGCGGAGTGGTACCGGGGGACCGGGCTGCGCCCCGTCCTGGCCGCACTCGACCCCGGCCAGGCAGAGGAGTTCGTGGCCGACTACGGGGCCCGGGCACGTGAGGCGTACCCGCCAGCGCCGTACGGGACGGTGCTGCCGTTCCGCCGGGTGTTCGTCGTGGCCCGGCGCACCGGCTCCTGACGGCCGGCTGGTGGCCCGGTAGCCCAGGGCCGGCCGGCGCCAGCCTCGCGGGAGCCTACGCCTTGGCGGGGTTCGGCGGGTTCCTGGCCGCCTGGGCGGAGATGCTCGGTGTCTGCTCCAGCTGCGACAGGCCGTTCCAGGCCAGGTTGATGAGGTGGGCAGCCACCACTTCGACCTTGGGCTTGCGGACGTCGAGCCACCACTGGCCGGTCACCGCGACCATCCCCACCAGCATCTGCGCGTACATCGGGGCCAGTTTCGGGTCGTAGCCGCGGGCGCGGAAGAAATCACCCAGGATGTACTCCACCTGGCTGGCGATGTCGCTGATCAGGCTGCCGAACGTGCCCGCACCCGAGGCCGGGTGTGAGTCCCGGACCAGGATGCGGAACCCGTCGGCGTTGTCCTCGATGTAGCGCAGCAGGGCGACCGCGGCCGCCTCGAACTTCTCGCGGGTGTGGGCGCCACCCAGGATGGCCGTCGCGGTGGTCAGCAGCCGCTCCACTTCGCGGTCCACGACCACCGCGTACAGGCCTTCCTTGCCGCCGAAGTGCTCGTACACCACCGGTTTGGAGACACCCGCCTGGGCGGCGATCTCCTCGATCGAGGTTCCCTCGAAGCCGCGTTCCGCGAAGAGCTTGCGGCCGATGTCGAGCAGTTGCTCCCGGCGCTCTTTGCCGGTCATTCGCTTGCGGTGGTTGCCGTTGGCCGGATTGGTCACTGGTCCATCATGGCGATTATGCGGCCATCCGGTCATCCGGCTTTACCGACCGGCGTTTGGTCATGGAGCCGAGCTGCCTGTTGCGGGCGGCGCCGGTCCGCCTGGGCGCCAGGCGTTCCTCATCGGGCCAGCGCACATCCCAGGCCCAGCCCAGCTTCTCCGCCCACCAGATGGCGCGGGCGCTGATATCGACCTGGCCCTTCAGCGCGCCGTGCCGGGCGCACGTCGGGTCGGAGTGGTGCAGGTTGTGCCAGGACTCGCCGAACGAGGGGATGGCCAGCCAGGCGACGTTGCGCGACTTGTCGCGCACCTCGAAGTCCTCGTTGCCGAAGGTGTGGCAGACCGAGTTGATGGACCAGGTCACGTGGTGCAGCAGGGCGACCCGCACCAGGCTGGCCCAGAAGAATGCGGTGAGCGCGCCGTAGATCGACATCGACCACAGGCCGCCGATGAGAGCCGGCCCGAGCAGCGAGACGGCGACCCAGAGCGGGAAGGTCCTGGAGACCCGGCGGATCGGGGGGTCGGCGAGCAGGTCCGGGCAGAACTTCTGCTGCGAGGTCCGGTTGGGGTTGAACATCCAGCCCATGTGTGCCCACATGAAGCCCTTGGTCAGCGCCTTCCAGTCGTTGCCGAACCGCCACGGCGAGTGCGGGTCGCCCTCCTTGTCGCTGTACTTGTGGTGGCGCCGGTGGTCGGCGACCCAGACCAGGAGCGGTCCCTCGATGGCGATGCTGCCAGCGATGGCGAGCGCGACCCGCAGCGGCTTGTTCGCCTTGAACGAGCTGTGCGTGAAGTGACGGTGGAAGCCCATGCTGATCCCCATGCCGGAGATCACGTAGAAGACGAGGCCGATCAGCACGTCGTGCCAGCCGAGGCCCCAGCCCCAGGCGACCGGGATGGCAGCGGCGACCGCGAGCAGGGGGACGATGACGAAGAGCGCGACCAGGAACCGGTCAAGCGGGCGGCTCGGCTCCGGGGCGATCTCTGGGAGTGGCGCCCGCCTGGCGACGGGGTCCGGGGGTGCGATGACTGTCTCGGGCGTTGCGGTCATCGTGGGTCCTCGTTCTGCTCTGGCGCCGTGGGCGGAGGTGGATACGCTTACGTCACCGTAACCTACCAGACCGTAGGTTGTGCAAGATCATGGGCAAGATTTCACCAAGAAGCACCGTGGTCTATACCCGGAGGATGCCCGGCGTCTCACTATCCGAGAACAACGCGGAGCGGCCTGGGACGCCTGTTACCGCGTGGGGCGAGCCCGGTAGCAGCGCAGCCACATCCCGCCCCGGTGCCGGCGGGCTCGTCCGGTTCGGGCCGCGGCCCGAACCGGGGCCTCCTGGCTGGCCGCTTGCGGCGGACGCTACCAGTCACGAAGGAAATTCATGATCCGGTTCCGTACCTCGGCTACCGTTTCGGGGCGCGCGCGGCCCAGCTGCCTGATCACCCGCTGCACCGAGATCGCGCGTACGGATTCGGATTGGACCCAGCTCGGCGTGCGCAGCCCGCAATCGGTGCCCACGGGGATATGGAACGGCAGCCCCCGCTGGCGGCTGGTGATCGCCGCCACGATGAGCTGCCCGTTGCGTAGCTCGTTATAGGAAGGGCCGGAAAGTACCAGCACGGGACGTCGGGCGCCTTGCTCATGACCCGCCACCGGGTCAAGGTCGGCGAGCAGCACGTCACCGGCCTGGTATGGCACCGTGCGCGCTTCCGGCAGCGTCGTTGTACTCGGGCCAGTCGGCCGTGGCTGCCGAGAGCCCGTCGCGGGCCGTGCCTGCCTCGAATGCATGCAGCTCGGATAGGTACTCGTGCCACGCCGCGGGATCCTCGCGCTGCATGCGGTCCATGACCTCGTTGGCACGGCGCATCTCGCGCTGGTACTGCTCATGCTCGGCGAGCCGGCCGAGCAGGTCACCGAGCGTGACGTGGTCCTCGTCAGCGAGGGCACGGAGCTTGTCGCGGACTGCGCTGTCCAGGCGGATCGTGGTGTCGCTCATACAATAAGCATATCAACATGTATGACTGGCCGCCCCTCGCCCTCACCCCACTGGCGCACCGGCGTCCACCGCGGACTGCCAGAGGATCGCCCGAGGTACCCGCGAGGACCATGGCAGCTCCATGGCAGGCTGATGACCGCTGGCATGCGGATTCGTCGTGCAAGGTGGAGTGGGCAATCGAGTCCTGCTACGCCTCGCGCGTGAACAGGTGCCATGCCCGATCCTTGACCTGCACTGGGCTGTGCTGGGCGCCGGCCTGGGGTCACCCGGTCCGGTCGTCGATCCGGGTCCAGGCGCCGGGCGGGTGGTCGTCCCGGTGCAGCCACAGCATCGGCTGGCGGCTCGCGAACCTGGCATCGAATCCGCGCTCCCAGGGCCAGCGGCCCTTCAGGTCGGGCCAGACGATCTGCAGGTAGGCCGGCCGGAGGTAGCCGTAGATGGTGTTGGACACGGCGAACAGGCTGGTCGCGCGCCAGCTCTCGTGCACGGCCCTGATCACGAACGGGCAGCGGGAGACATCGTCGATCTCGTCCCCGGGCGTGATCGTGCCACCCCCGGCGATCCGGCGCCCGAGCACGTTGATGATCGCCGCCATGTTGTAGAGCGACAGGCCGAAGATGCTGAACTCCGGGCCGCGGAACGTGTGCCAGATGCCGATGCTGTACGCCCACGACGGCCCCTGCCTGTCGCCGGGGACGCCCTGGACTGCCCAGCCGATCCGGCTGATGTGGCCGGTGATGGTGTGTAAATAGGCCTCGGGCCCGTGGCTCGAGGCCGCCGCCAGCTCGCACATCTGGCACCTGCACCGGGTCTCGCGTGCGTCCATGCCCCGCACGCTAGGGCGTGGGTACGACAGTTCCGGCGCCTGGACTCGAACCAGGACGATCCCAGGTCCAAGGCCTGGTGGGCTGCCAATTACCCTACGCCGGACGGCGCCCCATCAAACGATCAGCTGGAGGCGACGCCTCTACGATACAGAGCCGGGCGCGGACTCTGCTGTACTCACAGCGGTCGTCGGCCCGTTCGCGCTTGGAACTGCCTCTGCGGTGCGGTCGCCGCCTGCCGCCAGCACTTGCGGAATGTGGCCGGTCACCGTGCCGGCCATGCCTGATCGGGCCCGTGGCGCGGAGCGCTTCCCGCTTCGCTTCGCGGGCAGCGTGCTCGGCCTCCCAGTACCGGCGTACCCCTCCGAGGCGCGCTTGCGGCACTCTTCATAGCTGAGCCGCTCGTGGAGGGGGATGCCGCAAACCCAGCCCGAAACCGAACTCTTCGAGACGCCCAGCTCCGCAGCGATCCGGGCCAGGTCCAGGCCCTGTTCGCGTAACTCCCTGGCCCTGGCGCGCAGGTCGTCCTTGGCGCGGGGGCGGCGGGTCCACTCCGGCGGCGGCTCGCCTGCGAGCACGTCGTTCAGGGTGGCGTTGCTGGTGATGCCGAGAATCGCCTTGATTTCCCGGCGGGACCTGCCCGAGCGGCGTAACGCAATCGCCTGCTCCCGCAGGCTCCGGGCTATTGTGATCGAATTCATATTCGAACCCTATCGTGCCCTGCCGGCAAAACGTTTCCCTTGCTACACGGCGCGACCAGGGGCTGGGTGCGCGGACGGTGACGCTGCGCAAGGGTGGGGTAAGCTGCCGCTTCGCTGCTGGCCGGGCGGTATCCTGCCAGGGTCGGGCACGTGAATAGATTTTTCTGCGCAGGGCGACGTGCGCTGGCGCTACGGGGAGCGGGAGCCCGGTCAGCCGGGGATGTAGCAACCGAGGAGCACCGCCAACAGTGAGTGAGAGCCGTCCGGCCGCCGTGATCATCCTTGCCGCGGGCAAGGGCACGAGGATGAAGTCAGCTCTCCCGAAGGTGCTGCACACGATCTGCGGCCGGACCATGCTGGATCACGTGCTGGCCGCTGCCCGCGACCTGGACCCGGCAGAGCTCATCGTCGTGGTGGGCCACCGTGGCGACGAGGTCATGCAGCATCTGTCCGAGTACGCCCCCGACGCGAGGGTGGTCGTCCAGCAGCAACGGGGCGGGACCGGGCACGCGGTGCGCATAGTGGCCGAGGAGGTCAGCCTGGGGCATGGCACCGTGGTGGTGACCTACGGTGACGCCCCGGTGCTGCGCGGCGCGACGATGGCCACCCTCGTCCGCGAGCACAGTGCCCGGCACGCGGCCGCGACCGCGCTGACCACGGTGATGGATGACCCCACCGGGTACGGCCGGATCATCCGCGACGCCGACGGGGCCCTGGTGGAGATCATCGAGGAGGCCGACGCCGACCCGCACCAGCGGGCGATCAAGGAGGTCAACTCCGGCGTCTACGCGTTCGAGGCGGCCCTGCTCGCCGACGCCGTGAAGCGGGTGCCGACCAACAACGCCAAGGGCGAGGAATATCTCACCGACGTTGTCGCCATCTTGCGGGCCGAGGGCCACCACGTGGCCTCCATGCTGGAAAAGGATGCCAAAGAGGTCTTCGGGGTCAATGACCGCGCCCAGCTCGCGCAGGCGCGGCAGATCCTGAACACCAGGCTGCTCGAGCACTGGATGCGGGCCGGGGTGACGGTGGTGGACCCTGTCACGACCTCGATCGACGCGGATGTGGTCCTCGGGCCGGACGCGGAGATCGGGCCGGGCACCCAGCTGGAGGGCGCGACGGTGATCGGGGCGGGCGCACGGGTCGGCCCTGGGTGCCTCCTGCGCGACACCACCGTCGGCGAGGGCGCTGCGGTGACCCACGCGGTCTGCGAGTCGGCCGTCATCGGCGCGGGGGCGGTGGTGGGCCCCTTTACCCACCTGCCGCCAGGGACCAGGCTTGAACCGGGTGAGCGGATGACCGGCCCGGCCACCTGTGCCGGCGCCACCCCAACGAGCAAGGGAGCAGAACCAGCGTGACGGGCATCACCGCGAGCGGCGAGAAGAAACTCCTGCTCTTCTCCGGCCGGGCCCATCCGGGACTGACTGCTGAGATCGCCGAGTGCCTGGGCATCGAGCCGACTCCGACCAGGCTGTCCGACTTCGCGAACGGCGAGATCTTCGTGCGGTTCCTGGAGTCGGTCCGCGGCAGCGACGCGTTCGTGCTGCAAAGCCACACGGCGCCGATCAACCGCTGGATCATGGAACAACTGATCATGGTGGATGCGCTGAAAAGAGCCTCCGCCAAACGGATCACCGTGGTGATGCCGTTCTTCGGGTACGCCCGCCAGGACAAGAAGAGCCATGGCCGCGAGCCCATCTCCGCCCGGCTGATGGCCGACCTGTTCGCCACCGCGGGCGCGGACCGGCTGATGGCGGTCGACCTGCACACCGCGCAGATCCAGGGGTTCTTCGACGGCCCGGTGGACCACCTGTTCGCGCTGCCGATCCTGGCCGAGTACATCGAGGAGAAGCTGGACCTGTCGCGGGTCACCGTGGTCGCGCCCGACGCCGGCCGGGTCCGGGTCTGTGAGCGCTGGACCGACCGGCTCGCCTGCCCGCTGGCGATCATCCACAAGCGCCGTGACCCCGACGTCGCGCACAAGGTCACCGTGAACGAGGTGGTCGGTGAGGTGGCCGGGCGCACCTGCATCGTGGTGGACGACATGATCGACACCGGCTCGACCATCATCAAGGCGGCGGAGGCCCTGTTCGAGCAGGGCGCCGCGCAGGTGATCGTCACCGCCACGCACGGGGTGCTGTCCGGGGCGGCCGTGGACGAGCTGAAGAACTCGAAGGTGAGCGAGGTGATCGTCACCAACACGCTGCCGATCCCGGCCGAGAAGCGGTTCGACAAGCTCACCGTGCTCTCGATCGCCCCGCTGCTCGCCCGTGCCATCAACGAGGTGTTCAGCGACGGATCGGTGACCAGCCTGTTCGACGGCCGCAGCTGACCCGCCCGCGGGCAGGCAGGAGCAGGGCATGCCCTAGCGCGGCGGCCGGTGCCGGGCAGGGCCGTCCATGATGCACGATGGACAGGTCATGACGCTCACCGACCAGCTGCCGCCCGATGCCGATCCGGACGCTGTGTTCAGCGCTTTCACCGACTGGGCGGCGGGGCAGGGGCTCAGCCTGTACCCGCACCAGGAAGAGGCCCTGATCGAGATCGTGTCCGGGGGCAACGTCATCCTGTCCACCCCGACCGGGTCCGGGAAGAGCCTGGTCGCCGCCGGCGCCCACTTCTCCGCGCTGGCCGCCGGCCAGCGCACCTTCTACACCGCGCCGATCAAGGCGCTGGTGTCGGAGAAGTTCTTCGCCCTGTGCGGCACCTTCGGCCCGCAGCACGTCGGCATGATGACCGGCGACGCCAGCGTCAACGCCACCGCCCCGGTCATCTGCTGCACCGCGGAGGTGCTCGCGAACATCGCGCTGCGCGAGGGCGCGGCGGCCGACATCGGCCAGGTGGTGATGGACGAGTTCCACTTCTACGCCGACCCGGACCGGGGCTGGGCCTGGCAGGTGCCCCTGATCGAACTGCCGCAGGCGCAGTTCGTGCTGATGTCAGCGACGCTGGGGGACGTCAGCCGTTTTGAATCGGATCTTTCCCGGCGCACCGGCCGGACCACGGCCGTCGTCACATCGGCTGACCGGCCGGTGCCGCTGCTGTACTCCTTCATGCTCACCCCGCTGCACGAGACGCTGGAGGAACTGCTGGCCACCCGGCCGGCGCCGGTGTATGTGGTGCACTTCACCCAGGCGGCCGCGCTGGAGCAGGCGCAGGCGCTGATGAGCATCAAAGTCTGCCCCCGCGCCGAGAAGGACGCCATCGCCGGGGCGATCGGCAACTTCCGGTTCACGGCCGGCTTCGGCAAGACGCTGTCGCGGCTGGTCCGGCACGGTCTCGGCGTGCACCACGCCGGGATGCTGCCCCGGTACCGGCGGCTGGTGGAGACGCTGGCGCAGGCCGGCCTGCTCAAGGTCATCTGCGGCACCGACACCCTGGGGGTCGGCATCAACGTGCCGATCCGGACCGTGCTGTTCACCGCGCTGTCGAAGTATGACGGCAGGACCACCCGGCTGCTGCAGGCCCGCGAGTTCCACCAGATCGCCGGGCGGGCCGGCCGGACCGGCTTCGACACCACCGGCTACGTCGTCGTGCAGGCGCCCGAGCATGTGGTGGAGAACGAGAAGGCACTGGCCAAGGCCGGTGACGACCCGAAGAAGCGGCGCAAGGTGGTGCGCAAGAAGCCGCCGCCGGGCTTCGTCTCCTGGGGCAAGCCGACCTTCGAGCGCCTGGTCGCGGCGGAGCCCGAGCCGCTGAAGTCCAGTTTCGTGGTGAGCCACGCGATGGTGCTGAACGTGATCGCCCGGCCGGGCAACGCCTACGCCGCGATGAAGCACCTGCTCACCGGCAACCATGAGGACCGGGTGGCGCAGCGCCGGCACATCCACCGGGCCATCGCGATCTACCGTGCGCTGCTCGCCGCCGGCGTGGTGGAGCGCCTGGACGAGCCGGACGCCCACGGCCGCTGGGCCCGGCTCACGGTGGACCTGCAGGAGGATTTCGCGCTCAACCAGCCGCTGTCGCCGCTGGCCCTGGCCGCCATCGAACTGCTCGACGTGGCGTCGCCGTCCTACCCGCTGGACGTGGTGTCGGTGATCGAGTCCACCCTGGACTCCCCGCGGCCGGTGATCGCGGCCCAGGTGTTCAAGGCGCGCGGCGAGGCGGTCGCGCAGATGAAGGCCGACGGCGTCGGCTACGAGGAACGGCTCGAACTGCTCGACGACGTCGCCCACCCGCAGCCGCTGGCCGACCTGCTCGCCGCCGCCTACGACATCTACAAGCGCGGGCACCCCTGGGTCGCCGATCATGAACTGGCACCCAAGGCGGTGGCGCGGGACATGTACGAGCGGGCGATGACCTTCACCGAGTACATCGGTTTCTACGGGCTGGCCCGCTCGGAGGGGCTGGTGCTGCGCTACCTGGCCGACGCCTACCAGGCGCTGCGGCAGACCGTCCCGGAGGAGGCCAGGACCGAGGAACTCACCGACCTGACCGAATGGCTCGGTGAACTGGTGCGGCAGGTGGACTCCAGCCTGATCGACGAGTGGGAGCGGCTGCGCGACGGCGGCGCCGTCCTGCTCGGCGGGGATCAGGGGGACGGCACGCTGCCGCCGGCGGTGACCGGCAACAAGCGGGCGTTCCGCGTCCTTGTCCGCAACGCGCTGTTCCGCCGGGTCGAACTGGCGGCGCTGGGCCGCTACGACGACCTGGGTGCGCTGGATGCCGGCGCCGGCTGGGATGCCAGCGAGTGGGAGGTGGCGCTGGAGCCGTACTTCGCCGAGCACGGCGAACTCGGGACCGGACCGGACGCCCGGGGCCCGGCGCTGCTGATCATCGAGGAGTTCCCGGGCCGCTGGGAGGTCCGCCAGATCTTCGACGATCCGGCCGGCGACCACGACTGGGGTTTCTCGGCGGTGGTGGACCTGGCAGCTTCCGACGAGGCCGGCGAGGCCGTGGTGACCGTGACCGGGGTCGGCCAGCTGTAGTGCCTGGGACCCCTGGCGCCAGGTGCTGGCGGGCGGATCCCGGGAGTACCCGGCGCTCCCCTCCTGAGGCGCCGGGTACTGGCGGGCGATCGCCGGGCGGGCCAGGCTGCGCGAGGCATGCCCGGCGCCGATGCTCCGGGGGCGCCGGGCATGCCACGAGGTGACCGCTGCCTCCGTCCCCGCAATCAGCGGAGACTGCGGCCACCGGCTCCACGAGGACCTCATCACCGCTGCGCTGGGCCATTCGCGGGGCCGGCTGACTAGAATCGGGTGCGGCCAGAACGCGCCTTGTGGGTACAGCCCTGGTCCCGGGCTCACCGCGGACTGCGCCCCCGCAAAGGCGGTCCGCTGCTGGCCCGGTCCCGCCAGCCGGTCATTTCTGTTCGCTGCGGCTGAAAACGAGCATTTCATCCCATTCTTGCGCGACGATTAATCCGTGATTGATCCGTCAGACCGGGGGCTGCTGCGGATCCTCGGCCCGCTCGAAGCCTGGACCGGGCAGGAATGGACTCCGGTCAAGGCGGCCAAGTGGCGGGCGCTGCTCGCCAGCCTGCTGCTCGCCCCCGGCCGCCTGGCCTCCACCGACCAGATCATCGACGACCTGTGGGGCGACCGCCCGCCGGCCAGGGCCAGCAACCAGATCAGCGTGTACGTACACCACCTGCGCAGGCTCATCGGTGACACCAACGGAAAGATCCTGGTCACCCGGTCGCCCGGGTACCAGATCGTGCTCGGCCCGGGAGACCTGGACGCGGACAGGTTCGGGCGGCTGGCCGCCGATGGGCAGGCGGCGCTGGCAGCGGGTGATCACGAGGCCGCCGCCGGCCTGCTGTCGGCGGCGCTGGGCCTGTGGCGGCGCCCGCGGCGGGCGGGCGCTCGGCCCCCCCCCCCCTGGTGCGCTGGGTGGCGCCCCCGCTCGGGGGTGCCCGGTCGCACGGCTGGGGCGGCGGCAGAGCGGGGTGGCCGCTCCAGAAATCGAAAAAGTTGTACCACTGTAAGCCCCCCCGCCCGCCCCAATCCCCCCTCCGCCCAGGGGGCGTGGCCGCCTCGGGAGGGGTTCCCCCGCGCTGGCGACGAAGTGGTGTTCGCTCCCGGCGTCGCCGAACTGGTAGGGGCGCGTCTCCGTGATCTTCTCGCCCCCGCCGCCCGTCTTCGGCACCCGGTGCTCCCCCGCCGAGTCCTTCGCCAGGGAGTCGAAGACACGGTCCAGGGAG
>OFHK01000149.1_pt1 | contig 21706 bp, 19 predicted proteins | sample 1521951 | NCBI WGS metagenome assembly OFHK01 (sample SAMEA2468436, study PRJEB22500) | soil metagenome | biome: Glassland; feature: Farmland; material: Clay | place: Australia | collected 2013-01-31 | depth 0.55 m
TGTGCCCGGCGCGGAGACCATCGGCGTCGTTGTCCAGTCGAATGCGAATTCAGCGCGTGCCGTCATCGCCGCTTGGTCGATGGCCCAGATGGTGACGCGTTCCTTGCCGAAGTCACGGTAGAGATAACCCCAGTTCGCCGCAAGGTTGGATCCGTGCCCGAAAAGCGGTCTCAAGGATTGGATCTCCACCTCCAGCATGTCACCGGGCCGTGCCTCCTCAACCGCGATCGGCCCGGTGAGAATGTGAGGCCCGGGCCCACGGTCCCTGACCTCCTCGAACAATTGCCGGATCGGCTGATTCATCAGGAGGTCCGGCGCGTCGCCGGCATGGTGGGTGATCGCCTCAAGATGGACGGTGGCCCCGGACTCTACGGTAAGTGCAGGCTCAATCGTTCGATCAAAATATCCCCAATGGATGTTGCGGGGGATGTTGCTGAGCTGGTGCAAAGCCTCTCCTGAATGCTCGTTGCCACCGACGTGAGGGGTCATCCGAAAGCGCGGCGTGCTGAAAACGCGGTTCGTTCACTGCCCAATAGTGGTCCGCCGTGGTGAGTCGGCGGACTGGCGCACCAGGAAATGACCCCTGCCAGAGCGGCCGAGCAGCCTGCCCCGGTCGACGACGATCTCCCCACGGGCGATCGTGCTAACTGGCCAGCCAACCGCCCGGTAGCCGGCATATGGTTCGACATCAGAACGTGAGTGCATACTGTCCGCGCTGATGACGACTTCGGCCTCGGGGTCAAGGAGAACGAGGTCCGCATCGCTGCCGATAGCGATGGTGCCCTTCCGTGGCCAGAGCCCGAAGACCTTGGCCGGATTGCTCGCCGTAACCGCCACGAAGCGTTCGATAGGGATGCGCCCAAGCCGCACGCCTTCGTTGTAGAGCATGCCAATGCTCGTCTCGACGTTGGCGAAGCCTCCCGGCACTCCCGCGAACGTCAGCTCCGGGTCGAGTTTTTCCACCGCCATCCAGCTGGTGTGGTCTGTGGCGTAAGTCTGGATAAGCCCGCTGCGCAGCCCGTCCCACAAGGCGCCCTGGTCCTCGGTGTCCCGCAGTGGCGGCCAGCAGGCCGCGAAGCGCCCTCGCTCCTCGTCGGCGCTGTAGATCCCGTCATCGAGGAAGAGGTATGCCGGGCGGGTCTCCGCATAGACCTCCGCGCCGGCCGCGCGAGCCTCCGCGATCGCCTGCAGCGCGGCGCGGCTCGACACGTGGACGATGTAGAGGGGAACGCCGAGCGTGGTTGCGTAGGCGGCGACCTTCTTGACGGCGATCGCCTCCGCCAGGGGCGGCCGGCTGTGCGGGAGGAACGCGATGCCGGTCTTCCCCTGAGCGATGAGTTCCCGCGTGAGATCGTGCACCAGCGCCCCATCCTCAGCATGGAGATTCACGACCACACCAGTGCTACGAGCCGCGCGAAGGACCCGCAAGATAGCCGCGTCACTCAGCATGAAGTCGTCGACAGCCGTAAAGATCTTCACGCTCGGGCACCCTGCCTCGGCGGCAGCCCGCATGTCGTCTGTGAAGCTGGGTGGGCTGGGGTCGGTGACGATCACATGCAGGCCGAAGTCGACCATCGCGCCCGGCTCGGCGGCCCGGCGATCCCGTTCGATGGCGGCGGTGAGCGCCTCACCCGGCTGCTGGATGCAGTAGTTGATCACCGTGGTGATGCCACCGAAGGCGGCGGCAAGGGTCCCGCTCTCATAGTCATCGGCGGTCCCGTGGTCACCGACCTGATTGCCGAAGTGCGTATGAGCGTCGATGGCCCCCGGCAAGACGAGACAGCCTGATGCGCTGACAACCTGATGTGCGGATGAGGCGTCAATGTGCTCGGCAATGACCACGATCCGCCCGTCACGGACCCCGATGTCCGCAGTACGGACACCCTCGATGGTCGCTACGTCCCCACCGCTGACGACCAGGTCAAAGGACCGGGAGTTCAGATTATTGGTCATGAGTGTAGCTTCACCCTCCGGTTTGCAGAGCCTGCCGTCCCCTCATCACCTGAGAGAACGCAACAGCTATGACGAGAGCGCCGCCATAGAAGACGGGCTGGATCCAGCTTGCGAGCCCGAGGAGCTGCAGGCCGGATATCCCTGTGCCGAGAAAATACACAGCGATGAAAGCGCCCCAGGGATTGAATCTGCCAGGCGTTATGGTCGTGGCACCGAGGAAAACGGCCGCGAATGCAGGCAAGAGGTATGTCGGGCCCGAAGACGGATCAGCTCCATCAAGCGTGCCGGCGAAGATGATGCCGCACAAAGCGGAGATCAGCCCGGCAGCAAGAAAAGAGAACATCCGGACCCTGCTCACCCTGATCCCGCTCAGGCGCGCCACGGCCCGGTTGCGGCCAACGAAGAGAAGCCTTCGGCCAGCGGGCGTGAAGGCAAGGAAGTACCAGATGAGGACGCACACCACGATGCCGTACCAGAATTCCAAGGGAATACCCAGGAAGTGATCGGCCGAGACGAGGCTGAGGAGCTGCTGGGAGACGCCGGTGACGACCGCCGAGCCGCTGATCAAAGCGTCAACTCCCGATATGAGAGTGCCGATGCCTAGCGTGACGATAAGTGAATCGATTCCGAAGATGATGGTGAGTGCACCATTCAGGAACCCCACCAGGAGGCCCGTCACAACGGCGATACCGGCTGCGGCAGGCCATGGCCAGTGATGCTGAACGTTGAGGATTGTCAGGACCATCGCGCTGAGGGCCATGTTGCTGGCGACCGAAAGATCATAGTCACCAGCGAGCAGCGGGATGAGAAGCGCGAGCGAAAGCAGCAGCACGATCACCTGCGAGCCGAGAATGGCGGCTATGTTCCCCAGGTGCGGGAAGGTGGTGGGCATCGCGATGGAGAAACCGACCAGGAGAAGTGCCCAGATGATAGGCAATGCGAACCTCTCCAGACGCGCCACCCAGCCTCGAGCGGCGCCGGCTGGCGAGCGGGGGGCGGCTGATGGGTCGCGGAGCAAGGATCGGATGCGGTCGGTCAGCAACGTGGCACCTGCCTTAGGGTTCTGCCCGGCGTGCCTCGCCGCTGAGCAGAAGGCACTGCGTGAGTATGGCTTGTTTGGTGAGATCGGGGCCCGTCAATGCCGCCCGGAGTTGGCCTCCCGCGAAGATGAGGACGCGGCCGCATAGCTCGGCAAGCTGTGCGTAGTCGTTGCTCGCGCACAGCACGGCGGTTCCATGCGCGGCAAGACCGCGGATGGCCTCGAAGATCTGGGCTCTCGAGCCCACGTCCACGCCGACGGTCGGTTCATCGAGCAGCAGGAGGCGGGGTTCGAGCTGGAGCCATTTCGCGATAATTGCTTTCTGCTGGTTGCCGCCGGAGAGGGTCCCCATGGGCGCCACCGGATCCGCGGGCCGTACCTGGAAGCGGATGAGCAGTTCGGTGATCGCCGCAGTTAGCTCACCGCCTCGCAGGCGGCCTCTCCGGAAGAACTCACGTAGTCGCGGGAGTGCGGCGTTTTCCCCAATCGAAAGTGACGCGACCGCGCCTTGGCGCTGCCGGTCACCTGGCACCAGAACGATGCCGGCCTGGAGTGCCCGCACCGGGGACATCTCACTGACGGAATACGCCTGGCCGTAGAACTCGATCTTCCCTTCGGCGCCAGGTTCATCCCCGTAGATAAGGTAAGGGATCCGCGCGAAGCTCTCGCCGGCGAGCCCGGTCAGGCCGACGATCTCACCCGCCCCGAGTTCAAGGGAGATCGGCGGGATGCCACGGCCTGAAAGACCGGTGAGGCTGACCGCCGTAGCCTGGTTCTGGCGAACGGCCGGCACCGGAGGGTGACCGGCCGATGGGCTGCCGAGGATCAGCCCCGCCAGCTGAGCCCGGTCGGTGTGACGGGCGTCAACGGTACCCGCGACCCGCCCGTCCCGAAGCACCGTGATCCGGTCACAGACCTTGAGCGCGTCATCAAGGTCATGCGACACGAGCAGCACCGACGTCCCGCCTGCGGCGAGTTCCCGTGCCGTCGACGCGAGAAGCGCCCGCTCGTGATCGGCGAGGAAAGCCATGGCCTCGTCGAGCACGAGCAGTCCTTTCCCCGCCGACTTGACCTCACCTATGCCCTCAAGTGCCCGGATGATGGCGACCATCGCCCGCTGGAACGGTGTCAGCTCGGAGGGCAGGCTCTGGCTTCCCACGTCAAGGCGGTAGCGGGCGAGCAGGGCGGTAGCTTCCCGGTGAACCTTGCGCCAGGAGATGAAGATCCCAGGCCTGGTGGCTATCTCCCGCAAGGCCAGGTTCTCAGCGACCGTCACGGAGTCGATCAGGCCGAGATCCTGGTGCACGAAAGAAATGCCCAGATCTCTCAGGCGCTCAGCAGGCAATGGCAGGCGCTCCGGCTGACCGTCCACCAGCAAGTGACCCGCCTCGGGAGTGTGGTAGCCGGCCAGCACCTTTATCAGGGTTGATTTGCCCGAACCGTTCTCACCGAGCAGACCGTGGACCTCGCCTCGCTCGATGGTGATACTGGCTCCACTCAGCGCCTGCGCCCCTCCGAAGTGCTTCGATACACCGAGAAGTTCCACGCGGGGCGCCGGTGCCGCGCCGGTCCCCGGGACCGCCACCGGCTGCTCGACGCGTGGTGCCCGGGAGGCAGCGGCCTCCCGGGCACCGTCGGCGTTGGCCATGGCTATCAGTGCTGCCAGAGGCTCTGGTAGCCCTGGATGTAGGCGTTGCCGTAGCCACCGGTCACTGTTGGCGGGGTTCCGGTCGCCGCGACGTTGGCAGCCGTGAACACGCGGAAGGGGGTGTGTTCGTCGGCCGCGGGGGCAACACCCGCGAGGACTCGGAAGGCTTGGTCCATGAAGGCGTATGCGAGCCAGTCGAGGGGTTCACCCACATCAAGGGCGACGGACGAGTGGTTCTCGACCATCGCGAGGACACTCTGGGTGCCGTTGTAGCTCACGATCTTCACCTGGCCGGTCTTGCCGGCCAGGGCCACGCCGTTGGCGGCGTAGGGCGCGCCGAAGTCGAAAACTGGCAGGACGTAGTGGAGGTTGGGGTCGCGTGCCAGCGCGGTCTGCACCAGGGTCGGTATCTTGCTGGTCCATTCGCTCACGAGCACGTTGGCCACCGTGACCTGGCACGCCGGGCAGTGCTGCCCGAACTCTGCCTTGGCGGCTGACACCATGCCTGCGGTGGGCGCCGCATCGTTCGCAGTGATGACGAGCACGTGAGCATTTGCGTTAGAGTCCGCGATGATCCAGTCGGACTCGATCTTCGTCGCCAGGTCGAAGGGCGCATTGACGGTCGCTGTGAGCCCGGCGGCGCACAAGCTGGCGGGCGCACCGCAACTCGTCTTCAGCGTGCTGGAGTAGGTCTGGTCGAAGAAGTGTGTGGCGATGACGGGGATGCCCTGGGCCTTTGCCTGCTTGACCTCGGGCAGGACCTGCCGGGGATCGAGTGCCGTGTTCAGGATGATCAGGTTCGGCTTGGTGGCGATCGCCTGATTGAGGCTGGATACCCATTGCGTCGGCTGACCCTGATTGGGGTATTCGGTGTAGTGGACGCCGTATTGAGCTGCTATCGCCTTCATCTGCGTTTCGATCGTATTGTCATACTCGTTCGATGTCGCAGGGATGACAGCGATGCTCTTGCCGCGCAGCTTGGAAACGCTGAAGGCCGGCCCGGGAGCGACGAACGTCGGCGCGCCTTCGTAGCGCGCGACCTGGGCACGAGCGTAGGCGACAGCCCCGGATCCCGCTGCTGTTGTGGAGCCCGATCCGGGTGTCGACGGGGCCGAAGACGAAGTGCTGCATCCGGCCAGGACTGAGGCCAGCGCGAACGCCGGAACAGCGAGCCGGCGGAATCCGCTACCGCGGGACCGGGGTGGTTCTTTCATGAGTGATTCCTACTCTCTACTTGGTCGGCTGCTGCCTCTCACACCGGGCTCATCGCTGCGCCCGGTTTGGTGGAGTGTCAATCTGGCGGCGCTGCCGGACTGACCTGCTCGTCGAACAGGAGGACGCGGGCGTTGTCGAGGTGTTCGGCCATCGCCGCCTGGGCACGTGCCGGGTTCCGTGACTCGATCGCGTCGAGGATCGCGGCATGTTCCCGGATCTGCAGATCCCGTGCTTCCTGGTTCCTCAGGGCAAGTTCGTTCACCAGCACCCACAAGGGATGGCGCTCCATGTCCACGAGGCCGCAGGTCATTTCGGCAAGGATGCGGTTGCCGCAGGCGAGGGCGAGCCGGCGGTGGAATTGCAGACCCAGTTCGCTCATACGAGAGAGCGACTGCTGACCTTCTGACGTCGCCTCAGCGCACTGTGCGATCAGCCCGCGCAGCTCAACGAGATCTGTCCCGTCGATGCGGGTCGCACACAAACCAGCGACGACAGGCTCGATCCCGGCACGGGCCTCGATGAGTTCGCGGGGCGCGTCGAGCGCGAGGGGATCCGGCACTTGCTGCCCGGCCGACCGTTCCGTGACGAACACCCCGGACCCGGGTTGCACCTCGACCACACCGACAATTTCCAGAGCCAGCAAGGCCTCGCGCACCGTGGGCCGGCTCACCTGGGTGGAGATGGCGATCTCCCGGTCGCTGGGGATGCGGCTACCCGGCGGGTAGGTGCCATCGGCAATGGCCTGCAGCAACTGTTCAGCGACATGCAGGTACCGGCGACGGGGAACCGAGATCGGGGTGAAGATCTCCGGAGACTGGTCTGACCGGTACATGACAGGAGGTTATACCAGTATGAGATGATTTATCGCAATAGAGAGATAGGCGGTGACGTGCCTCGTCTCCAGCCGTCCACAAACCGGACGGAGCCGCGACCGTCGAGGAGGAGATCGATGGCACTGGTGCTCGAGGGCGCGACGGTTGTGGATGGAAATGGCTCCGACCCTCGTGACAAGGCGAGGATCACGATCACCGGTGACCGGATCGAAGCGGTCGGGGGCCGTGCCCGCGCGCCCGCCGGGCAGCGGCTTGATCTGACCGGGCTGACCGTCCTGCCCGGCCTGATCGATCTCCACACGCACCTCGGGGTCGTCGAATGGGAGGGCAACCCAGCGCTCTCCCCAGCGATGACCGCCGCACTGCTCTTCGACAACTGCCGCCGGTGCCTGTGGTCCGGGCACACGACCGTCCGGGATGTCGGCGGGGCTGACGGGGCGCTACCTGCGGTGATCGAGGCGGGGCTTGTCGCCGGCCCGCGGGTGCTGCCCTCCGGTCCACTCCTCAGCCAGACAGGCGGGCATGGGGACATGACGCCGCCCTTCACGCAGCGGCCAGCCGCGGGCATCACCGGCCTCAGCCGCCCGACTCTTACCTGCGACGGACCCGAGGGGGTCCGCCTGGCCGCGCGCCAGGCCTTCCGGGCGGGTGCCACGCAACTGAAAGTGTGCGCATCGGGAGGAGTGCTGTCGCACGGCGACAACGTGACAGACTGCCAGTTCACAGTGGAGGAGCTGCGAGCGGCCGTCGAGGAGGCCGCGGCCCGGGGGACGTACGTGACAGCGCACGCCCATCATCCCCAGGCCATCCGGAACGGTCTCGACGCCGGGATCGCCTGTTTCGAACACGGCACGTTGCTGGATGACCAGACAGCACGCGCGATGGCGCAGGCCGGCGCGGCCCTCGTCCCGACCCTGACGATCGTGCACCTGCTGGGTCAGCGCTGGCAGGAATGGGGCCTGCCCGAGGAATTCCTGCCACGGGCGGCTGGGCTGGAAGATGCCATGTTCCACAGCATCGAACTGGCCATGGCGGCTGGGGTCACGATCGGCTCTGGTACCGATCTGCGTGGCCCGCGCCAGGACGGGCGCGGACTGGAGCTCAGCCTGAAAGCAAAAGTCATGGGGCCGATGGGGGCGATCGTCTCGGCAACCTCGGCCAGCGCCAAGATCCTGCGCCGCGCTGACCTGGGCGTGATCGCGCCAGGTAAGCTCGCTGACCTCATCGCCGTCGACGGCGATCCGCTGGCCGACCCGGAGATCTGGTCGGATCCCGACCGCATCGTCCTCGTGGTAAAGGATGGTGTCGTCGAGAAGGACACGCGAACCTGAACACGATTCGGGGGTAGGGAAACCGCCTCGTCGCCCGAAGGGGTCTGCTCGCCATGCGGTAGCCCTACTTCTCGATGAAGACGCCGGCAATCTGACCGAGGTTACGGGTGGTTTGGCAGCCGAGTGCGGCGCTGACCTGCTGTTTCATCGATTCTGGCGAGAGCTGTCCTGGCTACTTCTTCAGGACGAGCGGGATCGGGGCGCCGATGAGGCCGAACGTCTCGCACTGTTCGCTGGTTGGCTCGGTGAGCACGGGGACAGCGGCGGGCGCGCCGGCGAACAGGACCTGGTTGCGGGTCAGGGTACCGAGGTGGGCGAGCAGGCCGCCGAAGCTGCGGTAGGGCCGGCCGGGCTGGTCAGGCAGGTGCGGGAACAGGTGGCCCCAGTTGCGGCGGATCTCTTTCCGGAAGCCGTTCTCGCTTCGGCGGCCGGGCGGGTGCCGGACCGGGGGGAGCGTGAGCAGCTCGGCGCCGGTGCAGGCCGGCGCGGGTCCGGGACGGCGCGGGATCAGCAATGTGCCCGCCTTGCTGGCGTCATCGATGAGGAATGCTTGGAACCCCTGCGATCCGCGCAGCCTGGCAGGGGCAGGTAGTCCTCCAGGACCGACCGGGTTATGCCGGGCCTGGCCGCGAACACATCCGCTTCAGAGAACGTGTCCAGACTTGGACAAACACCGATCGCGCACGTTTCAGGTGCTGCTGAACAGCGCGACGATTTCGTACGCGCCCTGGACGATGGACTTGGTGGTCTGCAGGCCCATCTTGTCGAGTGTCCGGAGCATGGCATGGTTGTCGCAGAGGATGTCGGCGGTGAACCCGCGTAGCCCGTGGGTTCTGGCGTATTCGGTGGTGTGCCGGAGGATCGCGGTGCCGAGTCCGATTCCCTGCCAGGCGGGGTGCACCATGATGGCGATGTCGGCTAGGCGGGTTTCGGGGTCGACGTAGTAGGCGGTGCCGGCGATGATCTGCTCGCGTTCCCAGTCCTCTCCGGTGACGCCGGCGAACGCCATTTCGTTGCGGTAGTCGACGCTGCACAGATGCTGGGCCTTCCGGTCCGATAGTGAGGCGAGGTTGATGAAGAAGCGGGTGTATACGTCGTGCGGGGTCATGGCGTAGAAGAGGGCTTGCATGTGCTCGGCGTCTGTCGTCCGTGCCGGCCGGAGGAGGACGGATGTCCCGTTCCGCAGGACGATCGTGGTCTCGGCGGCGGTCGGGTAGGCGCTACGGCTGCGCAGAAGTTGTCCGCCGGGCACGAGGTTGAGTTGTTTCGCTTCGTTCAGCAGGTCCTCGCGGTCATCTGGGTGGGCGATCTCGGTGAGGGCGACGGCTCGCTCCTGCAGTGATTTGCCGAACAGGTAGGCAACGCCGTATTCGGTGACGACATAGTGCACGTCTGACCGCGGAATGGTGACGCCTTCGTTGGCGTGCAGCCGGGGCCGGATCCGCGGTTCTCCGTCGTCGGTCCGCGACGCCAGGCAGATGATCGGCTTCCCGCCGCGTGAGAGTGCCGCACCATGGTGGAAGTCCGGCTGCGTTGCGACGCCGCCGTACAGTTCGCCGCCGAATTCGTCGGCGCATACCTGTCCGGTCAGGTCGATCGCGAACGCCTGGGTGACAGAGACCAGCCGGTCCTGCGCGGCGAGCGCAGCGGGGTTACAGACCTGATCGATCGGCCGCAGCTGGACGTGGGGGTTATCGTCGATCAGGTCGTACAGCTTGCGCGTGCCGAGGGCCCAGCTCGCGATCGTTGTGCCCGGATCGACGCTCTTGCGGGCGCCGGTGATCACACCGGCGCCGATGAGGTCGATGATGGCGTCGGTGACGACGTCGGAGTGAATGCCCAGGTCGTGCCGGTTGCGCAGGTACCGGAGCATTTCGTTCGGCACCCGGCCGAGGCCGATCTGCAACGTGGAGCCGTCGGGGATGATGCGTGCGACGTAGCGGGCTATCTGCACGCTGGCGTCCCCGATCGGCTGATGCACGTACTCGGTCGTCGGCGCGTCCACTTCGACGAGCCGGTCGAACCGATCGAGGGGAACGAGTGTGGCGGGCCCAGTGCGCGGCATGTTGGGGTTGATCTCGGCGACGACGCGGTCCGCGGTGTCGACGGCCGCGCGGGTGACGTCGACTGAGACACCGAGACTGCACAACCCGTCCGCGTCCGGTGTGCTCACCTGGACCAGGGCGACATCGACGGGCATCCGCCCGGTCCGCATGAGATCTGGCACGTCGGCAAGTGACACAGGCACGTAGTGCGCCCGGCCGGTGCGGACGAGCGCCCGGTCGCCACTGCCGACGACGAGTACCCGGTGGCGGAAACGGCTCGAACCCGTGGCGTAGTGCTCTGGCAGCGCTCCGCTCAGCAGCAGGTGGACGAGTTCGACGCCGGGCGGTGGACACAGCATCGCTTCGAGTGCCCGCAGCAGCGTCAGCGGCGCCGCGCAGCCGGTGCCCACGAAGACGTGATCCCCGGGCCGGATGACCGCCGTCGCCTCCTCGGCCGAGCAGAGCCTGTCGCGCCAGTACATCGCCGGCCTCACGCGCCGCTCAAGACCGCGAACGCCTCATCGACCGCTGCCGTAAGGCCGAGCTTGCGCCCACGGTCCAGTTCCGCGGCGAACCTGTCTTCGCCGAGAGCAGAACGTGCCGCGTCCCAGGTCTTGCCGTAGAACAGGTGCTCGTACGGGGGCACCGGCGTGCCCGCCTCTGCCCGTAGAGCGTCCGCCGCCCCCAGCAGGCGGGTGGCCGCATCGGGCCGGGCATCGACCGCCCAGGTGGCGATATTCTCCACGCAGTGCAGCGTGCAGAACACGCTGCCGATCTTGCGATAGAGCGTCAGCGCCTCGCGCAGGCCGTCACGGCCGAGCGAGGGATCACCCAAAGTCTGCCAGTGCGTGTACGCGGAGAACTCGGCGGCGTGCGCGACCAGCTGCGGGATCCCGGTCGGCCGGACGAGTTTCTCGTGCTCCTCGACGTACTCGAGGCCCGCCGTGCGGTCGCCGTACATGAACTCCCAGATGGCGACGAGCTGCAGGGTAAAGGCGATCCCGACCGTGTCGCCGAGTTCCCGGAACCCCCGCAGCGCGGCGTGCAGCCGCTCCCCCGCGGCCGGCGTCCGGCCAAGACCCCACTCGGCGATACCGAGGCCATGCAGCGCCCACGCCTCGCCACGCCGGTGCCCAAGCTCCTGGTAGAGCTTCAGCGCGTGCTCGTGGCGCGACCGCCCCACGGCGTAGTCCCCCTGGTCACTGGCCAGCTCACCCGCCGCGTACAGGGCCTTGGCGAGGATTTTCGGCGGGGCCCCGGCAGCGTTGGCGAGCAGCCGGTCCAGCCACATCCGGCCCTCCCGGACGGCGCGGACGTACCAGTAGCGGAACAGCGTCGCGGCACAGGCCAGCCCCGTCGCCGTGTCCCCGCCCGCCAGGGACCACGACAGCGCGGCCCGCACGTCGTCAAGCTCAGTGGCGACGGCGTCAAGCCACCGCTCCTGCCCGGGGCCGTCGAGGTGCGCCTGAGCCGTGCGCGCAAAGGAGTTCACCCAGGTGAGGTGGGCGTCGCGCATGCTTTGCAGCTCTGCGTTGCGAAGCAGCCGGTCCTTGCCATAGGCACGCATGGTCTCCAGCAGCCGGTACCGGCTGGGCGGACCCGGCTGCTCGTGCACCACCAGGGAGCGGTCGACCAGGCCGGTGAGCAGGTCGAGCACATCGAGCGCCTGGATCGGGCCGCTGGCGCAGACTTGTTCGGCGGCGGTGAGAGTGAACCCACTGGCGAACACCGACAGCCGCTCGAACAGGCGCCGCTGCGGCTCATCGAGAAGGTCATAGCTCCACCCGACCGCCGCCTCCAGCGTGTGCTGCCGCGGCAGCGACGTCCGGGCACCACCGGTGAGCAGCCGGAACCGGTCGTCGAGCCGATCGGCGATCTCGCTGGCGGACAGGACGCGAACACGCGCCGCCGCGAGTTCGATCGCCAGCGGGAGGCCGTCGAGGCGGGCGCAGATCTGCGCCACCGCCTCACGATCAGCGCCGATGGGACGGTACCGGGGATCCGTCTCGCCGGCGCGCTCCAGGAACAATCGCTCGGCGTCGGACACCGCGACACCGCCCGGCAATGACAGCGACGGCACCCGCCAGGCCACTTCGCCCGGCGTGTGCAGTGCCTCCCGGCTGGTCGCGAGCACCTTGACGCCCGGACATCTCTCCAGCACCTGCCGGGTGAGCGAGGCCGCGGCCGCGAGCAGATGTTCGCAGTTGTCCAACAGGAGGAGCACCTGGCGTTCGTGCAGGAACCCCAAGACGCTATCGGCCCACGACCGCCCCGGCTGCTCAGCGATCCCCAACGCCGACGCCACCGCCTGCGGCACCAGCTCCGGCTCGCCCAGCCCGGCGAGATCCACGACCCATGCGCCGTCAGTGAAGGCGTCTGCCTGTTCGGCGGCAAACTGCAGCGCGAGCCTGGTCTTGCCGACCCCGCCCGCACCAGTCAGCGTGAGCAGCCGGGTACGGCCGAGCAGGCCGGCCAGCTCGGTGAGTTCCTGTTCGCGTCCGACCAGGCTCGATGGCAAAGCGGGCAGGTTGTTCGGCAGCACATCGAGAGACCGGAGCGGCGGAAACTCCGCGTCCAGCTCCGGATGGAGCACCTGCAGCAATCGCACCGCGACCGACAGGTCCCGCAGCCGGTGCTGGCCGAGGTCGAGGAACGACACATCCGGCACAGGGCCGAGCGCGAGCCGTCGGTATGCCGCGTCGGACACCAGCACCTGACCGCCGTGCGCGACTCCCATGATCCGTGCGCACCGGTTCACCGGGACACCGTGGTAGTCGCCGTGCTCGGGCTCCGCACCGGCGGTGTGCAGCCCCATCCGTGCCCGCAGCGCTCCAGTCTCCGTCCATGCCACAGCCCGCAGTCCACGCTGTGCCTCGACGGCCGCGAGCACCGCCGCATGGGCGGACCGGAAGACCGCGAACAAGCCGTCGCCGGTGTCCTTGACCACCGTCCCGCCGCATGCGGCAACCGCGCTGCGCACGACCGACTGATGTCTGGCCAGCGCCGCGGGCATCGCGCCCGGGTGCTGCTCCCACGCTCGCGTGCTGCCTTCGATGTCAGAGAACAGGAACGTCACTTCGCCCGCCGGCAGATCCTTAAGCTCAACGCTCACCGCGTCGGCCGGCGCTGTCGGCGGTTGGCGGGTCCGAAATGTCATGACCGTCGCCCCCTGGGCAGCGTCCCGGATACGACGATCGTCCCAGCGCAGAGCCTGACCAAGCCAGGGCAGAAGGTCCCGAATCGCCGGGCGGCCCAGGCGTGGGCGGCAGCGAGGTACCGGCACATCAGCTCCCCGGCGAGCTGGGCGAGTTACGCAGGATGTGATCGGCACACCGGACCAGCGCTCGACGCGGTGACGAGGCAGTATGCGCGGCTCAGATCGGCCCCATGTGCACCCACAGGTCCTCGGCACGCACGTGCCCTCCTGCTTCCGTGGCCGCCTGTGCCACAAGCAGTTTTCCGGTATGCGACACGTGGTACATCATCGTCTCCCCCGCAGCGCCCACGTCGCCTGCCGCGATGGCGTCGATGATGGGTTCGTGCTCGTTCGCGATCGTGTCGAGGTCGCGGGAGCGGTCCACGGTGGACGCACCGAGGATGCGGGTGACGTCCCGGAGGTTGTCCACGAGGCTGATCATTCGGCTGTTGCCGGTCTCGCTGAGGATCAGGTGATGCAGGTGCTGGTCATGGCGCATGAACAGGGCCTCGTCATGGTCGAGCACCGCCGCCCGCATCTGCGTCAGTTCCGCCCGGAGCCCAGCCACCAGGTCTGCGGATGCCTGACGCGCTGCCCGGCGGGCCGCCGGGACCTCCAACAGGAGCCGCAACTGAAAGATCTCCGCGACGTCTGTCGGCCCGGGGATCACCACCCGGAACCCGCGATTGCGCTCGAGTTTCACCATGCCGGCCTCAGTAAGCCGCATGAGTGCCTCACGCACCGGGCTCCGGGAGACGCCCAGCATGGCCGCGATCTGGTAGGCGGAGTACAGCTGCCCGGGCTGGAGCGCGCCGCTGCGCACCGCCTGGCGGATCGCGGCGACCGTCTGGTCGGTCAAGGATGCAGCAGGCGGCGCAAGTGGCTCCAGCGCGACCGCAGTGGGCTGAGCGGGCATGGCGACACGATACCGGCAGCGCCCCATCTGGCCCCATCCTTGACACGTAGCATGCCACATGCGACGTTACGAATCCGAGATCTTATCCGAGGGAGTACCCGATGGCGACAGCGACGAAGCTGCACGTGCTCGACTGCGGGGCGATGAGCTGCGACCTGACCTGGCTGCTGCTGAAACCGGGGCGGAGCATCCGGCCCCGGGCGCAGAAGGACAAGCCGGTCGAGTGGTACCCGTGCACCACCCACGCGGTCGTGGTGGAGACACCCGGGGGGAGGATGCTCTGGGACACCAGCTGCCCGCGTGACTGGGAGACCCGGTGGGAGCCGACCGGGCTGCAGGAGTTCTTCCCCTACGACCAGGTCTCCGAGAATGAGTACCTGGATGCCAGGCTCAGCCAGCTCGGCATCGGGGCAGGCGACCTGGACTACGTGGTGCTGTCGCACCTGCACTTCGACCATGCCGGCAACGTGCGCACGTTTGCCGGGGCAGGCCCGCGCCTGGTCGTCAACGACAAAGAGAAGGAGTGGGCCTTTGGGTACGAGGGGGCGTTCAACGGCGCCCACCTCAAGGCCGATTATGAGGGGATCGAGTTCGAGACCGTCTCCGGCGACGTTGAGTTCCTGCCTGGGGTCTCATTCATCGAGGCACCTGGGCACACGCCGGGCACGATGGCGATGAAGGTGGATTTGCCGGAAACCGGTGCCATGATCTTCACCTCGGATGCCGTCTACATGGGCGACGCCTACGGCCCGCCCGCCACCCCAGCCGCAATCGTCAACGACCTGTCCGCCTGGTACGCCTCGGTGGAGAAGATCCGCCGCCTCGCGGAGCAGTCCGACGCCACGGTGGTGTTCGGGCACGACGCGGAGCAACTGCGGTCACTGCGCCGCGCGCCCGACGGGTACTACGCCTGACGAAAGGGGAAGACCGTGGCCGCCAGCCTGCCCGCGCCCGCGAACCCTGAGGCGATCTTCACCTACGGGGCGCCGCTGCTCAAGTTCGGTCCCGGCGCGGCCGAGGAGATCGGGTTCGACCTGGCCCAGTACGGGGCCCGCCGCGCCCTGGTCGTCACCGACCCCGGGGTCGCGGCGACCGGCGCACCGCAGCGGGTCGCCGACCAGATGGCCGCGTTCGGCATCGAGGCCGCCGTGTTCGACGGGGCCCACGTCGAACCCACCGACGCCAGCATGGAAGCGGCGGTCGCCCACGCCCGCGAGTCCGGCCCCTGGGACGCGTTCGTCGCGGTCGGCGGCGGCTCCAGCATCGACACCGCCAAGGCGGTCAATCTGATGCTGACCAACCCCGGGGAGTTGATGGACTACATCAACGCCCCGGTCGGCAGGGCCGCCGTCCCCGTCAACCCGCTCAAGCCGCTGATCGCGGTGCCGACCACGACCGGTACCGGAGCCGAATCCACCACCGTGTGTGTGCTGGACGTGCTCGCACTCAGGGTGAAGACCGGCATCAGCCACGCCCGGCTGCGCCCCACCCTGGCGGTGATCGACCCGAGGCTCACCCTCAGCCAGCCTGCCGGGGTGACCGCCTCGGCGGGCATGGACATCCTGTGCCACGCCCTGGAAAGCTACACCGCCCGCTGGTACACCACCTACGAGCACAAGACCCCGCAGCAGCGGGTACCCTACTGCGGGTCGAACCCGATCTCCGACATGTGGTCGGAGAAGGCAATGCGGCTGCTCGCCACCTCATTCCGCACCGCCGTCAAGCATGGCGACGACGAGCAGGCGCGCGCTGACATGGCGATCGCGGCCACCTTCGCCGGCATGGGATTCGGCAACGCCGGCGTGCACATCCCGCACGCCAACGCCTACCCGATCGCCGGGCGGGTACGCGAGTTCCACCCCAAGGACTACCCGGCCCACGAGCCGATGGTCCCGCACGGCATGTCAGTCGCGCTCACCGCCCCGGAGGCGTTCCGGTTCACGTTCGATGCCGCCCCTGAGCGGCACCTGCAGGCCACTCAATTTCTCGCACCCGGTGCCGACCGGCCCTCCCGCGATGCCGAGTTCCTCCCCTCCGTCCTGGTCGCGCTGATGAGGGACATCGATATCCCGAACGGCGTTGCCGCGGTCGGGTACACCCACGGTGACATCCCCGATCTGGTGGAGGGCACCATGAAGCAGCAGCGGCTGCTGGCGACCTGCCCGAAGCCAGTCACCGAGGACGACATCGCAGGCATTTTCGCCCGTTCCATGGAGTTGTGGTAGCCGATGCCGATCTACCAGCTCCGCTGCCCGGGCGGGCACAGCTTCGAGGTGATCCAGTCGCTGCACGCGCCGCTGCCCGCCTGCCCGCACTGCGGCGCAGAGACGGCGAAGGTGCCCTCGGCCTTCGGTTTCCGCGGGCAGGCGGCACGGTCGCTGCCCCCGCCACCCGAAGCGATGCCGCAGACCTGGCGCGGGACGTACGAGGGGAACCGCGAGTACGTCACGCACCTGCGGCGAATAGCCGAACGCCGGAAGGTGCTGGAGGAACGCCACCCCGAACTCACCGGCGACCAGCGCCCCATCCTCGCACACGAGGGCCGGTTCGAGGCGGTGCCACTGCGGGCCGGTGACCTGATTGCGCCGGCGGCCGCCCCGGGCCGGCCCGGCGAGCCGGCCCCACCCGGCCCCGCTGGCGGCAGCGCCGCGCACGGTCACACGCACGCTGAGTGAGGTGACCCGGCCTGAACCCTACCCGGACGTCTTGCTGGAGAGGCTCGCCGACTGCCATGCGCGGCGCTCAGTCCTCATCTCACCGCTTTCTTCACGAGCGCGCCGATCCTTGCCTCGTCGGCGGCGGTCAACTCCTTCAGCGCGAAGGCGGTCGGCCACATGGCGCCTTCGTCGAGTTTGGCCTTGTCGCTGAAGCCGAACGTCGCGTACCTCGTTTTGAACTTCTGCGTGCTTTGGAAGAAACAGACGACATTGCCGTCCCTGGCATACGCGGGCATCCCGTACCAGAGTCTCGGCGAGAGGGCTGGCGCGCTGGCTCTGATGATGGCATGGAGCCGCTCGGCCATGGCGCGATCCGGTTCCGGCATCTCGGCGATCTTCGCAAGCACGTCGCTCTCCCCGTCCGCCTTGCCCGCGCGCGGGCCGCGGCGCGTGGCGGCCTTCAGTTCCTGGGCGCGCTCCCTCATCGCGGCTCGTTCCTCGTCCGTGAATCCCTTGGACGCCCTGCCGGTGGTGCTCTTGGCCGACTTCTGCGTGTCCTTCATGGCAGGTTTCCCCTATGCGAGATCTGATGGGGGGACCCTTATACTAGCGAGCCGCCGCCACGGCGGCTTTCCCCAGAACTGCTCGATCGCATCGCGCCCCCGCCGTCACCAGGGCCGCGTAGCCGCCATCTGAAGGCAGTTGGGCGCCACCATCGGCACCGCACCATCGAGATCCGGGCCGACGACCACACCATCACCGCTGCCAACCCCCTGCCCAGCGACCTGCATGAAGCCCTCGACCGCATGCACCGCGATTCCAGTGCGCACTAATTGAGCCAAGTCGGGTTCCAGAGGCTGCCGCGGATCGTCCGGTCGGCGGCATGAGCGTGCGGGTCTCGCCGGCGGCCGGAGCGGCGCAACCGGGGCCGCCCGCGTGCCTGATGCATGTCCATCAGCCGTCACGCAAGGTGCGCGAGTGGAGGCGCCGCAGCGTTCGGGCGATCATCATGCAGTCCGCTGCAGGCAGCGCCGCCCGGCTGGTGCTGGGAGAGCATCCGCTGGCGGAGAACGTGCGCCAGCTGAGGCTGTCCCTGCGGCGCTGGCGGGCGAGTTCTGCCCGGACGTGCACGACTGGCTGTCCGGCCCGCCGCGCATTCTCGGCATGGCCAGGCAGCAGGCACGTTCACCGGCCCGGCGCTGCACGACCGTGCCGCGGTGTAGCAGGCCCGGCCACAAGTCCGCTCGGCCCCCTGGCACAGGCCGGTGGGCTGCCGCAGCAGTGCGGCATTGCTGGAGCAAGGCAGCAGGATCGGTCCGGAACGGGAAGGCGAGCAATGAGTATCACGCGGACGTTGTATTCGCAGGGGCGGAAACCAGCCGGAGCCCTGGGCTGGATCTCCGCCTGGACCATGCCGGTGAGGACCTCGCCGTCAGCCTTCGTTTTCCGGCCATAGCCGGACGCTGCGCCGTGCCGCGTCGAGGATAAGCTGCGCATCGATGCCGGCCCGGGATTCGGCGATGCCGAATGCCGGCCACTCGCAGACGAACTCCATCGGCCCGGCGGGCGGCAGCGGCCACGTCCACCACCGGGAGACGAAAGAATGCGGTCCGCCGCCGCCGGCGAATGGGTACAGGACTGGCCCCGCTGGCTCAGAATCGTGGTCCGGCCTGCCGCCGCCGTGGCTCCCCGCAGCTTTGCCGCCGTCGGAGAACTGCAGGCCGAACTTGAAGGAGCGCCGGGACGCGGCCAGGTCACGCGGGCCGCCGGGCAGGTGCTCCTCGGGGTGGCCGGCACTGGGCCGGATTCGCGCGGTCACGAAGATCTCGATCCCGGCGGAGAAGGCTGACAGCCCGGTGACCGCTACGGCGACCTGGTCGGTCCGCCTGAGTAGCAGGGTGTCGATCGGGACAATGCCGGGAAATTCCGCCTCCGGCGGCTCCCATGGATGATGCCTCCGCGGAGGCGCCGGCTCGGGGACCGGCAAGTCGTCAAAGAATCCCATCCCGCCAGCCTTGACCGGCCGCCATGTTGCCGCAAGCGAATAACCGCGCGCCAGGGGGTGCCCGCTCAGCAGCCCACGCCCATACCACCCGCACCTCGCCGAGGGTGACCGAGCCTGCGGTGAAGACCGGGATTCGCCATGTCGGGCACGAGAACGCCCCGGTGCGCTGCTGTGCCGAGCTTGTCGGCAAGGGCCCGCTGGGACAGTTTGTGCGCGGCCCGGTAGGCGATTATCGCCACCGCTACTTCACGTGCCAGCGCTGTGCGCTCCCACTCGCGGCGGAAGACCGGGTCACGCTCCAGCTCCTCGGCCGCGGCCTTCTCGTGGCTCTTCATCTCACCGAGCCTCATCCTCACTCCACAACCTCACCTGCGCCGGAGCCGTCCACCGTGCCCGAGCCCGCGTTCCCGCGCCCCATACGCGCTCAGTCCCTCAGCACCCACAGGCAGTGCGCGTCGCTCTCTCCGACGTTGCGCCAGGCGTCGATCCCGCGGCGGGAGGCGAGAAGAGTCTCACCGCGGCGGAGGACCGGCCGGCCCGATCCAAGCAGCACCTGCACGAGGCCGCTGACCACCCCGACGAGCTCGGCGCCCTTGTGGGTGAAAGGAGCCTCGACGGTCGCCGATCGCGGCATCGAGACGAGGTAGACGCGCATGCCCGCCTCTGCGTCGTCGAGGAGCGGGAGGACCGAGCCCGCGGACACGTCGCCGAGGCTGCGACGCCTGCCAATCCGGTAATCGGGTGTGACCTCACCGCCGAGCAGCTCGTCGAGGGTGATGTTGAGCCGCCCGGCGAGGGCGAGCAGCGTCTCGAGGGAGAGCCCTCTCTCTCCTCGTTCCACCTGCGAGATGGCGCTGGGGGAGACTCTGGCGAGGCGGGCGAGATCGCTCTGGCTCAGCTCTCGGCGCAGGCGGTAAGCGCGCAACGCCGCACCGACGCGTGCCGCCGCCTGAGCCGGTTGCAGCTGCAGTGTCCCGTCATGGACGGAGTAGCGGAACAGCTGGCCCTGGACTCCCGGCGGGCGCCCCTCAGCCTTGCTGATGCGAAGGCGATCCCTGCCTACGACGATGATGCACTGGGTGATCTGCTCGATCTCGCGGTGCAGGGTTCGGTACTGGCTCGCTCCGGGCACCGACCAGTAGGCGATAGCGCCGAGGTCGAGCAGCATCGGGCAGCAGCGTCCGAAGAAGTCGCTCGCGGCGCGCATCCCCCAGCGGCCCGACACTGCCTCCAGCGAGTCGAAGAGCAGAAGAGGGCGGCGCGCACGGACGCAGAACTGCCGTATCGCCTCGAGCAGGCCGCGTTGGCTCGCGATTGGCGTGCCCATCCGCGCGTCGAGGATCTCGATCCAGGGCCACCGCGCCTTCACCTCAGCGGGGTCGCTCGAAACGACGATGTACCCCGTCCTGCCGAAATCCTCGCGGCACCGTGCGATGGCGTCGTAGAAGAGCCGTTGGGATGAGAGCTCACCGCCCTCCCACACCCAGACGACGTTGTCACCCCAGTAAAGGCCGCCGAGCGCGCGGTCGAGTTCGGCGACACCAGTGCCGGCAGATTCATCAGCCATGCTTCAAAGCTTAGGCAACCTAGAAGCCACAGTCCGGCCACAGGGTGGCCGCTGTTGGCACCGAGGGGCAACGCGGCCGATGCCGGAGGCGATGACGGGGATACAGCAATGCTGTCAACTATTTCGTAGTCTTAATTTATTGCTTTACCGTTGCCCTGGCCTGGAATTCCCCTCGGCGCCCTCCGAGGCCGAGGCGGTCTGAGTTGGGAGCGTCTCGTGATGAGTTTCGGCGGCTGGGTGCAAGCGGGCAATACGGAGACAGCGCCTCAGCCGGTATTCAGGCGGGTGCTCGTGCCTGTCGGGGACGCAAGCCAGGTGGAGCAGGCAGTCGAACTGGTCCGGCGAGCTGGCCTTCCCGGCATAAGCGAGGCCCGTGTCCTGCACCTCAGTCTTCGCGAGAGCATCGGCGGCAGGCGCTTCGCGCTCAAGCCAGAATCCTCGGCCTCCTACGTCGTCGAGGCAACCGTCTTCGAGCTTCGCATGGCCGACATCGGAGCTTCGGGACTGGCCCGTCACGCCCTCATCGATAGGGCTGCCGAGGCGATCGTCGCCGAAGCCGTCGAGTGGAGGGCAGATCTGATCGTGCTCGGCTCCTCACGCCGTGGCGAGTTCATGACCCGGCTATTCGGCAGTGTGACGCTCCGCGTACTCCAGCGCGCGCCGTGCCCAGTCCTCGTGGCCTCCTCAGCGGACAAGGTCGCCCTCACCGTGCTAAGGAGGAGCGTTACGCCGGTCACCAGTCCTGGTCCCGACGCCGATCATTACCGCCCGGGGCCTGAGCGATGACCTCGGGGCACGGGCCGCCCGTTGATGGCTTGCCTCCTGGTTATCCCACTGGCTCGTGCAACTCGGCGTGTCAGGGCAGGTCCGCGGCACCCGTTGCCGGATAGCGGCTCTCATCGCTGCCAGCCGACTGCAGGCCTGACGGCATGGCTGCCCACCGCCGTATGGCCACCACCGTCCAAACCCCCTCGACCACGCCGAACGGCCACGCTCCGCTAAGGAAGCCGTAGCTGGACGACAACGCACAGCCGACAGCGAAGGCCAGGACAAAGTGGCGCTGCCGCTGCTCGAGTGCATACATGGCCATCATGAAGGTAAGGGCTACTACGCCAAACGCTGTCAGCATGCGACCACCGTAACCTGGTGATCCTTTCCGCGTCCTGGCATCGACCTCAGGACAGCCCCATGACCAGCCCGTCGTCGTCGATGTCGATGCGGGTGGCCGCGGGGCTGCTGCCGAGCCCGGGCATGGTGCGCATCTCACCGCAGATCGGGTAGACGAACCCGGCGCCCACTGA
>OFHK01000151.1_pt1 | contig 21540 bp, 18 predicted proteins | sample 1521951 | NCBI WGS metagenome assembly OFHK01 (sample SAMEA2468436, study PRJEB22500) | soil metagenome | biome: Glassland; feature: Farmland; material: Clay | place: Australia | collected 2013-01-31 | depth 0.55 m
CGGCTATCCGGCGCGGGTCGCGATTCGGATCAATCCCGATTTCGAGCTCAAGGGCTCGGGCATGCGCCTGGGCGGCGGACCGCAGCAATTCGGCGTCATGCAGGACGTGACGATCGATTTCGACTTCACGACCAAAGAGCTTTACGGCCAATTCCAGTTTCCGGTAGCGATCGCGTTGTTGAGCTTGTCAGTTATGATTCCGGGCCGGACAGCGGCGCCAGATCCGGCACCGCGGTGCCCAGCAGTTGCAGGTCGGCGTGGTCGAGACCAACCAGCCGCCGCTGCAGCCGAGCCAGTGCCGTGATCCTGGCTCGCGTCCGCCCGCCGGCCCGCCCGCCGGCCAGAACGGGCACGGCCCACGGCGGGAAGATCATCTGCAGCGGCCCCACCCCGACCGGGTAGGGGACGACGTCGAAGCCGGCATCGGTATCGGCGGCGTCGAACACGTCAAGAACCGCGCGCGCCGACGGCCAGGCCCGCCGCCCCACCGCGGCCAGGTGCGAGATCTGCAGGCGGACCCCGGTGCGCCGCGCGAGCTTGACCAGCTCGCGGGCAGCGCGGATGTGATGCGGTGGCCCGGGGCGCAGCCCGTAGCCGGGCGCCAGCCGCGTGTACGCGCGGGCGTGCACCGACATGACCACACCTGCCGCGGCGGCCTCCTCGGCGAGTATCTCCAGCTCAGCCCGGTCGGCGTAGACGCCGGGCACGAAGCCGACATTGCCCGAGACGCCGACCGCGCCAGCGTCCAGCGCATCGCGGACCAGGGCGCGCAGACGCGCAAGCCCGCCGCGGTCCAGCGGACCCGGCCGGGTTCCAGCAACCGCGCACCGCAGCGCCTGCTGCCCGGCCATCAGCGCCACGTTCAGCGGCAGGTTCGACAGCCCGCAGGCCTCCACGAACTCTCCGAAAGACGTCCACGCGAAGCGGAAGTCGGCACCGTGCAGAACCCGGTAGGCTCTGCAGCTCGCTGACGTGCGCCGGGCCGACGGGCGCGGGCGAGAACCCGCAGCCACCACCCACAACCGTCGTCACACCCTGCTGCACGATCGACGCCAGAAGCTGATCGCGCTGCCGTGAGGTCAGCACCCAGTCCGCATGCGTGTTGCTGTCCACGAACCCCGGCGCCACCACCAGCCCGGCGGCGTCGATGGTGACCGCGCCACGCAGGGTGGCGTCCTCGCTCTGGCGGACAGCGACGATGCGCCCGTCTCGAATGCCGATGTCAGCTGGGAACCGTGTCGCACCAGTGCCGTCCACGACTGCGTGCCGTTGTGCCGGCCGGCGGCATGCGGGCCGGCGGCTGGAAGGGCTCGGCGCATGTTCTTGCGGTTATGTGCCGGGCTAAGGCGGGGGCGCGACTAACTGACGCCAAGAGGTGAGGCGTGGCGCTACGAGGCCCCATCTTCAGTGGCAGCGCTGGGGCAGCACACCATTCGAGCAGTCCCGGTCGTAGTCGGCGACGTTTGGGGTGGCCGAGCCGGTGGAGCACGAGGGCGAGACTCGACGCAGCGATGCCGCCGCCGCAATAGGTGATGACGCGCTCGGCGTCCAGCTATGGAAGGCCCCGGCTGCCGCATTCATGTTCCTAGGATCCTCCCCGTTGTGGCCCTGGCCCCGAGCTGGGTGAGGGCCTCGGCGGCGCCGTCGGCGAAGGTGTTCAGGTCGGGGAGTGCGTCGGCGTCGCCGAGGATGGCGAAGTTCAGCTGCCCGGCGTAGGAGAGCACCCCGACTGCCACGGTGAGGTTGCCTTGCACCACGCCGACCTGGAACAGCTCCAGGACCCGCGCGCCAGCCAGGTACAGCGGCTCCGGTGGGCCGGGCAGGTTGCTGATGAGCAGGTTGACCAGGCGCTGGCGGGGCATGGCCCAGACCATCGCCCGCTGGGCGAAGCGGCCGCCCGGCTGGTAGGGCGGGTGGCGTTTGCGCGCGCTGGTCGCCTGGGCGATCTGGGCAAGCCGGCGGGCCGGGTCGGGCTCGCCGGCTGGCAATGGCATCACCATGACCGCGGCCCGGTTGCCGGTGGGTGCCAGGTCGGCTGGGGCACGGGCGGCGGCGGCGACACTGGCCTTGAGGACCATCCTGGGCCTGAGCTCTCTGCGGCTGACCAGCAGGCGACGTGCCCCGCCGGCCACCGCCGCCAGCACCAGGTCGTTCACCGTGCCGCCGTGCGCGTGCGCCACGCTCTTCGCGCTGCCCAGATCAGCACGGACCAGCAGCAGGCGGCGGCGTGTCCCGGCCGGCTGATTCCACGACACCCGCGGGGCCAGGCCCTCACCGAGGGCCAGGCGCAACTGGCGGGCCCGCGCGCCGAAGGAATGCACCACGAGAGCGGGATGGCGCAGCCGGAATCCGGCTGCCGCCGCGGCGTCAGCGCGGCGGCGCCAGCTGTCGGTGAACAGCTGCCAGGCACTCGGGGCCGGCGCGGTCCGCCAGGGCGGGGTCGGCGGTGCCGCGCCGGGGACGGCCCCGAACAGCGCCCCCATCATGGCCATGGCGGCGATGCCGTCGGCGACGGCGTGATGCAGCCGGAACAGCACGCCGACATTCCCGTCGGCGAGCCCGGGCAGCAGCCACAGCTCCCACAGCGGACGGGACCTGTCCAGCAGCGGTTGGTTCAGCTCCTCGCACACCGCTAGCAGGGCCGCTTCATCACCCGGCGCGGGAACCGGGCGGGCCCGCACGTGCCGGGCGACGTCAAAGCGTGCGTCGTCGGCCCACGCCGGCGGCCCCAGGCCGCGCCGTGGCCGCACCAGGACCTGGCGCAGCCGAGGCGCCCGGTGCAGCCGCCGGTTCAGGTCCACGCGCACTTCCGCCAGCCGCAGCCGCCCCGCCGGGTCAAACAGGGCTGTCCCATCCACCACCCCGATGGCGGCCACGTGCATGGGCCCGCCGCGGCTCTCGACCCGCATGTTGGCGGCATCAAGCGGGCTCAGCCGCTCCAGCCGGTCACTGCGCGATCCAGCAGTTGCCTGCCCTGCATAAGCCATAGGGACCACCTCACGGCCGGACCGGCATGCATGACGGGCCGGCGGGCGTTCCCTGCCAGCCCCGGCCCGGCCTCCATCTCGCACGTTTCCGCGGTAACCGTAGCCAGCGGCAGAGGCAAACGGCCCGGCCTAGCCCTCGCATACGGGCACATGGCCGCCACGCGGTCCGCTTTGGCGCCAGAACTGTCCACGGCACTGGATTAGCCGCCGGGGCCGCACGGCCGGCTCGCACGGAGGCTCGCGGCTGTTTGCCGTTGATCTGCTGCCTGGTTGGGCATCTAGTCCCGGTCAGCGACGGCGTGGGAGCAGGCCATGGGGCGCGGGGTGGATAACGACTTCGGCAGGGCGGTCGCCCGGGTGCGCGCCAGGCAGGCGGCGGCCAGCGAGGCGGCGGCCAGCGAGGCGGCGGCCAGCCTGGTGTCCGGCCTCAGCGAGGACGAGAGGCTGTGGCTGCTCGATGGTGACCAGTCATTCTGGCGCGGGATGTGGCGCATGGTGGCCAGGGGGTATAACCGTGTGCCGGTGGTGGCAGGGGCGGTGCCCCGGCTGGGCATCCCGGGCGTGCGGTTCACCGATGGGCCCCGCGGCGTGGTGGTTGGCACCTCGACGTGCTTCCCGGTCGCGATGTGCCGGGGCGCGTCCTGGGATCCGGCAATGGAGGAGGAGATCGGGCGCGCGATCGGCGCGGAGGCCCGGGCGCAGGGAGCGAACCTGTTCGCGGGGGTATGCGTCAACCTGCTGCGCCACCCGGCGTGGGGGCGGGCGCAGGAAACCTACGGTGAAGATCCGGTCCACCTCGGCGTGATGGGCGCGGCCCTGACCCGCGGCGTGCGCCAGCACGTGATGGCGTGCGTGAAGCATTACGCGCTCAACAGCATCGAAAATGCCCGGTTCACCGTCGATGTGACCGTCGACGACGAGGCGCTGCATGAGGTGTACCTGCCGCACTTCAAGGCGGTCATCGACGCCGGGGCGGAGGCGGTGATGAGCGCCTATAACTCGGTCAACGGGCACTGGGCCGGCCAGAACCATGCCTTGCTCACCGCCATCTTGCGCCAGGAATGGGGGTTCGCGGGCTTTGTCATGACCGACTTCCTGTGGGGCCTGCGCGATCCGGTCGGCTCGCTGGCGGCCGGCCAGGACCTGGAGATGCCTTTCCGGCAGCAGCGGGCCCGGCACTTGCCAGCAGCGTTGCGCTCCGGCCAGGTGGCGATGGCAGATGTGGAACGGGCGGGAACCCGCATCGTGGCGGCGCAACTGGCACACGCGGCCACTCCGCGGCCGCCGCTGGCGGCGGACGTGGCCGCCTGCCCCCAGCACCGTGCGCTGGCCCGGCGGGCCGCGGCGCGCGGGATGGTCCTGCTGCGCAACGAACCGATCGAAGGCCAGGCGGTGCTGCCGCTGGACAAGGCCAGCGTCCGGTCGATAGCGGTGGTAGGGCGGCTGGCCGGCAAGCCCAACATCGGCGACAAGGGCTCCTCAGCCGTCCGCCCGCCAGTCACCGTCAGCGCCCTGGCCGGGATCCGGTCGGCATTTAGCACAGCCCGGGTCACCCATCACGACGGCGCCGACCGCCCTGCCGCTGCCCGGGCAGCGCGTGAGGCTGACGCCGCCGTGGTCATCGCCGGCTACACCGCCTGGGACGAGGGCGAGAACATCGCAGGGCTGGACGCCGCAGCGATCAGCGCCATGGCACCACCACCGCTGAACCACCCGCTGCTAGCCAGGACATGGGCCAGCCTGGTGGCCGTCGCGGCCTCGCGGCGCCTCATCCCTGGCGGCGACCGCAGATCGCTGCGGCTGCATACCCGCGACGAGAACCTGATCCAGCTGGTCGCCGACGCCAACCCGCGCACCGTCGTGGTGGTCATCACCGGCAGCGCAGTGGTGATGGAGACCTGGCGAAAGCATGTGCCCGCCATCCTCATGGCCTGGTACCCGGGGATGGAGGGCGGGCACGCCATCGCCGATGTGCTCACCGGCGCGGCCGAGCCCGGCGGGCGCATGCCCATGGCCACCCCCACCGACGGCGGGCACCTGCCGTTCTTCGACCCACGTGCCCCCAACATCACCTACGACCGCTGGTGGGGCCAGCGCAAACTCGACCGCGACGGCCACCAGGCCGCCTATCCACTGGGTTTTGGCCTCGGCTACACCACCTTCACCCTCACCGGCCTCGAGGTGACCCACACCGAATCAGTCGCGGCGGACGGCACCGGCGGCGTGCTGGCCTCGGTGACCGTGACCAACACGGGCACCCGCGAAGGGTCCACCGTCATCCAGCTGTACGCCGTCACCAGCCAGGCAAGCCCGCATACCCGGCCTGGACGGCAACTACTCGGCTTCACCCGGATCCAGCTGGCCGCGGGAGCAAGCACCAGGGCACTGGTAAACGGCAGCCTGCGGCCGCTGGCCCGCCGCGACCCGGCGACCCGCACCTGGTCGCTCGCCCCAGGCACCTACCGGCTGGAGGCGGCGCAACACAGCGGCGACCCACGCGCCGCCACCGCCGATCTGCCGCTGACAAGCGGCTGAACCCACGCGGCCACCGATCCGTCTGCAGCAAGGAGAGTCTTTGATGATTACCGAGGTGCATGCAGAGGGCCAGATCCGTTACGGTGGCCTGCCAGCCCCATCCCTGACCAGCGGATCCGCCTCCGCGATCTCGCGCGCTTCTGCTTCAGGGACCGCAAGGACGACCATCCCGGCGGGGCGCGATGGATCTGGCTCCGGATAAGGCCCTGCCATCACCAGGACTCCCGAATCCCGGAGCGAACGCAGGAAGGCCAGGTGCGCTTCCACGTCCCGGTGATCCGGGGGATCGTACAGTTCCAATACCGTGAGCGACTGCGCGGCGGGACAGGCCGCGCGTATCCGCTTGGCGGTATCGATCGAGCCGTATACCCCGTCTTCCAGGAAGAAGACGGGCCGGAGCCGCAGGTACTGGTCGGCGAGAGAACCTGCCTGGCAGTCCGGGTCGATCGAGGCGGCGACGATCTTGCCGAAGACCACGACCTCGTCTCCCGTCCGTGTGACCGACTCCAGCGAGCACTCCAGGTGGGCCTTGCACTCTCCTATCAGGGGGGGTCTCACCCTGCTGGCGGGAAGCAGGGTGAGACCGGACCGCCGGATGCGCTCTATCCCGTGGCTTTCGGGCATGGCCCAGATGCGCTCTACGAGCGCTTCCGGCGGGAGGTTCACCACGAACTCACCGGTCGCCTCGGCGTTTCGGGCAGTGGCGTGACGGCGGTCACAGCCGAAGGCCAGCATCGGCCCGCGGAACGCCATCATGGAGATCCAGCTCTTGGGTGCAATGTTGGGCTCGCCTCGCGCGTCCACGGTCGACACCAGGACGACGGGGCCGGGAAGCACCGAGGGGTGCCAGCGCTCCTTCTGTGTCGGGAAGGAGACCTTCGCGAACCGGGCCGTGCCGCGCCGCTCAGTTTCTGTCAACGGTTCCGCTCCTTCCGGCTGGCATCGCTCTGGTCAGCACGCAGCCAGACGCAGGTGACCTAGAGCAATCCTGCGCGCTGTGCGTACCTGGCCGCCAGCCCGTCCAGGCCGGGCATGGTCAGGTCCATCAGGACAATGTCGGCGTTGAGCTCACGCGTCCCGCACCACCGCCTCGGCCCCGTCCGACGCCTGGCCGACGCCTGGCCGACGCCTGGCCGACGACCTGGAAGTCCGGCTGGGCACGGAGGATCTCGGCCAGCCCTTCGCGGACGAGGGCGTGATCATCGGCGATTACCACGCGGGTGAGCTTCGGTGGGCTCATGTCGCCGGCTCCGGCCACCGCAGCAGCACCTCAGTCCCGCAGCCCGGTGCGGAGCGGATCTCGAGCCGGCCGCCGATCGCGGCCGTCCGCAGGCGCATGACATCGACCCCGAAGTGAGCGCCCCGCGTGGGGGACGCCGGGGCGCCAGCCACTCCGACTGCCCCGCCCGCCGAACCAACTGCCCCGCCAGCGGCACTGCTGACGGCATCAGCGGTCGTGCGGTCGGCCATTCCGATGCCGTCATCCGCCATGCTCACGATCGCCTGCCGGCCCTCACGGCTGAGATGCACTTCGATCGTGGTGGCGTGCGCGTGCCGGTTCGCGTTGGTGACTGCCCCAGTGACGATCCGCCGCACTTCCGCGGCGACCGGGCGCTGCACGAGGATGTCATGCCCGATACGGACCGACACCACCGCAGCGGTGATCCCCGCGTCGCGGACCGCGGCGTGCAAGACGTCGGCCAGAACGTCATCCGGCTCGATCAGATCGCGCGGGCTGCGCAGCGACTCAATCATCGCGCGCAACTCTTCGATGGTGCCGGTGAGCGTGTCATGTACCCTGAGCAATCGGGACAACGACTCGCTGCCCTCCGGTAGTTCGTTGAGCACACCGCTTACCTGCGCGTGAAGCGTGGCCAGGCTCAACGCCGCGACTTTCCAGACCGTCCTGTCCGGGATTCGTACGCCGCCGGAGCGGCCGCCCACAACGCCTTGTGGCCGGCTTCAGCGGCCTGGCGCTGGCCCGGCGCCGGCGACGAGGTCGGCGCCGGCGCCGGCGTGGATGAGAGATCTCGTGTCAGCGCCTCACGGTACGCGTCTGTGCACATGGCTGCGATCGCCGGGCGGCTCAGCGCAGCTCCTGGATGCGGATCAGGTTGCCCGCGGGATCGCGGAAGGCGCAGTCGCGAACGCCGTACGGCTGGTCGGCCGGCTCCTGGACGACCTCGGCGCCGCTGGCCTGCAGCCGCTCGAAGGTGCCGTCGAGGTCCTTGGTGGCCAGGAGGATCCAGCCGTAGGTGCCCTTGGCCATCATCTCGGTGATGGTGCGGCGCTCGTCGTCTGTGATGCCGGGGTCGGTGGCCGGAGGCGCCAGGAGGATGGACGTGCCGGGCTGGCCGGGGGGGCCGACGGTGATCCAGCGCATCTTGCCCGATCCGACGTCGGCGCGGACCTCGAAGCCGAGGGTGTCGCGATAGAAGGCCAGGGCGGCGTCCGGGTCGTCGTGCGGGAGGGAGCTCGCGTGAATGGTGATGTCCATGGCGGTCACGCTAGCTGCCGCCCGGTGGCCGGCGCTTCTCGATTCCTGACCGGTCTGGTCACCTGTTTCGCCACGCACGGCGGCATCCCCGCCGTCGCGCGCGCCGCATGGCGCCGGTAGGTGCTGGGCGGCACACCGGCCAGCTCGGTGAAGCGAGTGCTGAAGGTGCCCAGCGACGAGCAGCCGGTCGCGAGGCAGACCTCGGTGACGCTGAGGTCGCCACGGCGCAGCAGCGCCAGCGCGCGCTCGATCCGCCGGGGCATCAGGTAGCTGTACGGCGACTCGCCGTAGGCGCGCCGGAACTCGCGGCTGAGGTGCCCGGCCGACATGTGCGCGCCGCGGGCGAGCGCCTCGACGTCCAGCGGCTGCGCGTACTCCCGGTCGATCCGGTCGCGGACCCGGCGCAGCCGCGCGAGGTCGAGCAGGTGCTGCTCCGCGGCGGGTCTGCTGGTCACACGCAAGATAGTACGTCGCGCCGCAATCGATGCCGAGCTCAGAGCGATGCGACCTCCCACGCGAACCCGTCCGGGTCGGCGGAGGGCCCGGCATCGCTGCCAATCGTGAGCCGGTGCGATCCGGTGTCATCAGGAGAGACGCCGGCGTCCTTCTTCGCCGAAGCCGCGACCTTCCAGATCGTCCCGTCCGGGGCCTATACGACGCCGCAGTAGCCCCAGAACGACTTCGCGGCCGGCTTCAGCGGCGTGGCGCCGGCGTCGAGGGCGGCGCCGATGAGACCGCTGAGGGTGGCTGGCCGCCGGGACAGCAACTCGGGCCGGCATGCCGGACGGGCCGCAAGCTGACGCTCACCGCGAAGGGCCGCCGGCTCTCCCGCCAGCCGGACGATGCCCCGGATGGTCGGCGGCCGGCCAGGCCGGCGCCGCTTGCTCGTGTTGAACTTCCTGGCAGCAAGCCTGCGGTGCCAGGCCAGCAATGTCGCGGGCGTGACGGGGAAGACCTCAGGGTAGCCGCAGAACCCCAGCCACGCAGCCTGTACCGCTTCAGAACCCGACGCAGAGGCTGTGATCTGCGGTTTGGCTGGATGAGCTGGTTTGCGCCAGGATCGCGGCTCATGGATCTTCGTCTGCTCTACCCGATCATGATCGGGTCTTTGGCTGGCTGCTTCTGCTCGGCCGCAGCCAGGCATCGAAGGATGCGGAGATCATGGTGCTGCGATAAGAGGTCTGGTGTCACGCCCCGCCGCCCGGCTGGGACGCTGATCGCTGGCCTGGGCCGGGTGCACAGCTGAGGTGAGCTAGCGTTGTGCTCGTGGCCGGTGCCCAGGGTTTGCTGGTGCCCAGATTGGAGGCCAGCGGGATGGCGCAGGGGGCGCGGATCGGCTCGGTGGTCATGTTCGTGCGTGACCTGCAGACGTCGGTGGATTTCTACCAGGACGTCCTGGCGCTTGAGGTGGCCGACACCAGCCCGACGGCGGCGCTGCTGCGCAATCGCGACGGGACGCAGTTGCTGTTGCGCGCCATGGGCCGCGGTGCCGCGCACGCGCTCGGGTCTGTGGGCGTCCAGTACATCGTGTGGACCGCCGCGGGATGGGAGGATCTTGACCGGTGCGAGCGTGTGCTGAGACAGCGCGCGGCCTACCGGGAGACCCGCCGCAGCGGGAAGGTGACCCTGGTGGAGGGCCGTGACCCCGACGACCTCGTGCTGATGATCGGCTACCCCGGCCCGGACCAGGTTCCGCTGCATGAGATCCCCGTGCGCATCTACGGGTGGTGAGATGTGCCGGTCCCGGCCAGGCCGGGCTGCCTACCATGGAGCTGTGCTCGGTCTCCCGGACGGCATCCGCGGATGCCTGTTTGACCTGGACGGTGTCCTCACCAAGACCGCGAAGGTGCACGACGCGGCCTGGAAGGAGATGTTTGACAGCTACCTGCGCGAACGGTCGCGGCAGACCGGTGAGCCATTCGTGCCATTCGACGCCGTCAAGGACTATGAGGAGTACGTCGACGGGAAGCCCAGGCAGGACGGGACACGCTCGTTCCTGGCGTCCCGGGGAATCGAGCTGCCGGAGGGCGGCGAGGACGATCGCGTCGGCACGCATACGGTGCACGCCCTGAGCACGCGTAAGAACGAGATCCTGCTACGGCGGATACGCACCGACGGGGTGGAGGCGTACGAGGGCTCGGTCCGTTACGCCCAGGCGGTGCGGGCGTCCGGCCTGCGCAGTGCTGTCGTCTCGTCCAGCGCCAACTGCCGTGACGTGCTCGCCGCGGCGGGTATCGAGGACCTGTTCGGGGCCCGGATCGACGGGATCGTCGCCGCGCGGGAACACCTGCGCGGAAAGCCGGCCCCGGACACCTTCCTCGCCGGGGCCCGCGCGCTCGGGCTGGAGCCGCGGGCGGCAGCGGTCTTTGAGGACGCCCTGGCCGGCGTGGCGGCCGGGCGCGCCGGCGGCTTCGGCTGTGTGGTGGGGGTGGACCGGGCCGGGCAGGCCGCCGCGCTACGGGCACACGGCGCGGATGTGGTGGTGTCCGACCTGGGTGAACTGCTGGACAGTACATGATCAGAGAGGTGATGTTCGGTGTCGAACCGTGGTGCCTCCGGGAGACCGCGCTCGACCTGAACATCCTGGCGCAGACCGAGTCAGTGTTCGCGCTGTCGAACGGCCACCTGGGATGGCGCGGCAACCTGGATGAGGGCGAGCCGCATGGCCTGCCGGGAACCTACCTGAATGGTGTGTTCGAGCTCCGGTCCCTGCCGTACGCGGAGGCTGCTTACGGGCGGCCAGAGTCGGCGCAGACGGTCATCAACGTCACCAACGGCAAGCTGATCAGGCTGTTCGTCGACGACGAACCGTTCGATGTGCGGTACGGCAAGCTGCTGTCGCATGAGCGGCTGCTGGACTTCCGCGCCGGCGTGCTCACCCGCCACGCCGAGTGGGTGTCGCCCGCGGGTGCGCCGGTCCGCATCTCCTCCACCCGGCTGGTGTCGTTCACCCAGCGCGCGGTGGCGGCGATCAGCTACGACGTGGAGCCACTCGAGGGCCAGGCGCGGATCGCGGTCCAGTCCGAACTCCTCGCGAACGAGCAGTTGCCGCCCGCCGGTACCGCCGGTCCCGACCCGCGCGACGCCGCCATGCCCGCACACCCGCTGTCCGGCGAGTATCAGGCCGCGCACGACCAGGCCGTCATCGTGGTGCACAAGACGTCCCGCAGCGGGCTGCGCGTCGGCGCGGTGATGGACCACCTGATCGATGCACCCTCCAGTGTCCAGGTCGATTCGCACGTGTTCGAGGACGGTGGCATGGTTACCGCGTCCGCTGTCCTGCGGCCGGGGCAGCGGTTGCGTGTAATCAAGTACATCGCCTACGGATGGTCGGGTGTGCGGTCGCTGCAGGGGGTGCGTGATCAGGTCTGGGCGGCGCTGAGCGGGGCCCGGCAGGCGGGATGGGACGGCCTGCTCGCCGAGCAGCGTGCCTACCTGGATGACTTCTGGGGCCGTGCCGACGTGGAGGTGGACGGGGACGCCGAGGTCCAGCAGGCAGTGCGGTTCGCTCTCTTCCACGTGCTGCAGGCGGGCGCGCGCGGTGAGAACCGGCCGATCCCGGCCAAGGGCCTGACCGGGCCCGGCTATGACGGGCACGCGTTCTGGGACACCGAGACCTTCGTGCTGCCCTTGCTCACCTTCACCGCGCCCGATGCCGCCGCCAGCGCGCTGCGGTGGCGGCACAGCACGCTCCCGGCCGCCGTCGACCGGGCAGCCCAGCTGGGATTCGCGGGCGCCGCATTCCCCTGGCGTACGATCGCCGGCCAGGAGTGCTCGGGATACTGGCCAGCGGGCTCCGCGGCCATCCACATCAACGCCGACATCGCCGACGCGGTCATCCGCTATACCGACGCCGCCGGTGACGACGAATTCGGCAGCCAGGAAGGCCTTGAACTGCTGATGCACACCGCGCGGCTCTGGCGCTCATTCGGTCATCATGACGCCCAGGGCCGGTTCCGGATCGACGGTGTCACCGGCCCGGACGAGTACAGCGCCATCGCCGACAACAACGTCTACACCAACCTGATGGCCCGCCAGAACCTGCTCGCCGCCGCCGGGGCCGCGGAGAAATACCCGGCCCGCGCCCGTGAACTCGGCATCGACTCCGAGGAGTCGGCCAGCTGGCGCGACGCCGCCGACGCCATGTTCATCCCCTACGACGAGTCACTCGGCGTGCATCCGCAGGCCGAGGGGTTCACCGCTCACCAGGTCTGGGATTTCGCCCGCACACCCGCCGACCGCTACCCGCTGATGCTGCATTTCCCCTATCTCGACCTGTACCGCAAACAGGTCATCAAGCAACCCGATCTGGTCCTCGCCATGCATCTGTGCGGATCCGCCTTCACCGCCGAGCAGAAGGCGCGGAACTTCGACTACTACGAGTCGCTCACGGTGCGGGACTCGTCCCTGTCCGCCTGCACGCAGGCAGTGATCGCGGCCGAGGTCGGGCAGGTGGACCTGGCCTTCGACTACCTCGGCGAGGCTGCCCTGATGGACCTGCGGGACCTCGAGCACAACACCCGCGACGGCGTCCACATCGCATCGCTGGCGGGCACATGGATCGCGCTCATCGACGGCTTCGCCGGCCTTCGCCGCCAGGACGGCATCGTCACGTTCGCGCCGCGTCTCCCGGACGCCATCACCAGGCTGGCGTTCTGCCTCATCATCAGGGGCCGGCGCCTGCGGGTGGAGGTGACCCGCGACAAGGCCCGCTACCTGCTGACCGGCGGCGAACCGCTGGAGATCGCCCACCACGGCACGCGGCTCACCCTCGCAGCCGGTGAGGCGCAGGAACGCCGCCTTCCGCCGGCGCCGTCCGTGGCGCGGTCGCGCCAGCCGCCCGGGCGGGCACCGGCCCGCCGGCGGGCACTATCCCCCTTGGCTGAACCATCGGGAGGTGCCCGGTAGAAGTCCCGCCGCAGGCAGGGGCGTGCTGGCTGCTGGTGACTTTCGGCCTAACGGACCTGTTCGGTAAGTCCCAGGAGGATGACCCGGATGTCAGCGGGTGGGAGTTCGAGCTGACGATGCGGATCCGAGGAACTTGCGCGGATGAGACAGACCTCCACCTGTACCGCTTCAAAATGTCGTGACCTGATCTGACCTGCGGGGTTTCGGTGATTCGCTTACGCGGCCCGGTGATACTCATGGATCACGCCGCCGAGTACCTTGCGGCGCTGCACCAAGGCGTCGAGTGGCACGACGACCGGTTCGTCATGATCGGGTGGCCGCTGCTGCCGGGACCGGTGCGGCCGGTGCCTGTTATAGCGCCATGTGGGGCTCGATTACTGGATCTGGCCTGGACGGACTTCCCGGCTGGGATCATCGCTGAGTGATCATTCCGGTTGTCTACCTGCTCGTGCGTTGTCTGCCCCGCCGCCTGGCCGCGCGAAAGTGGGATCACGCCAGCCGCCGATGTCCACCGCAAGCAGATCCTCGGCGGACTCACCCACAAGTACCACATCGCCGCCTGACTGCCCGCAGGTCACCACCCGAATCGTGTTCCCGAGCCCCACACGACGACAGAACTGCCCAGCGGGGCTTCTAGAATCGGACTCCCTCCAGTGGCTGAACCTCGATCATCTTGATGCGGGGGTGCGTAGTCGAAGACCTGGCGGGAGTGATGATGGCAGAAGCACGGGAGGCTTGCAGGTTGCAAGATCACTAAGAAGTGGCGTGAAGTGCCTGAGAGAGTGCAAGAGGATCTTCAACACCCATTACGGCACGCTTCGCGCCCGCCGTCGATGGCTACAGCAGCCCCGGAGCTTGACCCAGGTCGTGGTCCACCACGCGGCGATCGCCTTCTCGTCGCGCCCGGCGGCCCGGTGGACCGGGACCTGCGGGGCATAGCCGAGGCAGACAGACCCCCGCCATTCAATCTCTGTAGCGTCGGCTACGGCGGTGGAACAGGGGGGATGCGGCGGCCAGCAAGGCCAAGGTCACGACGACTTCGATCAGCACCGTGAGCCCCGTCGACTCGGCTTTGCCGTTCACCGTGATGGTCCCTCCGGAGGTCCCGATGATGAGGGCGAGTGGCCCGAGCAGCAGCAGCGATCGGTTGAATAGAATTGGACCACCGCGCCCCGCCCTGATAAGAGGTTGACCGAACCATCCCGGCTCGTGCTCCTTCTTGCGGTGGCCGCATGTGCAGTGGCCAAGCGATAGTTGCTGTTCGTTGGAACTGATCGGCCTATCATCGCTGTCCAACATGGTCGTGGTCCTGTATTGCTTTGCTTCGTAGTAGCGATTACATTCGCATTCGAGGCACCGTCTCATTTCCACTCCTTGCGGCAACAACCAGTCACGAAACGCGAAATCTGGGTAGTCTCTCTTATTCCTGCTTATTCCTGGCTATGGCGATTATGCTCAGAATCGATGTGGTGGTCCGGGGTAAGTAAGCTTCCTGTCATTAGACGGATTCCGAGGCGGTTCGGTAGCAACGTGTGCAGCGGCAGGTTGCGCAGCCCGGTGTCCTGGGTGACGCGGATCCAGTAGTCGCACCGGGTCAGGCGGTGGTGCCGCAGTTCCAGGTAGGCGAGTTGCCCGGTCTTGGCGTCGAGGCGAAGCCGGTCCAGGGAGCCGGTGAGCCCCGCGGGCCAGGGCGGGCGCACCTGTACGGTCGGCGTCATAGGCCGGTTTGGCAGGCCGGTCCGGCGGAGCCAAGATAGCTTCCTGCATACCCTCAGCGATGGTCATGCCCACGGCTGATGCACTGGTTCCGCTTCGCAGTACCCCGAGGGCCTCCGCAGTGCATCCCGTCTGTGGTGACCTGCACGTCGGGTATCTCTCAGCACCTCCGGCCATGTCGCTGCCGCAGCGTGAGTAAGCCATGATTCCCCTCCCCAATCGGGGTGGGATGCCGTACCCCAACCCCATTGCCCCCTGGCCTTACTGGCCCCGCGCACCTGACCCACGACGAGAATCCTCGTGCTACGCGGAGGTGTCAAGCTTAAAGTACAAACCTGGCCTATTCCATGCTTTTCCTGTTACCTTACGGGTCCGACCCCGGGAGCCACCTGCACTGAATCGGCGTGATTGACATATTGTCATAATGCGGCAAAATGATCGCCCGGTAGCTGGATAGTCTGAGCCTCAGTGGGCGTGACGCCATGCGTTCCACGGGCCAACCTTGGGGACGGCGTCGAGGTTCCAGGCAATGAGTTCCCCGAAGGTGTCCTGGTCGAGCAGGGTGGAGGACCTTGGGGCAGCGTGGATGGTGACGGCGTCCTGCGAGGGGCCGCCGATGCTGTAGCCGATCGCGTTGCGGAGGGTGGCGGCAACCCGGCCGGTGACGGTGCTCCACACGAAAACATGCGCGCCGCCATCGCCTGCCGCCAGCAAGGTCCCGTCGTCGTTGAAGGCCAGCGAGTCTGCCTCGGCGATCTCGGCTGGACCTGGGACAGCGAGTGTCCGTTCGAGAGTCATGGTGTGGAGGTTCCAGATGCCGATGTGGGAGCCAGCGGCTATGCCGTTGCCCGTGGCGATCGCGAGTGAGCCTGCGTCAGGGCTGACGGCGAGGGCGACTCCGGATGGCAGTCTGGTGACCGTGGTGCCGGGTATCGGGTCGCGTGATCCGGTAGCGGCATTGAGCAGGAACAAGCCATCGCCGGTCAGCACGCCGATGCGCGTGTCCGACGCCACGTATGTCAGCTGGTAGATCGCAGCGCCCGGCGATTTCGGCACCCGGACCGTGGCGAGAGCGGCTCCGGTGGCAGTGTTCCATTGGTAGACCCACGTGCCGAAGAATTCACTTGCGGCAACTCTCGTGCCGTTCGCGCTGAACGCAAGAGTGTCGATGCGGGCGTCTCCGTGTCGTGGGGCGGCTAGTGTCGCGATCAGTTTGTGCGCCGGGAGACTCCAGAGGTAGACGATCGGGATGTTGCCCGGCTGGCGGATCCCTGCCTCGGCGAGCAGGTCGCCGTCGGGACTGAACGCCATTGCGGTGGCATCCCCATCGGGTACTGGCAGAGTCTGGGTGATCTGACCGGTACGGGTGCTGAAGAAGTCGGTCGTGCCGCCCGCCGGGCTGGCCGCGACAATGGCGCCGTCCGGGCTGATCGCGCTGACCTGTACGGTGCCGCCCGGCAGGATGAAGCTGTTCGTTACCGGCGCGCCGGTTGCCCGCGGCGTGATCGCGTTCAAGATGACAGCCAGGGCAACCGCGGTGACTGGCAGCCCGCCCATCATGCTCAGCAGGGTGACAGTACCGGTGAAATGGCGGCTCGAGGTTGATGTGCGCGGCGGGGATGTGCTGCTCGCGGAAGAAGAAACCGTTACAGGTGGGGTGAGATGGTGGCCTGAGGCTGGTACGCGCGGCAGAGGCTGCCTGGGCGGGGTGCCGCGCAGGTCGAGCCCGGCAACCTTTGCGAGGCGCATGATCTCCAGGACTGACAGGGCAGTCACGGTGATCGGGCCGCCGAAGTAGAGGATGAGCCCCATTGGGCCAGCCGGGACCGAGGCTCGCGTCATGATCTGCACGATGAACAACTGCACCCAGACCACCATGCTGACCGCCACAGGTGCAAGCAGCGGGTACCCCTCCGGGGCGCGGAACAGACTGCCGACCGAGAAAATCCCGCCGAGCAATGCCAGCAGCGCGAGCATAATCGTGGCGATCTCGGCAGCGCCCCCGAAGGCGAGCACGGCCACGACAGCCAGCAGATGACGGGATCCGCCCGCGTTGATGCTCCGGTACAACAGCAAGCTCAGGTAGTAACCGGCGAAGCCCATGACGAATGGAGCAGCGAGCACCCCAACGTATGTCACGATCGTGCGAACCGGTACGAGCAGGCGCCGGGCCACTTCACCGCGCGCGGCCGGCTTGATGGCTGGCAGGATGAATGCCGAGGTCGCGATCACGCAGATGGCAGTGATCACGATGCTAACGAACAGGAATCCCAGCCGGGTTACCGGATCGAACTCCGGGTTGTGAATGCCGCCGGCCCGGAAACTGACGAAAACCACGACTGCCAGACCGAGCAGGTTGCGGATAGTGCCCAGCCGCGAGACCAGAGCGTCCTCTTCGACCCAGAGGCCTTCATCACGCTCGCTGAACAGACGATGCGCGGTATTCCGCGCCCAGCCCCAGCCACGCCGTAACCTGGCGAAACCTCGAGCCACGGACCCCCCTTCCACACCGGGCCAGCCGACCACGGTCCATAACAGTCTCAACGCGCTACATCGCGCCCAGTCGCGTCAGCGGTGGCACGTCAGGTCCTTCACGTCACGTCTCAGCAGTTGACGCAGTAGAGGCAACTCCGGTTTACTCGCCGCCAGACATCTGCACGGCCCCTGCACCGCAATGAGCCGCAAGATCGACCTGCCCGCCGAAGCGGGCGCGGGGGCGGTGAAGGATGCTAGCCGGCTGGCGGCTTCGGCGGCGGCGGGTCCGGTCAGCTGCTGGTGCTCATGATGGTCGGTCATGGCCAGCAGGTGCTCGCCGCGGGTGCGGGCCTGTTCGGCTTCCACCTCGGCGCGGAACCCGCTGCTGCTGGTTCCCGCGTAGCCCTCAAACATCTGGATGGCATGGTGGCGGTATTGCAGGGCCCCGGCGATCGCGCCGCCGGGGCGGCGGGCGATGAACCAGGCCAAGGTGCGCCTTCTGTCCGCACTCGCCGTGTGCGGTCGTGTTCGGGTGGCGATTGGCCTGGTGGTCCGCCCGGAATGTCGATCGCATGAGAGGTGGCGGTCCGTGTTGCGTTTTCTGGGCTGGCTGTGTGATCGGGTTCACAGCCAGGGTTATCCCTCGATCGACGAGGGCCAATCAAGAGCGCCGGAAAGCCGCTGGCATCGGGCGGCGGGCGCGGAACTGCCCCGGGCCCGCAGGTGGCTAACCGGGGCGGCATGTAAACTGGCGGCATCGGCGCAGGAGGGTGCCGCCGGGTTCGCGGGCAGGACCTGAGTCCACCTCCGCAGCTTCTGACATTGGTCGTGCTTTCCGGCAGGATCGTCTTCGCATCGCGCCCGAACGCGAGCCCGGGCGGCGAGGAGACGTCATGTCCGAGCTTCCCGACCGGCCCGACCTCGACCAGCTTCGCCGTCAGGCACGAGAGCTGCTTCGCGCCGCGACGAATGGCGAGCCCCGCGCCGTCACCAGGCTTCGCGCGGTCTCCGAACACGTAACGTTGTCCGCGGCCCAGCTGGCCGTGGCCCGCGAGTACGGCTGCCGGAGCTGGCCCGCGCTGAAAGCCGAGGTAGAACGCCGCCGGCGCTTGTCCGAGTCGGCTGCGAGCCCGCCGTTCCCGGGCGGCGACGAGCGGGGTGCGCTCGACGAACGGTGGTCTTTCGGCGGGGCCGCCGCCATCGAGACCTCGGCGGGTGTCCTGTTTCCCGAAGCGCTGGTCGCCGGCGCCGGTCACGCCACGCTGTATGGGTCTCTGGTGTCCTCGGGGAACGGCCAGCCCGCGGCCATGCCGCGCCGGTTGCCGGCACCAACAATGCTGTTCAGCCGCAAGGCACGTCTCGCCCGCTCACGCCGCAGGCAGGCCGATGCCGCCACGGGGATTATGAGGGTCCTGACTCGATCCGATGAGGTCACCGTCGTCGATGATCGGGGATCGGGGTACGCCTTTCGTGGCGGGAGGATGTCGGGCAAGGTCGGGCGATCGGGAGAGCCTGCCGGGCACAGGTCCGTGCAGCTTGGGCTCGATCCGGTCCCAGCGCGAGGGGTCGGGTGGCTGGAGCTGCGCAGCCAGGACGGGGCAGCGACCCGCCTGCTGCCCTCGGCCCGCCCGGCGGTGCGGGTAGGCCAGCTCACGCCGGTGGCGATGAGCCCGGCCGAGCGGGAGCTGTCGGACCAGGCCCTCTCCCTCATCGCCCTTTACCTCGGCGACGATGCCGGGACCCGGGAGGACATCCTCGGGCAGCGTTGCTCGGCCGCGCTGGCCGGGGCGGCAGAGATCCGGCGATCCGGCGAGCTTGACCCCGCCAGCGAGCTTCCGGACCAGCTGACGCAGCTGTGCGCCGTGCTGACCGGGCAGCGCCCGGCCGACGGCCTTCCCGCCGGCTGGTCAGTCATGCTCGGCGCGGCGCGGCGGGCCGACGGGCCCCGGCATCATCTAGACCCCGGGACTGCCCTGCCGCCGATCGATGGCGTGGCCGTGCAGGTCGACAGCCTGATCTCCATGCCTGGCCACTGGCGGCTTTACCTGCGCGCGATGCCCGGATGGCGGGACTCCGGCGGGGACGGCCGCCGGCGGGACCTGGTCTCGGTCCATGCCGAAGACGACCTCGGCGGCAGGTACCTGAGCAACTTCGGCGGCTCCGGGGCCTGGCCGCGTGGCCGTGAAGAACTCGGCCTGCGGTTCCTGCCCCGTCTGGACCCGCTCGCCCGTGCTCTGAAGCTGACGTTCCGGGGGGCCAGTGAGGAGCTTGCCGTTGATCTCGGCCTTGGATCGGCCGCCAGGTCGCAGCGGGAGTGATCACGACGTCTGGCAGGTGCCGGGGTGATGACGCGGCGCGGTCAGCAACGATTCGCCCGCGCTCGCCTTCCCGGTCCCCGCCTGACGCCTCAACCGGCGCCTTTTCCTCATCGCTCACCGCGACGGCCTTCAGCCAACGCAGCATGAGGCAGCTTGAAGCCTCCCTCCGCAGGGCGACTCCGAAGGGCCACGAAACCTTCATCTTCCGCACAGCACCGCATCAAGGACTCGTTCCTACATCAGGTCCTCCTTGCGTTCAGGACACACATCGGCACCCACAGGTTCACCGGCACCCCGTCATGACTCGTTCCACAGGCCATCAGCACGGCAGTAACCAGGAGTAAGAGGTTGCCTGCCTGGACGGCCGGGAACGGGTGGATCTCTCCCTGGGTGTCGTCACCCGGCCTCGCTGGGCGCGCGGCTCACGGCTGCCCCCCTGCTCTGTCTGGCCGACACTCGCCGGGGATGACGGTCGAGCCAGCGGTAGGCGGCGAGCTTGACCCGGTCGTTGACCAGGAACCACGCCAGGGCGTAGGCCCAGACCAGCCCGGCCCGGGCCCAGCCGAGCGGGGCCATCAGCACCCCGTAGACGGCGATCAGGGTGGCGATGAGCTGGGCGGTGGCCACGGCGCCGAACAGCAGCCGGGCGGGGGCGGGCCGGGACCAGAACGGGCCGCGGGTACGGGTCAGGAAGATGGTCAGCTGCCCCGCCACCGACAGCTTCAGGTAGATCAGGGTCCGGACCACAGCATGGCTGAGCCCGAAGACCTGGCTGGCGACGGCGAACAGGCCGAAGGTGGCAACCACCCCGATGATGCCCAGTACGGTGGCGATGACCAGGGTGGTGCGCATGTCCCAGGCGACCGGCCTGTCGGAGCCACGGATGTGGTCGTAGGCGATGGACAGGATGGCGGCGTCGTTGAGGACCGCCAGGAACACGATCATCGCCGGGGTGACCGGGAAGAAGTTGAACGCCACGATAGCCAGGGTGATCAGCAGCAGGATGCGGATGGTCTCGGCGATCCGGTAGGTGGCGTAGCTGGTCATGTGCGCGAAGATTTCCCGCGCGGTGCGGATCGCATCCACGATGACCGACAGCCCCGGGGCCAGCAGCACCACGTCGGCGGCGGCGCGGGCGGCGTCGGTCGCCCCGGACACAGCGATCCCGGCGTCGGCCTGCTTCAATGCCGGGGCGTCGTTGACCCCGTCACCGGTCATCCCCACGATGTGACCGCGGGCCTGCAGCAGTTGCACGATCTTGTACTTGTGCTCGGGGAACACCTGGGCGAACCCGTCCGCCGCCTCCACCCGCGCGGCCAGCGCCGCTTCCCGTGCCCTTCCCGCGTCCTGATCCTTCTCCGGCCGGCCGTCGCTGCCGGGGGCGGCCAGGACGCTGGCATCGAGGATCTGCTCGCCCAGGCTGGTCTGCCGGGCGATCTCCTTCCCGATCGCCACCTGGTCGCCGGTGACCATCTTCACCGTCACACCCAGGCTGCGGGCGGCGGCGATGGTAGCGGCCGAGTCTTCGCGTGGCGGGTCAGTCAGCGGCAGCACCCCCAGCAGCCGCCAGTGCCCGCCCTGATCGGCCCGGGCCACCCCGAGCGACCGGTAGCCACGGGCGGCAAACGCCTCGGCCACCGTGCTCATCTGGCCTACGGCGGGATCGCCGGCGCACAGGGCGGCGATCACCTGCGGCGCGCCCTTGCTCACCTTGAACTGGCTCACGCCATCGCCGGACACGGTGGCCTCGGTGCGCTTGGACACCGGGTCAAACGGGACGAACCCCGTCACCCGCTGCTGTGGTCCCTCCGGCCCGGCCGGGGCGGCGGCGAGCACGGCCAGGTCGATGGGGTCGTGATCCTCCGCCCGGGAGGCCTGCGCCGCCGCGGCCAGCACTTCACTGGCGGTGGCGCCGGGGACCCGCCCCCGGACCCCCGCCCCCCGCCCGGTCAGGGTCACAGAGGCCGGCCTGTCCCGACACAACACCGCCTAGCCAGCCCACCCTCCCACCCCCCGCACGTGCGACAACCCCCCCCGTACGCACGCCACGCCCCCCCCGGCCACCGCCCACCACACCTCGCCCACCAGCCGCCCGCGCACCCCC
>OFHK01000152.1_pt1 | contig 21527 bp, 23 predicted proteins | sample 1521951 | NCBI WGS metagenome assembly OFHK01 (sample SAMEA2468436, study PRJEB22500) | soil metagenome | biome: Glassland; feature: Farmland; material: Clay | place: Australia | collected 2013-01-31 | depth 0.55 m
AACGACGCCGCCGCGCTCGCCCAGGCCGACCTCGGCCTGGCCATGGGCACCGGCACCGACGCCGCCATCGAGGCCAGCGACCTGACCCTGGTCCGCGGCGACCTGCTGGCGGTGCCCGACGCGATCCGCCTGTCCCGCCACACCCTGCGCACCATCAAAGGCAACCTGTTCTGGGCGTTCGCCTACAACGTCGCCGCCATCCCGCTGGCCGCCCTCGGGTTCCTCAACCCGCTTGTCGCCGCCGCCGCGATGGCGTTCAGCTCCGTCTTCGTCGTAACCAACAGCCTGCGGCTGCGCCGGTTCCAGCCAACGCCGGCACTCGTGCACACAAACCCCACGCCCTACGGTGACGCTGACCACGCCAGCGACAAGTGATATGCCGAATGCGCAGGCCGTTCGGCCGCTGCTCACGGGTGTCCCGGGGCTGCGACGATCTCGCGCCAGATGCCACGGCGGCGTACCGCGGTGACGGTGCGAGATGCCCACAGCCCAGCCGGGCGGAGCCAGCTAGTCGAACGATCCGGTCCTTGACCTGCTCTCTGGTGGCAGGAATCCTGGGTCGCGTGACACATGTCACTACGGGATTCTCGCCCTCGGCTTTTCTTCCGGTGCTGCTGCACGCATGCGCACGGGCGGGGCTGAGCGGCCAGGGCGCTGAGCTGCTCGGGCTGGGGGAGAACGCCATCTACCGGCTGGCCAGCGCACCGGTCGTGGTCAGGATCGCGCGGTCGGCCGACCGGCTGGGCCAGATGGAGAAAGAGCTCTGCGTGGCCCGCTGGCTGGCAGACGCGGGCGTCCCGGCAGTACGCGTGTACGAGGAGGCCGAGCAGCCGCTGCTGGTGGACGGGCACCCGGTTTCGTTCTGGCGCGCGGTGACCGGTGGCGGCCCGCAGCCGACCTACACCGATCTGGGCCGCCTGATCGCGTGCTTCCACGCACTTGAGCGCTGCCCGTGCAAGCTGGCCGGCTTCGAGCCGCTCCGGGCCTCGCAATCCCGTCTGGCGACGTCGGCCGGCACCGACCCCAGTGATCGTGACTTTCTCTGCGGAAGGTGCGCTGACCTGACTTCTGAGTTCCAGGAACTCGAGTTCGCTATACCGGCTGGGCCGATCCATGGAGATGCGCACCCCTGGAACCTGCTCACTGACGGCGGCCAGGTGGTGCTGCTGGGCTTCGGGGCTTCGGCGGTCGGCCCGCGGGAATGGGACCTGCTGCCGACCGTCATTGCGGTGGAGCGGTACGGGCTGGGCGAAGATCAGTACCAGGCGTTCGCGAAGGCATACGGGTTCGATGTACGCGGCTGGCCTGGCTACCCGGTCCTGCGGGAGATCCGGGAATTGACAATGACGACCTGGATCATGCAGAGCGCCGGCCAGTCTCCGGCGGTGGCTGCCGAGTTCGCCGTGAGGGTCAGCTCGCTACGGGAACGAGATTTCAAGCGTGCCTGGAACTTCTTCTGACCAGCCCCGACGCGCTCCCGGCGTACGGCCGAGGATCCGGGTGGGTCTTTCGTTCAGGAGCGGATCCGGGTCACGAACCTGTACGCCGCGCCCTGGCATGTGGCGGACAGCACCGCTCGTGGCGCCTTGCCGGACTCGCCTGCGGTCGGCCTGATCCGCATCGCCGTGCTCGCCGCCGCTGATCACGCCCCAGGGGCGGCCGGTAGCAGCCGGTCAGCGCCACCCGGGTCCTGTCCTCGCCGTCTGCCGCGAGGATCAGGTCGGCGTCCAGCACGGGAGAGAGCCCACCTGCCGGCCCGGCCGCTTCCCAGCGCAACGGGACTGCCATGGTGGAACCTCGCTGCACGGGGCTGAGGAAACGCACCTGGACCAGCTTGGAGACGCCGGGCGTGTCACCGAACGGGCCGACCCTGATCACGCGCGTAAGCCCTCCCTCGTAAGCCACCTGAGAGGGCCGGGTCAGGCCGCCAGCGTCCATGACCCGCACCAGCCCTGCCTGAGCAGCGCCGAACGCGGCGTCAACGACCAGCTCCCGTGCGATGAACACGCCCAGCCATCACCGCTGCCCCGGACCCCAGCACAGGGACGAAAGTCACCGCTGTGGTCACCGGTAAATCTCCGGGGAAGCTGCCTTGGGCAAGGGCGCGCCGGGGCTGGCCCCGCCTCATGGCCTGCCCTCCGCTTCGCACCAGCGGTTGCGTGCTGCCACGGGCGGTCATCATTCCGGGACTGTCGTCAGGTCCTGGCGGGCTGTTCGTCTCTGCCATCGGAGCAGGCGGCCACGGCACTGTGGGATAAGAGCCGATGCTTGTCACCGGGGAATCACAATGCTTGCGCCGCGATTCGCGGGAGGGCTGGGGGCAGCGGTGACCACTGGCATGCTGGCCGCAGCGACGGTGCCCGCCCAGGCGGCGGCCATGCCCGGGATGGGGCTGCAGGCGACGCTGCATGGCAGCCACGCCTACCCGCGCGCGGGCGGACCGCCGCCTATGAGTCCGGGGATCGCAGCCGTGGGCTGGAGGTCCACCTCTCTCACGCGGCCCATCTGGCCGGGTTGAAGCTGGTCATCTACGTGCATGGTGCCTGGGCCAGGATGATGACCGTCTCGCGGGGCTGGGTGTGCGCACATGGACTACCACAGCGGTGTCCCCGCCTGCGGGTCCGGGCAGCCGGTCCGGGTCCGCACCAGGTCCGGCACCTTCCATGCCCACCACGACTGACCGTCGGCCGGGCCAGCCCTTCCCGGCCGGACCACTTGGGGAGTACCTCATGAAACCACAGCACCACTGGCTGGCCGCCATCGGCACGGCAGTGATCACCACCATGGCGCTGGCCGCCTGCGGATCCAGCGCCACCCCGGCCGGCACCACGACATCCACGCCGTCGCCGAGCACGCCAGCCTCGAGCACGCCGACGGCCGCGGTCAACACCGCCGATGTCGCGTTCACCACCGGCATGCTCCGGCTGGAAGACCAGTCCACGGCCCTGGCTGCCCTGGTGGCCGGGCATACCACCAGCATCCAGCTGCACCAGTTCGCCGCCCACCTGCGAGAGCTTGACAGCAACACCCAGCACATGCGCGAGATGATGGGACAGTGGCACCAGCCCATCCCGGCCCCCTACACCCCCGGCGTCACCCCCCCAGGCGGGATGGGGCAGGGCATGATGGGCAGCCACGACTGGGACGAGATGACCCACCAGTACGGCCACGACTTCAACGACCACTGGCTAGATGCCATGATCGCCAACCGCACCGCCGAAATTGCCCTGTGCCGGGCTGAGCTGCGCTCGGGAGCCAGCACGCAGGCCCGCGCCCTCGCCCGCACCACACTCGCGCAGCGGCGGGCCGAACTCACCCAGCTGCGGCGCTGGCACCACGACCAGGAGCACAACGGAGAACACGACTGAGCCGGTGGTGCCCTCCGGCATCGAGGCAGCCGCATCAGTGCGGCTCAGGGCGAAAATCAGCCGACACGGCACTCGCCGCCCTTTATCAACGAGCTAAGCGCCAAAGGTCCCCGCTAACCCCCACCAAAAGTAGCGGCCCGCCAGCCGGGCCGGGGGACACACGTATACGCTCGGGCACCGGCGGGCATTCGCACCAGGCCGGGAAACGTGGCAGCGCCAGAAGACGGCGGCCACCTGGCCAACAGGAAGGCACAGTGAGGAGGACTCGACATGTGCGTCACGGCGAGCTGCGTATCGCCTACGAACTGCGTGGCACCCTGCATGCGCGCCGGCCCTGGCTGACGCTGATCCAGGGACTCGGATTCGATAGCTCCGGGTGGGGTCCGGTCCTCGGGAAACTTCAGAAGCATTTCCGGCTCGTTCTGATTGACAACAGGGGCAGCGGGCGCAGCGGTATGCCCCAGCAATCACTCAAGATCGCCGACATGGCGCGTGACGTTATGTCTGTGCTCGACGACGCCGGCATCCGCAGGTCCAACGTCCTGGGCGCCAGCCTTGGCGGAATGGTGGCGCAGGAGCTTGCCGTGCTCTGCCCGGAGCGGGTTCGCCGTCTCGTCCTGGCCTGCACCACACCCGGCTGGCCCTTCGCTTTCCCCATGCCGGCCAGCTCCGCCCTGCTGATGACGTCATTTCGCGGCCTGCCCGCCGAGATCGCCCTGCGGCGGATGGTGGAGAATGCCCTGTCCCCGCAAACGCTAAGGCAGCATCCCGAACTCGTCGAGCGCCTGGTGACACACCAGCGGTCCCGGCCAGCAGACCGTCGCGCCTGGTCGGCCCAGGCGCTTGCGGGGGCAAGCTACACGGGGAGGCTGACGCAGTCCCGCATCCAGGCTCCGACATTGGTAGTGCAGGGCGGGGCGGACAAGGTTGTTGATCCGCGGAATGGGAAGCTGCTAGCTGACCGTATCCCCGGTGCCGAGCTCGTGGCTTTCCCCGAACTGGGCCACCTGCTGTTCTGGGAGGATCCCGAGGGTTTCGCGGCTGCTGTTACCTCGTTCCTGCTGTCGGGTGACCAGGCGGGGAGGTAGGGCCCGCCGCCCGCACACCAATGCGTGGCCACGGCGGCAGCTCTGCGCCCAGCAGGCCGAATGGAGGCCGGCAGGAGGCGGTCAGCGCCACCCGGCTGCGCTGGCCGCTTTCCTCGCTCAGCCTGACGTTCGCATCCAGCACGGGAGACAACCCGCCGGTCACGCCGATAGTCTCCCAGCGCACGCCCCCTGGCATCGCGCCATCGCGGTGTACCGGATCGGGGAATTGGACCCGCACCAGCCGCGACATGCCCGGCATCTCGCCAAACGGTCCGACCCGGATCAGGTGGTCTACGCCGCCCCGGTAGGCCTCGTGTGACGCCGCATGACTAGGACCGCAGCATGCTGTGGTACACGGCGATGAGCGCTGTCTTCTGCTCTTCGCTCAGGCGCTGCTCAGCGCGGATGGCAGTCTCTACCGGCAGCACTGTATCCGCGTCAGCGGGGTGGCCGGGGTTGAGCAAGCCCGCCTGCGCCAGCAAAGTCTCTGCCGATACGTTGAGTGCTTCGGAGAGGAGTTTCAGGACGCGTACGGAGGGCTGGTGCAGCCCGCGCTCGATCTGGCTCAGATACGGATTCGAGAGGCTCGTCATCTCGGCAAGCTGGCGCAGCGAGAGATTCGCCAGTCTGCGCTGGCTGCGGATGAAGGCGCCAAGGGCCTCCATCTGCTCATCCCAGGGATCAGTCATGGTCGCCCTGCCCGGTCGACGATATGCACATGCGTGCTGACGGTGGTGAGGGTACATGCGTTCGCGGCGAACCCGGTGGGGGCCAGGATTCGCCGCGAACCAGCTGCGGGCAGGCGTGTCACTTCTTCGGTGCGCTGGCCTTCTTCGCCGTCACTGCCCCGGTGGCCTCGAGCACGTCTTCGGCGAACTTCCGCTGGCTGGCAAGGAGCTGCTCGGCGAAGTCGTAGGCGTTTGCCACGAGTTCCTCCGGCTTGGGCAGCTTGTCGGCGATGGCCGGGCTCAGGGCCGGCAGCGGTGGCGTGATGGAGCTGACGGCGTCGGCCCAGGCCTTCAGCGCGTCAACGACCGCCTCCTGGCTCTTGCGGACCGTGTCGAGGATCTGACCTTGCAGTTCCTGGCCGGCGGTGCGGGTTTCAGTCATGGTGCCCTCCTTGGAGTATCTGTGACGATGCTAACTTTATCAAGCAAAGGATAGATTTGCCAAGCGGAAGTGGTGCTGCCCGGGCGTGACATCCATCACCCCACTGGATGAAGGCCCCGATCATCGCGTGGGCCGGCAGCGGGGGCCGATGCGGCAGCGTCACCCGCGGACGTACTCGCCCGGCGCATCGCCCTGCACGGGGTAGCGCCCATTTCCCATCGGGGGCGGCGGGCCGAGCGGGCCGGCGCGTTCTCCCGCCCACCTGGCCCAGTCCTCCCACCAGGAACTGGTGTGGCTGCTGGCTGCCGCGCGCCACTTCTCCGCTGAGGCACGGTTGCGGTCGGCCGCCTCGAACCAGGCTCTCGGGCCCGGCGGGTTGACGATCCCGGCGATGTGGCCCCCGTTCGACAGCACGAACCTTACGCTGCCGCCCAGCAGGCGCGTGGACTTGTACGACGCCTGCCAGGGCACGATGTGGTCGTTGATGGCCCCGACGATGTAGGTGTCGCTCTTGATCGACGACAGTGACAGCCGCCGCCCGGCCAGTTCCAGCTCGCCCCGGGCGAGCTGGTTACGGATGTAGAGCGAGCGAAGATAGAAGGAGTGCATCGCTGCGGGCATCCGGGTGTGGTCGGCGTTCCACGCCAGGATGTCGAACGGCGGGGGATTCTGGCCCATCAGCCAGTTGGACACCACATAGCTGAAAATGAGCTCGTTGGCCCGCAGCACGTCGAATGTCGCGGCCATCTTGGCGCCATCGAGGACACCCTCGGCCTCCATCTGCTGCTCGAGGCGTGACACGGTCTTCTCATCCGTGAACACGCCGAGCACACCCGGCTCGCTGTAGTCGAGCAGCGTGTTGAGCAGCGTCACCGAGCCGATCCGGTCGTCTCCTTCCTGCGCCAGGTAGGCGGCGGCCATGGCGGTCAGGGCGCCGCCAAGACAGAGCCCGACGATGTCGATCCTGTCGGCGCTGGTGATCTCTTCGATCACGTCGAGGGCGGCGCGTGGCCCGCTGATGAGGTAGTCGCCGAGGCGGACGGAGCGCATGCTGGCGTCCGGATTCCGGTAGGAGATCGCGAAGACGGTCCGGCCGTGCTGGATGGCCCACTCAAAGAAGCTCCGTCCGGGTGCCAGATCCATGATGTAGTACTTGTTGATCCACGGTGGGCTGGCGAGCAGCGGGATGGCATGAACCTCCGCTGTCTGCGGGGCATACTGGATCAGCTCGATGAGCTCGTTGCGGAAGACGACCTTGCCCGGGGTCGCCGCTAGATTCACCCCAAGCTCAAAATTCCGCGTATCGACCTGGCGTGGGCGGCCGCCGTTGTGCACTAGGTCATCAAGGAAATTGCGCGCTCCGCGGGCCACACTCACCCCGCCGGTTTCGAACGCACGCTTGATAGCTGCGGGATTGGTGAGCAGGAAGTTCGTCGGTGCGATCGCGTCGAAGAGCAGGCCGGCTGCGAGCTGTGCCTTCTCGTCGGCGACCGGGTCACCGTGTCCAGTTTCGAGAAGCTCCTCCGACAGCCGCCGTGCGGCGAGATAGGACTGGCGGATAGCGAAATATGCCGGGTTGTCGTCCCAGGATGGATCCGCGAACCGCTTGTCCTGCCCGGCTGGCACGGGTGGGGCTGCCGGTGCCCCAGCCCATAGCCGGGCGGCGGCTGGCCAGATCATCGCGAGATCGGTGGAGAATCGCAGGGCCGCCTGGGCGACATCTCCGGGATGCGCAGCCGCCCGGGCCAGCACCGAGATCAGGGATTGGCCGAACCCGGCCATATCCAGCCGGCCGATCAGTCCGGCTTCCGGTTCGAGAGCGGCAGCAGCCTCCTCAGCGGGCTGCCAGGCAGTTTCGCGTACGTTCATCTGGGATCGCCCATGTCCTCATAATCCGGCCGGGCTTGGCCGGCGTCTATATCCGCTCGAAGATCGCCGCGATGCCCTGCCCGCCGCCGATGCACATCGTCGTAAGGGCGTATCTGCCGCCGGTCCGCCGCAGCTCATAGAGGGCTTTGACGGCCAGGATGGTCCCGGTGGCGCCGATCGGATGCCCGAGCGATATTCCGCTGCCGTTAGGGTTGGTCCGCTCGGGGGGCAGGCTAAGTTCGCGGATGACGGCGAGCGCCTGGGCGGCGAAGGCCTCGTTCACCTCGAACACGTCGATCTCGTCGACCTTGAGCCCGGCGCGGTCGAGGACCTTGCGCACGGCGGGTACCGGGCCCATGCCCATGATGCGTGGCTCAACCCCGGCGTGGCTGTAGGCGATCAGCCGCCCCAGCGGGCTCAGTCCTCGCTCGTCGGCGAATGACTTCGCCGCGACGACCACTGCCGCTGCGGCGTCGTTGATGCCCGAAGCGTTGCCTGGCGTCACGGTTCCGTCAGCGGCGAACGCCGGGCGAAGCCGTGCCAGGTCATCGGCAGTTAGACCGGGCCGGATGTGCTCATCGGTGCCGACCGTCACGGTGCCTTTCCTGCCCGGCACCTGGACCGGGACAATCTGCTCGGTGAAGTACCCGGCCGCCGACGCTGCCGCAGCCCGGCCGTGGCTCTCCGCGGCGAGCGCGTCCTGGTCGGCCCTGGACACGCCGTAGTCGCACGCGACGTTCTCGGCCGTCACCCCCATATGGCAGCCGTCGAACGGGTCGGTGAGCGCCCCCACCATGGCATCGATGACGGCACCGTCGGTCATCCGCTGGCCCCAGCGCAGGCCGGGGAGCCAGTACTGGCCACGGCTCATCGACTCCGCCCCACCGGCCACGGCCACGTCGCAGTCGCCCAGCTGGACCGCCTGGGCGGCCGAGACAATCGCCTGCAGGCCACTGCCGCAGAGCCGGTTGAGAGTGAACGCTGGTGTCTGCACCGGAAGGCCGCCGTTGACCGCGGCCACGCGCGAGAGGTACATGTCCCGGGTCTCGGTGTGGATCACGTTGCCGAACACCACATGCCCGACATCTGCGGGCTCCACCGCCGCCCTGCCCACCGCCTCCCGCACCACGGTGGCGGCGAGATCACACGGCGGGACGGCAGCCAGGCCACCGCCATACTTGCCAATGGCGGTTCGTACAGCGGATAGAACCACGACTTCGCGTTGCTCAGTCATGCCCTTGCACTCCTTACATGTCGAGGCCGCCGTTGACGGCCCAGATCTGACCAGTGATGTAGGCGGATTCGTCGGCCGCCAGGAAGCAGACCACCCTGGCAATTTCCTCCGGCCGGCCTAGCCTGCCGACCGGAATCTGGTTCCGGATCCGCTCAAGTACCTTGTCCGGGATGGTGGCGAGCATGTCGGTCGCGATGAAGCCCGGGGTCACGGCATTCACGGTCAGGCCGGTTCCGTCGCCCGCCGGCCGACCAGCGCGCTGCAGCTGGAACACGGACTCCTTCGCCAGTGACTTTGTCAGGCCGAAGAGCCCGGATTTGGACGCCGCGTAATTGGCCTGGCCAATGTTGCCGGTCTCGCCGATGACCGAGGACACATTGATGATCCGCCCGCTGCCCCGCTCAAGCATGTGATCCAGTGCTGCCTGCGCGATGAAGAAGGCGCCGGAGAGGTTGACCGCGATCACCCTCTGCCAGTCCTCGTCGCTCATCTTGGCGACTGTCCGGTCAATCGTTATCCCGGCGTTGTTGACCAGGATGTTCAGTTCCCCATGCTGCTGAATGACCTCCCCGACGACACGCCTGCAATCATCGGGGGAACCGATGTTGCCCTCGTGCACTGAGACTCGCCGGCCGGGGAAGTCCGCTGTCGTGCTGGCAAGAAACTTCTGCGCCTGCTCGGTCTGCCGGTGGTAGCCGGCCGCCACGGATGCGCCATCGGCCGCCAGGGCACGGCAGACCGCCGCGCCGATGCCGCGCGTGCCCCCCGTGACGAGGGCCACCCGGCCACGGAGGCTCGCTCTCCCCTGCAGCGGTGGTTCCTGCGCTAGTGTCATCGCCTGCTCCTTTCGTGTGTGCCGCTCATCACGGGCTGGAATCTGTCGTGTCATGCCGTAGTCGCGCGCTGATGACCTGCTCGAACGGCACCTTCGGCCACGTCCGGGTGATATCCGCTTTGCGCGAGGGCACTCCGGGCAGGGCGTGCAGCCGGGCGATCACCGCGCCGCCCGCCCTCCGCGCGATACGGTCTTCGTCCCGCACGGCGGGCATGTGCAGGGGACTGCTACTGGCCAAGGGTGGCGTCCTCCTCCGGGGTGAGCAGCCGGGAGCGGATGAGGAACCGCACACCCTCGGGAGCCTCCAGCGAGAAGCCGCTGCCACGGCCCGGCACCACGTCCACAGTGAGGTGAGTGTGCCGCCAGCGGTCGAACTGGGCGGCCGACATCCAGAAGGTGACCGGCTCCGGCACCCGCTCGACGTGCAGCGCGGCCAGCAGCACATCGGAGGCCCCGGTGCGGAATTCGCCTTCCAGGTAGCACATCGGAGAGCTGCCGTCGCAGCAGCCGCCGGACTGGTGGAACATCAGTGGCCCGTTGGCCGCGTACAGGGTCCGCAGCAGATCAGCGGCTGCGGGGGTCACGGCGACCCGCGATACCTCGGACGTGGTCATGTCTTGCCTAGAAGAAGCCCATGGCCTGGGGTGAATAGCTGATCAGAAGGTTCTTGGTCTGCTGGTAGTGCTCCAGCATCATCTTGTGCGTTTCGCGGCCGATGCCGGAGCCCTTGTAGCCGCCGAACGCGGCGTGGGCGGGGTAGAGGTGGTAAGAGTTGGTCCACACCCGGCCCGCCTGGATCGCACGGCCGGCCCGGTAGGCGGTATTGATGTTTCGCGTCCACACGCCGGCGCCGAGCCCGTACAGCGTGTCGTTGGCGATCTTGACGGCGTCGGTGAAGTCCGCGAACGAGGTCACCGACACGACCGGGCCGAAGATCTCCTCCTGGAAGATCCGCATGGAGTTGTTGCCCTCGAAGATGGTGGGCTCGACGTAGTACCCGCCGGACAGTTCGCCGCCGCGGTCGGCCCGGTGGCCGCCGGCCAGGATCCGGGCGCCCTCGGCCTGGCCGATATCGAGATAGGAGAGGATCTTCTCGAGTTGGTCGTTAGAGGCCTGCGCCCCGATCATGGTTGTGGTATCGAGCGGGTGTCCCTGCGCGATCTTTCCGGTGCGCTCGACCGCGTCGGCCAGGAATTCCTGGTAGTGCCCCTGCTGGATGAGCACCCGGGACGGGCATGTGCACACTTCGCCCTGGTTGAGGGCGAACATGGTGAATCCCTCCAGCGCCTTGTCGTAGAAGGCGTCATGGCTGGTGGAGACGTCGTCGAAGAAGATGTTCGGGCTCTTGCCGCCGAGTTCCAAGGTGACCGGCTTGATGTTCTCGCTGGCGTACTGCATGATCAGCCGCCCGGTCGTGGTCTCACCGGTGAACGCGACCTTCGCGACCCTCGGGCTGGAGGCGAGCGGCTTGCCAGCCTCGACCCCGAAGCCATTGACGATGTTGAGAACTCCCGGCGGGATGAGGTCGCCGATCACGCTCATCAGGAAGTGGATCGATGCTGGAGTCTGCTCCGCAGGCTTGAGCACGACAGCGTTCCCGGCTGCTAGGGCGGGGGCGAGCTTCCAGGTGGCCATCAGGATCGGGAAGTTCCATGGGATGATCTGGGCCACCACGCCGAGTGGCTCGTGGAAGTGGTACGCGATGGTGTCGTCGTCGAGTTCGGCCAGGCTGCCTTCCTGGGCGCGGATGACACCCGCGAAGTAGCGGAAATGGTCAATCGCCAGCGGGATGTCTGCTGCGAGGGTCTCGCGGACCGGCTTGCCGTTCTCCCACGTCTCAGCGACGGCGAGGGCCTCCAGGTTCTCCTGCATGCGATCTGCGATCTTGTTGAGGACGTTGGCCCGGTCGGCGGCAGACGTGCGCCCCCATGCCGGTGCGGCGCCGTGCGCCGCGTCCAGGGCACGCTCGACGTCGTCGGCTGTACCACGCGCGACCTCGCAGAACGTCTGCCCAGTCACCGGTGTCGGGTTCTCGAAGTAGCGGCCCAGGGCCGGGGGCACATACTCGCCGCCGATCCAGTGGTCGTAGCGGGACAGGTACTGCATGGTGGCGCCGGGCTGGCCCGGCGCAGCGAAGCGGGTCATGGTGGGACCTCCATCAAGGCGAGATGGCCGTCCCCACCTGGACGGCCACGTGGTGGAGGTGACGCTACGTCCCATGACGTTACGTAAACGCAACATCAATGCTCAGGCCGTATTCCGCGCGCAGCTCGCGGGAGCGGGCAGCGGTGCCGGCGCGGCGGACGGACCCTCTGGGAAGCATGGCAGTCAGCCGCTCCCACACCTGGAGGTCGTCGAAACCGAACCGCTCAGCCCACAAAGACAGGACGTCAGGGTTGGCACTGACGAGCACGGCCGACCGCAGCTGCGTTTCCAGCCATCGGCGCTTAGCCACCACGGCCGGCGCCTCCGAGCTGGGCAGCAGCGGGCCGGGGTAAGCGGCCAGCGCCGCGGCGGTGTCGCCCTGTCGCAGCGCCGCCGTGACATCGTGGTAGTCGGCCGTCAGCGCCCGCGTCAGCCGGTAGGGACGTGACCGTACCAGGTCGCCCACCACCCGCCGCAGCCTGGTCAGCTCTACCCGGACGGCGGCCGGATCCATGAAATCCTCGTACAGGCAATCCGCCAGCTGCTCGCCGGTGACTCCGAGCTGGTGCTCGGAGAGGATGAACAAGACCTCGGCGTGGCGCCGGTTCAGCCGGAATTCACGGCCGTCTAGGCGGAGCAGCCCATCGCTGCGCCCGAGGACCTGCAGCCGGCCCGGTTCCGGCGGGGCCGGCATCCATATCCCAGACACCGGGTCACGCCGCCAGCCGAACTCGCCTTCGGCGGCGCGGGCCGCCGCTTTCACCAGCGCCAGGCTATGCGGATGGGCGACCGGGTCGCCGCCGGTGACATCGATGACGCCAATCACCTGCCCGGTAGTGGGGTCCCGGATCGGTGCGGCCGCGCACGTCCAGCCCTGAACTGTGTGCCTGAAATGCTCGGTGGAGAAGATCTGCACGGGTCGGCCCAGGGCAAGCGCGGTACCGGGGGCGTTCGTGCCCGCGTGCTCTTCATCCCATACCGCGCCCTCGACGAAGTTCATCGCCTCGGCCCGCCTGCGGGTGCCGCGGTGACCCTCCACCCACAGCAGTCGGCCTGCCGCGTCCGAAACCGCCATCAGGTGCTCGCCATCATCGGCCGTCCCGCCGACGAGATCGCGCAGCATCCCGATCACCGCGGCGAGCGGATGCGCGGCCCGGTAGGAGGCGAGCTCGCTGTCAGCCAGCATCACCGGGGGTCAGCATCCGGATCGACATTGGCCTGGGCCGAGCGCAGCCATGACTGCACTACCACATCGCGCAGGTCTGATCCGGCCGGCGGCCCGCCGGCCAGGAAGGCGGCGTGGGCCTGCGCGACCTGGCGAGCCCGTCCCGTCGGGTCCGCGCTAACGTGAGCCAGCCATGGGTCTTTCATCATTTCTGCCAGTGGTGCTGACGCCATCGTGGCTCGGCGATGCTGGCCGCGCAATGGGGCGCTGCCCGGAGGTGGGCTGGCGGGGCAGAACAAGGCGTAACCGGGCCCGGGCCAGGGACCAGGCAGGCGCTCTTTGCCTGGGCCATCGCCCACGAGCAGCTTGCGGACATCGTCGGCGCGGCCGGCCCTCCGCCGTTCTGGGCTGCACTCGAGCGCGGACTCTCAGCGGTCGTGGCCGCGGCTCTTCGGCGCCGAACTTCCTGATCTCCTCGAACTCGGCTTCGGTCAGGTCGCGGGCACGTCGTCCTTGGCGACCTCCGCGCTCTGCACGTGATGCCGGATGTCCTCGACGATGTCGGGATTGGCCAGAGTGGTGACGTCGTCGACGTGCATGTATGTGGGCGGTGCCCCACAACGCTGACGAGCAGGCACCCGGTCCCTGGACGGGCGGGGTGACAAACTGGGCCGATGGTGCTGTGGCGGGTGCGCGACTTCCACGACGATGATCTCGACGCTGCGATCCGGCTGTGGGGCGACCCAGCGGCCGGAGGTGAGGCACCGGTCTTTGGCCTCTCTGACCTGATTTCTGCGGTCCGCGCTGGCGAGCCTGCGGTGGTGGCGGTCGTGGGAGACGAACTGGTCGGGACCGCCGTGGCCACCGTCAGCGGTGGCCGTGCGTGGATAGTGCGGATCAGCCTGGCCGGCGCGTGGCGGAACCGGGGCATTGGCAGCGCGGTGTTGACCGAGCTCGAGCGGCGGCTGGTGGCGGTCGGCGTGCACCGAATCGACTGTCTCCTGGCAACCAGCGACGAGGTCGGCGCGCTGGCCTTGGAGCACTGCGGTTACCGGGCCCGGCCAGGCATGATCTTCTACGAGAAGCTCGAGCCGGTCGGGCCGGAAGATGTCGGAATCCTGGGCAGGTTGGGGGGCCGGATGCTGCGGGCCAGTACCTGGGACGAGCTCGAGGGAATGGTCAGGGAGAAGGAGCTGATCGAGCGAAGGGTGATCCTGCCGCTGGCGCAGGCCCAGCTCGCTGAGCGGCTCGGCCTGGTACCGCCGCGGGCAGTCGTGCTGTTCGGGCCGCCGGGGACGGGCAAGACCACCTTTGCCAAAGGCGTTGCAGCCCGGCTTGGCTGGCCGTTCGTCGAGCTGTTCCCCTCCCGTCTGGCTGGTGACTCCCCAGCTGGCCTGGCCGCGGCGCTGCGGGAGTCGTTCGCGCTGGTCGCCGAGCTGGACAAGGTGGTCCTGTTCATCGACGAGGTGGAGGAAATCGCCGGGCTGCGGCAGCTAAGGACAGCCTCAGCAGCCCAGGGAGTCACCAACGAGATGCTCAAACTCATCCCGCCGTTCCGGGAAAAGGATGGGCGGCTGCTGGTCTGCGCGACGAACTCGGTCCGCGCCCTCGATACGGCGTTCCTGCGGCACGGCCGGTTCGACTACGTGCTGCCGGTCGGCCCGCCGGATGAAGACGCCCGCCGTGCGATCTGGGACCGCTACCTGCGGGCGATCCCGCAGGGCGAGCTGGACATGACGGCGGTGGTCGCGCAATCCGCGCTGTTCACCCCGGCGGACATCGAGTTCGCGGCACGCAGGACAGCACAGCTGGTGTTCGAGCGAGTCCTGTTCGAGCGCCAGGAGGAGCTGGCTGCCACGGCGGATGTCCTGCGTGGCATCGCTGAGACCAGGCGTACTCTCACGCAGCAGATGGTCGCGGACTTCGAGCAGGACATCACCGACTTCGCCAGGGTCTGAGCAGCCGTCCGCCGGTAGTGATCTTCACGGATATTACGGCAGGCCTGTGCAGACCTGTCGCCAGGTGGGCGATTACGGGCTGCGGGAGTAGCGTGGCGTTTATTGAACCCCCACCCGCGTGCGAAAGGTTGCTGGCCATGGCTGTCAAGGTCTACCTGGGCAGCTCCTCGGCAGCGCCCACCGAGATGACCTACGAAGAAGCGGACGCATTCAGCGTCACTTCGGGTGGCTTCTTGCTCATTCAGCGTCAGCACACCGGAGAACAGACGGATCTCGCGGTCTTCGCGCCGAATGCGTGGCTACACGCCGAACTTGTGCGGGAGCTGCAATCACCTGCGCGGTGATCTGTCCCATCTCCAGCCCCGCCCGCCCAACTGTACGTCACCGACACCCGGGATGACCCCTATGGCGCGCAGACCCAGATGGCGTATGGGCTGCAGCTAATCGCCGCGTCACGCCGTGCAGCCAACAAGGTCAAAGCAAAGGCGAACGTAACGGTCGTAATCGGCAAGCCGCCCTACAAAGAACTGGCCGTGGGGGAAGGCGGCTGGGTCGAGAACGGCGGTCAGGAGCACGGCTCGCGGACAAGGGCGATCCTGGAGGACTTCTACGTCGCCGGGGCAGGCCGGTTCAAGGCCAAGCTGAAGAACCTGTACATCTACTTCTGGCGCTGGGCCACCTGGAGGGTCTGGGAATCATCGGGTTCCGAGCCCGGGCCTACCGGCTCTGCCGCAATGGAGATTTATGTGCCGAGCTCCAGGGGGAGGCGGCGATCGGCGCACCATTCGAGCAGGCCCCCGTCGTAGACGGCCACACGGGGATGGCCGAGCCGGACCAGGACGTGCGCGAGGCTGGACGCTGCTGGGCCCGCTCCGCAGTAGGTGATGATCTGGCTGGCATCTAGCGCCGGGCCGACCTTGTGCCGCAACTCGGGCAGCTCCCGGTACCGCTGGGTTTTACGGTCCAGGATCTCCCACGCGGTCACGTTCCGCGAGCCGGGAATGTGGCCGCGCCGGCCGTACTCATTGACCTCGCCACGGTGCTGCCGCCGGCCGAGGGCGTTGATCAGGCAAGTATCCGGGTTTCCGATGGCGCCGAGCACATCCTGCTTAGTGGCCACCAGTTCGGGTCGCAGGCTCGCGGTGACCGTGCCGGGGGGATAGGTGCACGGGTCTGAGCAGAGCGGGTAGCCGCCCTGCCGCCATGCCGTCCAGCCCCCGTCTAGAACCGCAGCGTGGTCAAAGCCAAAGGTCCGCAACATCCACCACAGCCGTGCTGCCCACATATTCTCCCGGCGGTCGTATATGACCACGTGGCTGTCATCGGAGACGCCGAGTGCGCCGATCACCGCGGCGAACTGCTCAGCCGGTGGCATGGTCAGCGATCGCCTCGGCCGCGCGGGGTCGGACAGCGCGAACAGGCTCGCAAAGACGCTGCCCGGGATGTGCTCCCGCCGCCACTGCCGCTCTCCGGTACGCACGGTCGGGACAAACAGCCGTCGGCGCACCTGCACCGTGGCGTCGAACACCCGCAAGCGCGGATCGCCCAGATGCCCCGCGAGCCACCCCGCAGAAACGAGCACATCCATGGCCCACCCCTTTGCACGGCCACGGGAAGAGCCCCGCCTCTTAGCGCTCATTTTCGAGATCGCGGGCCGCTGACCGCAAGGGCCAAATGGCCTGACCAATTCGGTTCGTATCGGCCTGCTTGATGTCATCGGGCACTCTTGGGCAGAGCCAGGCTGGCCGCGCAGGCGGGTCTGCGGGTGCTCCCTCGGCCTCTCCGCCCTCGCCGAAGCTGGGCACGAGCCGAGGCCGGGCGGCCTATCTAGGTCGCGGGCTCGCTGTTGGGTCGGTGCGTTCGACGGCGCGCGCGAGGGCGGCGCGTGTCGTGACGCCCATCTTGTGGAAAATGTTGCGCAGGTGGGTTTCGATTGTCTTCTGGCTCAAGAACAGTTCCGCGGCGATCTGCGGGTTGGTCTTGCGGTCGACGACGAGCCGCGCCACCTGGAGTTCGCGTCCGGTCAGCGATTCGATGCCTGGCCCGCTGGCCTTGCCCGGCCGTGTGCGCCGGTGGGGACGATGGCCGAGCTTTCCCAGCTCTCGCTCCGCGCTTTGGCGGTAGCGCCACGCGCCGCAAGCGTCGAGCGCTGCCGCCGCGCGCTGAAGTTCGGCCACGGCACGATCCTTTTGGCCGGTTTCGGCGAGCGCTCGGCCCGCAATCGTGCGCGACAGCGCGGCCTCGATTGGGGCTCCGGCAGCGTTGGCCGCGTCGGCCGAGGCCAGCGCCCGTTCCGCAGCGAGGGCGGCGTCACCGGCATCGAGTGCGACGGCGGCGACGGCTCGGCCGGCCCATGTGGCGGCGAGGGGGAGTTGCACGGCCGCTGCTATCACCTCGGCAAGAGCCGCCGCGCGCGCGGCCTCGCTGGGGCGATCGAGTGCCAGCCAGCACCTGGTGAGGAGCTCGAGGCAGTACGTCCTCCAGCCGCCTGGAATGAGCGTCAGCTCCTCACCACCGGCACGGCCGAGGAGCAACTCGATGGCTTGGTGAGGCTGCCCGGTCTCGAACAGGACGCCGGCGAGCCTCGCCGCGGCCCAAGCTGTGACGAAGCCTTCGTCGAGGTCGCGCGTGAGTTCGACGCTCTCCTCTGCGGTGGCGAGCGCGATGTCTAGATCGCCGACGGCGAGTGCGACGACGGACCGGTTGAACAGGTTCCCGGCAAGCGCCGGCGGTGACCCGAGCAGACGCGCGGCCTCGATGGCGCCGTCCAGGAGTTCGGTAGCCTCTGCCAGCTTGCCGCGCACGTACCAAATCCTGGGCAGAACAGGATAGAGGCGGTGCAAGGGATCCCCCTGCCCGCTCGCGCGAGCGAGCCCGAGGGCACGACTCGCGTGCGCGTCGGCTTCGGCGTAGAGGTCCAGATAGACCTCGGCGATGGCGAGCCAGCCCGCCGCGTCGGGACGGAGCGAGAGCTCGTCGTCCGGCAGCTCATCCACGAGCGCGGCGGCTTGGGCACGCCGGGATCGAGCGGTCTCGGTCGGACCGGTCATGGCGTCGGCGAACGCGGGCATGACGGCCGCCGCGGCAATGAGGGCGGCATCTCCCACTTCCTTTGCTGCGCTCACCGCAGGCGCGGCCCAATCGCGCATCGCCTCGTATCTCGAGCGGTAGAACTCGTTCAGCGTCAGCTCGATCAGCAACCCAGCGCGCTCGACCGAGGCCGGCTCCGGGAGGAGGCGAAGCGCCCTCACCAGACGGGCGTGGGCGTGCTCGTATCGCCCGAGGAAGCGCTCAACGCTGGCGCACGCCGTTGCGACGGTCGTGTTGAGCGCACTCGGCTGTCCCGGGACGAGTGCCGCTGCTTCCAGCGCCGCCTGATGACTGTCGGTGAAGCGGCCTGCTGCCGCCAATGCCCAGCAACGGGCGAGCAGAAGTTCAACGCGGTCCTCCGCCGGCGTGGTCTGTGGGAGGAGCCGCAGCGCTCCACCGAACCACCGTGCAGCGCTTTCGGGCGCGAGGCGTGCTGTTGCCTCGCCGGCCTCGCGCAAGACGGCGGCGGCGGTGAGGTCGCCCTGGCGCGCCGACCGCTCGACGTGGTGAGCGCGCGCCGCTGCCGACGCCCCCCGCGCCGCGAGTGCCTCCGCGCACCGCTCGTGCGCCCCCAGCCGCCAGCCGCCAGCGGTCGCCTCGTAGACAGCGCGCCGGACGAGCGGGTGGCGGAAGCGGAAGCGCCGGGGCACGTCGGTGGTACGGATGAGGTCAAGCCCCTGGAGTTCGTCGACTGCATGCATCGCCGCCGCCTCAGATGTGGCGGCGGCAGCGGCCGCCAGCTCTGGCTCGAATGGATCGCCCGCCACCGCAGCTCCTTCGAGCACGAGGTGCCCAACGTCGGACACTAGTGTGAGCTCTTCGGCCAGCGAGGCGGCGACTGCCGCCGGGACGTCGAGGCCGGTCAGTGCGATCTCAGGAGCGGAAGCGAATTGAGGCGCGCGCGCGAGCGACCAGGCCAGCTGCTCAAGGTAGAAGGGGTTCCCCCCGCTCTCCTGGTAAAGGAGAGCGGCGCGGGCCACGTCGAACCGCTCACCTAGCAGCTGCCGGGCCTCATCCAGCGTAAGAGCGCCGAGGTCGACCCGGGTCACCGCCGCGCAGCGGTGCGCTCGCTCCAGCGTGATTGCAAGACGTTCCGGGGTTTGCCGGGGGCGCAGCGCCACTGCGGTGAGCACGGCCGCCGCGGGCTGCCGGCGCAACAGCGCGCCGAGCAACTCGACCGATGCCGAGTCTGCCCAGTGGAAGTCGTCAAGGACGAGGACAACAGGCAGGGTCTGCGCGAGATGCTCGAGCAACGCCCGCACCGCACGGTGGCTGCGGTAGCGCTCGTGCTGGGGCGCCACCTCGTGGCCGCCAGCCAGCGCCGACAGCGACGGGAAGACATGCGCGAGCTCAGCTTGGACGGCGCCGTCGAGCACGGCGAGCCGCTCCGGCTCCAGGCCCGCCACGTACTCATCCAGCGCGTCGACGAACACCGAAAACGGCAGGTCGTGCTCGAACTCCGAAGCCGCCCCGGACAGAACGAGGTGCCCGCGCGCCCCGGCGCAAGCGGCGAGCTCCCTCAGCAGCCGGGTCTTGCCGATCCCCGGTTCGCCCGCCACCTCGACCACGCCCGGCTGGCCTTGGCCGAGCTCGTCCAAGAGCCGCTCGAGCGAACCGAGCTCGTCGGCCCTCCCCACGAAGTGCCCGGTAAGCAGGGTCACACCCTCCTGTTTGGCGTGCTCAGGTGGCACCGGGGAGCTTGAGGCCACCCGGAGTCGCCGCCGCCCTCGCGCCTCCTTCAGTGAGACTCCCGTTGAACCGGCTGGCCAGGGCCGGATGGCCTGGGAACGCAGGGCTGAAAGTCCTGCAGCCGGGCTCGCGGAGGTCAGGGCCGCCGGGCGAAGAACGATCAGGGTCCGGCTCAGGGTGATACCCCGATGTCAGGGCGGCGGCGCGGCGGCATGTTGGTCTCATGGCCCGCTACCTGCTCCACCACCGGCACGAGCCGGACGAGTGCGGCGTGGTGTTTACCTCGTTCAAAGGACACCAGAGCCGGCTCCGCCACCGGCCGACCCTGGCCTCGTGCCGCTCCGGCGGGCACGCGATCTGGTGGACGGTCGACGCCGACAGCGAAGAGGACGCGCTCGGGCTGCTGCCGTTCTACGTGGCCCAGCGCACCACCATCACCCCTGTCAGCGAGGTTCAGATCCCATGAACAGCGGCGCACAGCCACCGGAAGAGCAGTCCGGGGACGGCGGGGCAAGGAGGAGGTTCCTACCAGAGAGTGGGGCTGCCCGGAGCCAGCGGCGCACTCCGAGCTGGCGGCTCACGGGTCGTCCGCAAAGCCGCCCCCGGGCGATGGTGGTCAAGGCAGCGACAAGTAGCGAGGACGGTGTGAGAGCAGGAGGTAATGACGATGTATGTGATCCGCGAGCGCATGTTCCGCCTCGGTGAGGACTCCGATGTCACCGACGAGGCCGGGCAGCCGGTGCTGCACGTGGACGGCAAGGTGCTGAGCCTGCATCACCGGCTCATCCTCCGCGACCCGGGCGGGCGCGAGGCCGGGCAGGTGAACCGCAAGCTGGCCGCGCTCCGCCCCACCTACCAGATCAGCATCGACGGCAAGGACGTGGCCGAGGTGCGCAAGCACCTGTTCACCCCCTTCGGCGAGCGGTTCACCATCGACGTCCACGGCGCCGGCGGCATGGAGATCGATGGCGACCTGCTCAGCCACGAATTCACGATCGGCCGGCACGGGCAGACGGTCGCGACGATCTCCAAACGCTGGCTGAGCATGACCACGAGCTACGCGGTCGACGTCGCGCCCGGCGAGGACGGCGTGCTGATCCTGGCCAGCGTCCTCGCGCTGGACCTGGCGATCGACGCCGAACACCAGTGAAACACGGAAGGGAGGAGCCATGCAAAGCATCCAAGAGGCCGCATCGGCGTTCCTGGCCAGCAAGCGGGTGGCGGTCACCGGGGTGTCCCGCACGCCGAAGACCCACGGCAGCAACAACGTGTACAAGCGGCTGCGCGAGCGCGGCTATCAGGTGTTCGCGGTCAACCCGAACACCGACCGGGTCGAGGGAGCGGTGCTACCCGGATCTGGCATCGATCCCGGGCGGGGTCCAGGCGGTGGTGATCGGAACACGCCCCGAGGTCGCCGAGAAGACCGTGCGCGAGTGCGCCACGCTCGGCATCAAGCACGTGTGGATGCACCGGGGCCCCGGCGCGGGCAGCGTCTCGGACGCCGCCACCAGCTACGGCCGGGCCCACGGCATCACCGTGATCGACGGCGGCTGCCCGCTGATGTTCGGGCCCACCGCCGATCTCGGGCACAAGATCATGCGCCTCGTGTATGCCGGGCACGTGCCCAAGCAGGTGTGAGCGATGTGGGCCGCATGACGAAGGAAAGGAGCGTGACGTGATGACCGGGACACCTGTGCTGGAGCGGTTGACCGCGTCGGACATGTTCCTGCTGCTGTGGGACGACTATGGCTGGTCCAGCGACATCGGCGGGGTCGCCCTCTCCGACGGGACCGGGCCGCCCGCGCCCGCCGGGCGCGGGCGGGGCGAGGGGGGACGGGGCCCGCGCCCGGCCCAACCGCACCCACGTCCCCGCCGCCCCCCGCGGGCGTACCCGCCCCCCCCGCGGGGGGGGTGCGCCCCTGTGGGTGGCAGCCCCCCGTCGTCCCACCGCCACCACCCGCCGGCGCCCCCCCTGG
>OFHK01000153.1_pt1 | contig 21511 bp, 21 predicted proteins | sample 1521951 | NCBI WGS metagenome assembly OFHK01 (sample SAMEA2468436, study PRJEB22500) | soil metagenome | biome: Glassland; feature: Farmland; material: Clay | place: Australia | collected 2013-01-31 | depth 0.55 m
CCCGCGGGGCGGGTTGGGCCCCCGGGCGGCCCCGTGCCGTTCCCAGCCCACCGGACCGGGCTGTGCGTCCTTACACTCACTCGTGGACAGCATCAGCCGGCCGCCCAGGTACAGGTTGCGCAAGGAGCCGGGATGAACCCAGCCAGCCGGGCCGATCCGTTCTCCACCCTGGGCTTACCCGCCCGGCCTGGACTCACCGACGACGAGGTGCGCGCGGCCTGGCGGCGGATAGCGGCAGCCAGCCACCCGGACCGGGCCGACGGCGGGGACCCGGCCCGGTTCGCGGCGGCAGCCGCCGCCTACACCGCTCTGCGCACGGCGTTCGGCCGGAGCGAGGTACTCGCCGACCTGGCCGAAAGCCCTGGCCTTACCGACTGGCGCGGGCCGCGGCCCGCTCAGCCACCGGTCCCGGTGCCCACCCGCGTGCCGGTGGGAGGCCGCCGGCGCTGGAGCCCGGCACGCTTGCTGGGGCGGGCCTGGCGTGGCCGCCCGGCGCTGCTGGCACTGCGGCTGGTCATCGTGGGGGCGGTGACTGCCACCACGATCGCCATCGCCGGGCTCGCCCCGGCAACTCCCGCGCTGATCACCGGAGCCGTCACCTGGCTGCTGCTGACGGCGCGTCATGACCTGGCCCCGCCATCGTGACCACCGCCCGCCTCCCGCGCGATCCTGTCACCGCCCGCGCTGGGATTGCCCCGCCACGTTGACGGGCGGCGACTTTTCCTGGCCCGTGCGCTGCCTGCTCGACATGCCACCACTGGCGTGGCCCGCCCGCGCCTGCCCGAGCGGGAGCCGGACCCGGAAGATCGTGCCCCGGCCGGGCTCACTCTGCACGGCAATGGTCCCGTCATGGGCATCCACGATGGCCTTCACAATGGTCAGCCCGAGGCCGAGACCCTGGATCGCCCGGTCGGTGGCGGCCTCGGCGCGGAAGAAGCGCTCGAAGACATGCTCCTGCTCCTCCGCGGACATGCCGATGCCGGTATCGGCGACGGTCAGCATGACGCTGCCGCCCTCGACACCGACGGTCACCTTCACCTCACCCCCTTCGGGAGTGAACTTCAGGGCGTTGGAGATCAGGTTGTCGAGCAACTGGGCGAGGCGGCCCTCATCGCCGGGGATGATCGGCACATGCCCGGACGCCCAGTTGAGCGTGATGTGTTTCGGCTCGGCCGAGGACTGAGCTGCCTCGATCGCCGACCTGGCGAGCTCGCAGACGTCGGCTTCGCCGTGCTCGATTGCCAGCTCCCCGGTTTGCAGCCCGGCGAGGAACAGCAGGTCGCCGACCAGCCGCAGCAGCCGGTCCGCGTTGCGGTGCATGACGGTGGTGAAGCTGCGCTGCCGGTCGTCCAGTTCCGTCATATCTGGGTCTTCCAGCAGCTCCAGGTAGCCGATGATCGAGGTCAGCGGCGTGCGCAGTTCGTGGGAGACCACCGCGATGAACTCGTCCTTCATCCGGTCGAGCTCGCGGAGCTGCTCGTTCTGCGCGGTCAGCAGCGCCTGCTGGGTCTGGGACTCCGCATACAGTTCCGCGTTCGCGATCGCGTTGCCGGCGTTGGCGGCGAGCAGTTGCGCCAGCGTCTCGTCCTCCTCGTCAAACCCTCCTTCCTTCCCGGCAACGTAGAGAACCCCTTTCCGGTTGTCGTCGATCGGCACGGGCACGCCGAGGAAGCTGCCCAGGTCCGGATGCAGTGTCGGCAACTGGGCAGCATCCTGCGCCTGGCTGAGATCGCTGATCCTGACCGGGCCGCCCGCCCGCATCAGCGTGTCCAGCAGGCTTGGCACGTCCGGGAGCTCTGCCATCCGGGCACGTGCCGCCTCATCCAGGCCGGCGCCGGCAAACCGGGCAAAGCCCACGCCGCCCTTCTCCGCGAGCCCGAACGCCGTGTACCGGGCGCCCAGCAGTTCGCGTGCCGTGTCACAGATCGCCTGCATCAGCTCATCGAGAACCAGGCTCGTCAGCCTGGAGGTGATGTCAGCGAGCAGCCGCAGCCGTTCGGCTCCCCGGCTCGCGCGCATGGCCGCCGTCTGGGCCTTCTCCTGTGACCTGATCAGGGCCGCTAGCAGGTGCACATCTTCCCGGCGCATGAGGTAGACGCGCGCGAACAGCACCAGCGCGGAGGCCAGCAGGAAAGCCTGGAGCAGGAGACGGTCGCGCGGTGGGACAACGGCCATCATGATGATGAGGCCCAGCACCGCCGCCGCCGGGGGAAGCGCGTGCGGGCCGCTCTCCTTTTCCGCTGTGGGCAGGACCAGCGCGCCGGTCGGCCGGAAGGCGTGGGCTAGCCCCCCCGTACCGATCAGCAGCAGGCCCACTGTCCACAGCCCATCGGTCGGGTGACCCTGTGGCGCCCCCACCAGCACCACCGACGGCACCCAGAACAGGGCTGCCAGGGCCATCAGGCAGAACCCGGCGGTGATAAGCCAGACGGAGGCGGGGATGCGGCGCATGTCCCGGTGCATGCCAGCCATCTGGATCGCGTTCGCCGCACAGAGCCCGAACAGCGCCGGGTAAAGGCTGAGAAACAGCTCATTTATGATGCTGACGCCGGGCGGTGCGGGCTCCGCGACGCGCACGATGGCCACGATCAGCAGGACAACCGGAAGCGCGTCGAGCAGGAAGATCCCGAAGATGAGAACGCGGGGCAGCCGCCGGGCGAAGGAGGCGACGCCGAACAGCGTGAAGCAGAGCCACAGCAGCCCTGCCGCGCGGAGCTGCACGTTGGTGACCACGATGTCCCGGTAGAGCGAGCCGGCTATCCAGCAGGCCGAGCCGGCGGTCCACAGCAGCCACGCTCCGCGTGCGGCCGAGCCTCGTTCGCGCCGCAGCCCCGCGGCGAGAGTCCCGCAGAAGGCCACCAGGCCGCCGAGTGTCCAGCCCAGGTTGGTGGCCCACCGTGCGCTGATACCGGAAAGCAGGGGCTCTACGGCGACCGCGGCGAGAGCGGCCAGGCCGAGCAGGACTGACAAGGCGGTCAGGACCCGGATCGCCGGCGTCATCGTGGACCAGCCGGCCCGGACGGCTGGCCACCCCCCGAGCCTCGGGTCGCTCATCGCGGCCCCGGCGTGGCGCCAGGACGACCCGCCAGGCAGAAGATGGCCGACGCTGGGCCTGATCTCACGTCGCGCCTCCCCCGCGGATGTCCGGCAAGCCAGCGCCCGTCGGCTCTACTGCCGCCGGCACCCTCCCCCGCGCGCCGCGTCCCGTCGCTCCCGCGCACTGGCGCTTTCGTGCACTGCCGCTCCGGGGTTCACGCCAGCCTCAACTTTACCATCAGCATGCGGCTGAACGCGTGCAGATGATTACGTAGCGTAGCATTCATGCTGCGCCTGCTACTTAGGGTGCCGCAGGCTTCCCGATCCGGCGCACCGGCGGGCCCCCACCGGCCGGAGCCGGACGGTGGTCAGGGAGCGGCCGGGCCGCCGCTTCCGTTGGCCTGCTGGCCGGTGCCCAGTTCCTTGTGCAGCAGCGTCCAGAACGCTGCCGGGGCCAGCCGGGTCGGTCCCAGCCCGGACACCGAACGGCAGCCCGTGGACCTCGCGACGACCGGCGGGAAGCCCTGGCCGGCGGCCGAGAACGCGAATCGGTAACTGCCACCGAAATCAGCCGGGCAGCTCACGACACCGTGCGGCATCGCAGGCAGAGCGCACAGCGCGGACGCCACGGCCTGCACTTTGGCGGGGTCCCGGATCGTGACGCCGCCGGGAAGCACCTGATGGACGTGAGTCGACGGCAGCACACCGGACAGGCTGACGACCATCCGGTCCAGGTGCCCGGCATTCGCGCACAAGGCGGCCTGCTGCCCGGGGCTGCCGGTCGCAGCCGGCGTCTGCTGGCTGCCCGCCGAACCGGCCACCACACCGCCACAGGCGGCCAGGCCTGCCACGGCACCGGCCATGACCACACCCAGCACCCCGCACGTGACCAGCCTCGCCGGGCGCTTCTGCATCATCATCGCGGACTCCATTCATGGCTCTGGGACCTGCCCCAGCAGGAGCGGGCCGGGCTGCCCCTGGTCGGCCCGGGCCGGGTTCGGCTGACCGGCCCGGGCCGCACTCGATCGGACGCAGGGCGTCGCGCACCGGTTCCCGCCGCGGGCAAATCCCTGCCGGTCCCCCAGCTAGGCGCACAGCCGACCGCCGGGCATCCAGGCATCTTCTTCCAGCTGGCCCCAGGCATAACCGGGTGCCGGGCCTTCAGTCATCCGGGCTTCAGCTGGCCCCAGGCACGGCCGGGAGCCGGGCATCCAGGTATCAAGTTCCAGCGGGACTACACGCTCAGCCGGGCGCCGGGCCGGTGGCGACAGGGCGGGCGGGATCGCTGACCCAATGTGACCAGGAGCCGACGTAGAGCGCGGCAGGCATCCCGGCGATCGTGAGCGCGAGCACCTCATGAGCGGCCGTGACGCCCGATCCGCAGTATGAGCCAACCTGGACATCCGCACCGCAATCCCTGGCACCGGCCGCGGAAGTGCCATCCGTGGCCGGTACCCCGAGGCTGGCAAACCGGGCCCGCAGGTCCGCCTCGGGCAGGAACCGGCCGTCGGGATGGACGTTGTGCAGCGTGGGCGCGCTCAGCGCGCCGGGGATGTGCCCGGCCACCGGGTCGAGCGGTTCCACCTCGCCCCGGTACCGCTCCGGCGCGCGTGCGTCGAGCAGGATGCCGTGGCGGGCCAGGTGCGCGGCGCCGTCCGCGTCGAGCAGCGGCATATGACCGGGCCGGGCGGTGAAGTCCCCTGGTGCGGACGCGGCCTGATCGCCGGCCACCACCGGCTGGCCCGTGGCCACCCAGGCGCGGTAACCACCGTCGAGAACCCTGGCCGCGTTGTGCCCGTAGTAGGACAGCAGCCACCATCCGCGGGCGGCGGCGGTGGCGTCCGCCTCGTCGTACAGCACGACCTCCCGCCCGTCGCTCACCCCGGCCCGGCGCATGGCGGCCTGGAATGTGTCCGCCGCCGGGAGCGGGTGACGGCCGCCCGGTCCTGGCGCGGCGGACAGGTCCCGGTCGAGATCGACGAAGACGGCACCGGGAAGGTGGCCGGCCCGGTAAGTACCGGCGCCCGGTGGCCCGCCCAGCCGCCAGCGCACATCCAGCAGCACAGGTGGCCGGGGGCCATCCAGGCGCTGCGCCAGCGTCGGCACATCGAGCAGTGGCTTGTCCTGGACGGCATGCGGAGCCACGTGAGGTGTCCCTTTCGCGCTGTTATGAGGTGCATATAGCTACTCGCCGGGACAGTGCTGCTGTGTCATACAGAGGTAGACCACACGGTGATTCATCCTGTGGGTAACTCATCTCTGCCTGTGGATGACCTGTCATCCAGCCTTGCATTTCCACAGATCAGACTGTGGATAAATATTCATGCACTGCTGTGGGCAACCAAGGGCCGGAACAGCCCGGTCATGAAGTTGCCATGCAGAGCAGGGGGACCAGCTGGTCCGCCGAAGTCAGCGAACCATGCATGCCGATCAGCGAGGACTCCAGGACCTCCGCCCTGCTCGCGATCACTGCGCACGAGCCGGCGGGGGCGACCACGACATCCCCGATCCGGTCGGCGAACCGGGGAGCGACGGAGCCGAACCACCCTGCCGCAACCGCCTCATCCCGGGACAGCACCCACGCCCGGTCCCCGAGGACATCGCGCCAGGTTGCCAGCACATCCGGGGCCGCGCCGGGGAGGGTGTAGACATGCCGGGCCCGCGGCTCACCACCCAGCAGCGCCACTCCGTCCCGCAGCTCGGGGATGGAATCCACGTCGATCCGGTCCTCCGGCCCTACGTCGACCATGCCGTGATCGGCGGTGATGTAGAGCGAGGTTCCCGATGGGATCGCTCCGGCCAGCTGCTCGGCCAGCTTGTCCACATGGCCAAGCTGGTAGCGCCAGGCGTCGGAGCCGCAGCCGAACACGTGCCCGGTGCTGTCCAGCTGCCCGTGATAGACGGTGACGAGCGCGCGGTCCGCCCGGCGCAGCGTGTCCACCGCCTCGGCCGCCAGCGCGCCCAGGCTGTCCGCGGGGCGGTACGCATTGCCGCGCATAACGGCAGTGGACAGCCCGGTCTTCTCCAGCGCCGAGGCGGCGACCCGGTACGCATTCACCCCCGCGCCCGCCGCTCGCTCATAGACAGTCGCGCCCGGCTGCCAGACGAGCGGGTCGACCGAGTTGTCCCACCGCAGGCCGTTCAGCAGCCTGCCTTCTCCTGGCACCGCGACCTGGTAGCCGAGCATGCCATGCTGGCCGGGTGGCCGGCCGGTGCCAAGCGAACTCAGGCTCGTCACCGTGGTCGCCGGGAAGCCTGCCGTCAGCGTGCCCCCGGTCATCGCCAGTTCGGACAGGAACGGTGCGGCGGCCGGCTGTGCCCGCAGCAGTTCCCAGCCCAGCCCGTCCACGACCAGCAGGCAAACGCGGTGGGCAGGCGGCAGGCAGAGCGGGTTCTCCTCCCTGGCAGCGCCCAGCGCGGCCAGCAGCGAGGAAGCGAGATCGGAAAGGCTGCGTTCACCGTAGTGCGGCACAACCGGGGCGGTAGCCGGCTCGGCTCGCATCAACCCGCCTTTCAGTGACCCGCGTGGGCGGTTGCCTCAGCCAGAGCGCCCGCGAATGCCAGCACCTGCCGGACCGCGTCCTGGCCGTCGGCCGCTTCGCTCACCCGCAAGGCCAGGTCGTCCGCGGTGATGGTGCCGCTGTACCCGTGGTCGGCCTCGCAGTTCTCGTCCCCGCAATGTGCGGGCTCCAGTTCCACGTGCGACAGGACATTCCAGCCGATGGTCAGCACCACCTCGCTGGGCATGGTCACGCCGGGCACGTAGGACGCCGGGTCGGGGACGACCCGGGTTACCGCCACGGAGGAGATCCGGGAGAAACGCACGGCCTCGGTGCTCGTCTCCGCCTGTGCCCGCGCGGACGGCTCGTCGGCCTGGTTCTCGTCGGTGTGGGAGTAAATGAGCCTGGTCGGGGTCAGCACCAGCACGCTCATGTGCCGGCGCACTTCCATGGCCGGGTCGAACAGGGCGTCATGGTGCACGAAGAACGAGACAACGGCCTCGGAGCCAAGGGCGGACGAAACCGCGTCAGCAACGAGGCCGGGGTAGTAGCCACTGCGCTCGATGGCGGACCGCAACCCGTCGGCTGTGGCTTGGATATCCCTCATTCCTCCATCCTGCACTGTCCGGCGACCCGCGCAGACAGAACCGCGGATCAATCGGACCACCTCACGTCAGCGATCCGGGCGCAGCGGGCCTATCCAGGCGCTGAGCCGGCCGGGTCGAGCAGGCCTGTGGGCGCTACTCCGGTCAGGTCGACCTGCTTCTCTTCGCCGGGCTCCGGCAGGGACATCGCCCCGGCTCCCGCCGCGGGCTTCGGGCGGCGCGGCGAGCCCGCACCCGCCCCGCCCCCGCGCCCCCGGTAGATGAGCAGCCCGTTCACCGGATCGGGGACGGCATCCAGTGCCGCACGCACCGCCGGGATGGCGCGGAATGCCTCCCACTGGGCGTCGTCGGCGAACTCGAGCTCGAAGACGACACCCGATCGATGCTCGTGCCACTCCCAGCTGGTAGCCCCCGTCGCCACCGCCGACTCGATCAGCACCGTGGCGTAGCTGTCCCGCCAGCGGCCTGCGGGGAAGTCGCTGTGGAAGACCTCGATGGACCACCACTCGGCCATACCCTGACGATAGGTGCTCCCGTCCAGAGACGCACCCTCCCAGGTGACGCGGTCCCGCAGTCGAGGGTGAGCCCGGGGAAGAGACAGACACCGGTGATGAACGGGCGGTACCAGCGCGACCCTGCTGCTTCAGCCGTCAAAAGGGCAAACGGGAGTGGCGTCAGCGCAGCCAGCGGCCCGGTCAGCCGTCTGGGACGGTGAGCGCCTCGCGGATCCGCGCGGCGAAGGCCGCCGCCTCGGCGTCGTCGGCGTACTTGTGGCGTGGCCAGAAGAAACCGCGCAGGCCATCGCCACGCGTGCGCGGCACCACGTGCACGTGCAGGTGGGGGACGCTCTGGCTGACCACGTTGTTGAGCGCGACGAAACTGCCCTGGGCACCGAGTGCGGCCGGCAGGACGGCGCTGAGCTGGCGCACCCGGCTGAACAACGGTTCGAGTAGCTGTGGCGGCAGGTCGGCGAGTGTCTCGTGGTGCTGGCGCGGGATCACCAGCAGGTGCCCCTTGAACAGCGGGCGCGCGTCCAGGAACGCAACGGTCTGGCCGTCCGCCAGCACGACATGGGCAGCCACCTCCCCGGTGGCGATGGCACAGAACAAGCAGCCACTCACGACCGGCACTGGCCCTCCACTGCTGCTGACAGGCCCGGCACTGCGCGCCTGGTGATCGGCGGTTACATTGCGGCCGGTGAGTGCCGCCACCACAGGCCATAGTGCACGTCCCCCCGCGCTGGAGGGGTCAGGTCTCCCAGGACGTGGTCATTTCGGCTCGTCCGGGCGGGGTCGTGGTAGCGCGCCCGGACGCTGCCGGTTACCGTACCGGGGTGGCAGTTGACGGGCGCCGGCATGTGGTGGCCTTCGGCGGGCTGCCCTGGCAGGACGCGCCGCCCAGCGCCCGCCGGCCCTACCTTGCCTACCTGTCCGGGCTGACCGGCCGTGCCAGCCCCCGGATCGGCGTGCTGACCACCGCCACCGGCGACGACCCGGCGGTGGCGAACCGGACCCTGGCCTGGCTCGATGGCATCGGCGGTGAGGCCGCTCCGCTGGCGCTGTTCCCGATGCCGAACGTGGCCGACCCCGAGGACTTCCTGCTCTCGTGCGACCTGATCTTCGTCGGCGGGGGCAGCGTCGCGAACATGCTCGCCGTGTGGCGGGTGCACGGGCTGGACCGCATCATGCGGGCAGCCTGGCAGGCGGGGGTGGTGCTGGCGGGAGTGAGTGCGGGCGCCATCTGCTGGTTCGAGGGCGGCACGACCGACTCGTTCGGTCAAGATCTGCGCCCGTACACCGACGGCCTGGCCCTGCTGGCGGGCAGCTTCTGCCCCCATTACGACTCCGAACCGGGCCGCCAGCCGCTGTTCACCTCGCTCATCGCGGCCGGTGCGCTGCCCGCCGGGCTCGCCTGCGACGACGGCGCTGGCGTGCATTTCATCGACGATGAACTGGCCGCCGTGGTGACCGGCCTGCCCGGTGCGGGCGGCTACCAGATCCAGCCGGACGGCGCCGGCGGATTCGGCGAGGCCGCGCTGGCTGCCCGGCCACTGCCAGGCACGGACGGCTGATCCGCGGCATGCCGGTTCCGGGCCGCGGCTGTATCAGCCCTGAGGATGACGGCCAAATGACCGGCAGGATGACGGCCCGGGCACGAGGCCCGGCCTACGCTTGACCTGTGTCCGCCGTGTACGCCTGGCTCCGCCGCCACCCGAAACTGGTGGATGGCGGGCTGGCCGCCATCATCGCGTTCCTGGGCGTAGGCATGGCCGTCCCGGCGGGGTATTACGCGATGATCCTGGTGGGGCTCGCACTAGCCATCCCGCTGGTTCTCCGCCGCACCCACCCGGTCGGCGCCTTCGCCTTCGTCATCGCGGTCGGCGTCCTCCAGGTGGTGACGGGCCTGCATCCAGGCCCGGCGGACCTGTCCGTCGTGATCCTGCTCTACACCCTGGCCGCCTACAAACCGCGGCGGGTTTCGGTCACAGGGCTGGCGGTCTGCCTGGCCGGCTCGGCCGCCGCGGTCGGCCGGTGGGGAACCCCCGGCAAGCTGACCTGGCTGGAATGGATGCTGACCGGGTCGATCGCCTTCGCCGGGCCGTCCCTGATCGCCTGGGTGCTGGGCGACTCGGTGCGCTACCGGCGGGCGTACTACGCGAACCTGGAAGAGCGGGCGGCCCGGCTGGAGGCCGAACGGGACGCGCAGGCACAGATCGCCGCTGCCGCCGAGCGGGCCAGGATAGCCCGGGAACTGCATGACGTCGTCGCGCACAACGTCAGCGTCATGGTGGTGCAGGCGGACGGCGCGTCCTACACCCTCGACACCGATCCGGCCCGGGCCAGGGAGGCGCTCGCCGCCATCGCCGGCACCGGCCGCCAGGCGCTGGCGGAGATGCGGCGGCTGCTCGGCGTGCTGCGCCGGGATGACGACGGGACCGATCCTGGGCGCGCCCCGCTGCCGGGCATCGGCCAGATCGGGGAGTTGCTGGAACAGACCCGGGCAGCCGGGCTGCCGGTCGCACTCACCGTCGAGGGGGTGCCACAGCCGCTGCCCGACGGCGCCGCGCTGGCCGCCTACCGGATCGTCCAGGAATCGCTCACCAATATCCGCAAGCACGCCGGGCCGCTGGCAACAGCCCAGGTCATACTGCGCTACCTGGAGGACGCGCTGGTGCTGCGGATCACCGACGACGGCCCGGGACCGGCCGCCACCCCCGACGGGGGTGGGCACGGGCTGACCGGGATGCGCGAGCGGGTGGCCGTGTACGGGGGCTGGGTGCAGGCGGGCCCCAGGGCTGGTGGTGGGTTCCAGGTCACCGCCAGGCTGCCGTTCGCGCCCGCCACGACCGGGGTGCCTGAGCCGGGACCCGCCGTACTCACGCAGGCTGCCCAGCCATCGGGAGCCTGGATGGATGAGCCGGGGGCGGGCGCCGCATGACCATCCGGATCGTCCTGGTCGACGACCAGGAACTCGTGCGGGCCGGGTTCAGGATGGTGCTCGACGCGCAGCCGGACATGACGGTGGTCGGGGAAGCCGGGGACGGGCTTGCCGCGACCCAGCTCCTGCGCACCGTCAGTGCGGACATTGCCGTGATGGACGTGCGGATGCCCAAGCTGGACGGAATCGAGGCGACCCGGCTGATCTGCCAGGCGGGGGAACGGCCACGCGTGCTCATGCTGACCACCTTCGATCTCGACGAGTACGCCTACGCAGCGCTCAAAGCCGGCGCCAGCGGCTTCCTGCTCAAGGACGTGCCACCGGAAGAACTGCTGTTCGGCATCCGGGCGGTGCACTCCGGCGACGCAGTGGTGGCGCCTTCCACCACCCGCCGGCTCATCGACCGTTTCGCCCCGCTGTTCCCGGCCGACGACGGGCCCGCCCCACCCGACCTTGCCTGCCTGACCGGCCGCGAGCGGGAGGTGCTCGCCAACGTCGCCCAGGGACTGTCCAACGCCGAGATCGCCGGGCGGCTGTTCGTCTCCGAGGCCACCGTGAAGACGCACGTCGGGCGGGTGCTGGCCAAGCTCGGGCTGCGCGACCGGGTGCAGGCCGTGGTGTTCGCCTACGAGACCGGCCTGGTCAAGGCGCGCGGTCCGGCCTGACCCGGCCGTCACTGCCAGGCAGCGCTCGCCAGGATGTCCGCCGGGTCGCCCGGCGCAGGGACCAGCCGAGTGCGGCGAGAACCCCGGCCGGCACCAGCCACCACGCGTCCACCCGCGCGACGTGGGCCAGCAGCCCCGTCCCAGCCAGGGCGACCGCGACCACGGCGGCACCCCGCCAGTCGTCACCGATGACGAAGTCGTACCAGAACGCCGCTGCCGAACGCAGCCAGTTGCGCACCCGGCGCTCCGTCCGGCTGACGGCACTGCTTTGGCTCGTCATCGGGCACCCTCCTCAGATGACATCCGGCCGGGCTGGCCCGGACCGGAATGCGCCAGGACCGGCACCGCGGCGGACAGGGCCGCGGACCGGGCCGCGGATTGGGCCCGGCGCAGCAGGGCCGTGTAGCCCAGGGCCGCCAGCGCGGTCAGCGGGACCAGCGCCAGCAGGGCGGCGTCGTTGCCAGGCCACGACACCCCGGCTCCTTCGGCGCCCCAGAAGACGCCGAACGAGGTCAGCATGACCCCGACCGCGAACTTCATGGTGTTCTCCGGAACGCGGGCCAGCGGCGCGTGCACCGCCAGCCCGGCGGTAGCCACCACCACGACAGCGGCGGCGGCGCTGAGTGCGGCCAGGCCGACGTTCTTCTGGCTGGCACCGAAGGTGATCGCGATGAACACCACCTCCAGGCCTTCCAGCAGCACGCCCTTGAACGACAGGGTGAAGGCATACCAGTCGCGGACCCTGCCGCGCCCGCCGCCGGCCGCGGCCCGGGCGGCAGCGACCTGCCTGGCGTAGATGCCCTCCTCGTCGTGCAGTTCCTTGTAGCCGGAGGCGCGCAGGATTGCCTTGCGCAGCCACTGCAGCCCGAACACGGCGAGCAGGGCTCCCACGACCAGCCGCAAGGCGCCCAGCGGCAGCAGGGTGAGGGTGGGCCCGGCCACGGCTACCACGGCGGCAAGCACCACGAGCGCGGCCGCCATCCCCTGGAAGGTGGACCGCCATTCCCTGGTCAGGCCGGCCGCGAGCACGATCGTCAGTGCCTCGACGGCTTCGACCGCGCAGGCGACGAACACGGTCAGGATGAGAGGCAGGGCATTCACGCGGCCTCCAGCGGGGTCGTGAGCGATCGGACGGCGTGAGTGTGCCGTTCTGAGACAATGGGCGGGTGGCCGACGGTGTCCAGGCAGCGGACAGGGGCTGGCTGCTCCTCATTTACCGCGTGCCGCCAGAGCCGAGCAGGCTCCGCTCGGCGGTGTGGCGCCGGATCAAGAGCCTTGGCGCCATCTACCTGCAGAACTCCGCTGCCGCGCTGCCCGCCAGCGTGGGGGCGGAACGTGCGCTGCGGAAGCTGCGCAGCGAGATCCTCGACATGGGCGGCACCGCCGTGCTGATGTCGTGCGGCGTGCTCGCCGGCGGGTCCGAGGTGCTCGCCGCCTTCCAGGCCGCCCGCGACGACGAGTACGAGGAGATCGCCGACCGCTGCGAGGACTTCCTGGCACAGGTGCGTAAGGAGCACGTCGCCGAGCACTTCACGTTCGCCGAACTGGAGGAGAACGAGGTCGACCTCGTCAAGCTCCAGAAGTGGTTCGCCAGAGTCCGCCAGCGCGACGTGTTCGGCGCCGAAGGGCGCGGGCCGGCCGAGAAGGCGCTCGCGGAATGCGCGCAGGCGCTGGAGGGGTATGCCGCCCGGGTATACGCGGAGGAAGCGGACATCCACTAGCCACACCTCCTCCGCACTACCCTCCCTGCTAGATCATAGTAACAACAGTGAACTGTCAAATGTGACGGCTGTTAGATCCACTTTGTATCCGACGCTTCACCGGGCTGTCATCTAACGGTCATTCCGGCGACGGCCGGCGGGCGCAAGCTGCGGCCATGAATCGCACCGCATGGCGCAACAGGATGCTCGGCATCGCCAGCCTGGTGGGCGTGGGAGCGCTCGCCGTGGCAGGCTGCTCAAGCTCGTCGAACTCAGGATCGTCGTCGTCGCCGGCGGGGCAGCCGACCAAGGTGCCGCTCGTCGTGTACTCGGCGCAGGGCTACGACAAGGCGATGACAACTGCCTTCCAGAAGGCCACCGGTATCCCCGTCAAACTCGATGACAACTCCACCGGCCCGCTGCTCACCCAGATCGAGGCGTCCAAGAACAACCCGAACTGGGGCCTGCTCTGGGTGGACGGCGCGACCGCCTTCGCCTCCCTGGACAAGCAGGGCCTGCTCCTGAGGGGTTACGAGCCCAACGTGGCCTGGAGCAGCCTCGGCAGCCAGTCCCTGCCCGCAGACAAGAGCTACACGCCCACCGGCGTCACGTTCATGGCCGCGCTCGTCTACGACAAGACCAAGGTGCCCAACCCCCCCACAAACTGGCAGCAGTTGCTCCAGCCACAGTGGAAGGGCATAGTCGGCATGAACGACCCCTCCCAGTCCGGCCCGACCTACCCGTTCATCGCCGGCATGATGAACTATCTAGGCGGCGTATCGCCGGGTGAGCAGTACTTCAGCAAGCTCAAGGCCAACGGGCTGATTGTTCATCCCACCAACGGGCCAACCCTCCAGGCGCTCACCAGCGGCCAGATCAAGCTCGCACTGGTGCAGAGCTCAGCCGGGGTAGGCGCGGCACTCGGGGACAAGAACCTCGTCGTCAAGTACCTGGACCCGGCCACGCTGCTACCGGGCGCGATCGGCATTGACGCCAAGGCGCCCGCGGCCGAGCAGGCGGAGGCCAAGAAGTTCATCCAGTTCGTGCTCTCCTCGCAGGGCCAGAAGGTCCAGCAGAGCGGCGATCCCACCGGTGACTCGCTGTACTACCCCGTGATCCAGGGAGTGAACCCGCTGCCTGGGCTGCCGCCGGCATCCTCCGTGAAGACACAGACGATCGACCCCTACAAGTGGGGGCCGCTTGAGGCAACCATCAACACATGGTTCGACAGCAACATCGTCCGGTGACTCCTCCCACCGGACGGCATGAAGACCAGCCAGCGAAGGAAACCGGGCGCAGGTAATGATCACTACCGGCCCGATGCCGCCCACCGCTCCGGTCCCGGCCGATCCTGGGACCGGACGCGGTGGGCGAGGCAGCCCGCCTGCGACCCGAGGCCGGCCGACCTCACGTAACCTGGCCAGGCTCGTGTTCTGGCTGCTGCTGGTGCTGTTCATCCTGGCCCCCTCGGCCTGCTTCCTGGTGCTAGCGGTCTCGCCGCGCCTGTTCAGCCAGGGCCAGCAGTGGTTCACCCTGGCCTATCTGCGCCAGACGTTCACCGGGGCGACCGCGGTCGCGGTCTTCAACTCGCTGTGGGTGAGCACCGCCGCAGCCGCACTCGGGCTGGCCATCGGCTTCCCTATCGCCTGGCTGGCGGCGCGCACCAGCCTGCCCGGCCGGCGGCTGGTGGCACCCAGCATGTGGCTGGTGCTGCTACTGCCCTCCTGGCTGCCGGCGCTTGGCTGGCAGCGCCTGGTCCAGCCTGACGGCGTCATGTACCGGGTCGGCCTTAACCTCCCCGGGGTCACCCACGCCATCATGGGCCCGTTCGGGGTCGTGCTACTGCTCGGCGTGCGCTGCGTGCCGTTTACCTTTCTGGCCATCACCGCGGCCCTGTCCGGCCTGGGCCAGGAGTTCGAGGACGCCGCCCGGGTGCACGGTGCCAGCCGGACGGCGGCGCTGCGGCTCGTCCTGCCGATCATCGCCCCGGCCATCTGGTCGGCGCTCGCGATCGGCTTCGCCGAATCGGTCAGCGATTTCGGGGTTGCCGCTACCCTCGCGTACAACTCCAACTTCTCCCTCGCCACCTACCAGCTGTATGCGGATATCGGCAATTTCCCGCCGAACTTCCCCGGCGCCGCCGGGATGGGCTGGCTGCTGGTCGGCGCGGTGGCTCTCCCGCTGGCACTGCAGGCCCGGGCGCTGCGCGGCCGGTCCTACGCGGTGCTGTCCGGGCGGTCCCGGCAGATCGCCCGCCGCCAGCTCAGCCCGGTCGGCACCGCCGCGGCGGTCGCCGGGGTGGGGCTGTTCTACCTGGTGGCGCTCGGCATCCCGGGTTTCGGGGCGGTCAGCGGCTCACTGCTCGGCGACTACGGCGGCTCCTTCAGCATCACGCTGGTGAACTACCACGCCCTGTTCCACCAGCCTGACCTGATCGGGCCGATCGAGCGCTCCCTGGTCTACGGCGCGGTCACCGCGACCATCACCGTGATCGGTGGGTTCATCGCCGCCCGGCTGCTCACGCAGCGCATGAGCAGGGCCACGCGGGCACTCGACTTCATGCTGCTCGCCGCCGTGGCCCTGCCCAGCGTGGTGTTCGGAGCCGGCTACATCTTCGCCTACAACCTGCCCATCATGTCCACGCTGGGCATCAACCTCTATCAGACGGTGATGCTGCTGGTCATCGCGTACACCGCGTCCAGCCTGCCGACCAATGCCCGGGTGCTGGTGGGCGTCGTCTCCCAGCTGCAGCCATCGCTGAAGGACGCCGCCCGCACCCACGGGGCCGGGGAACTCGCCGCCTGGGCCCGCGCCGTCCTGCCGGTCGTGTCCCGGCCGATCGTCATGGCCTGCCTGCTGACGTTCTGCGGCGTTTTCCTGGAACTCCCGCTGTCCCAATTGCTCTACGCGCCCAACTCGCCACCTGTCTCAGTCGCCATCGAGGACAACCTGTCCAACTACCACTTCGGGGTCGGCATGGCCCAGTCGGTGCTGGCCGTCGCCATCGCGCTGGCGGCGGTCGGGGCGGTGCTCGGTGGGTACCGGCTGCTCGCACCCGCCGGATGGCGCCGGATCGGAGGAGCTACCCGTGGCTGAACAGATCACTATCGAGGCCCTCAGCAAGGTGTATCCCGGCGGTAACGAGGCGCTGCGCGAGGTGTCACTGGCGGTCGAACCCGGCACGTTCCTGGTACTGCTCGGCCCGTCCGGCTCGGGCAAGACCACCTTGCTGCGCTCGCTGGCCGGGATCGAGCGGATCACCTCCGGGCGGATCACCATCGGCGCGGCGACCGTTGCCGACGGGCGCAAGCATGTCCCGCCGGACCGGCGCGACCTGTCGATGGTCTTCCAGGACTATGCACTCTGGCCGCACCTGACGGTGCGCGACAACGTCGCTTTCGCGCTGCGCCGCAAGCGGCTCACCCGGGTGCAGTCACGGGAACTGGCCCACGCCATGCTGGAGCGGGTCGGGCTTGGCGCACTCACCCAGCGCTATCCCAACGAACTGTCCGGCGGCGAGCAGCAGCGGGTCGCGCTCGCCCGGGCGCTGGTCGCCGACACCGGGCTCATCCTGTGCGACGAGCCGCTGTCGAACCTCGACGCCGACCTGCGGGAGCGGATGCGGGTCGAGATCTCATCCCTGGTTCGCGAGGCTGGCGCGACCACGCTGTACATCACCCACGACCAGGCCGAGGCATTCGCCCTCGCCGACCGGGTGGGGGTGCTCGAACGCGGCAGGCTCGTCCAGGTCGGTACCCCGGAGGAGATTTACACCCGGCCGTCCAGCCCGTTTGTGGCCCGCTTCACCGGCCTGTCCGGCGAGTTCACCGTCCAGATCAGGGACACCGCCGCGGCCGGGCATGTGGAAGTTGAGCCCGCCAGCCCGTCGGGCCGGCCGTTCCGTGCCCGCCGCCCGCACGGGCCCCTGGTCAGCGGCGCCGGCCTGCTGCTGGTGCGGCCCACCGGGGTGCGGCTGTGCGTCGGCCACGACGGCGAGCACCATCTGACCGGGACCGTCGCCGACGTCGCGTTCCGCGGCCGTGGCTATGAGCACGCCGTCGACGTACCCGGGCAGGGGCGCCTCACCGGTGTGTTCTCCGAGACCCGGGCGGGGCGGGGCGAGCGGGTCGGGCTGCGTTTCGAGCCGGACGGCTGCCACGTGTTCAGCCCGGCGGAAGCCGGTGATCCCGGCCCGCCCGAGCCTGACGATCCCCGGCCCGCAGCGCCCGGCCGGGCCGCCCAGACAACCCCCGCCGCGCTGGGCACAAGGGTTGCCTGACCGGTTACGCGCGGTTCATCACCCATCCGGTCCCCGGCAGCCCTACGAGAGCTTCGTCGCCCACTCCATCGCGGCCGTCCAGGCCAACCCGGCGCTGTGGCGGTCCACCGCGATCTTCGTCACATTCGATGAGGGCGGCGGCTACTACGACTCGGGCTACATCGAGCCGGTGAGCTTCTTCGGAGACGGGCCCCGGGTGCCGATGATCCTGGTGTCTCCCTAAGCCCGCCGCGGCGTGGTGGGCCACACCTACAATGATCACGTCTCGATCCCGAAATTCATCGAGGCCAATTGGCGGCTGGCGCCATTGTCGGCCGTCAGCGAGGACAACCTGCCCAACGCCACACCCGGTGCTTACGTGCCGCTGGACGCACCGGCGATCGGCAATCTGATGACTGTTCTCGACTTCGGCCGCCCCCAATTTCGCCACCCTCAAGCTGCCCGTCTACGCCGAACCCAATCCCGCGACCGTGACCGCCCCGAAGATCAGTAACGCCGAACGCTGACCGGGGCTGGCCTCGTTCCGCCGGGCCCTGCGACCTGTGACGCACGAGCATCACTGGCCCGGCAGGCACTAGCATCGGAGCCGTGGGCACCACGTTGAGCATCACAGACACACCCCCCCACCTGGTCGAGGCCGATGCCGTGGTCATCGCGGTGCGCAAGGGGCCCAGCGGGCCGCTGCCGGGGCCAGGCAGCAAGGATGTGGACGAGGCGCTGGGCGGCACCCTGGCTGGCACCCTGGCCGCGCTCGGCGCCACTGGCGACCCCGGTGAGGTCACCAAGATCGCAACCGGCGGCCGGCTGACCGCGCCCCTGCTCGCCGCGGTCGGCATCGGCGCCGCTGGCGACAGCAGCGACGCCGCCCTCGACCCGGAGGTCCTGCGCCGGGCAGCCGGCGCGGCGGTCCGCACCCTGGCCGGCGCCGGGCCCGGCGAGGCCCGCGAACGGCGGATCGCGCTCGCCCTGCCAGCCCGGGACGGGGCCGAGGCCGAAGCGGCGGCGATCGGCGGGCTGCTCGGTGGCTACACGTTCCGGCGCTACCGCAGTGAACCCGCAGGCCAGGTGGCGCTCACCCTGCTGGCTGCGGGCGGCCACGCGGCCGCGGCGGCCCACCGGGCGCAGGTGCTGGCCACGGCCGTCACCCTCGTCCGGGACCTGGTCAACACCGCGCCGTCCGACCTGGTTCCGGCCGCCTTCGCCGCCCGGGCGGAGGAGATCGCGGCCGGGGCCGGGATGACCATCACCGTGCTGGATGAGCAGGCGCTCGCGGATGGCGGATACGGCGGCATTCTCGGTGTGGGGCAGGGCTCGGTGCACCCGCCGCGCCTGGTCCGGCTGGAGTACGCACCGCCGCAAGCCAGCAGGGTGCTCGTGCTCGCGGGCAAGGGGATCACGTTCGACTCCGGCGGCCTGTCGCTCAAGCCACCCAAGGCGATGGAAGCGATGAAGTCCGACATGGGCGGGGCGGCGGCGGTCCTCGGCGCGATGCAGGCGATCGCGGCGCTCGGCCTGGCGGTCAAGGTGATCGGCTACCTGCCGCTCGCCGAGAACATGCCCAGCGGCACCGCCCAGCGGCCCTCGGATGTGCTCACCATCTACGGCGGGACCACGGTCGAGGTGCTCAACACCGACGCCGAGGGCCGCCTGGTGCTGGCCGACGCCCTCGCCCGGTCCGGGGCCGACTCCCCTGACCTGCTGATCGACGTCGCGACGCTGACCGGTGCCCAGGTGGTATCGCTGGGTACCCGGGTCGCCGGGGTGATGGCCAACGATGGCGCACTGCGGGACGCCGTGGTTGACGCCGCGGGCCGGGCAGGTGAGGCCATGTGGCCGATGCCGCTACCGGAGGAACTGCGCAAGGGCCTGGATTCGGCGGTCGCCGACCTGGCCAATGTCGCTCCGGACCGCAACGGCGGGATGCTGGTGGCCGGGCTTTTCCTGCGTGAGTTCGTGCCGGTGGGCGTGCCCTGGGCGCACCTGGACATCGCGGGGCCGGCGTTCAATGACGGTGCGGCCTACGGGTATACCGCCAAGGGCGGGACGGGGGCGGCGACCCGGACGCTGGTCCAGATCGCACAGGATGTGGCGGACGGGCGGTTGCCGACCGGGCAGATGCAGGCCGGGTAACACGGAGAAGGACCAAGGAGCGTTCCTGTGGCGGATAGCAGCGACCTGTACGACATCGTCATCCTCGGCGGAGGCAGCGGTGGTTACGCCTGTGCGCTGAGGGCGGCCGAACTCGGCAAGAGGGTCGCGCTCATCGAGAAGGACAAAGTCGGGGGCACCTGCCTGCACCGCGGGTGCATCCCGACCAAGGCCCTGCTCCATGCGGCCGAGATCGCCGACCACGCCAACGAGGCCGAGGCGTTCGGCGTGAAGGCCCGGTTCGACGGCATCGACATGGCCGGGGTCCAGGCGTACAAGAACAAGGTGGTCGACCGGCTCTGGAAAGGGCTCCAGAGCACCATCGCCAGCCGCAAGGTCGACATCATCTACGGCGACGGACGCCTGGTCTCGCCCACCGCGGTCCGGGCCGGCGACCAGGTCTACGAGGGTGCGCATGTGGTGCTGGCCACCGGCTCGGAGCCACGCAGCCTGCCCGGCCTGGCGATCGACCATCAGCGGGTCATCACCAGCGACGACGCACTGGAACTGGACAAGGTACCGGGCGCGGTCGTCATCCTCGGCGGCGGGGTCATCGGGGTGGAGTTCGCCAGTGTCTGGCGGTCGTTCGGTGCCGAGGTGACCATCGTCGAGATGCTGCCCCACCTGCTGCCGCCCGAGGATGAGGCGAGCTCGAAACTGCTTGAGCGGGCGTTCCGGCGGCGCGGGATCGCCTACCAGCTCGGGGCCGGGTTCGAAGGGGTCAAGGACACGCCGGACGGGGTGACCGTCACCCTGGAGGGCGGCAAGACCCTCAACGCCGACCTGATGCTGGTCGCCGTCGGCCGTGGCCCGGTGTCGGCCGGGCTCGGCTACGAGGAAGCCGGCGTGACGATGGAACGCGGCTTCGTCATCGTCGACGAGTACTGCCGGACCAGCGTCCCCACGATCTCCGCGGTCGGGGATCTCACGCCCGGCCTGCAGCTCGCGCACGTCGGCTTCGCCGAGGGCATCCTGGTAGCCGAGCAGGTCAGCGGGCTCAAGGTGACACCGATCGACTACGACGGCGTGCCGCGGATCACCTACAGCGACCCCGAGGTCGCCTCGGTGGGGATCACCTCAGCGACGGCGGCGCAACGCCGGATCGAGACCACAGAGTTCACCTACAACCTCGGCGGGAACGGCAAGAGCGTCATCCTGCAGACCCAGGGGGCCGCCAAGGTCATCGCCGCGGCCGCTGGCCCCTCCGGCAGGCCCGGGCCCGTGCTGGGTGTCCACCTGGTGGGTGCCCGGGTCGGCGAGCTCATCGCCGAAGGCCAGCTCATCTACAACTGGGAGGCGCTGCCATCGGAGGTGGCGCAGCTCATTCACCCGCACCCCACCCAGTCGGAGGCGCTCGGCGAGGCACACCTCGCACTCGCGGGCAAACCCCTCCACGTGCACTCGTGACCATGCGCGTGCTCCCGGCCCTACCCCCGCCACCGCGCACCCACGAGTGCTGACCACGAAGGAGTCACCCAAAGCCATGCCGGTCTCCGTATCCATGCCACAACTCGGGGAGAGCGTCACCGAGGGCACCGTCACGCGTTGGCTCAAGAAAGAGGGCGAGCGGGTGGAGGCTGACGAGCCGCTGCTCGAGGTTTCCACCGACAAGGTCGACACCGAGATCCCCTCGCCCGTGTCGGGGATCCTGCGCGGCATCACCGTCGCGGAGGACGAGACCGTCGCTGTCGGCGCAGAACTGGCCGTGATCGACGAGGTGGGTGCCGGCGAGACCGCGGTATCAGCCGCGCCCAGCCCCGCCGCCCCGGAGCCGGCGCCCGCCGCTGCTCCCGAGCCCTGGTTCGCCCCGCCCCAGGCCGCGGCCGAACCCGCGTACGCGCCGCCAGCGGCCGACCCCGCCTAGGCGGTAGTGCAGCTCAACCTTGGGCGTGCCTTCCACTCGTCCCCCTCCCATCCCTAGGCCCCCGTCGCGAATGTCGTCTTCGGATCCTTGAGTGCGAGGAGCAACTTCCTCTGTTCCTCGTTTAATGGAATCGGCGACTGAGCAACAAGGCGGTCCGGGATCGACTGTCCGTCCCATTCCTTCTGGATCGGCTCGATTACCCGCAAGGGGTCTTCGAGAATGCAGCTTTGCACGAGGCGCTGAAAGAGCGAGGCGACCCCCGCTTCGTTCGTGTGC
>OFHK01000154.1_pt1 | contig 21493 bp, 23 predicted proteins | sample 1521951 | NCBI WGS metagenome assembly OFHK01 (sample SAMEA2468436, study PRJEB22500) | soil metagenome | biome: Glassland; feature: Farmland; material: Clay | place: Australia | collected 2013-01-31 | depth 0.55 m
TCGGTGATCAGTGCGGTGTAGCGCCGCTCGCCCTCGGCCGAGAGCCAGGCGTTGATCAGCACATCGAGGATCACCCGCTCGCCGCGGGCATCGGTGGCGCGGACCTCGGCGCGGAAGCTGGTGGGCTCGCTGCGCTGGCTGGACCAGCCGAAGTAATCCACTGTTGCCCCGTCAAGACGCCCGGCCAGCGGGTGGCCGCGCCACACGGGGCGCGGGGGGTGGGCTGCGTTGGCGCCGAAGGCGACAGGCAGGGGGGCCGGGAGGGCCGGGGTGACCCCCCCCGCCGTGCCGACATCGAACGCGTGGTCGCCGCCGCGGAGTTCTCCGGGTTCAAAGACGACCCTTGAGGAACCGACCTCGAGGCCGCTGACCTGGGCCGAGGCCAGTTCCGCGACCGCGTGGAGCGCGGTCACATGCTGCGCGGCGAGACCGGGGTTCGGACGGCCCTCGCGGATCCGGTTCACGGTCACGGGCCTGTGGGTGACCGCCGACAACGCCACGGCGATGCGCAGCAGCTGGCCCCCGCCCTCTCCGTGGGAGCCGTCAATCTCGATCATGCCCGGGCGACCTTCGTCGGGTTCGTGGTCCTGGACCGTCGCTGCCGGGCGAGTTTCAGCACCTCGACGAGGAGGAAAGCTGAGAGGGAGACCACAATCGTCCGGACCCAGTCGAAGACCGTAAGCGGCTCCGTGTGGAAGGCGACCTGGAAGAACGGCACGTAGATGACCATGATCTGGAGCGCCATGGATAGCAGTACGGCGTAGATGAGCTTCTTGTTCGTGAGGAGGCCGACCTGCCACACGGTCTGGCGCGGGGAACGAATCGCGAAGACCAGGAACAGCTCGAAGAAAACGATGGTCGTGAAGGCCACGGTCTGGGTCCGCACCGGGTCGGACCCGTCAGCTAGTTCCCACGCGAAGATCCCCAGGGTCCCGACGGTCAGGACGACGCCCACGATGGCGATGAGGTACACGATGTCCCTGGACAGGACGCCCTCCTTGGGATTCCGGGGCCTTCGGCTCATGATGTCCGTGGGATAGGGATCGACGCCGAGGGCGAGAGCAGGGAGGCCGTCCGTCACGAGGTTGATCCACAGGAGCTGGACCGGCGTGAAGAAGGGCAGGAAGACGGGATCCACGACGAGGAGGGTCGCGAGGAGCATGATGAGGACCTCGCCCGCGTTCGCGGAGAGCAGGTACGCCACGAACTTCCGGATGTTCTCGTAGATGCCGCGGCCCTCCTCGACCGCGGCGACGATGGAGGCGAAGTTGTCGTCCGTGAGGACCATGTCCGCGCTCTCCTTCGCGACGTCGGTCCCCGTGATCCCCATGGCGACGCCCAGATCGGAGCGCTTCAGGGCAGGCGCATCGTTCACGCCGTCTCCGGTCATGGCGACGATGTGGCCTTTCTTCTTCCAGGCGTCCACGATGCGCATCTTGTGCTCCGGGCTGACGCGGGCGTAGACCTTGATGCGCTCCACGTCCCGGAGCAGGTCGTCCTCGGGGACCTTGTCGAGCTCCTCGCCGGTCAGGGCGCGCTCCCCTTCCGCGAGGATCCCCATCTCCCGCGCGACCGCCATGGCGGTCAGCTTGTGGTCCCCCGTGATCATGACGACCTGGATCCCCGCCTTCTTGCAGCGGTCAATCGCCGTCATGGCGTCCAGGCGAGGGGCGTCCATCATGCCGACCAGTCCGAGGAACGTGAGGCCTTCCTCGAGCGCCTGCTCGCGGATCGGAGGGACCTCTTCGGGGAAGGACCGACTCGCCAGCCCGAGGACGCGAAGCGCACGCGTGGCCATCTCCTGGTTCTGGAAGAGGTACTGCTTCCGGTCGTAGTCCGTCAGGGGCCTGCGCTCTCCCTGGACGAGTTGGTGAGTGCAGGCGGCCAGGACCCTCTCCGGCGCGCCCTTCACGTAGAGCATCTTGGCGCCGATCTCGGCCAGGGAGAGATGACGGCGGTCCTCGGACACCGCGAGGATCTCGCGGAGCGCCTGGGCCGAGAGCGGGGCATGGAGGGTCGACATGAGCTTCCGCTCGGAGGTGAATGCGATCTCCGCCACGCGCGGCTGCTCGGACCGGAGGATGTCCGCGTCCAGGCCGGCCCGCATGGCCGCGACGACCAGGGCCCCCTCCGTGGGGTCGCCTTCGCACGTCCACCGCTCCCCTTCCCGGCGGAGGCTCGCGTCGTTGCAGAGGACGCCGCAGACGAGGGCCTCGCGCAGGTCCGCGTGAGCCTTCAGGTCGACGGGCTGCCCGTCTGCGACGATGTCGCCACCCGGGTCGAACCCCTCGCCACGGACCTCGTACGTGCGGCCATCGACGAAGAAGGAGCGGACGTTCATCTCCCCCTTCGTCAGGGTGCCCGTCTTGTCCGAGCAAATCACCGTCGCCGCGCCCAGGGCCTCGACGGCGGGGAGCTTGCGGATCAGGGCGTGCCGCTTGATCATCCGCTGCAGGCCGAGCGCGAGGCTGATCGTGACCACGGCGGGCAGGCCTTCCGGGATGGCAGCCACGGCCAAGCCGACTGCGGTAAGGAAGAGCAACTCGAGCTTGCCCATGGGGTCGGCCTCCTTGAGGAACATGATGACGAAGACCGCGGCGGCGATCCCGAGGATGATCAGGCCGATCTGGCGTCCGAGCCGGTCGAGCTGCCTCTGAAGAGGCGTCTCCTCCTTCGTCTCCTGCTGCACGAGGCCGGCGATCTTGCCGAGCTCGGTCGCCATCCCCGTCGCAACGACCAGGCCCTTCCCGCGTCCGCCTTCGACCGTCGTGCCCATGAAGGTCATGTTCTTGCGGTCTCCGAGGAACGCGTCCGCGGGAAGCACGGCGGTCGTCTTGCTGACGGGCGTCGACTCGCCGGTGAGGGACGCCTCGTTCGTGCGGAAGCTGGCGACCTCGAAGAGCCGGAGGTCCGCGGGCACCTTGTCGCCCGCCGCAAGCATCACGGCATCCCCGGGGACCAGCTCCCGCGCGGGGACCACGAGGGCCTCGCCCTCTCGGACCACGTGGGCCTTCGGTGCGGCGAGCGCCTTGAGGGCCTGCAGGGACTTCTCGGCCCGAAACTCCTGGACGAACCCCAGGATGGAATTCAACACGACGATGATCGCGATGAGGACGGCGTCCCACAGCTCCGTGGAGTCGCCCTTGGAAATCCCGAGGTAGCCGGAGATCACGGCGGCGATGATCAGGATGATGACGAGCACGTCCGTGAACTGCTCGAACAGGATTCGGATCGGGCTGATCCGGGTCGTCTGGACGAGCTCGTTGGGCCCCATCCGGGCCAGTCGCTCGGAGGCTTCGCCCTTGGACAAACCCGTGGGGGAGGAGGCCTGGCGCTCGAAGAGGGTCGCCACATCGACCGCGTGCCAAGCCTCCGGCATGGAGCTGCGGATGGGGCCAGCCATTATTAACTCACCCGGCGGACGAGGCGGTTGTGCGGGCTTGCGGTATGAGGATGTCGTCTTGACAGTAGGTATTTGTAGCCCCGCCTTCGATTCGACGGGCGGGATGGGCACCATCGTCTTCTCGCCGGAAGGGCGAGCGGTCACGCTCCACGCCGACCGGGCAACTCCCGGGATGGGCCGCGCGTGATCGACACGAATTCGATCATGTTCGAGGTCGGCGTCATCGCCGCCGTGGGCTTCCTGGGAGCCGCCATCGCGAGCCGCGCGAAGATCTCCGTCGTCATCGGCTACATCATCGCAGGGATCCTCATCGGCCCGAACATCCACCTGAGCCTGTTCGGCGTCTCCTACAACGGCGTGCTCACGAACAGCGAGTTCGTCCAGGAGATCTCCCAGCTCGGGCTGGTCCTGCTCCTGTTCTTCGTCGGCTTGGAGTTCAGCATCACGAAGCTGAAGAAGACGAAGGAGGCGGCCGCCATCCTTGCGGTGACCAACCTCGCGGTGGACATGTTCGCGGGGTTCGTCATCGGCGCCTGGATGGGCTGGCCTCTGATTGACACGATCTTCATGGCCGGCGTCATCAGTATGTCGAGCTCGGCCATCACGGCCAAGGCGCTCATCGACCTCAAGCGGCTCGGGAACGCGGAGTCCGAGTTCATCCTCGGCATGGTGATCCTCGAATCGTTCATGGCCATGATCATCCTCACCCTGGTGAACGGGGTCGTCGTCTCGGCGGACGGCGCGCCCGTGGACCCGGTGTCCCTGTTCGTGGGGATCGGGATCTTCCTGGGATTCTTCACCTTCCTCGCGGTCCTCGTCATCCCCAACACGGTGAAGATGTTCGAGCGGATCAAGAGCGACGAGCTGTTCATCCTGTTCGCCATGGCCCTTGTGTTCCTGGCCGCGGCCCTGGCCCAGACGTTCCGCGTACCGGCGATCATCGGGGCCTTCTTCATGGGCATGGTCTTCGCGGACACCAAGCTGGCCCAGCGCATGAAGGCCAAGATGGAGTCGCTGCGGGACGCGTTCGTGGCCATGTTCTTCCTGAGCTTCGGGATGCTCATCGACCCGTCCGCCCTGCCCATGGTCCTCCCCATGCTCCTCCTCGCGGTGCCCCTCATCCTGATGAGCGACATGCTCCTGACCGCGAGCCTGGCCTACATGATCGGCTTCTCCTCGAAGGCCGCCATGGCCATCGGCACGAGCTTCATCGCGCGCAACGAGGAGGCCGTCCTCTACGCCAGCGTGGGGACGCGGTCCATCCGCAACAACACGAACCTCTCCAATAACTACGCGGGGACCTACCTCACACCCTTCGCGGGCATCCTCTGCATCGTCATGAGCAGCTTGGCGCCCCTCCTCATGGTGCGATCGGATCGGCTGGCCAGGGCCCTCGCCCGGCGCCTCCCGAAGTCCATCACGTTCGGCGCGGACCTCGTCAAGCGCACCCTCCGCACGGTGGTCATGCCCAGCATGCTGCCCATCTACCGCAAGCGTCGGCTCTTCCAGGCCACGCTCATCCTGTACGCCGCCTGGGTCATCGACCTGACGATCACCCACGAGATTGCCCACCTCATCATGGCGAGCTTCGCGCCCTTCGTAATCTTCGCCGTTTACGCGGCCGCGCGCCGCACCTTCCGGGAGCCCGTGCGGCACACGAACTACGGGATGCAGGGCGGGCCCTTCAGCCGCTCCACGATCGAGACGTTCGTCCTTCGGATCGTCGTGGGCACGCTGGCGACGATCGCGCTGGTCGCCATCGTGTGGCAGTATTACTGGCCCGCCACCCTGGCGATCTTGTACACGTACTTCCTCGCCGTGGTCTTCAGCATGAAGGTCGTGTACCGCCGCCTGGGCCTCGGCCTGGGACGGCGGCGGCCCAAGCCCATCCGCGTGCTCCGCACCCCTCCGGCCGTGAAGCACTGGCGGCCCACGGGGAACGGAATGGGGCGGCGCTGATCAGACGACCGGGTAGGCCAGGTCCGCGATCCAGGTCTCCTTCCCGATCGTGGTCGCGGGACCGTGTCCGGGCAGGACCCGCGTCTCGGGGGGGAGCTCAGCCAGATGCTGCAGGCTCGCCTTCATCTTGGCGGGGCTCGCGCCCAGGGTGTCCGTCCGACCGCAGGAGCCCGCGAAGAGCGTGTCGCCGGAGAACAGGACGCCGTCCGCGGCGTCGTAGAAGCAGCAACTGCCCTCCGTGTGGCCGGGCGTGTGGATCGTGACCAGGGTGACGCCACCGATCGGGACGGAGGTTCCTTCCTTGAGGAGAAGGTCCGCGGTCACAGGCGGTGGCGGGGCGGGGAGGAACCACCGCGACTCTTTCGCGTTGCGTGCCAGGCGGTAGGCGTCCACCTCGAAGATGCCCAGCTTGGCGCCCGTGGCGCTCTTCAGCGGGCCGTCGTCCGCCGTGTGGTCCGCGTGGCCGTGGGTGTTGAGGATTGCGACGATCTGGACGCCGAGGCTTTCCGCCTTGGCCAGGAGGTCCTTGGCCCCGAGGGCCGGGTCGACCACCGCGGCCTGCTTGCTCGCCTCGTCGATCACGAGGTAGGCGTTGTTGTCCAGCGGCGGCACCACGAGCGTCTCGACGCGCATCCGCGCCTCGGCAGGCCCGAGCGTGTCATAAACTTGCCGCACGGAGCTCCGGTTTCTGGGTGCCCGCGGACCGGGAGCGCGTCCGCGCGGACCGGGGGCGCAAGCTTAAGGGGACCGCGGTCTTCGAGGGAGGGCCATGACCGTCGGCGGCATCAACTTCAACTGTCCGCGGTGTAACAACCCCCTCTTCTTCACGTTCAAGCTCGCGGATGCGGGCGATTCCCTGAGGCGGTCCGTAGCATGCCCGGGATGCCAGACCGCGTGGTCCGTGGCTGTGGACATCCACCCCGAGTGAGGTTTATTGCCTCCCATGGAATCGCGGGGGCCGTGCGCATCTCCCTGTTCCCCCTCCAGGCCGTCCTCTTCCCCGGGGCCACGCTGCCCCTCCACATCTTCGAGCCCCGGTACCGGGAGATGGTCGGCCGGTGCCTCGAGCATGAGGAACCGTTCGGCATCTGCCTCATCCTGGAGGGCGAGGAGGTCGGCGGACCTGCCATCCCGCACCGGATCGGGACGGAGGCCGCGATCATCGCCGCCCAGCGCTACCGCGACGGCCGCTACGACATCGTCGTGGAGGGCCGCCGCCGGTTCGAGGTAACCAGTCTGGAACGGACGCGGCCCTACCTCCGCGCGGACGTGCGCTTCCTCGAGGAGCCGGAGGGGGAAGAGGACCCCGGATTGGCCGAGGCTGTGGCTAAGCTCTTCGAGGGCGTCTTGGAATCCGTCGAGCTCTCGGGCCAGGCGGTCATCGACGAGACCTGGAAGGACCTCGATGCGCGGTCCCTCTCGTACAAGGTGGCCTCCGCGCTCCCGGTCGGGGAGGACGCGAAACAGGAGATCCTCGAGATTCCCGATACGGCCGCGCGGCTGAGGCGCGTGGCCGAGGCCCTCATGGCGTTGCGCCGGATCGGCGCGGCCGCGGGCGCGGGATAGCCTTCTCGATCTCCTGCAGGGCGACGAGGATGCCCCGCCGAATCGTCACGTAGTCCATGGACGGTTGGCCCGACTTGTCGAGGCTGGCCTCGGGGACCTGGGGTATGTGGATGAACCCCGCGGGCCCCTTCTTCCCGTCCGCAGCGAAGGCGTCAAGCAGGGTGAACATAGCGAAATTGCAGAGGTAGGTGCCCGCGGTGTCCGAGAGCTCCGCGGGGATCCTTGCCTTCCGGAGCGCGGCCAGGATGGGACGGACGGGAAGGGTGGAGAAGTACGCCGCGGGACCGCCCTTCCGGATGGGGCGGTCGCGGTACCGGCGGCCCCGGTTGTCCGGCACGGAGAAGTCGAGGACGTTTACGGCCACGCGCTCCACGCTCAGCCGGGAGCGGCCGGGGGCCACGCCCATGGCGAGGGCCGCGTCCGGATTCATCCGGTTCAGCAGGCGACGGAAGGCCGACCCGGCATCCTCCACCGCAACGGGGACTTCCGCCCCGTGGATGTGCGCTTTCCCGATGCGCCGGCCGTCCAGTTCTCGTGCGAGGACGCCTGTGGGATTGTAGTCCGGAGCGTTGCGGTAGGGGTTGTAGCCGGTCAGGAGGATCGAGCGGACCATGGCCCCGCGATGGAAGCTCGGCGACATGAGGTTGGCGGGTCCTCGCAAGAGTCAGAATGCGAGGCGCGGGAATCGAACCCGCGTTAGAAGCTTGGGAAGCTTCTGTCCTACCACTAGACTAGCCTCGCGCGGGGCGCGAAAGAGACGCGGTGGTATTTGAGCGTCCCCATCACAGCGAGCCGAGCTGCAGGAATCCCCACACCAGGGCCACGATGGAAAGGAACGCGGCAATCTCCGCGAACGATAGCATCCTCGTGAAGCCTTGAGTCGTGGTGATATCGCGGACCCTAAGGGAGAGGGCAATCCCCACAGGGTTTCCCAGGGCGGCGAGGGCGAAGACCTGGAAGACCAGGGCGACGCTGTTCGCCGCGGCCTCCGAGAGAGCGGGGGTGGGACCTAGGAAGTCCGGAAGCCGTCCCAACGCGAGGTAGGAAAGGACCACGGCGAAGACGAGCGAGGTATTGGGTATCACCATAACCGGCAGCACGCGGCCGAACTGGACGGACAGGAACTCGCGCAACCGCGCGCGCCCCAGCCAGGTTTGGGAGGCCACGACGAGCACCGCGACGATCGCATAGCCAGCGGCCATCCAGAAGGCGACCGTCTCCGCCGGCACCGGCAAGGAGCCGTGCTCGAGCTCCGCACCGCTGAGGAGGAGCCAGAGGGAAAGCCCGAAGACGAACGGCACCGCCGAGAGCGCGAAGAACACGGGCAAACGAGCCCGCGCCAAGGATGCCAGGTCGGATTCTTCCGGGCGGGACCGCAAGTCGGAATAGGCGGACCAGACCAGCACGGAGCCCGCGATGCCGGCCAGAATCGGTACGCCTAGGAAGAGGAAGGTCACCACGAGGTCCGGCACGCTACCCCGAGGGATTGTCGTGCGCTTAAGACTTGGTCACCGTCTCCAGCTGGGAAATGATGTTCCAGATCAGGGTCCGACCGTGCAACGGAATGTTCGGGTCGTTCGCCAGGTCGTCCATGATCATGATGGCACTCGTGACCCGCAGGTCGAGCGCCTCACCTTTCTTCGAGAGTCGGGCCTTCGCGTCCACGGCCCCGCGCCGGATATTGCGCGGGACGGAGGTGTCCTCGGAAATCGAATCGAGGACGTCCACCACTTGCTTGAGCTTGGTTTCGCTGTCCATCGCACCACCTCCAGGCCCTGACCCTTGCCCTCAACCTTGCGACCTCGCCTGTCCCGCTTCCTTGTAGGTGGTCACCACCATGAGCGTCTTCGTGTCCTTGATGCCCGAGATCGGCGCCAGAGTCGTGAGGACGAAGTCCTTCAGGCCCTTGTAGTTCTTGAACCGGGCCTTCGCGACGATGTCCGTGTCCCCCGTGACCAGGAAGACGTCCTGGATCACGTCGAACTTGGCGATCTCCGTGGCGATCCGATCCGCTTCCTTGGTGTCCACCTTCAGGGTAATGACCGCGGCGACTTGGTCTTCGCCGTAGAGGGCCGTCAAGGCCTGTTCCATGTCGTTACCCATCGCCATTGAGAAAGGGATGGAGGGGGGCCCGTATTAAGGTTTATTGCACTACGATACGGAAAGCCCAGGTCGGGTTCAGTGCTGGATACGCGTCCCGCACTTCCGGCAGAACGCGTCGTCCGCGAGGAGGTCGGCCCCGCAGGTGGGGCAGTTCGTGACGACGACCCGGGCGCCGCACTTGCGGCAGAACGCGTCTCCCACCTTCATGGGCTCGCCGCAGGACGGGCAGGCACTCCCCACGGCTACAGCTGCGGGTGCGGACTTGGACGCGACCGGGCGGCCCGGAGCGGCGGGGGCCGTGGCAGGGGTCGACGGAGGCGGGACCGACACGGTCACGGCCTCGCCGCGCGCACTCCGCTCGCCCTGGCGGGCCATGCTCAGGGCACCCGAGTAATCTTGGGCATCGAAGCGCGCCCTGGCGTCCGCGACCAGGGCCTGAGCCTGCGCAACATCACGGCCCGCGGTCTGGCCGTCCGTGATCGCGGACTCCGCCAGACTGATGGCAAACCTAGATTGAATCAGGTTGGGAGCGTACTCGTTCTGGAGGACTTCCTTCGTCGTGGGCTCCTCGTCCTCCGACGCGGCAGGCGGCGGCGCGGCCACCTTGGCCAGGTCGCCCTGGGCGGCGTGCTCCTTCCGCAGGGCCGCGAGACGGTCCTTCGCCTTCGCGGTCAGGTCGATGGATACGCGGTAGTTCCGGCGGCTGTAGGCCATCTGGGCCTCGCGCAGGAGGGAGTCGACCTCGTCACTCCGAATCCCGCCCCGTTCCGCCAGGGTGGAGGCGATGGCGCGGGTCGTGATGAGGGCGTTGTGGGCCTCGTCCTGGAGCTCCTCAGGCCTCTGGGCCGCCCGCTGACGGCGGGATTTCGACTTGCGGCGCAGGTAGCGCAGTTCGAGCCAGACGACCGCAATCATCACGACGACGAGGACCACGATGATGATCGTGGTGGTTTGATCCACCATGGGCAGGAGCCGAGCCGGACGAGACCATAAAAGCGTTTGCCCCTCCTTTTCCCGGCTGATTCCACCGGGGGTGGGCCTAGCTCATGATCTCCGACAGGAGACCGTGTTTCTGGGCCACGCGGATCTCCCGCGCAATCCGCCGGCCCGTGGACATCCCGGGCTCGAGCATGTCGGAGTACGGCGAACCCGAGATGAAGATGTTCGTGCCCGCGACGATGCGGGAGGAGATCTCGAAGACCTTGAACTCGAGCCGGTCCGTCACGATGGTCTCGAGGCAGAACGGCCCGATCATCCCGCCGAAGAGCTCGAGGGACTTCTCCACGGTCCGCTCGCCCATCTCGAAGGCCTTCGGGAGGAGGGACTCGCGCAGCACCACGGGCATGTTCCCCGTGACGACGAACGTGGGGTAGATCTCCAGTTCGCGGAGGCGCTCCTGGGCTCCGAGCTTGTACATCTCATCGATGTTCGCCTCGTCGCGGCGGTCGATGCCGAGCAGCTCCAGACCCCCCTTGGAGAGCCGGTAGCCGCCGTCTGCGATGGGCGAGTAGAAGAACTGCAGGTAGTACCGCGTGCCCACCACGTATTCCTGGATGGCGTACTTCATCCCGGGCTTGACCGCGGCGAGGAACTCGTCGTGGTTCTTCGCGATGAACGACCCACGGCCGCCCTTGGCGCCGTAGTACTTCACGAAGACGGGACTGTCGATCTCCTCGGGATGGGCGATCTTCTTGGGCATGGTCACGCCGGCCGAGGTCAGCCAGTCCCGCTGCTTCTCCCGGTCCGATTCCCAGGTGAGCACGTTCCGGTTGCCGAAGGAGGGGATGGGCAGCTTGGCGAACGCGTCCGCGCCCATGTATTCAACGAAGGACCCGTGCGGGACGGTCACGACCTGCCGGGCCACGAGGTCGTCCGCGTGGTCGGCAATCTCCTTGTACGAGTCCACGATGAGGAACTCGTCCGGCTTGGCCAGGGGGAACGCGTCGTAGAAGCGGGGACGCTTCCCGATCGCGATGCCCAGGGTCTTGAACCCTTCCTGGCGGGCTCCGTGGAAGATCTGGAGGGAAGAATGGGAGCAGACCGTGGCGACGACGATGTCCTTGTAATCGTCGGCGAGGGACGCGAACGTCCTACGGGCTACCATTATCGACCGAATGCCTTCGCGGCATTAAAGGTTTTCAGACCTTGTCGCCGCCGTTCGCGGCGGAGGCCGCAGGCGCCTCACCGGGGATCGGGGCGTGGGCGGGTAACTTCCCTCGAACCAGGGAGACCACGGCAGCTACCGCGAGGAGCACGATGGACACCTCGAAGGCGAAGCTCTGCCCCGCCAGGTAGGCGGTCGCCAGGTTCGGAGGGAGGGCGCCCGAGAGGTTGCCGATGAACAGCTGGTACACGACGTACGGCGGGATCACGCTCGTCGCGGCCACGAGGGAGAGGGCGAAGCTCATGACCATCCCCGTGTTCCGGAACGTGTTCATCACGCCGGAGGCGACGCCGTAGCGGCGTGGCGGGGCGGAGGACATGATCGTGCTCGTGTTGGCCGGCCAGAACAACCCTCCGCCGACCCCGTAAACCGCCTCCGCGATGCCGATGTCCAGCAACGGCGTCCGCGTGGTCAGGAAGAAGCTGAAGAAGACGAGGACCGCGGCCTGCACGGCGAGGCCCAGGGTGGCCACGATGCGTGCGCCGATGCGGTCCGAGAGCATGCCTCCGAAGGGACCCGCGATGGAGACCATGGCGGCCATGGGGATGATCAGGTACGAGGCCGTGAGGATGTCCAGGCCCGCGATCCCTTCCAGGTAGAAGACGAGCAGGAAGTCCACGCTGAACAGGGCGAGGGACTGCATGGCCGCGGTCGTGATGGACAGGGTGAAGACGCGGTTCCGGAACATGGAGAAGTCCAGGATGGGGTCCTCGCTGACGCGGACCTCCCAGACCACGAAGGCGGCGAGGGCCAGCGGCGCAGCGAGGAAGAAGACGTAGACCAGCGGGTCGGTCCAGGAGTACAGCAGCCCCCAGGTCACCGCAAGCAGGAGGAACAGGAGCCCGAGCGTGAAGAACACCGCGGCCGGGACGTCGAAGGTCTCGTTCTTCGCTGCACGAGCCGAAGGATGGAGGGCGCGGTAGGCCCAGTACGTCCCGAACACCCCGACGGGCAGGTTAATCCAGAAGATGAGGCGCCACGTGGTGAACGTGATGACCAGGCCGCCGAGGACGATTCCCGTGATGGAGCCCACGCCCCAGACGATCGCGTTGAGCCCGAAGGCGCGGCCCCGCTCCTTCGCGGGGAAGGCCTCCGAGAGGATGGCGAAGGAGTTCGCGGTCAGGAGGGCCGCGCCGAACCCCTGGACCGCGCGGAAGCCGACGAGCGTGAGCGCGTTGATCGATATGCCGCAGAGGACGGAGCCCACGGTGAAGACGGCGAACCCGAGGTTGTACATCCGCTTCCGACCGTACATGTCCCCGATGCGGCCGAGGCTCAGGACGAAGGACGTGTTCACGAGGATGTAGGCGATGACGACCCACACCATGGTCACGAAGTCGGAGCGGAGCTCCTCCGCGATGGGGAGGAGCGCGAGCAGAACGACCGTGCTGTCCACGGCCGCCATGAGCGCGCCGACCGATGTGACGGACAGGGCCTTCCACTTGTACTCCATGGCGGCCGGCGACCACGCATCCGGCGTTATTAATAGCTGAGGGGTAGGACGTGCTCAGGGGGAGCGCAGGAGAGCATCCGTCACGCGCATGGCGCGGACCGTCTCGAGGACATCGTGAGCTCGGATGACGTGCGCCCCCCGGGAGACCGCCAGGGCGGCCGCCGCGAGGCTGCCTGGCAGCCGTTCCCCCGGCTCCCCTGCACCGATCTTCCCGATGAAGGACTTCCGAGAGACGCCCACGACGACGGGATGACCCAGCGCGGCCAGGACGTCCAGACCCCGCAGCAGGGCGAGGTTGTGGTTCAGCGACTTGCCGAAGCCGATCCCCGGGTCCACGGCGATGGCCTCCGAGGGGACGCCTGCGGCCTGGAGGGCGGAGATCCGGTTGGCCAGAAACGCCGTGACCTCGCCCACGACGTCCCGGTACTCCGGGTGCTCCTGCATGGTCTTCGGGTTCCCGAGCATGTGCATGGCCACGATGCCGACCTTGGCGGACGCCACGAAGCGAATCATGGCGGGGTCCCGCATCCCGGACACGTCGTTCACGATGGCCGCGCCCGCCCGGACGGCCTTCTCGGCGACCCCAGGCTTCATCGTGTCGATGGAGAGGGGCACGCGGACCTAGCGGCCCAGGGCCTCGAGCACGGGACCCACCCGCCGCCATTCCTCTTCGGCGGACACGGGCTCGGACCGCGGCCGGGTCGACTCCCCGCCGATGTCGAGGAGATCGGCCCCCTGCTCGACCAGCTCGAGGCCGCGCCGGATCGCCGCCTCGGGATCGTGGAAGAGGCCGCCGTCCGAGAAGGAGTCCGGCGTCACGTTGAGGACGCCCATGACCCGCGTGCGGTCCAGGGTCAGCTCTCCGGTCCGGTGCCGCCAGACCTTTGCGGGACCTACCATCGCAGGGACCATCGGCGGCAGCGTATTTCAGGATGCGCGGGGACCGCGCAGGAACTTTATACCTACAACGAATAGGCCCGGGAGCATGCGAGTCCTCTTCCTCCACGTGGACTACCTCGAGTACGAGGTCACGGGGAAGGCCCTCAAGTCCATCGGCGAGATCCCCCAGGAGCGGAAGCACGGACGGGTCGAGGAGGCGCTCGTCTGCTTCCTCAGCGCGGAGAAGCGGGACGAGAAGGATCCGAAGGCCGCGGCCCTCGCGGCCGCGAAGAACATCGAGGACGTCGCGGGCCAGCTCCACACGAAGCGCATCGCCCTCTACCCGTACGCCCACCTGAGCTCGGACCTGGCCGCCCCGGAGCCCGCGCAGGCCGTCCTCGCCGCCCTGGAGGCGGAGCTCGGGAAGCGAGGCTACGATGTCCACGCGTCCCCCTTCGGGTACTACAAGTCCTTCCGGGTGAGCGTGAAGGGCCACCCGCTCAGCGAGCTCTCCCGGGAGATCGTCGCGGAGGCCACGCCGGCCGTCGCGGAGGAGCCCAAGGAGATGGCCAACGAGGCCCTCAAGGCGGAGCAGAGGCTCGTCTCCCACTGGCACGTCCTGGACACGCAGGGCGGGTTCCATCCCCTCTCCATCGAGGCGGGCCGGGTCGCCGGGTTCGACTTCGCGGCGCACGACCGCCTCCGGCGCTTCGCCCAGTACGAGATGGCCAAGTCCCGCGAGGTGAAGGAGGAGCCGCCCCACGTGCGCCTGATGCAGGAACTCGAGCTCGTGGACTACGAGCCCGGCTCGGACCCGGGGAACCTGCGGTACTACCCGAAGGGGCGGCTCATCAAGGGCCTCCTCGAGGAGTTCGTCTCCCAGCGCGTGCGGGAGTACGGGGCCATGGAGGTGGAGTGTCCCGTCATGTACGACTTCGAGCACCCCGCCCTGAAGTCGTACCTGAACCGCTTCCCCGCCCGCCAGTACGTCGTCCAGACGCCGAACAAGCGGGCCTTCCTGCGCTTCAGTGCGTGCTTCGGCCAGTTCCTGATCATGAAGGACATGGTCCTGTCCTACAAGCAGCTCCCCCTGTCCCTCTACGAGCTCACCCGGTACTCCTTCCGCGCGGAGCAGCGCGGCGAGCTCGCCGGACTCCGACGTCTACGCGCCTTCACCATGCCCGACTGCCACGCCCTCGTGACCGACGTGGCCCAGGCCAAGGAGCACATGATGGTCCGCATGGAGGTCGCGTGGAAGCTCCTCCAGGACTGTGGGTTCTCGTTGCCCGACGACTTCGAGGTCGGAATGCGCGTGACCGAGCCCTTCTGGAAGGAGCACGGGGACTTCGTCAAGGCGTACGCGCGGCGGTGGGGCAAGCCCATCCTGATCGAGATGTGGTCCGAGCAGTTCTTCTACTTCGTCCTGAAGTACGAGTGGAACTTCGTCGACGCGAACGACAAGGCCGCGGCGCTCACCACGGACCAGATCGACACGGAGAACGCCAAGCGGTTCGGGATTACCTACGCGGACGAGAAAGGCGAGAAGCAGTTCCCGTACATCCTCCACCTGTCGCCCAGCGGCGCCGTGGAGCGCGTGCTGTACGCCCTCCTGGAGAAGGCCGCGGCGGACATCAAGGCGGGCAAGCCGCCCATGTTCCCGCTGTGGCTCTCGCCGACCCAGGTGCGGATCATCCCCGTGAGCGGGGACCAGCTGGAGCACGCCCGGAAGCTGCTCGCCGCCTTCGACGGCGTGCGGGCGGACCTGGACGACACGAACGACACCCTGGGCAAGAAGATCCGCCGCGCGGAGAAGGAATGGGTGCCCTACATCGTCGTCGTGGGCAAGAAGGAGATCGAGTCCGGGAAGTTGAACGTCCGTGTGCGGTCGACCAAGGCGCAGGAGGAGATGACGTCCGACGGGCTCCGCCGGCTCGTGGTGGACGCCACCGCGGGAAGGCCGTTCCGGCCTCTGGCCGAGAACGTCCTCATCAGTGCCCGGCCGATCTTCCGCGGCTGACCGCGGTCCGGAATCCCATTCTCAGTCGTGAGAACGGCTCCATGCCCTTTATCCGGGACCGGGCCGGGTGGCGTCCGGTGACCTCGTGAAGCGTGACACATTCGACCTGCTGCTCGGACTCGGCGTCCTCGCCCTGGGAGTCGGGCTCCTCCTGTTCACCTTCGTGAACGCCCTCGCCCTTGCGACGAACCCCGGGCCGTTCCTCATGAACCAGCTTCCGGGCCAGCAACAGCAGACCCAGGGCCCCTCGGCCTCGTTCAGCTGGTCGAGCAACGGGTTCAATCTCACGGTCCAAGACCACTCCTCGCAGGGGAGTGCCTCCATCGCCAGCTGGCAGTGGGACTTCGGCGACAATAGCGGCACGGTCAACGGTCCGAATCCCGGCGTCCACGTGTACACGAACCCCGGTCCCTACACGGTCATGCTCACCGTGACGGATGCCAACAACCAGGCGAGCATCACGTTCTCCCCGGTGGAGATCGTCCCCGGCCAGATGCGCAGCGGGCAGAGCGTGGGAGACATCACGGCCCAGATTCCCAGCCTGGACTTCAACCTCGGCGAGATCCTCCTTCCCGTGGGGGTCGGACTGCTGACGATCGGCCTCTACCTGGCCATGGCGATCGTCGGAGGCATGATCACGAAGGCCGGATGGAACCTCATTCGCCCTCGTCCCGAGACGATTCGCATCCGGCTCAAGCCCAAGCACCTGCAGCAAGCCGTGGAAGAGGACACGACTCCGCCGACGTCGCAGCCTCAGCCCGCGGCCCAGATGCCGCCCGCTCCGCCGCCCCCGCCACCGCAGGCCTGATCGTCTCGCAAAGAGGGGCGAGGGAGCCCCTCACGCGGGATCGTTCTAGCTGAGCGCGGCGCGGACTCAAGGCCGTCGCGGGAACGGAGCAAGGGGGACGGGGACGGTCACGCTGGACAAGGTGAGGCTCGGATCGTCCGCCCACGCAACCGCGGGGTCGACGGATTCCAGCAGCGGCGAACGGACACCCGTCATGATGGCGAGGACGCGGACGATGCCCTCGTACTTGCGGTCCACGCGCACGCCGAAGATCACGTTGGCGTCCGCGCGCATCTTCGCCGTGAGCCCTTCGACGACCTCGTGGGCCGTGCGAAGCCGCAGGCCGGGACCCGCGCTGATGTGAATGAGGGCGCCGCGCGCGCCCTTGTAGTCCACGTCGAAGAGGGGGTTGTCCAGGGTTTCCGCCACGAGTTTCCCGGGGTCGTCCTCCGCGTTCTCCCCGTAGAAGATGGTCGACGTCCCTCCGTCCTGGAGAATTGTGCGGACGTCGTTGAAGTCCAGGTTGATCAGGGAGGGCAGGGTAATCGACTCCGTGACGCCCTTGATCACCTCGCTAATCAGGTGATCCATGACGGCGAACGCCTGCTCGACGGGGAGGTTGGGCACGAGCTCGAGGAGGCGGTTGTTGTCCAGGACGATGAGGCTGTCGGACACCGCCTTGAGGCGCTGGATGCCCGCCAGTGCGTTCGTCATGCGGCCGCGCTCCGCCTTGAACGGTGTCGTGGCCATCGTGATGACCACGCTCCCCGCGGCCTGGGCCAGTTCCGCAATATAAGGGGCGACGCCGGTCCCCGTCCCTCCGCCTAAGCCCACGGTTACGAAGGTGAGATCCGCGTCGCCAATGATGTTGCGGAGCTCCTGCTCCGCGATCTCCGCGCAGCGCTCCCCAATCTCGGGCTTCCCGCCCGCACCCATGCCGCGCGTCACGCCGGCACCGATGAGGAGCTTGCGGTCGCACGCGATGGAATCCAGGTGGACCGCGTCCGTGTTGACGACGACGGTCCGCGCGCCATGGATCCCGAGGCGGTGCAGCCGCGCTACGGAGTTACCGCCGCCTCCTCCGCATCCGATGATGAGGACCTTGGGCTTCCCGAAGTCGAAGGAGTCGAGGAACGCCTGGTTCCCCGTCCGCTGGACCGTCTCGATGCCCATCCCTGGTTCCCATCCTGGACCGGTGGCGGTCGGCCGTGCGCGGCACCCGCGGTGGCGGGTGCGCCATCTCTCTCAGCGGTCAGCTCCCTCGATGGCCTTGTGGAGCCGCCGTCGGACGTACTCCCGGACCGCGTTGCGGACCGCGTCCTCCACGGACACGGAGTCGCCCGACTTCACGAGCGCCTGCAGGTCCACCACGTTTCCCTTGGGCAGCTCGATCATGAGTTTGCGAATGTAATCGGGTGCGAACTGGACGTCGATGAAGCGGTCGATGGCCGCGCGGATGGCGTCCGAGATCGTCGGATAGGTGCCGCTCTTCACGAGGGATTGGAGGGCTTGGATCTTCTCGGGCGGGATGCGAATGGTGACGCGCTCGGATTCCTGGGGCATGCAGGTCCCTGGCCTATGTCCGACGGACTCGATAGTTTTGTCTGACATTCGTATGGCAGTCACGCTATTTAACTGTATGTAAAGCGAGGCGCGCCCCTACGACGCCGACTCTTGGGGCCTAACAGATAGGAAAGAATTGTAAGGCCCTACGCGCCTCGCCGACCACGAGGGATTGCCTTGAAGTGGAGCACGGTCTTCACGGCGGCCGGTCTCATCGTCGTGGCCCTGGGTGCCATCGTCTACGTCCTACCCTTCGTCTTCCCGACCTGCACGACGGTTCGGTACAGTGTGTGCACTCCATCGTACCTGTCCCCCGCGGAATCTTTCGAGGTATTCCTCGTCGGACTCGCCCTGATCGGGGTAGCCATCGTCGTCGCCATCCATGAGTTCGAGGAGAGCCTTCGGACCGGGCCCCCTAGAGAAGGCGGTGCATGAACCGCACAACCCCGTTGGCGCTCGTCTGTCTGGGTGTCGTTGGAGCGGCGGCGATCCTGGCTCTCGCGGGCGGTTCGGCTAGCACCCCCGTCATTGAGCTGAGGGTGTCCACGATAGGGCTTCTCGGCCTCGCTGCGATCGGCACTCGGGCGGCGCGGCGATTAGGCGACGCGCTCGCTCCTTCTACGATGACGCGCGGGTCGCGGGAGAGCAGCCTGTTGGCGTTCTTCGGCTTCATAGTCGCAACAGGTGCGATGACACTCGACACGTTTGTCCAGCTCCAACCCAGCTTCTCCTCGGTGCCCACGGCGTGGTACGTCTTCGGCCCCGTCCTCGAATTCGCGGGTTACACGATGGTAGCCATGGCCGTGTTCGCCGTTGTCCACGAGATGCCTCGCAGCTCGCTTCGGTCCTCGGTTCCCGCCCGAACGTCGTCAACGCAGGAGCGGGTCCGACGTCTCGTTCTTCTCGGCGTCGCTCTCTTCGTGATGGGTCCCTTGTTGGCCTTCACCCCCGTGTACCGGTCATGGGGCTTGCCCTACACCCCTGGTCTTTCGGGGCCTGCCATGATGGGGGGCTGGCAGGACGCGATCTTCCCGTATCGGATTCCAGGGATACTCGCCTGGTTGGCGGGGACATCGCTTCTCGTCCTCGCGGGACTCCTCTCCCCTCGGGACGGCCGTCGCCAGGCACGCCGGCGGCAGACACGCGCAATCCAAGTCCTCCTTGTCGCAGGGCTCGTCCTCGCGGCGGGCTTCGCGGCCGAGGTCATCGCGTCGACGCCCCCGGCGTACGTGGTCCTGATTCCGGCCGGACGCGTGCTCCGGATCGAGTCCTCGGGGGGCGACCCGTTGGCATACTTCTTCAACGTGACCACCACCACGGGCCACGTGACTGGTTCGTGGCGGTCCAACGACAGCATCATGTCCGTGTTCCTGAATGGGGACTACCCTACGGACACGCGCGGGGAGTGCCCTCCCCCCTCGCCCCCCACGTATGGGCCCTTGGCGATGAACGGCACCCTCGACGAGTACTTTCCTCCGGTGTGGCATGCGGAACTGACCTGGTTCTGCGCAGTACCTCCCGCGACCATCACCATCACGACGGCGGTTGTCGTCTCCTTCACGTGACCGCCCGAATCGCCTTCACCCGGGGAGCGAGGACGCGAGGCCCCTCGTTTCGACGAAGGGCGTTCCGGCCTGCCGCATCTCCTTGACGGCCCGCTCGGAATCGCCGGGGTGTAGGTCGACGCCCCGGATGGCGTCGCCCAGGACACGGACTCGGAGACCCCTGCGCAGCGCGTCCAGCACGGTGGCGCGGACGCAGTAGTCCGTGGCCAGACCGCACAGGAAGACCTCGTCGATCCCGAGATCGCGAATCACGGACTCGAGATCCCGGCCCTGGAGACTCAGCGCCTGGAATCCGGAATACGAGTCCTGGTCTGGATCCATACCCTTGGACAAGATCACGGCGCCCTCCGGGAGAGTGAGCTTCGGATGGAACCGCGCTCCCTTGGTCCCCTGGACGCAGTGGGGGGGCCATGCGCCGCCGAACTCCTTGAAGTGCCTCGTGACCCGGGGATGCCAGTCTCTCGTCGCGAGGACGGGCAGCCCGCGGCGGACGAACAACTTGATGGTCCGGTTGATGCGGGGGATGATCCGGTCGCCCTCGGGCACGCCGAGAGCGCCACCCGGGCAGAAGTCATTCTGCACGTCGACCACGAGCAGAGCCGGCCTGCGCGACATATCCCTCCCGGATAAGTCAGGAAGGCTCCATAGAGATTTCCGTCGGGACGCGGGTCATCGGATGCGCGCCAGCCGCCGGAAGTCGTCCACGTAGTCCTCACGGAACGCCATGTCCCGCGGGAGCTCGTCGAACCACCGGGCCTCGAGGACGTCGGGCCCCGCACGCACGTCGCCGTCGATCCGGGCGAGGAACTGGGCGAAGTAGCCGTGGCGCACCCGCTTCCCGTCCGTGAGGTTCTGCTGAAGGATTTTCGTCAGCACAGGCTCGACGACCCGCGCCCCGACCTCCTCGCGCACTTCCCGCTCGAACCCCTGCAGCACCGTTTCGCCCTCGTCGAGCTTCCCGCCAGGCGTGAGCCACACGTCGCCCCAGCCCTTGGACGGAACATGACGGAGAAGCAGGACCCGGCCGCGTCCGTCGTGGAGAAGACCGCCCGCGGCCCACCACGGGACCGACTCGTTCAGCCGGAAGATGGGATGGGACGCAGGGACCGTCTCCGTCTTCTTGATCACGGGGACCCGGCCGAAACGGTCGAACGCCTCGGCGAGGCGGTCCTTGCAAATCCCGACCCGGGCCATCGACACAACAAGGTAGCAAGCTTATTTAACATCGGCTCGACTACCCGCGAAAGACAGGGAGGCGGACGGATGTCCCCCGAGGACGTGTCGGACCGGGCCAGCAAGGTCTACGATGTCATGAAGTCGGCAGGAGCGACTTCAGAGGACAAGATGCGGGATGCGGACGCGATCACCAAGATGGCCAGGCTACCCAAAGGGATGGTCCTCTCTGCCCTCCAAGAGCTCGAGTCCAAGGGCTATGCGAAGCGCCGCGCCCGCGAGAAGGCCGCGGGCTACTACCTCGTGCGATAAGCCCGCCTCAGCGGCGTCGTCTCGGGGCCATCGCGGCTCCGATCATGAGCGGCAGAATGGCCGAGGCATCGCCCTCGATCGTGAGCTGGCGCGCGTCCTCCTTGACCTTGCCCCACGAAATCCCTTCGCGCACGCGCGCGCCGCTCAGGCTGCCGTCCCACTCCGGTGCCGTGGTGATGTAGACCGCGTAGTCGAGGCCGCCGCGGAACTGGTTCCACCAGATCGTGTGGTGCTTGGACACGCCCCCGCCGATCATGAGGGCGCCCGCCTCCTTCGCGGTGAACACGAGGTCCATGAGGTCCTGCTCGTCCCGGAACAGATCGAGGCGGAAGTCCTTGTGCTCCTGCCAGAAGGACCACAGCTGGTATCCGACGGACCCGTCGAAGGGCGCAGGCACGTAGACGGGCACCTCGTTCTTCCACGCCCACCACAGGAGGGACTCCTTCGACCCCGTGCGGCGGCCGAGCTCCCAGAGGAGCTCCTTCGTGGAGAGGTTCCGCTTGCCGGAATCGTAGAGGTCCTGGAGCATGGGCTGGACCTTCCGCTCCA
>OFHK01000155.1_pt1 | contig 21451 bp, 18 predicted proteins | sample 1521951 | NCBI WGS metagenome assembly OFHK01 (sample SAMEA2468436, study PRJEB22500) | soil metagenome | biome: Glassland; feature: Farmland; material: Clay | place: Australia | collected 2013-01-31 | depth 0.55 m
CACCGCAGGCCTCAAGCCCCCCCTCACGCACCCTGAGCGACCGACCAGGCATGACTCGGCCCCGCGCCGAAATAGGCGGGCGGCCCCCAGGCCTTTTTGCGAAAGCACCGGCCGACGAACCGCTCGCGCGCACCCGCGACGTCCGAGGCCATGAACACCACCGCCCCGAGCAGGACCTGCCAGCGCCCCGTCGCGGCCGAGTACGGCGCGGGGAAGAGCGTCGGGACCCTGGAGAGCGGGCGGTACTTCGGCCCCATCCGGACCCCTGTGCGAGGCACGCTCCTCGCGGTGAACGCCGCGGTCCTCTCGGCACCGCGCCTCCTCTCCCAAGCCCCCTACACGGACGGCTGGTTCGCGCGCCTCCGCCCCCTCGACTGGGAGGGTGACCGCGCATCCCTGAAGCCCGCCTCCGAGGCGCGGGAGGCCCTTGCGGCTCAGATCGCCGCCCTCCGCGTGCACTGCTTCGCGGCCTTCCCGGACTACGAGCTCTTCGAGATCGGGACGGAGTGTTCCGCGGTGATCGCGAAGCTGGACGAGACCCTGGCCCGGGCAGCCGACAACGAGGTCGTGCATCTCGTCTCGGACGACTGGACCGCGCCCGCGGAGATGGTGAACTGGTCCCGGCGGACCGGATACCCGGTGATCGAGGAACGCAAGGAGGGGAACCTCTACCACTTCCTCGTGCGCAAGGTCGCGTGGGACTGAGGCGACCCCGTCCACCCGTGGCTAGACGGCGCCCCCCGAAGGGAGGAGGACCGCGCGCCCGACGATCTTCCCCTGCCCGAGCTCGCGCAGCACGTCCCCCGCCTCCTCGAGCGTCGCGCGCCGCGTGACCACGGGGGTGAGCTTGCCGTTCTCCGCGAGGGCGACGGCGCGCGCCAGGTCGGCCATCGTGGTCGAGTACGAGCCCAGGTAGGCGCGTCCTCCCTCCATGATGTCCGCCGCGGTGAGGGAGAAAGGCTCCGTGCCGGAGGCCACGACCACGACGCGCCCCCCGACCCCGAGGATGCTGCGGCCGAGCTCCAGCGTCGCGGCGGTGGACACGAAGTCGACCACGACGTCCGCGTCGCGGACGGCCTTCGCCTCCTCCGGGGTCGCGACGGAATCCGCCCCGGCCTGGAGGGCGGCCCGCTGGGCCTCCGGGCGCACGTCCACGGCAACCACGCGCGCGCCCTGGGCCTTGGCCACCTGGACCGCGGACAGGCCGACGCCGCCCGCGCCGAGGATGACGACGAGTTCCTCCTCCGTCGTGTCGCCCACCGCGACGACGGCGTGGTACGCCGTCGTGCCGCTGCAGCCCAGCGGCGCGGCCACCGCGGGGTCCATGTCCTGCGGGAGAGGGAGCACCGTGCTCTGCTTTACCGCGACGTACTCCGCGTACCCGCCCTGCACGTCGAAGCCGAGGCTGTGGCCGTCCTGGCAGAGGTTCGTCCGCTTCTTGCGGCAGTGGCGGCAGGCGCCGCACGGCTGCTCGTAGTGCACCGCGACCAGGTCGCCCGCGTTGATCATGTAGACGTCGGAGCCAATCTTGGCGACCTTCCCGGCGATTTCGTGCCCCGGGACCACCGGGGGCCGCCGTCCCTCCTTGACCGCTTCGAGGGTGTGCAGGTCCGTGCGGCACACGCCCGCAGCGAGGATCTGGACGAGCACGTCCTCCGGGCCGACCACCGGCATGGGAAGGTTCACCCGCTGGATGGAGCCGTCGGCCTCGAAGCGCATCGCTCGCATGATCGCGGCTAGGCCCGCCGAGGACAAAGACGTTCCGTTCTGCCGGCGCGCCGCATGGACGGGGCCCTCAGGAGTAGATGGCGAACTCGCTGTAGGTACGGAAGCCGAGGCGCCGGTACACGGGGATGCCCATCGCGGTGGCTTGGAGCGCGCCGATGCGGTAGCCGCGGCGCTCGCCCTCGCGGAGCGCGGCCGCGGTCATGGCCCGCGCGATCCCGCGGCCGCGGGCGCCCGGCAGGGTGCCGACGAAGTAGACGCCCGCGACGCCCGCGGAGGCGTAGAGTTCGGAGGAGGCCACGGGCCTGCCGCGGAGCCGGCCGAGAAAGACCTGCGCGGCCTCCCGGTGGTCCGGCGGCATGGACGTCTCGAGGTCCGCGAGCCGCGGCGCGAACGCCCGCGGGATCTCGAACGTGGCGAGCGCGATCCGCAAGGCGTCCTCGACTCCTTGGCGATCCTCCACCGGCTCGATCGTCAGCCCCTCTGGGGACGGCTCCTCCGGGATCCGGTCGATGGGCGTCGCCATGCCGGGGACGCGGACGACGTGCCGCAGCCCCTTGGCCTCGAGGTGCCTCCCGAGGTCCGCGGGCAGCGTGGACGTGCCGACGGTCCACTCGAGGGGGATTCCCCGGGCGCGGTACTCCGCGACGAGCTCGTCGACGCGCGCGTCGACGTCGCCCGCGGCGAGGTGTGCGGTCATCACGCCGTTGAGCAGAGGATGCGGGATCCCCGTGGCGAACCACGCCACCCCGCGTTCCTCGTGGACCTCGCCGCCGTTCCCGCGGCCGTACTCCATGAAGAAGTCGATGCAGTTCTGCTCGATGGCCTCGACGAGGGCCTTCTCCGAGGGATCGGTGAGGATGCGGGGCAAGGGTCCACCGTGGGGCGGACCCCGGATTCCGGCGGGGCTCATGAACTCTGCCGCGGGCGGGGGCCCCTCACCGTTCCGTGACTTCCTTTCTGTCCTTACGTCAGCCTCAAGCCCGTCCGGCCGGATGCCCGCGGCGGCATCGCCGGGACCAGGATCGAGGGGACGACGTGGGCTGGGATCCCCCGGCGGCTAGGAGTGAGGGACGATGTCGGCGTTCTCGGAGCGGTTCCGGATCCGCAAGCCGTACGACCTGCTGCCGGAAGAGGAGCGAAGGGCGATCCACGAGGGAGCCCTGGAGGTGATGGAGAAGACGGGCGTGCGGATCCATAGCGCCGCGGCGCGGAAGGACCTGAAGGCGGCCGGGGCCGTGGTCAGGGAGGGCAGCCCCGACGTCCGCTTCCCGCGAGACGTCGTCCTGGACCTCCTGAAGCTCGCGCCCAAGGAGCTGACCCTCGCGGGCCGGACGAGGGAGTTCGACCTGCCCATGACGGGGGACCACTTCTACACGACCATGGACGGCTGCGGCGTGCACGTCTGGGAGGCCGAGACGAACACCCGCCGCGAGTCCGTGCTCGAGGACATCCGCCGCACGGCGGTCCTCGGGGACTGGCTCCCGTATCTCAGCATCTACGAGCCCATGGTCGTGGCCCACGACGTGCCGGAGAAGGTCCACGTCGCCATGGGCGTGAAGACGGCCCTGGAGAACACCTCGAAGCACATCCTCTCCGAGTCCACGACGAACGCCGCGGAGGCGAGGGCCCAGGTCGCCATGGCCGCGGAGGTCCTGGGCTCCGAGGAAGAGCTCCGCAAGCGGCACCTGCTCTCCGCGATGCTCTGCACGATCTCCCCGCTCTCCGTCGACGGCAACGCCTCGGACGCCGCCCTGGTGTGGGCGGAGAACCACGTGCCCGTGCACATCACCGGGATGGCCCAGACCGGGGTGAGCGGGCCGGCATCCATCGCGGGCGACCTCGTCGTGAACCACGCGGAAACGCTGGCGGTCGTCTGCATGCTGGAGGCCCACGAGCCCGGTGCACCCGCGATCTACGGATCCGTCCTGAGCGGCATGGACCCGAAGACGGGCGCCTACATGGGCTCGTCCCCGGAGAGCGACCTCCTCGCCATCGGCTCGATCGAGATGGCGAAGTACCTCGGCCTGCCCGATTCCGTGGGCGGATACGGATCGACCGCGAAGGTTCCCGGGGTGCAGGCGTCGCTCGAGCACATGCTGTCCGCGGTCGTCTGCGCGAACTACGGCGGCGAGGTCGTCAACGGCCTCGGCGAGCCCGCCGGTTCCACCCTGCTATCGTACGAGCAGATCCTTCTCGACCACGAGATCGCCGCGATGATCGTCAAGGTCTACCAGGGCTTCCGCGTGGACACGGAGGAGCTCGCGGTCGACCTCATCGAGAAGGTCGGCATCGGCGGGAGCTACCTCGCCCAGCGGCACACGCTCGAGCGGATGCGGGACATCTCGGTCCCCATGCTGTGGGACACGAGCCCGTACGACCACTGGGTCGCCGGGGGGAAGAAGGACCCGATGGAGGTCGCGCGCGAGAAGACGGACTGGATCCTGAAGAACCACGCACCGGAGCCGCTGCCGCGGGAGACCGTCCAGAACCTCGATGGGATCGTCCACAAGCTCGGCATGGGCTGACCCGGTCCGGCACTATCGCCCTTCGCCGCCCCGGAGGACATCCGCGAGGAGTGCCGGGTCCACGTTGCCGCCGGAGACCACCACCGCCACCGGCGCATCGAGCTGCTCGCGGTACCGCGACCATGCCGCGAACGCCGCGGCGCCTGCGGGCTCCGCGACCACCTTCGCCTCGAGGGCGAGACGCCGCATCGATTCTCGGATCTCTCCATCCGAGACGACGAGGCAGCCATCCAGGTTGGTCAACAGGAGGTCCGCCATCGCGGGGAGGATGCACCCGATGCGGGTGCGGTCCGCGATGGTGTTCGGCTCGGCGACGCGGAAGGGTTGCCTCGTCTCGAAGACGGTCCGCAGCGGCGCGGCGCCCTCGGCCTGGACGCCGAAGACCTTGGTGCCGGGAAGGCGCGATTTCACCGCGATGGCGATCCCCGACGAGAGGCCGCCGCCCCCCACCGGGACGAGGACCGTGCGCACCTCCGGGAGGTCTTCCGCGATCTCCCATCCGATCGTCCCCTGGCCCGCGATCACGTGCGGGTGCGCGAACGGGTGGACGAAGGTCTGCGGCCACCCTTTCCAGGTCTCCTCGACGTGGGCGCGGACGAGGTCCTCCCGCCCCATCTCGCGGAGCTCCGCGCCCTGTGCGCGGATCGCCTCGACCTTCGGGCCCGAGGCACCCACCGGGACATGCACCGTGCACGGGAGACCGAGCCGCCTGGCCGACCACGCGACGGCGAGGCCGTGGTTCCCCGAGCTGATCGTCGCCACGCCCCGGCGGCGTTCGCCCTCGGGCATCCGGGAAAGGCGGTTCCACGCGCCGCGGATCTTGAACGCGCCCAGACGCTGCAGGCTCTCGAGCTTCAGGTAGACCGCGTCCCCGTCCGGCCCTGAGAGCTGGGCCAGGGGCGTGCGCACGGCCACCTCGCGGATCGCGTCGCGGGCGGCCTCGACGTCCTCCAACGCCACCCGCAGCGGTTCCACGCGCGCCGGAGCGGTCTCCTCGTCCATGAAGTTACCCTCCGCGGATGTCCGAAATCGTTCGCCTCGGCCCGCGGTCGACGCGGACGACGTTCTCAACCTGGAGAACGTCCATAGGATTAAGGCACGGCGCGGGCATTGCCTGCCGGGGAATCGGAGGAAGGCGATGAGGCACGGTGCTCCAGTCCTTCTGTTTGGGCTAGCCATGGTGCTCGTCTTGGCCGGCTTGGCCTCGGCGGCTGCATCCACGAACGCGACCACCCAGCCGACGTTCAACATCAACACGCTGGCGGGGAAGATGGCGTCCATCGACGCGACGCCGGGCCTGATCATCCGGGCCTCGGCGTACGTCCAGCAGGAAGCCGACGAAGGGCTCGCGACGCCCTCGCTCGGGGCCGGGCCTATCACCCCGGCGTACGTCCTCTCGAGCCCGCTCGACGGGACGTCGGTGGCGGCTCCCGCGGTCACGGTCAACCAGGACACGGCCGGAGCGCCGCAGAACGAGCCCGCCGTCGCGGTGGACCCGAACAACCCGATGCGGATCGTCGTCGGCATGAACGACTACGTCTCCCGCACGTGGACCTGCACGATCGACGGCACGCCGTGCAGCGCCCTCGGCGACGGCTACTCGGGGACGTATTACTCGAACAACGGGGGCCAGACGTGGTGCTGCACCCCCACGGATCCGTCCCACCTGGGCACGGAGCTTCCCGGGATCGAGCGCCTGACGGGCGGGATCTATGATGCAGGCGGCGACCCTGCGCTCGCCTTCGACAGCGCCGGCAGCGTGTACTTCAGCGGCCTCGGCTTCGACCGCGCGGCCGCGCCGAACACGGTCACCGTGAGCCGCGGGACGTTCGACAGCAGCGGCGACCTGACCTGGGGCATGCCCACGTTCATCAACCCGACGACCTCGCCCGCGGTCTTCAACGACAAGGAGTGGATCGCGGCGGACGCCCATGTCGGCAGCCCCTTCCAGGACCGCGTGTACGTGAGCTGGACCCGGTTCATCTTCAACCCGGTGACGGGCGGCTACGTCCAGAGCCCGATCGCCTTCGCGTACTCCTCGGACCACGGGGCTACGTTCAGCACGCCCCAGCTCATCTCGGGGAATGTGCTGTACGGACAGGGCTCCCACATCGTGGTCGGAGCGGACGGCACGGTGTACGTCTTCTGGGACGCCTCGACCCGGCTGGCCACCCTGGACAGCATCTACATGGTCGCCTCCCATGACGGCGGCGTCACCTGGAGCGCACCGGTCGCGGTCTCGCCGATCGTGGACATCCTCCCGCTGTACCAGACCGTGTTCCGGGACAACAGCTTCCCGGCCGCGGACATCTCGACGGACGGCACGCTAGTCGTCGCGTGGGCGAACGAGCAGCCGAACACGGCTACCGCGTACAAGGCGGATCCGAAGTGCGCCTACTTCATCGTGGGCAACAGCGCCACGTACGCGAGCTGCCACTCGACGATTGCGGTCAGCATGTCCTCGGACGGCGGCATGACCTGGAGCACACCCGCGCTGGCGTTCCCCGCGTACGACACGGGCACGCGGACGGCGATCGGCTACCCCGTGACGCAGCCCAGCGGTGCCACCTTGAACGCGCCCGCCGCGCATCGGGACGACATGGTCTTCCCGGCCGTGGCCGCGGGCCCGAACGGGGAGGTGTACGTCTCGGCGTACGTCGCAGACGTGGTCTCGCCGTGGCAGACGTGCGCGAGCGGACCCGCGCCGCCGGAAGGCCGGATCGCGTGCGACGTCCTCGGGAACTACATCCACAACGGGCGGCTCGACTACGTGGTGACGGACCTGACGACCTCGGTCACGCAGACCGTGAGCACGCACCCGATCAACACGCGGAACGGCTTCGGGGGCCTGTTCTTCGGGGACTACACGGACTTGGCGGTCGGATCGGACGGCACGTTCCACGCGGTGTGGACGGACTCGAACAACGCGCAGACCGTGACGTGGTTCTACGGACTCGAGTTCGTGCCGACGACGATCAACCAGGAGGACATCGTCACCGGGACGGGCAGCTTCTGAGGCCGGCGAGAACGGAGGCCTTCGGGCCTCCCCTTTTCCTCTTTTCCAGAAAGGGGAAGTGCGGGCGGGCGCGGGACCGGTAGGTCTTTCGACCCAGCTGCCTCATTCCCGCCCGCAGGCTGAAGACCGGCGCCGTCCGGTGGACGGTCATCCTCGCCGTATCCTCAGCTGAACGTCACCGCCACGTTGCAGACTCGGTCGACCACAGCGGTTCCGAACGTTCCTCCAACCAGCGAGCCGTCCTCGTACCAAGTTCCCACGAAGTCGTATTGCCCCGTGGGGAAGCCCTGATCGAACCCAGAGGGGAAGATCTTGACCTTCAGGTCGAGCTGCGGGACGTAGAGTGCGAGCATCGCCGAAGGCTGGACCTCGCCATTGATCCGCAGTTCGAAGTAGGTCGTCGGAAGCATCTCGCCTCGCATCTCCTCGAGGGTCAAGGTGCTCCAGCCCGGGATGAAGTAGCCGTGGGCCACCCAGAACGCCGTGTTCGCCGCATACGACGTCTCGCCGTTGCAGTTCCCCAGCACGTCGATCTGCTGGTCAACCGTGCCCGTCCAGTAGTATCGCTGGCTCGCGGCAACCGGCCCCGGAAGGGCGATGGCGACAAGGGCTAGGATCAGGAGAGCGGTTCCTGCGATTCTCTTCACTTTCTCACCTCCTCCTCCCTTCGGAGGCCCTTGGGTACTTGGAGGGCGCCCCTCCTCGGCGCCATGTTGACACCCCGCCTCACAGACCGGACGGGCTCGAGGTCCGGTACTCGTTCTTCATCCAGACGTTGTCGATGCCCGTCCCGTCCCAGTACAGGTCGAACTCGCCGCTTCCGCGGACCGTGTTCTGGATCACACTGACGTCGCTCGACCCGAGGACGACCTCGATGCCGTAGAGGGCGCTCTTCGCCACCTCGTTGCGGCACACGCAGACGTCGGTGGAGGCGAAGACAATGATCCCTTCCGCCATCCCGCGGACCGTATTTCTCGCAATCGTCCCGGCGTTGGCGTATACGAAGATACCCGCGGCGCCTGGGCCGCGGATCTCGTTCTGCTGGATCGCGAACGAAGGCACGCCCTCCACATCGATGCCCACGCCCCCGGCCGGATCGGTCACGCGAATCGTGTTCTGGGCCACGAGCGTGTCGAGCGTCGGAATCTCCCCGCCGTCCGCCACGTAAATGCCCACGGGCGCCTCGATGATGTTCCGTGCGATCACGAGCTGTGAGGGCTCGAGGGCCCCGAACATCGTGTCTTGGAAGGCCCAGATGGCGAACCCCTGGACGTCCACGAGCGTGTTCCCCGTGGCTTCCAAGTAGCTATCCGAGCCGTCCTGGAAGACGACGGGGAAGACCGTGTCGGCGACGAAGTTGTTGCGGTAGATGACGCTGGCACCTTGCGTCCGGAAATGCTGCAACGGTCCCGCGATCTGGAGGAACGTGTTGTCCTCGGCGAGGAAGGACCCGGTCAGGGGAATCATGGCGGAGTCGGGCGTCGGGTCCTCCAGCATGAGGCCCTCATAGTAGACCCCGTTGATCACGTTGAAGCCCGGCCCGAAGAGGGACGACTCGCTCCCGGCCGCGCCCACGAACGTCACGTCCCGGATGACCGCGTCCGCGTGGCTGCCCGTTACCAGGATGAAAGCATGGAGGTCCATGATGTGGAGCCCGAAGGCGTTCCAGCCCGTCGTCGGGACCGCATACGGCTCGCGAATCGTCATGTCGGAGACCGTGAACGCCCCGTCGACGAACGCGAAGACATCCGGGTACGGATTGGTCGCGCTCGGGTAGTGGAGCCAGAGCGGATCGTCCGCGGTCGACACTAGGTTCGGCATCGCCTCGACGATCGTGACCCCCTGCCCCGCGCCCCGGAACGCCCCGTGGAAGTCCGTACCGGCGACGAACTGCGTGTGGAACGTGCCCGCTCCCAGCTGGATCGTGCATCCCGGCGCCTGTTCCGCGCACCCATCGAAAGCCCCTTGGAGGTTGGCCGTGTCCTCGGCGCCCGTCGCGAGGACCGTGTACGTGTTCGTCGCGGAGTCGTATGACAGCGCGGGCGGCGGCGCTGCGGCCGCGAGCGGTTGCCATCCGACCCACGCCGAGAACACGAGGACGATCGCGATCGCCAAGACACCCCGCCTCACCACCCGTGCGGACATGCTGAGCACCCCGGACGGGCACGGCGGTCTCGGCACGGCGCCGGGACGACCGTTCTGACCCGTCCCGGAGGCGAACCGGGGATTCAGAGGATGAACGGTGCCACGGTATACCTCAGGAGTTCCTATTGTCGATTCGGAAGGTTCTTACCTGCCGTCCATGCTACTTTGTGGCTCAGGACGTTGCGAGGGATGCGTCTCACCGCCCGGGACCGGATTCTCCTGCACCTGCTGGAGACCGCACCGCGAGAGGACCAGGTGGAGGTCTCGCCCGCCCTGACCCAGGAAGGGCTCTCGCGCGCAACCGGGATCGAGCAGCGGCACCTGGCTCAGTCCCTCCGGCCCCTGAGGGACGAGGGGCTCGTCCGGGAGCGGATTCGGCACGTGGTGGGCCGACCCCAGCGAATGAAGGTCTACGACCTCACCCCGTCCGGACGCACGTATGGGATTCGACTCCGAGAGAAGGTGAGAGCGGAGAAGGTCCGCGTGCGCGAACGGAACGGGGTCCGGGAGGTGAGTCTGGACCAAGCCCTCCGGGGAGCGGGAGTCGGCACGAGCCTCCTCGCGGCCGTCCGGCAGGTCGACCAGGTGGGCATCCTCGACCTTGAAACCGTCGGGCGTCCCGCGGAGTCGACCACCGTCGAACAGCTTCGGGACGCACCTCAGGTGACCCGATTCCTGGGGCGGAAAGAGGAGCTCCGTGAGCTTACCGCGCCGGACAGGGACGCCCGCGTCTTCGTAATTCGAGGAATCCCGGGGATTGGCAAGTCCCTGCTGGCTGCCAAGGCCTGCGAAGAGTTCCGGGGCCGCCGAAATCTCTTCTGGCACCGAATCCGACCCTGGGAGTCGGGCCCGACGATCCTTGCGGACCTGGGTCGTTTCCTCGAGGCGCTGGATCGTCCCGGGCTCAGCTCCGTGCTGAAACGGGGTGACTCCGGTCTCGCCGGCGAGGTCCTGCGGCAGGATCTTCCTGACACCGATGCGTTCCTTGTCCTCGACGACGCGCACGACGCGTCGCCGGAAGGGCTCGTCGTCATTCGCATGGTGGCGGAGGCCGCGACCTCCTCGCCGAACGTCCGGCTCGTGATTCTCTCGAGGCGAACCGTGCCGATCTACGACGCGCGGGACACGGTCCTCACCGGCAGGGTCCGGGAAATCGAACTCGACGGCTTGGCGCCCGCGGATGCCGCAGCACTGTTGTCCGAGGGCGGCGACCCGACCCCGCTCGTGGACCTGGGCCGGCGCTTGGGAGGGCACCCCCTCCTCCTCGAGCTCGCGCGAAGCCACCAATCGGACCTGCCTCGGGCCGTCCACGACATGCGGCGGTTCATGGAGGAGACGATCTACCGGGACCTCACGGAGGCCGAGAGGACCGTCATGAAGGCCGCCTCCCTGTTCCAGGTGGCCGTGCCGCAGCGGACCTGGCTGTCCATCCCGCACGCCTCCTACGAGTCCCTCGTGGGCCTCAGGGACCGTTCCCTCATCCGGTCGGTAGGGGGCGATCGGTACGAGATGCATGACACGATCCGCGATTTCTTTGCCAACGCCCTCACGCCCGCGGAATCCCGGCTCCTTGGCGCCCATGTCGTGAAGGAACTCGCTGGGCTCGCCTCAGACGGCCGGAAGTCCGCCGACTTCGTTTCCTGCGTGGACTATCTGTCGAATGCCCTGCGCCTGACGACGGCTCCGGAGGAGCGAGCCCCGTTCCTCGAGGCACTGGGAGAGGCGAATGCCCGGCTCGGTGACCTGCCAAGCGCCCTGGCCACATACGCCCAGGCGCTCCAGGAAACGACGGACCCGGAGACCCGGGCTCGGATGCATCGCCTGGCAGGCTCCCTATATTGCGAGCAGGTGGAGATCGAGGCGACAACCGAGGCAATCGACAAGGGGCTCGCGGTACTGGGAGATCGGGAGAGCGTGGAGCGGGGCTGGTTGGATCTCCTCCGCGGACGCGTCGCCGCGCTGGTGGGCGACTCTGCGGGCTCGCAGAGGTGCTTCACCTCCGCCCTGGACGCGTTCCTCAGGTTACGTTGCCTGCGGGGGGAAGCGGAAGCCCGACTCCAACTCGGAGCCAGTGTGGTGCATGCGCAGAGGGACCTGACCGCGGCGAGAACCGACCTCGAATCCGCCCTGAATCTTGCCGCCTCCTTGAACGACCCAGCCTTGGCTGCGGAGGCGCACGGGTGGCTCGGCTACATCGCCGCCTTCGGTCTGGGCGACGTCCAGGAAGCCTCCCGCCAGCTCGATGCCGCGGAGGCGGCGGCCGCGATGAACAACCCCGTGCTGCGGCTCCGGTTCGCGCGCCTCCGCGGCTATCTTCGAGGGAACCTCCAGGCGGACTTCGAGGGCGCGCGTGCCTTGTTCGACGAGAGTCGGGAGTGGGCGCGGAAGTGCCACTCCGAACGCTTGATCGAGGAGGCCGAGTACGGTCTGGCCCTCGTTGAGTTCTATCAGGGGAACTGGCGTCAGGCCCTCGAGGGCATTGAGCGTGTCCTCGCAAAACGCGTTGGGTTCCCCTCCGCACCCCGAACGTCGGGGGGACTGTGGACCATTGCCGTCAGTGCGCTCGCCTTGGGCGACGTGCAGAAATTTGAGCAGACCGTGCATCGGTTCGAGCACGAAATTCCCCAGTGGAAGACGGAAGGCGGTAAGGCGTACTCCCTGGTGATGCGGGGCCTGCTCCGTCTCGTCCGGGGCGACCCGACCGCCGCCAGGAAGGATTTCGAGGCGGCCATGGCGACCCCGCTCGACGCCTACCCGGTGTCGCTCCGGGACGAGGTCTACGCGGCGCCTCTCTTCTGCAGCCTCGTGGCCCGGGTCGAGGGCAACGAGAAGGAGGCGGACAAGCTCTTGGGTCGGTCTCGCGACATCCTCGAGCGTCAGGGGCGCAAGGCGACGCTGGCCCTCTTGCCTCGGATGGAGCGGGACTTGTTGGCCACCTTTGCAAAGAAAGGTCGGCGCGTGTCGGCCTCTCCGTCGGCGTCCTCCGCCTAGCCCGGTCACACCCCTTCCTCCGCTTTCCCCGGGGATCTAAGCAGGTCCGCATCGTGATCGCGTGACAACGGATCCGGAAGGAGTAGGTTCGGTTGGCCATCTCGGGAGAGGGATGTTTCCGATCTCGAAAGGGGAAGAGCCGCCCTTTCGGGCGGCTTGATGGACGCCCTCAGCATTCCTAGGCATCGACGAAGACGAAGGGCGCGTAGGCGGTGAAGTCTTGGAAGGAGACCGTGCCAAAGGAGACGTACGCGTATCCCTCCATGAAGTGCCACTTCCCCGACGCATCCGTGATTCGGCCCACGGCCCAGAAGTTGCCCGTCGTCAGGTCGAAGACCCCGCGGTCCTCGCCGCGGAGAACCCCCTGGCGCGCCTGGAACACGGAGCTCTCGAAGAAGTACTCCTCATTCCCCAGCGTGTAGGTTGCGGGATCCAGGCAGATCGCGCCGGTTCCTACCAGGTCTCCCGACAGGTCGCCCCGCCAGCAGTCACTGTACGCCATGTCGTCGTACGCCACGTGGGCCTCACGATCCTTGGCCGGGGTGGGCTGCGGCGGTACGAGGACGACCGGGATGTTCGTCGCGATCATCGGGAAGACAAAGGGCTCCGTGGTCAAGCCCCATTCAAACGCCGTGTAGCCCACGAGGTCCGTCCAGCGTCCCGTGGCCTCCAGGACCGTGCCATGGGCCCAGAACTCCGCCGTCACCAGGTTGTACACGCCCCAATCCTCCCCTTCCAGCGTCCCCTTGCTCGTTGTGATGGTGAACGCTTCGTGGAAGTACTCGATGCCATCGACGACGGTGGCCGGCAGCTCCTGGAAGCTGACTGTCCCGCGGAGCGGTCCGTTGATCGTGCCGACCCAGCAGCACGAGGTGCCGCTCTCGAAGGTGATGGTCATATGAGACAGGAGGACGCCCGTCTCCCCGTCCGAATCGTCGGCCGAGACCTGGGGGACCGCCGTGACCAGGAGCGCAAGCATGCAGGTCGCGAGGATTGCCGCTATCAATCGCTTCACATGTATCACCCCCTCCCGCTGCCGCGGGCTTGAATCGCAAGCTGAATCGTGAGCGTCTCGTCCTTGTCGGTCACTTGATCACCGCGGAGAGACCGGAGTACCGCGCCCCGGCAGCCCATTGCGCAGTGGGTCACTCGCCCGCGATGCAACGTGTGCCCACCGCGTTCGATCCGGCGGTCCCCGCTCGTCCGGGCCGCGGGAGCCCCAGGGGAGCGCCCACGGAGCATCGCACGCGGGGCACGATTCCACAGGCTCCAGTCGAAGCCGTTCGACCGGTCTCACTCACGCCACCCCCTCTCGCTCAGTCAGGATGCGCGTCATGGTCCCCGTCTCCCTGTTCCCGGCAGGCCGAAGGCTCGCGAGGAGCATGAGAAGCCCTATGGAATCCCATTGGGGTTCCTAGAGTCGCAACACAACGTTGATAGCGGAACACCCTGTTCATGCATGGCGCGGGGGTCGAGAGGGATGCGCCTCACGGCCAAGGAACGCATTCTCCTTCACCTGCTGGAATGCTGCCGGTCCGCGGACGAGGCCGAGGTTTCGCCCGACCTGGCCCAGGAGGGCGTGGCCCGCGGCGCGGGGATCGAACTCCGGCATCTCGCTCAATTCATTCGGCCGTTGATCGAGGAGGGCCTCGTCCGAGAGCGGAGGGCCCATGTGGGCGGGATCCGGCAGCGCCGCAAGGTGTACGCACTCACGCCTTCCGGCCGCGCCCTGGCCATGGGCCTGCGGGAGCGGGTGAAGTCCCAGGTGGTCCGGATCCGCGACGGGGATGCGGTGCGCGAATCGAGCCTAGAGCAGGCGCTCCGAGGGATCGGCGCGGGGGCCAGTCTCCTGGAGGCCATCCGCCAGGTCCAGGAGACGGGGGTGCTCGATCTGGAGGTCGCGCGTCGTCCCCAGGAATCCGCATTCGTCGAGCAACTCTGGGATGCCCCGCGGATCGGCATGTTCGTGGGACGACAGGAAGAACTCGCCGAGATCCTGCAGGAGACGGGAGGCCCCCGGGTCTTCGTCGTCCGAGGCGTCGCGGGGATCGGAAAGTCCATGTTCGCCGCCAAGGCATGCGACCTCCTCCGGGGCCGTCGGAACCTCTTCTGGCACCGGATCCGCCCCTGGGAATCTGACCAGGCGCTCCAGTCGAGCCTTTCTCGGTTCCTGGAATCGGTCGATCGCCCCGGTCTCGCCTCCGTGCTGAAACGCGGCCAGGTCGGTCTCGTCCCGGAGGTCCTGCGCCAGGACCTGCCGGACACCCACGCGGTCCTCGTGTTCGACGATGCTCACGAGGCCTCCCGGGAGACGCTGGGGTTCTTCCGGATGCTGACGGAGGCCGTCGCGACGGCCCTCGACGTCCGGATCCTCGTCCTCACCCGCCGCGCCTTGCCCTTCTACGATGTGCGGGACGTCGCGATGCGCGGGACCGTCCGGGAGATCGAGCTCCGCGGGCTGAAATCCAACGAGGCCGCGGCGCTCCTGGCGATGGGTGACGAGACCGCGGATCTGGCCGGTCTCGGCCGCCGGCTCGCGGGTCATCCCTTGTTCATTGAGCTGGTCCGCAGCCACCACTACGACATCCCCGCGGCCGCGAAGGATGTGGAGCGTTTCATCGAGGAAGCCATCTACGAGGGCCTTTCCAGCGCCGAGAAGACGACGATGAAAATCGCCTCCCTCTACCAGGTGCCCGTGCCCCGCAAGACGCTGCTGTCCATTCCCGAATCCTCGTACGAGGCCCTCGCCTCCCTCCGAGATCGCTCCCTCCTCCGCTTCGTGGGACGCGACCGGTACGAGGTCCACGATACGATCCGCGAATTCTTCACCGGCGTCCTCACGCCTGCGGAATCGCGCGAGTACGGTGCGCTCGCGGTGAGAGAGCTCCGACGGCTCGCGACCGAGGCCTACGCGGGAGGCGACTTCGTCTCGGCGACGGACTACCTGTCGAACGCGCTGCGTCTCTCTCGGGATGCGCAGGAGCAGGCCGAGATCCAGGAGGCCCTCGGCGACGCGCTGGAGCGGACGGGGGATCTTCCGGCCGCCCTGGTCTGGTACAAGGATGCCGTCCGCGTCGCCCAGGATCCGGAGGGGACCGCGAGGCTTCATCGCAAACTCGCAGGCGCGTTACACGGCCTCGGGGAGACCGCGTCGGCCTCGACCGAGCTGCGTGAGGCAATCCGGAGTCTCGGACAGTGGAAGGGTGTGGAGCGAGGCTGGCTCGAGCTCGTCCGGAGTCGGATGAGCATCGGCACGGAGGACTGGCCGGAAGGTCAGGCGCACGCCGAGGCCGCGATTCGAGTGTTCGAAACCTGGCATGATTCCCGGGGTCTCGCGGAGGCGCTCGTCGAGCTCGCGGTGGTCCACATCGGCTCGCCCTCCGGAAACCCGGCCTCGGCGGACACGTGCCTCGCCGAGGCTCTGCGACTCGCCGAGCCCATCGGCGACCCGTCCCTCACGGCGAACGTGCGCGTGCAGCTCGCGAACCTGTATGCCTACCGGCTCGGGGACGCCGATCGGGCCATGGACCACCTCGCCGCGATCGAGGCGCTCCCGGGGACCCTCGTGGACGCCCGCAGCCGTCTATCCCTGCTCATGCTGGAAGGCTGGCTCAATCTCGACCTCCGAGCCGACTTCAAGAGAGCGCATGCCAACTTCGGCGAGGCGCTCGCCCTGTCTCGGAAGCTCCGCGATCCGGTCACGGCCGCGTTGGCGAAGCACGGAGGGGCCATGGCCGTGTACCACGCAGGCGACTGCCTTGCGGCACAGGCGCAGCTCGACGAGGCTGCATCCGAGCTCCTCGCCCTGGGCTACGCGGGTTTGTCCACAGAAGCGGAGTACTCGGCCACGGAGGCTGCTCTCATCCTGGGGGACCATGCAGGCTTCCGGCGCCGTCGGGACCGGATGAAGGAACCGAGCCATGCGCGGGGCTTGGAGGTCCGGCCCGTGTTGGCGCTCGTCCTCCGGGGGTTCGACTGCGTCCGGGAGGGAAACCGGGACGGCGTCCGTGCGGCCTTCCAGGAGGCGATCCGCCTCGCAGAGCAGGAGGGCTCGCCGCAGGAGCGATCTCTTCTCTCCTCGGCCCACGACGCATACGGCGCCGCCTTGGCGGCCATGGGGGAAACCCGGGAGGCAGCGGAACAGGAGCGACTCTCCGTGGAGCTGTCGGAGCGGTTCGGCCTCAAGGGAAGGCTCGTCGCCCGGATCGTCCTCATCCCACCGCTGCGCGACGCGCTCCGAGCGATGTACGCGTCGTCTCAGCCATCGGTCGCAGCCGAGTGAGAGCGGAGTTGGCCCCCCCTTCCCCCTGTCTTCGAAGCGGTGCTCGCGCTCCCTTCGCCCCGGCGTCCTGGTCGCCGGCGACGCTCTCCCGCGAGCGGGTCGTGCGTCGGTTACGGCGCCAAGCCGAGCTGGGTCATCATGCCGAGGAGGTCGAAGTACTCGTGCCTCTCCGTGATCTCCCCGCCCTTCAGCTTGTACACGACGGCGTACTCGAGCCGAAGGGGCCGATTGGTCGGCGGTACGGCCTGCCCGCCCGGGTCGGTGAGGGGGCCATTGTGGGTTCCCGTGAACGTGAACTCCGCGCCGACCCAATCCTTCTGTCCGAACGCTCGCTTCGTCCGCAGGCGTGAGTCCGGGAACGCGGTCGCAAAGCCAACGAACTCCTCCCGGATCGCCTCACGGCCTCTGCGGGGCTCCGGGCTGTCCGGGGACCTGCCGATGACGGACTTCGAATGGAGTCTCGCGACGAGGTCCCAGTCTCGTGTGTTGTAGGCCTTCACCATGCGCTCGATGACCCGCAGGTTGTCCTCTACGCTCATGCTTGATTCACCTCCCCCTGTGCTTCACAGGCATTGCCTCCGATCCGCCCTCCTCATCCCTCCGAAAAGAAATCCGGCGCGGCCTTCCGGAAAGCCGTGTTCCATCGTGCCACGCATACTTGCTACTTGCGCGGTCCCGCTCACACGATGGTCCTTCCGAGGTGACCCGTCAGCGCAGCCCGAGCTCGCCGCACTTACTTCAGAGAAGCGTGACCAGGGAACGATTAGCGCGTCTCAAGAGCTGAGCGCACTGCGGTGTCAACGGGCCTCCTTGGGGTTCGGCGTTACGCCTTCTCAATCGGCGTCCTTACTAGGTTCCCTCACTCCGCCCACGAGCCGCCGGCGTTCCGGACGTCCGGATAGCCTTGTAGACGATCTATCACAGCCTTGCCACGTCCCCCGACTTCACTCATCCCCGGGCAAGGCTTAAGGGCGCCTGCCTCCTCGGTTCTCTCCGTAGAAAACGGGTGCGAGAGGATATAACCGAGGTCCAGCATGAGGGAACCGATGGAGTATCGGATCAGCCTCCAGAAGGGCCAGGACGGCTACTACGTGGCCCAGTGTCTGGAGGTACCCGGTGCGATCAGCCAAGGCCGCACGAAGGAGGAGGCGCTCCGCAACGTCAAGGAAGCCCTCGAGCTCGTTCTCGAGGTGCTTCGCGACGAGGCGAAGAAGGGCGAGATCGCGCGGGTGACCGTGGATGCCTAAGCTGCCCGTCGTGAGCGGGCGGGATGCCATCAAAGCGTTGTCCAAGCTGGGCTTCGCTGCGGTGCGCCAGAAGGGCAGTCACGTCGTGATGACGGGGAAAGGCCGGACCTTCGCGGTGCCCCTTCACTCGGAGCTGGACCGCGGCACGCTCCATGCGATTCTTCGCGAGGCCAACGTGTCCCTTGAAGCCTTCCTGGAATCACTCTAGGGCAGTCGGCAATTCGGCGCCGGAAGCGACTGCTGCTTCAGGACCACTTGATTGGCATCACCACGAGCTCCCCCCACCCTGTCCACGAGCCGTCGTCGTTTCGGACGTCCGGGACGCCGAGGACCTACGTGGGCACGAAGCACGTGTGGGACGACCGCTCGCCGATGCGGCCATATGTCGCGCATCACAGGCAGTGCTAGAGGGCGTCGATTTGCCGCGGATTCGCTCGCGTCCCCACAAGCTATTAATATCATGATGTTGATGATTCTGATTGCCATGGTCACGACAACGATTCCTGTGAAGCCGGAGACGCTCACCCGACTGCGTTCCTATAAGGTCGGCGGAGCCACCTACGACGATGTCCTGAACGATCTCATGGACGACCGGCCTCCGGGGGGCTTCGTCCGCGAGCATCTTCGGAGGCTCAAGGAGGAAACGTTCTCGGAATGGAAGGATGTGCGCAAGCGCCTAAGGCTGTGAGCCGTTGGTCCGCGTCTTCTTCAGCCGGTCGGCGGAGCGCGAGCTGGCCCGTCTGCCGCGCGACGTTCAACGGCGGTTCGCGGACGCCTTCGACGAGCTCGAGAAGGATCCGAGGCCGCGGCCCGGCCTAGACATCAAGCCCCTCCGCGGCATGAAAGGCGCATGGCGGCTGAGGGTCGGCTCATACCGGGGGATCTTCGAAATGGGGGAAGACGAGATTCGATTCACCCGGTTCGGCCATCGAGGAGACGTGTACCGGCTCTGAGCCGCGGGGTCACGGCTTCTCGATCGGCGTCCGCACGAGGTTGCCCCACTCCGTCCACGAGCCGTCGTAGTTCCGCACGTCCGGGTAGCCGAGGAGGTACTTCAGCACGAACCACGTGTGGGACGACCGCTCCCCGATCCGGCAGTACGTGATCACCTTGTTCTCCGGCGTCACGCCCTTCGGCTCGTAGATCGCCTTGAGCTCGTCCGCGCTCTTCAGCGTCCCGTCCTCGTTCACGGCCTGCGCCCAGGGGATGTTCCTCGCCCCGGGGATATGCCCGCCCCGTTGCGCGTGCTCCGTCGGATACTCCGGCGGCGCGGTGATCTCCCCGGAGAACTCCTTGGGGCCGCGCACGTCGACGAGGACGGCGTCCTTCTTCTCAACGACCTTCTTGACGTCGTTCAGGTACACGCGGAGCCTCTTGTTCGGGTTCTTCGCCGCGAACGTGGTCGCCGGGTACGTCGGCACGTCCTTCGTGAAGGGCAGGTCCTCCGCGATCCACTTCTTCCGCCCGCCGTTCAGGAGCACGACCTTCCGGACGCCGTAGTACGCGAGGACCCAGAACGCGAAGGCCGCGAACCAGTTGTTGAAGTCCCCGTACAGGACGATCCGCTGGCCATTTGAGATCCCGAGGCGGCCGAAGAGGGCCTCGAGGGCCTCCTTGGAGAGGATGTCCCTCGCCACGGGGTCGTTGATGTCCTTCCGCCAGTCCACGAGGACGCTGCCCGGGATGTGGCCGAGGGCGTAGTTCGCCGCGGGATCGTAGTCGACCTCGACGATGCGGACCTTGGGGTCGTTCAGGTGCTTCTGCACCCAAGCTGTGTCGACGAGGACTTCGGGATGCGCGTAGTCGGTCATGTCGGATCACCGTGTACGGGATGGACCAGAAATAATACACCGTTATATTGTTTGTGGATAGGCGTATTCCGTTTGGGCATGTCGAAATGGCGAAATCCGATTTCGGTTCTCAAGGGTCGCGCCGAAATCTTTCCTTTTCGGCGGACGTGTCATTACATCCGCGGCGCAGTTTGAAATAGCCCGTGGCCGCGTCCGGGGGCTCGGAGGACTTGTCGGGGCTTTTCACGCCCTTGGGTTCGGGAGTTGGAGGTTATGCGGCGCTCACTTACGCTAGCGGCGGTGCTCGTCGGGGTCGTGCTCGTCCTCGCGACGCCGCTGCCGAGGACCGCGCTCGTGGACGACTTCGAGGACGACTTCTGGCTCCCCTTCACCCATTTCCACCTGGGCGACCGGGCGAGCGCGGGGTACTCCGCCCTCCTGGCCCGTGGCGGGGCGCGCTCGTACCACGTGGAGATCCACGGCTGGACGGTCCGGGACTTCGGCTCCGCCTACGGGTACGCCGTCTTCTCCACGCGGGGCGCGCCCCTCGCAGAGCTGCGCCTCTCCCTCTTCTACGAGGCCCTCCGCGACACGGTCCCGTCGCCCTGGGACAGCTTCGCCGCGGGGATCGGTCTCGAGCTGCTCGACGCGCGCTACGCCAGCCTGGGGACGTACCGGTACGTCACGGCGTACCGCGCGAGCCAGAACGCGGGCCGCTGCGCCCCGACCACGTCCGACGTCGTGCTCGGCGAGCGGCCGGACACGGCGGTCTGGCAGGACGTGGGCCGCAACCCGTCCGCGGACTTCCCCCAAGCTCCCTGGCGGTCCGCCGCCTTCGTCAAAATCGCCGTGGGCTTCCTCTGCACCGCAGGCCTCGAGGGCGCGAGCTACAGCCTCTACTTCGACGACTTCGCCTTGGAGACGAACTCCGGGGACGGCGATGGCGACGGCCTGCGGGATCTCGAGGAGGAGACGCGGGTCTACGCGGTCCAGCTCGCCGAGCCGGAGGTCTCCACCGTCATTCCTGAGGGCGGCGAGGCCACCGTGGACCTGGACGGACCGGCCGTGTTCGGCAACCTCGTCTCCGGCGCCGTGGCCCTGGATCTTGTGCACCCGCGCCCGCTGGACCTCTCTGTCGGCCTAGCCACGCGCGGCGAGGCCGGCAACCGCTACCAGCTCCTCTGGGATCCTGGAGTCCGAGAGCGGGGAGTGGCCATCTTCACCCCAGCCGAGGGGCAGCGGGTCCGCGGGACCGTGGCGGTCACGGGCGGCCTGTCCGATGACCTCCCGGGCGAATGGGTCCTTCTCTTCGTGAATCACGAGCGGCGGCTCGTCATCCCCCACCCGGATGGCGAAGCTCGGGATGCTGAGATGCGTCACCAGACTGTCGAGGAGCGGATTCGCCTCGAGCAGACTGCGGTTCTGCACCAGGTTCGTGTCGACGATCGTGTACGCCTCGGGATCGTTCAGGTTCACCACCTGCTTTCGATAGACGTCCGAGATGTAGAGATTCCCTTTATCGACGGTCATGTCGCCCTGCAGGACGGGCTGCGCGAACGTCCCCGTGAGCTGCATCGCGCCCGTCACCTGGAACTGCGCCACGCTCCGTTTGTCCAGCGCTTGGAAGTTGCGCGCCGTCATCGACACCCCGAAGCCGAGCGTCGTCGGGTCTCCTCGATCTGGCCTACCCGGTCAAGGCGTTTAGCCCGCTGCGCTTGGCTTCCCGT
>OFHK01000156.1_pt1 | contig 21392 bp, 20 predicted proteins | sample 1521951 | NCBI WGS metagenome assembly OFHK01 (sample SAMEA2468436, study PRJEB22500) | soil metagenome | biome: Glassland; feature: Farmland; material: Clay | place: Australia | collected 2013-01-31 | depth 0.55 m
CGGGTTGTCACCGTGCGCAGCGATCGGGTGCTCTAGCCCGGCGCGCCCCTCTGCGGAGCGCGCCAGGCGCTGTTCCAGCACCGTGGCGCGACGCATGCGGATGCGTCGCACGTCGTCGACCATGGTGGCCAGCGCAGCACGCCGTTCCAGAAGCTTGACGAGCTTGTCGTAGTCGCCGCGACGCTCCGCATCGCGCTCCAGGGCTACGAGCGCGCCGTCCTGCGCCGCGTGGGGGGGGTGCGGGTCCTCGTGGCGTGGGGCGGCCAAGCCCCGAGCGACCCGGTCGACGCGGGCCGCAGGAGCGCCCAGGCGCTGCGCGCGCCGTTCGTCGCGTGGTGGACCACGGGGTGGGGCTGGCTGACCGCCCCCGGCCGGGTGCCCGGCGGGGCGGCGTCACGCAGCCGCAGGCACCAGTCGGTCGGCGGTCGGTACTGGCCCGGCGCCAGCCGGCGCTGCGAGTCGCGGCGGGCCGGGTCGACGAAGATCGCGTCGAACCCGCTGAGCGGCAGCTCGCGCACGTCGGCGCGGACGAAGCCGGCCCTGGCACCCGGAGCGCGAACGGACACGTTGTGCCTGGCGAACTCGAGGCTGACCAGGTCGGCGTCGACCCCGACGGCGGCCGCGAGCGGGGCTTCACGATCTCCGACGGCGGCGTCACCGTCGTCGGCAAGGGCAAGGTGGTGGCGGCGTGAAGGTCGCGCTGCTCACACGCGAGTACCCGCCGGAGGTGTACGGCGGGGCGGGTGTGCACGTCGAGTACCTCGCACGCGAGCTGCGGGCGTTCGAGGATGTGGAGGTCCACGCGTGGGGCGGGGAGGGGGCGGCTGCCGCCACCTGGAGCTGGCGGGCAAGGCCCGGGGGCCGGGCTTCTCCCAGCGGGGCCGGGCCCACCGGGCCCCGGCCCGGCCCGGCTGCTTCACCGCCGGCGACATCGGCGGCGTTCGCGGTGAGGACCTCATCGCGGGCTTCGCCGAGCAGGGCCGCCATGGCGCGCAGGGCGGCGTCGATCACCTCGTCCGGGGCGGCCGCCAGGGAGCGGGCACCCTCCCTGGCCGCCTCACCGCCAGCGGCAACGGCCTTGACGACATCAGACACGGAATGCTCCTGGAGTCAGCACCGGCTCAGAACAGCACGGAGGCGAACGTGGCAGTCTCGGTGAATCCCACCCGCCGGTAGGCGGCCCGGGCCGGGGCGTTGAAGTCGTTGACATACAGCGACACCACCGGCGCCACGTTGCGCAGCGCCGCCACGACCAGCGCGGCCATCCCGGCTTCGGCCAGCCCGCGGCCGCGCAGTCCGGGCCGGACCCAGACCCCCTGCACCTGGCAGGCCAGCGGGGTGACCGAGCCGATCTCGGCCTTGAACACGACCTGGCCGTCCTCGATCCGGGCGAACGCCCGGCCGGTGGCGATCAGCTCACTCACCCGCGCGCGGTAAGCGGCCCCACCATCGGGCCCCACCGGGGAGACCCCCACCTCCTCGGTGAACATGGCGATCGAAGCCGGGAGCAGGATGCCCAGCTCCTCCGGGCGGACCCGGCGCACCAGCGGGTCGGGCGCCACCTGCGGTGGCCCGGACATGGCCATGACCGGCTGCACGGCCCTGATCTCCCGGGGCCGGCCCCAGTACGGGCGCAGCAGCTCCCACAGGCCGAGAGCGTCCGGTGCCAGCCCGACAATCGATGAGCAGCGGCGGCCGAGCAGGCGCGCACGGCCGGCGAACGCCGTGATGGCGGCGGGCGTGGCGGCGACCGGCACCATGTTCGCGCCCACGTAACATAGCGAGGTGATCCGCCCGCCGGACTGGTAGCCCCATATCTGCCCGCCCAGCCGGGCCGGGTCCAGGCCAGCCTCGTGAACCCGGGAACTCACGAAGACGTTCACGACCGGGTCGCGATCACACAGTTCGATGACTTCGTCGCGATCGCGATTGTCGAGCAGGCGCAACGACGACGATCGCCACGCCTTGGTGCGCAGCACCCTCTCAGGGTATCGGCACCGGGAGGGTCAGGTCTTCCCGGCCGGTCCGGCCGGCCCGCTGGCGGGCGGGCAGGACTGCCTTCCGGCGGTCAGCCGCCCGGCGCGGGCGCGGGCCCTGGCGGGCAGACAGCGTCCACCAGGCCCGGCCGGCTGGGCAGCGCCCCGGTCGCGAGGTAGCGGTTCAGGTAGCCATCGACGCAGGTGTTGGGCGGCTGGGCCAGGGACTGGCCATGGTTCCCGCCGCCGGCCACGACCACCATCCGGGCGGTGGGCAGCCGCCTCTCCGCTGCCTGTGCCCCCGGGTAGGGGGTTGCCGCGTCCAGCGTGCCCTGGATCATGAGGATGCCGGGCAGCCCCGCACTCCCGATCGGCAGCGGCCTGGCGGGCCCGCGCACCGGCCAGAACGCGCAGGAGGCATTGAACCAGGCGTTGTCCCAGGCCTGGAACGGTGCGGTCCGGTAGACCCGCCTGGTGTCGGCATTCCACTTTGCCCAGTTCCGCGGCCAGTTGACGTCGGCGCATTCCACGGCGTTGTAGACCGCGAATTCGTTCTCGTTCTGCGTGCCGAACTCCTGGTACTGGGCGATCACGAGCCGGCCGGCGCCGGCCCGGGTGGGCATGCCGGGAGCGCCGGCGTGAACATAGGCCGCCAGCGCCGTCGCCAGCCCCGGCCACAACGTGCTGGTGTAGCCGCCCTGCAGGAAGGTGTCGTCGAACTCGTCCGGGCCGATCATCGGGCCCGCCGGGCCGGCGATCGGATGCGCCTTCAGCCGGGCCCGGACCCCGTACCATGCCTGCTGGACCCGGGCCCGGGTCGAGCCGAGACGGTAGATGTCATTGTGGCTGGCGACCCAGGTGAAGAACGCCAGCATCCGGCCCTCGAACGCGTAGTCCTGGCTGATGTTGTCGCCGTACCAGACACCGCGCGGATCGACGGTGCTGTCCAGCACCATCCGCCGGACCCGGTGCGGGAAGAGCGTCGCGTAGACCTGCCCGATGTAGGTGCCATAGGAGTAGGCGAAGTAGTTGATCTGCTGCTGCCCCAGGGCCGCCCGGATGGCATCGGCGTCCCTGGCCACGTTCTCGGTCGTCATGTAGGGCAGCAGCCAGCCGAACCGGCGCTGGCAGTCGGCCGCGTAGGTCTTCGCCCGGTTGATGAGCACCTGCTCGGCCCGTGCGTTCGCCGGGATGTAGTCGGGCCGCACCCCGGCGAAGAAGGACGGGTCACAGTGCAGTGCGGGAATGCTCGAGCCCACACCACGCGGGTCGAAGCCGATGATGTTGTACTCGGATGCCACCGTGTGGTCCAGGCCCTGTGCCACGATCGCGGCCAGCGCCAGGCCGCTGCCACCGGGGCCGCCCGGATTCACCAGCAGATCGCCCTGCTGCCTGGACGGGGGCGCGGTGGCGGGCACCTCCGACAGCGCGAGCGTGAGCTTGCGCCCGGCCGGGTGACTGTAGTCCAGCGGCACCTGCAGGCTGGCGCAGCGCATCGGGGCCCCCTGCACCGTGCACGCGTGCCAGTGCACCGCCGACGCCTGGGCAGGCCCGGAGGTCTGGCTGGTGGCCGGGGATCCGGCCGGCTCAGCTGTCCCTGCTGAGGTGCAGCCAGCGACGGCAACGGCACCCGCCAGCGCCAGGGCTGGCAGGGCAAGACGCGGCAGCGGGACGCGGGGCATCGGCATGCCAGCCATCCTGCCCGATCCGCGCGGATGCGGCTGCCAGGCACGCGTTACTGGGAACGTTGCCGCGCTTCCAGCGCCGCCCGGTACTCGGCGATGACGATGTCGTTCAGTTCCTGGACCGACGTGTTCTTGCTGAGCTTGTCCAGCGTGATCATGCCATGCTGGAGCAGGTTCACCCGGTCGCAGATCTCCAGCACCTGCCCGTAGTTGTGCGCGACGACGATGATGGAGACATCCCCCTTCTCCTTGAGGTCGCGGACCAGGTCCAGGATCAGCGCCGCCTCCTTGGCGCCCATGGCCGCCAGCGGCTCGTCGAGCAGGAGGATCTTCGCCTCGGAGTAGACCGCGCGGGCCACCGCGATCGCCTGCCGCTGCCCGCCGGACAGGCTCGCCACCGGGACGTCCACCGACTTGAGGTCGATGCCCATGTCGTCCAGGCGCTGCCGGGCCAGCTTGCGCATGGACCGGTTGCTCAGCAGCGGCCAGCGCACCTGCTCCCGGTTGAGGAAGATGTTGTGGTAGACGGTGATCTGGTTGATCAGCCCGAGGTCCTGGTAGACGACGTCAATGCCACACGACCGGGCGTGGTCGACCGACTTGAACGACACCTCCTGCCCTTCGAGCAGGATCGTGCCGGAATCCTGCGGGTGAAAGCCGCACAGGATCTTGAGCAGGGTGGACTTACCGGCCCCGTTGTCACCGATCAGGCCCAGCACCTCGCCGCGCCGCAGGTGCAGGTTCACATCGACCAGCGCGGTCACCGGGCCGAACCGCTTGGCGACGTGCTGCACCTGCAGCACGTCGCCGCCCGCCGTGGTGGGAGCCGCCTGGCCGTCCGGCGCCGTGACGCTCATCGGGTCCTCCCCTCGATTCGCAGCCGCGCGAGTGAGACGTTCGCGACCATCGCGACCAGGATCGCGGCACCGAGGATGATGTTCAGCGGGTTGGCGCTGATCCCGATGAGGGTGAATCCGTCCTGCAGAGTCGCCAGCACGATCGCGCCCAGGAACGCGCCGAGGATGGTGCCGACCCCGCCCAGCATCGCGGTGCCGCCGATGACCGCGGCGGTCACGGCGTAGAACATCGGCGTGAAACCACCCGAACTCGGGTCGATGGTGTTGTTGTAGAAAGCCACCTGCATGCCGACCAGCGCGGCCATAGTGCCAGAGATCATGAAGTTGCCGTACTTGATCCTGGCCACATGGATGCCGGCCTCCCTCGACCCGAGCAGGTTGCCCCCCACCGCGACGGTGTGCAGGCCCCACCGGGTCCGGATGAGCACCACATGGAAGATCGCCACCAGCACGACCGCCCAGGCGAACTGGCTCCAGGCGAACACACCGGACTGGGTGCCGCCGATCCACTTGCCGATTCCCATCGCGCTGGCGGGGATCGGGGCCGGGAACGCGTGGGAGGTGGTGAGGACCAGCCCCCACAGGATGAACGCGGTGCCGAGGGTGGTGATGAACGACGGGACCCGCAGCGTCACGGTGAAAAAGCCGTTGACCCAGCCGACCACGACCCCCATGAACAAGGCGAGCAGGATCGCCGGGAAGGCCGGCACCCCCCAGAAGTCGATCAGGTAGTGCATGAGGAACGGCGAGAAAGCGAAGACGAAGCCCACCGACAGGTCGATCTCGCCGCTGATCAGCAGCATCACCTCGCCGATGCCGAGGATGATGTACTGGGCGGCGTAACCCGACAGCAGGTTGGACAGGTTGGTACTGGTCAGGAAGTCTGAGCTGGTCAGCCAGAAGAAGACCCACAGCGCGAGCGCGACCACGAACACCGTGGCCTCGCGCTGGCGGAGGAAAAGGCTCCCGCTCGCCCTGGCAGCCCGCCACACGGGATTCCCGGCTGGCCCGCCACTCGGGGGCGCACCCGCCACCCCTGCCGTGGGCTGGGCGATTCCACTCACCTATCGGTCACTTCCTTCCCTGCGTTGGGCAGGCGCGCCGACAGCCGGGCTGGCCTGTCGTAACAAAACCTGTCGTGACAGAACCAGTATCCGGCGCCGGCACGCCTGCCCCAAGCCCAGGTCCCCGCCCGGCACCTTGTCAGGTGCTGGAGGTGGCGATCGGGTTCTTGATCGGCCCGGACGGCCGCGGGATGTACTTCTGCTGCGCCGTCGAGCCCTCGTACCGGCTCGTCGTGCTCAGGTAGGGGCCGACGTTGTCCTTGGTGACGAAGGTCAGGCCGGTGTCGGTGTTCGGCGGGAACACCAGCCCGCCGGACAGGTTGTACAGGTACAGGTAGAGCACCGGCAGGAAGCCCTGAAGGTAGGGCGACTGGTCGATGGTGAAGTTGACGGTGCCGGCCTTGATCGACTGCAGCGTCAGCGGGACCAGGTCGAACCCGCCGCACGGGAGGCCCGTCATGCCGTTGGCGGCCAGGGCCTGCGCGAGATAGCTGGTCGAGCCTGCGTCCACCGCGAACGCGCCCTTGACCTTGCCCTTGTTCGCGGCCAGGAAGGCCTTCTCCGCCGGGAGTTCCCCCGACGTCGCCGCCCCGGTCGCGATCTCGTGCAGGGTGTACTTCGGCGCCTTCAGCACCGACGCCGCCCCGTCATACCGCGGCTGGATGTTCCCGGTGCCGGGAGTGGCGATGAAGATGACGACGTCGCCGCCGCCCGGGATCAGCGACGCGATCCGGTTGCCCATCTGCACGCCCGAGTTGTACAGCGCCTGGCCGACGTAACAGAGCCGGTTGGTGCCGATGTCGGGAACGCCCCCCGGCTTGTAGAGCCCGTCCGCGTTGTAGGTGATGACAGGAATGCCCGCGTTCATGGCGTTGCCGACCGGGGTGGTGAACCCGGTGGAGTTGATGACCGTGGTCGCGATTCCCGCGGCCTTTGCCGAGATGGCGGTGTTCAGGTAGGTCACCATCTCCGGGACGCTCGAGGTGGATGCCGAGCCACCCCAGTTCGGCTTCGGCAGGCCGAGCAGGGCGGCGGCGTCCTGGAAGCCGTACTGCGTCGGCACGAAGAACGGGTTGGTGTACACGTGGTTGACGAACCAGAACTGCCACGCGGGCGTCTTGGGGAAGTTCCCCACGGTCGACTTGGCGGCAGCACCGGTACTGCTGCTCGTCGAGCACGCGGCGAGCAGGGCCGAAGCGGCCGCCGACGCGCTGACAAGTCCTGTTCCCGACAGCAGCCGCCGTCGGGACGGGCCATCTTTCATGTTGAGGGTCTCGATCGCCTCTTCGACCTTCGGGTCGACGTGTCTCATCTAACCTCCACACGAGTGATCTGCAGAACATGGGTGCAGTCTGTGCCGAATGGTCCCGGTCTGGTAGGGACCTTCGCCCCTGCCAATCGGCCCGGGCCGAGGCGGCAGGCATGCGGGGGGCGGCGCTGGGTGCTGAGCCATTGACCTTGATGTGCGGGAACGCGCCTGCGCATCGCGACCGCCAGCAGCACCGATCGGCAGGATTATTGTCACGACAGGCTGAAGCGACCGTGAGCCAGGCTGGCCCGCGATCGCGAGAAACCTCATACGGTCGGACACCAGCAGCGAACTCCCCCCGACTCGCTGCATGGCCTGCCCTCGATTCGACATCGAACTCCGCGGATTGGCACCGGGGCCAATCCGGGCCGCACCGCCATGGGCGTCCTGAGGCAGCGCTACCTGCCTCCAAGATGGGCAGCCGGCCGAAGGTTTGCCCAGGACGGCGCGCTCTTGTGACGCCTTAACGTAAGCCAAACAAGCTTGATCGTCAACGAACAGACCCCCCCAGATGCAAACATGTGATCTTCGGCTCCTAGGTGGTCAGCTCGGCTAGCCGGGTAGATTTGTGCCATTCTGAGAACATCCGCTGAGCAGACCCTGGACCGCGCTCCCGCTCACCGCGGGCGGGCACCGGCCTGCTGCCAGCGGGCAGGCGGCGCTGCGGCGCACGCGGCTGGACAAGGCACAGGGGGGCGAGGGCAGAAAGATGCTGGCCAGGCACCGACAGGCACTGATCCTGCAGGAGATACGGGGATCGGGCAGCGCCCGGGTGAGCGAACTGACCTCCCGCCTCGGCGTCTCGGACATGACCATCCGCCGTGACCTGGAGGTACTGGCTAGGGCCGGATTCATCGACAAGGTCCACGGCGGCGCTGTCCTGCCGGGTGCCCCGACCAGCCACGAGCCGGGCTTCGACACCAAGTCCACCCTGCAGCAGTCGGCCAAGGCGGCCATCGCCAGGGCAGCGGCCGAACTGGTGACACCGGGCAGCGCGATCGGCCTGTCGGCAGGAACCACCACGTTCGCACTGGCCGAGCGGCTCATCAGCATCCCGGGGGTCACCATCGTGACGAACTCGGTTCGCGTGGTGAGCCTGCTGCGGGCGGGGCATGCCGCAGACCACAGCGCCAGGGACGCCTCAGTTGTCCTGACCGGCGGGATCCGGACCCCCTCGGACGCGCTGGTCGGCTCGATCGCCGACCTGACCATCCGCTCCCTCCACCTGGACCGGCTCTTCCTGGGCTGTCACGGAGTCGATCCCGTTGCCGGGCTCACCACGCCCAATCTCGCCGAGGCGGAGACCAACCGGGCCTTCATGCTGGCGGCGCGCAAGGTGACGGTGGTGGCCGACCACACCAAGTGGGGGGTCGTCGGGCTCAGCTCCTTCGCCGAGCTCACCGACGTGGACACGCTCGTCAGCGACAGCGGGCTGGGAGCGGAGGCGCGGGCGCTGGTCGCCGAGCGCGTCGGCCAGCTCGTCATCGCCGATGTGCCTGCCTGGCAGGCCCGGCAGGACACCCGCCCAGGTCAATCGGGGCGCGAGTGGGAAGCGGGTGAGCAGGCGGCGCTCAGCGCGGAGCAGCTGCCGCCAGCGGCGCTCAGCTGACAGTGACCGCGGGCAGGTGACCGCTGGGTATCAGCCGGCCTGGCCGGCGGCGCTCAGGAAACGGTGACTGTGGGCGCGCCAGGCGTGGCCCCGCCGTCGCCGGCCGCCTCGGCCAGCTTCATCGCCTCTTCGATGAGGGTTTCGACGATCTGTGATTCCGGCACCGTCTTGATGACCTCACCCCGGACGAAGATCTGCCCTTTGCCGTTGCCGGACGCCACCCCCAGGTCGGCTTCGCGTGCCTCGCCCGGCCCGTTCACCACACACCCCATCACCGCGACCCGCAGCGGCACCTCCAGGCCCGCCAGGCCCGCGGTGACCTGATCCGCCAGGGTGTACACGTCGACCTGGGCACGGCCGCAGGAAGGGCAGGAAACGATCTCCAGACCGCGGTCCCGCAAGCCGAGCGACTCCAGGATGGCGATGCCGACCTTCACTTCCTCCACCGGAGGGGCTGACAGCGATACCCGGATGGTGTCCCCGATCCCCTCCGACAGCAGGGCGCCGAACGCAACCGCCGACTTGACGGTCCCCTGGAAAGCGGGTCCAGCCTCGGTCACGCCCAGGTGCAGCGGGTAGTCGCACGCCGCCGCAAGCTGGCGGTAGGCGTTGATCATCACCACCGGGTCGTGGTGCTTGACCGAGATCTTGATGTCGGTGAACCCGTGCTCCTCGAACAAGGAGCATTCCCACAGCGCCGACTCCACCAGCGCCTCAGCGGTGGCGCGCCCGTACTTGGCAAGCAGCCGCTTGTCCAGTGAGCCCGCGTTGACACCGATCCTGACCGGCACCCCCGCGCCGGCCGCCGCCCGGGCGATCTCTGCGACCTTGTCGTCGAATGCCTTGATGTTCCCCGGGTTCACCCGGACCGCGGCGCAGCCGGCGTCGATCGCAGCGAACACGTACTTCGGCTGGAAGTGGATGTCGGCGATGACCGGGATCTGTGACTTGCGGGCGATCTCCGGCAGCGCGTCAGCGTCGTCCTGGGAGGGCACGGCCACCCGGACGATCTGGCAGCCGGCCGCGGTCAGCGCGGCGATCTGCTGAAGCGTCGCGTTCACATCGGCGGTCAGTGTCGTGGTCATCGACTGCACCGACACCGGCGAGCCGCCCCCCACCGGCACCGCGTGCTTGCCCTTGCCCACCATGATCTGGCGTGACTTGCGGCGGGCTGCAAGCTGCTCGCGGGCAGGCTGCGGCATACCAAGGTCTGTCGTCATGATGCTCATTACCTCACTGGAGGACGTGAACCGGGTTGACGAGATCAGCCATGATCAGGAGCAGGCCGAGCCCCACCAGCAGGGCGAAGACCCCGACGCTCACAGGTATGAGCTTCCGGAAGTCCACCGGGCCGGGATCGGGCTTCCCGCGCAGCCTGGCCAGCCACGCGCGGCACCGCTCGTAGATCACGACGGCGAGATGCCCGCCGTCCAGCGGGAGCAGCGGGAGCAGGTTGAACGCGCCGACGAAGATGTTCAGGGAAGCGATGATGAGCAGGACCAGGCTCACCTTCGGCTGCCAGCCGATCTTGGAGGCGATCACCTGGCCGGTCACGTCGCCCGCACCGACCACACTGGTGACCTGACCGCCGGGGGTGCTGGCGCGGTTCTTGGCGAACAGATCCGGGATAGCCCTGGGCAGGCTCGCCACCACCTTGACCGAGCCGACCATGATCTGCCCGAACTGGCTGCCCGCATAGGAGACCGCGCCCAGCGGGCCGGACCGCTGGAAGGCGATGACCGGTGAGATGCCCAGGTAGGACCCCTGACGGCCGTGGATCACCGCCGGCGAGGGGTGGAGCGTGAGCTGCCGCCCACCGCGTTCCACGGTTACTGGGACGGGGGTGCCGGCCGGCTGGCGGCGGATGACCTTCCCCATCTGGTCCCAGTTGCGCACCGGCGTGCCCCCGACCGCGATGATCTTGTCCCCGGCCTTGATCCCGACCCGCTTGGCGGGAGAGGCGGGATCGGCTGCCGTGCAGCTTGCCGTCAGGGACGCTGGCACGCAGCTGTCGATGGCGCCAACGGTCGTCGCGGTGCTGGGGCTGGCCAGGCCTACCCCCACCGCCAGCACGAACAGGAGCAGGAATGCCAGCGCGAAGTGCATGAACGAGCCGGCCGCCAGCACGATGATCCGCTGCCAGCCGGGCTGGCGGCGAAACGACCGCGGTTCGTCGGCTGGGTCCACGTCCTCCATCTCGGTCATGCCAACGATCTTCACGTAGCCACCGGCGGGGATCACCTTGACGCCGTACTCGGTCTCACCCTTGTGGCGCGACCACAACGTCTGGCCGAACCCGACGAAGAACTGGGTGACCTTCATGCCGAACTTCTTGGCGGTGAGGAAGTGACCCGCCTCATGCAGCATGATCGAGAAGAGCAGGGCCACGACGAAGATGAGGACGCCGAGCAAGAAGCTCATCCGGCGGATTCTCCCCTCCTGCTGGCCGCGTCCACCCGGTGGGGGACGCGGCGGACCCTCGTGCCGGTCAGTTCCCGAGCCCGGTCACGCGCCCACCGGTCGGCGGCGAGAACATCCGCCAGTGCGACGGTACCCCCCCGGCGGCCGTCATGTTCCGAGACTACCTGGGCGACGATGTCGACGATCCCGGCGAAAGCAAGCCGGCCCGTCAGGAACGCCTCCACACAGACCTCGTTCGCGGCGTTGTAGGCGGCGGGAGTGGTCCCGGCGGCCTGCCCGGCCTCGCGGGCGATCCGGACGGCGGGAAAGGCCTCCTCATCGAGTGGCTCGAAGGTCCAGGTGTGCGAGCCGGTCCAGTCGATGGCCGGGGCCGCACCAGCCACCCGGTCTGGCCAGCCCAGCGCCAGGGCGATCGGGATCCGCATATCGGGCGGACTGGCCTGGGCGATGGTCGAGCCGTCGGTGAACTCCACCATCGAATGGACCACCGACTGCCGGTGGACGACCACCTCGATCGCCTCGAATCCGATCCCGAACAGCAGGTGGGCCTCGATCACCTCCAGGCCCTTGTTGACCAGCGTCGCCGAGTTCACCGTGATGACTGGCCCCATATTCCAGGTGGGGTGGGCGAGCGCCTGCTCCGGGGTCACCAGTTCAAGTTCGGCCCGGCTGCGGTGCAGGAACGGCCCGCCGCTGGCGGTCAGCACCAGCCGGGCCACCTCCCCGGCCTGCCCGCCGCGCAGGCACTGGGCGATCGCGGAGTGCTCGGAGTCCACCGGCACGATCTGGCCGGGCCGGGCCAGCCCGGCCACCAGCGGGCCGCCGGCGATCAGTGATTCCTTGTTCGCCAGCGCGAGCACCCGGCCCGCGCCCAGCGCGGCCAGGGTGGCACCCAGCCCGCTGAACCCGGTGACCGCGTTCAGGACCACATCGCAGGGCCAGGCCGCGACCTCGGCCACGCCGTCCGGCCCGGCCAGCAGTTTCGGGTGCGTGCGGGCCCCCTGGGCCCGCAGCGCCTCCCGGACCTCGGCCACCGCCGGCCCGCGCTCGACGGCCACCACCTCGGCCCCGAACTCGATCGCCTGGCTCGCCAGCAGGCCGGGGTTGCTGCCGCCCGCCGCCAGGCCGGTCACCCGGAACCGGTCAAGATTGCGCCGGATGACGTCGGCCGCCTGGATGCCGATCGACCCTGTCGAGCCAAGCAGGACGACATCGCGTGGGCCGCCGCCGGAGGAATCCACCCCGCCATTCTGCCCCGTGCGGCTGTCCTCATGTGCGCCGTGGCCCCGGCCGGCGCGACCCGGCGCCCCGTTACCGGCGTCCGGGCGACCAGGCGTGGTTGACCAGGGCTGCGATCACGACCCAGCCCGGCCGCACTCACGCTGAGCCGGCCCGCTGCAGGACCGACCATGTTCAGTCTGGGCTGCTCACGACCCAGATCGACCACGTCCGCAGGGAGCCGGCCCACTGCGGAGCTAGCCATGTTCAGTCTGGGCTGCTCACGACCCAGATCGACCACGTCCGCAGGGAGCCCACCCGCCGCACGACCAGCCATGTTCAGTTTGGGCTGCCATCACGACCCAGATCGACCACGTCCGCAGGGAGCCGGCCCACTGCGGAGCTAGCCGTGTTCAGTCTGGGCTGCCATCACGACCACGATCGACCACGTCCGCAGGGAGCCCACCCGCCGCACGACCAGCCATGTTCAGTTTGGGCTGCCATCACGACCCAGATCGACCAAGTCACCACGAGGACCGGGTGAAGCGTGGTCGATTTGGGCCGCTCATAGCCCAAATCGACCACGTCACGGATCGTCGTCCCCGGTGATGGCCCGTTCGATGGCTGCCCGCAGGCCGGCCGCGGTCAGGGCGTGGACGGTGATGGCGGGGCGCCAGGCGGTCCACTGGCCGTCGCGGTGCTCGATGCCCCAGCCTGGGTAGTCGTCGGCGACGGCCTGCGGCGGTTCGTCGTGTTCGTCGCTCGCTGAGGCGCTGTTCATGCCGTGCCTGGGTCCGGGTGCAAGGCGGCGGCCAGGGCTGAGCGCAGTTCGGCAGGGTCTGCGGTGACGACGGCGTGAGGCATGCCAGGCCGGGGCGTGAGGCATGCCAGGCCGGGAGACGGTAGACCCGCAAAGCGCCACGCCTGTCTATGTGCAGGTGGCTGATCTATGTGCGGTGGCTGATCTATGTGCAGGTGGCTGACATCCTGCGCGCCCGCATCGAGCCGGGGCAGTTGCTTCCGGACCGGCCGGTGCCCAGCGAGTCGCAGCTGGAGCAGGAGTTCGGCATCGCCCGTGGCACGGCCCGCAAGGCCATCGCCGTGCTGCGTGAGCAAGGCCTGGTCGTGACGGTCAAAGGCCGGGGCTCCCACGTCAGCCCTGCGCGGTAGGCCCGTTCCCGGGCAGCCCAGTGCCGTGGACCGGCAAGAAGCCGATCCGGCCAGCCGCGACCGGTGCTCGTGGCTGGTGCCTGTGCCTCACGGGCGGCCGATGGCTACGGTGCGGCCTTCGCTACCCGGCGACCGGGGCGGCCGACTGCTCCCACTGCGGCCGCAGCGGCATCCCTGAGCGTCCCTGCTCATCAAGCTTGACGCCGAGGATCTGGTGCAACGCCACCACATTGCGCTCGAAACCAAGCCGCGAGCCGGCCAAGTACAGCCGCCAGACCCGCGCGGTGCCCTCTCCCGCCTCGGCCACCGCCTCGTCCCAGTGCGCGTCCAGGTTGGCGCACCAGCCGGCCAGCGTCAGCGCGTAATGCTCACGCAGGTTCTCCTCGTGGCGGATCTCGAAGCCGGCGTCGTTCATGCGCGACGCCAGGTAGCCAGGCCCCTCCAGTTCCCCGTCGGGGAACACGTACCGGTTGATGAATCCGCCAGCGCGCCGGGCGGGCTCGGCGTCATCCGGCCTGGTGATGCAGTGGTTGAGCAGCCGGCCACCCGTCTTGAGCTTGCTGAACAGGAACGAGAAGTAGCCGGGAAGCTGGCTCTTGCCGATGTGCTCGGTCAGCCCGATCGAGCTCACCACGTCGAAGCCGGTCTCTGTCACGTCCCGGTAGTCGAGGTGGCGCACCTCGGCCAGGCCTGATAGCCCGGCCTCCTCGATCGCCCGCTGGCCCCAGGCTGCCTGCTGGGCGGACAGGGTCACACCCAGTGCCTTCACCCCGTACTCGCGTGCCGCGTGCAGCACCATGCCACCCCAGCCGCAGCCAACGTCCAGCAGCCGCATCCCGGGCTGCAGGCCAAGCTTCCTGGCGACCAGGTCGTGCTTGCAGGCCTGCGCCTCCTCCAGCGAGGCGTCCTCGCGCGGGTAACAGGCACAGGTGTAGGACATCGACGGCCCGAGCACCCACTCATAGAACGTGTTGGACACGTCGTAGTGGTGGGAGATGGCGCTGGCGTCGCGGCCCTTGCTGTGACGGCGCCCAGCCAGCCAGCGCCGCTTCACCCGCACCTCCTGCGAGGGCGGAGGCAGCCGCGGGAAGAGCAGCTTCGGGCCGCCCAGCTCGCCTAGCAGCCGCAGCCGTCCGGCAAGTCCCAGCTGCATTTGCTGGACGGAGCCCATCCGCACCAGGGCGGTGTACATGTCGCCCTCAACGTCGAGGTCGCCGGACACGTAGGCGCGGGCCAGCCCTAGCGAGCCCGGTGCCTGGGCAAGGTAGGACACGGCCTTCGGGGAGCGGACCGTGATCCGCACTGGCGCGCCCGCCGCGCCTGACGAGCTCCCGTCATACGCGCGAAATTCCACCGGGGCATTGGGCCCCGCCACCTTCTCGAAGACCTCGGCCAGCGCCATGCCTGTCATCCCTCCTGCTCACTGCCCACGTACGCACTTCTCGTATAGTCCCGAGAGCCGCCCGCCGCCGTCGTACTCCTGCTTGAGCTGCTCATACGCCGGGCCGTTGTAGAGCGCCCAGAACTGCTCGCGGGAGTAGAACGACGTCGAGTAGAGCCCCTTGTGGCCGCCGAGCGCCGCAACCTCCTCCTCGACCAGGCGGTTGTGGTACCCGTCCGCGCGCCCCGGGGGCAGGGGCACCGTCCCCCAGAATCCGAAGTTCACATAGACCTCGCCCGGGCGCATGGGGTAGAGCGGCCAGGAAGCCTCACCACGCAACCGCAGCGGGCACAGCCACACCGGGCTCATGCCCACCTCGGCGGCGAAGAACCGCAGGAACTCCGCGCTCCTGGAGAGCGGGATCTCCACGTCCTGGATCACCGCCTCGCGCGGCGCCCGGCCACGGTTGGCGGTCAGCGTGTCGGACAGCCGGTGCCGCCGGTCGAAGGCGACCAGCGCACGGTAGACGTCGGACCTGCGGTAGCGGCGCGGCCAGGCGCGGCGGATCAGCGGGCGCTGCACCCCGAACGGGCGTGAGCACCAGAACCAGTCGGTGTCCCAGCGCCACAGGTAGTCGCGGATGGTCAGGAAGTCTTCCCGCGGGCCGCGCAGTGACTGGTAGTAGATGCGCTGGCCGGTGTAGTCGCTGACCCAGGGAGCGACCTCGCTGTAGGCGCCGACCGTCAGGTAGATCTCATCGAGGCCGAACGCGGTACCATCCACAAAGTCGGCGCGGTGGCCGTGCAGGCTCCCGTCTGCCGCGATCTGGCCGACCGCCGCCATGCACGCTTCGGGGTCGCTGTACCGGAAGTGCCGCAGGTGCACATACGGCTGGACCGGCTCCAGCTCGATGGTGAGCGAGAGCGCATAACCGAGAGTGCCGTAGGAGTTCGGGAAGCCGCGGTACAGATCCGCGTGCTCCCCGCCGGGGCTGGCGGTTACGACGCGGCCATCCCCGGTGAGGATCTCCATCTCGGTCACCGACTCGTGGGGCATGCCGTTGCGCAGCGAGGTCGACTCGATGCCGAGGCCGGTCACCGCCCCGCCGAGCGTGATCGTCTTCAGCTGTGGCACCACCAGCGGCATCACGCCGTACGGCAAGGTGGCATCGACCAGCGCCTCGTAGGTGGTCATCCCGCCGACGACCGCGCGGCGGGCCTGCGGGTCAACGTGCAGTACGTGCCCGAAGGCCGAGACGTCCAGGCCCGCGGCAGCCGCGCCCGGGTCAGCCGCGCCCGTGCCAGGGCGCCGGCCGGGAAGCGGATCACGGAACCGGAACAGGTTGGAGGTGCGCTTGGCCAGGCGGACCCGCGCACCCGGCGGGAGAGCCGCATAAGCTTCGCGGATCGCCGCCACCGCGGCCTCGTGCTCCGCCCTCACCCGGGGCGGAAGGCTGGCTCGCGGCGGCGCCGTTCCCGGGGCCCCCGGATCATGGCGTCCCCCATATGCGGCGTCGGTCACGCCGGCCTCCCTCCGCTCGCTGCACCCGGTCTCCCAGTGAGAATGAACGCTTCCAGCCGCACCGGCAAGCTCTCGCCGACCTGGACGAACGGCTAAGAAAGTCTAGCGTGAGCGATTCATCCGCTTTATGCCTGCGCACCCGGTTCAGCCCTGCCGGAGCCGGAGCCGGAGCCGGAGCCGCGGGCGTGGCCCCCCGTACGCTCCCGCTCGCCCCGCCGGCTTGCCCGCCGTGCCGCCTTCCTGGGCTCGTCCTGCGCATAACTCTCCTCGACCTCCTCCGGAGTCATCGGTACCCGCGCCGCGGACGGGGGCACACCAGCGTCAAGGACATCGCGCAGTAACAGCGCCATCGAGTAGCCGGGGTCGGCGGCCAGTGCCCGGTCGAGCGCGATGTTGGCCAGCGCCCCCTCGCCGCCCTGCCAGGCCGTGAAAGCGAGCAGCGCCGCGGGCCCTGGCACCCAGGCAGCGCCCGCACGGCGTACCAGGTCGGTCCACAGACGCAGGTGCGCGTCGCGATGCGCTGGCTCCATCCGCGCCCATGCGTCATCGCGGACGGCCAGGTGGGCCAGGGTGATCAGCAGCCAGGCGAACTGGTCGTCATCGGTGATCCGGCCGCCACCGCGGTAGACCGCGATCGCCTCCCGGACCGCCCGCCGTCCCTCGTCGATGACCGGCCGCAGGGCGTTGCGGGTGCCCGCCCGGTTCGCCTTCGCTATCAGTTTCGCCGCCCGGCCGCAGGCCCGCCCGGCCGCCTGATCCATCGCGCGGGCCACCGGGCCGGTGAGCGGCGCGATCGCGGCGGCCAGTGACTCCCGGTCTGGTAAGGCCCCCAGCCCTGCCGCGGACATCACCGCCGATGCCGGGTGCGAGCCGGTGGTGAAGGCCACTCCCTCGGCGGGGCAGCAGTTCACGTTGCCGCACAGATACGACCAGTACCGCCCGTCCTCGACCCGCATGAGTTCGCGCAGCCGGAACCCGCCCTGCCGGGCAGCCGCCATGAGCGCATCGGACACCGGGGTCACCAGCCGGCCAGGGCCGTAGCCGACGGCGATGACGGTGGTGACCCGGTGATGGCTGAGCACGGTGACCGCATGCCTGGCGATCTCGTGCGCCGCGGCTGCCTGCGGTGGGTCGGGCAGGTCATAGCGGAAGCCAAGCTCGATCCGCTCGCGCGGGCCGCGGGCCCCGATGACCACCAGGCTCCGGGCCGGATGGAAGCCGAGCAGGTGTGGCACGACGGCGAGGACGTCGGCCGGAGAACTGAGCCGGACCCGGGGCAGGCGGGCTGCCCCGCCGGCGTGGGAGGCGGTGTCGCGAGAAGGCTGTGTGTTTTCCATGCAGCCAGGCTGTGCCCGTGGTCAGGGCGGAGCCAGGGGGATGTCCCGTTCTGTGGATGGGCAGTCACAATGTGCTGATGACATCCACAGGGTGAGAGGTGGGTCTTGACAGCCCGGTGGGGCCGCCGCTCATACCTGCTGGCCAGCCCCGGGAAGCTGGCCTTCGAGGAACCGGGCGACGAGCCCCCGGATCACCGTCGCCATCGAGAAGCCGTGCTCCGTACACCATTCCCGCAACTGGGCGTGCTGCTCGGACGAGAAGCGGACCGGCACCATCTGCTGACCGGTGGACTGCGGCACCTGCGGGCCGGGGGCTTGCGCCACGGTGAGCGTCATACCCGGCTGGAAGAGGTTCGCCAGCGATATCGGGCCCGGCCGGTGAGGCCGGGCGAGCTGGCCTGCCGCGCCTGGGTCCAGATCGGGGACGCGCCGTAGCAGCCATGTGTAGACCATGGCCTGGTCAGCTTGCGGCAGCGTTCCCACCGCGCTGACCAGGAGCTGAACGGGGTCTTTCCCGGGACCGGGTGCGGATGCGGCGGGGCCGGGTGGGGTCTGGGCCATAAGCCGCCTCCGGGGTCAGGGCGCCAACGACGATATCGGCATGCGATATCACGCTATCGCCACCTGGCCGATCACGCCAGGGTCGCGCCGGCCGCGCCCCGGCGACGGTTCCCAGCCGCCCCCCCGCAGCCCCTCAGCGCACCGTCTCCCGGCACCGGTGTCTGCCCCGGCTGTCACAGCGAGTTGTCTGCCAGGACGTCACAGCAAGACGCCGAGCAGGGCATCCACCGTGTCGCGGACAAGCGCAGCCGGGGCACCCGACCCGGGTCGCGCGGCAGGTTCCCCGGCCACCTGCTGGGCCCAGCGGTCCACCGCGGCGAGCGCGCCCGGCGCATCAAGGTCGTCGGCCATCCGCCCGCGCACGGTGGCCAGGACTTCTCCGGCTGACCGCAGGGCGGGGTCCGAGGGCGACGGCGCCGCCTGACCGGCGGCACCGAGCCCGCGGCTCACCGCCGCCCGCCAGCGGGCCAGCCGCTCCGTCGCCGCAGCCAGGCCCGCGGTGGTCCAGTCCCAGTCGTCACGGTAACGATGAGCCAGGATGGCCAGCCGGACAGCCATCGGGTCGGCCCCATCGGCCAGCAGCGATGACACGAACACCAGGTTCCCCAGCGACTTGGACATCTTCTCGCCGTCCAGGCGCACCATGCCCGCGTGCACATAGCGGCGGGCAAACGCCGGCCGGCCGGGCTCGCCGTCCGCGAACGCCACCCGGGCATGGGAGGCGCTCATTTCATGGTGCGGGAAGATCAGGTCGTTGCCGCCTGCCTGAACGTCGAACACAGCACCGAGATACTCGGTCGCGATCGCCGCGCACTCCACATGCCAGCCTGGCCGCCCCCGGCCGAAGGAGGACGGCCAGGAGGGTTCCCCGGGCCGGGCGGCCAGCCACACCACGCAGTCGAGCGGGTCCTTCTTCCCGGGCCGGGACGGGTCCCCGCCGCGCTCGGCGGCCAGTTCGGCCATCGTCACCGGGTCGAGCCGGCTGACCGTGCCGAACCCGGCATCACAGGCCCGGGAGAAGTACAGGTCACCCTCCAGGTCGTAGAGCGACCCACGCTCGGCCAGCAAGCGGGAGAAGCGCTCGATGATCGGCAGCGCCTCGACCGCGCCGACCAGCCGGGCCGGCGGCAGCACGCGCAGTGCCGCCATGTCGCCCCGGTAACGCCCGATCTCCCGGCTCGCCAGCTCGCGCCAGTCCTGCCCATCCCTGGCCGCCCGTTCCAGCAGTGGGTCGTCCACGTCGGTGACGTTCTGCACATAGGTGACGTCATGACCGGCGTCGCGCCAGGCCCGGACCAGCAGGTCCCAGGCGAGGAAGGTCGCCGCGTGGCCGATATGGGTGGCGTCGTAGGGAGTGATGCCGCACGCGTACATGGTGGCGGTCCGGCCGGCCGCCGCCTGCAACCGCTGCCCGGTCACTGTGTCGCGGACAAGCGGCTCGGGCCCACGTCCCGGAAGGGAGGGAACGCTAACCGCGCGCCAGGAATCCATGAGTTGCAGGTTATCTCTGTGTATTGGCCCAGCCGCCCGCCACTGGCGGCGGGCAGGTGGGCTGGAGGGTGGGGGTAAGTCTCGCGCCGGCCGCCTGCTCGAAGGCGTACGCCAGTGCGATCAGCTTCGGCTCGCTCCAGGCGGGCCCGATGAACGAGATCCCGACCGGAAGCCCGCCGGCATCACCAGCCGGAACGCAGATCGTGGGATAGCCCGCTACCGCCGCCGGCCCCGAGGTGTGGAACACATCGTGGTCGCCGAGGTGGTAGTCGGTCAGCCAGGCCGGGTTGGCGGTCAGCGTGACGACGGCGTCCAGCCTGTGCGCGGCCAGCGGGCCGTCCAGGGCCTCCCGGGCCCGCCTGCTGGCTTCTTCCCGGCTGGCCAGGTAGCCGGCCTCCGACAGGTCGCCGCTGGTGGCGTCGGCCTGCTCGAAGAGTTCCTGGCCGAAGTGAGCCAGCACGCTGGCGCCGTGCTGGCGGTTGAATGTGATGAGGTCAGCGAGCGTGGCCGGATGATCGCCGGGCAGCACCGCCAGATAGGCGCTCAGATCGTGTTTGAACTCGTGGACCAGAGCGGCGAACTCCGGTTCGGAGATCTGGTCCGCCCCTGGCAGTTCCACCGGATCGACGAGGTGGGCACCGAGGTCTGCCAGGGTGGCTAGGGCGGCCTCCAGCACGGCCACGGTCGCTGCGCCAGCGGCCCGGGCACCAGCACGCCACACACCCAGCCGCGCCCCGGCCAGGGCACCGGGATCGAGGAATCTGGTGAAGTCGGCTGGCTGTCCGGACGCGGCCGCGGTGGCCGGATCGGCTGGGTCGGCGCCCGCCAGCGCCGACAGCAGGGCCGCGGCATCGGCAACGCTGCACGCCATCGGCCCGGCGGTGTCCTGGGCCGCCGAGATCGGCACGATCCCGCTCCTGCTGATCAGGCCCAGCGTGGGCTTGATGCCGACAATGCCGCATGCGCTGGCCGGGCAGACGATGCTGCCGTCGGTCTCGGTGCCGACCGCAACCGGGGCCAGGCAGCCCGCAACTGCCGCCGCCGATCCGGAACTGGAGCCCGACGGGTTGCGGTCAAGCGCGTGCGGATTGGCCGTCTGGCCGCCCAGAGTGCTCCAGCCACTGGTCGGATGGGTGGAGCGGAAGTTGGCCCACTCCGACAGGTTCGCCTTCCCCAGGATCACCGCGCCGGCCTCCCGCAGCCTGGTGACCAGCCAGGCATCGCCATCCCCGGCTGCCGCGAGGGCGGGCGACCCGGCAGTGGCAGGCAGCCCCCGGGCGGCGATGTTGTCCTTGATCAGGACCGGGATGCCAGCCAGCGGACCGGCCGCTGGTCCAGCGGCCCGGGCCTCATCGCTTGCCCTGGCCTCGTGCACGGCGTCGTCGCTGACACTGATGACCGCGTGCAGCACCGGGTTGAGCCGCTCGATCCGGTCCAGGTAGAACGCGGTGAGGCTGCTCGCGGACAGGACGCTGGAAGCCAGTGCCCGCTGGAGAGCGGCAATGGTGGCGCGGCCGGCATCGATTCCGCTGCCGCCTATCGTCTCCCGGCCGGGTGGGGACTCTGGCATGGGTGGAAGAATAGTGGGGGGCCGGGGGGGGAACAGGCATGCACATGGGGGGACAAACGATGCGGCGGTGGCCGGGCCCTGGACAGGGGCGGCATCCAGCGGGCCACGATCCGCCCCGCCCGGGGCCGTGCCGGGCGCGGCCCCGGCTCGTGCTCGGTGACGCTGCGGCTGCGCCCCCGCGCCCGCGCCAGCGGGACACCACCGGACGCCGCGGCCCACCCC
>OFHK01000157.1_pt1 | contig 21332 bp, 20 predicted proteins | sample 1521951 | NCBI WGS metagenome assembly OFHK01 (sample SAMEA2468436, study PRJEB22500) | soil metagenome | biome: Glassland; feature: Farmland; material: Clay | place: Australia | collected 2013-01-31 | depth 0.55 m
GGGCGCCACCGAATGAGCCACCGGCCCGGCAGTAGCGCCCTCTCCCGATGGGAGAGTTCGATGATCGGTTCGTCCCCGGACGCCGCAACGGCCGGATCGTGGACCTGATGCGTACACACGACGAGCACGAGGTCACCCTCGCCTTCGGCGACAGCGGACTGCCGGCGCGGCTTGCCCGGTCCCGTACGACGGTGATCGAGCCGCGGCGGAACGACGCGGCCGCCGGCCTCGAACAGCGAGGCGGTCTTGCGCGTGATGACGGCGACGTCGTCCTGCAGCGGGGCAGCGGTGTTGTGGCGGGTGGCGGCCGCCCGCGGCCGCCCCGCCCCGCCCCCGCCCCCGTCCACCGCGCCCTGCTGAACGACGAGACCCCACCCTTCCAGATCGCGGCTAACCTGGGCATCTCCCCCGACCACCTGCGCCAGGTGCTGCGCCGGAACCCGCTGCCCCGCCCCCGCCGTCCGGTCCACCGCACCCTCATCCCCGCACCCGAGCCGGCCGCCCGGCCCCCGGGCCAGCAGCCCGGCGTGATCTACCTCGACCCGGCCTGGCTCCGCCGGGAATACCTCACCTGGCATCGCCCCCTGGACGACATCGCACACCAGGTCGGCTGCCGCGTCCAGACCCTCAGCCAGTTCGCCCGCGACCACGGCATCCCCATCCGCGTCCGCGGCAGCAGCATCTACATGCCAGCCACCTCAGCCCCAGGCATCCACCCGCGCGACCTGCCCGAACCACTGCGCAGCGCCCTTATCGGTCCCCGCGCCCGAAGCCGCCTGGACCGGCTGCTGTTCATCGCCGGGCACCCCAGCATCACCGCCGCCGCCCAGGCACTCGGCATCTGGCACTCCGCCCTCCACCACCAGGTCGTCCTGCTCGAACGCGCCAGCGGCGGGCAGCTCGTCAACCGCAGGCTCCGACCCGGAGGCACCACGATCCTGACCCCGCTCGGCCGGCAACTCTGCCAGCAGGCCCGCGACTACCTCGGCATCTGGCCCGGACCAGGCACACCGTGAGCGGCACCGAGGCTGGCCTGCGCCGACCCGGCGAGCACCCCCGCCGTCATCAGCGGCCATGTCGTCAGGGCTGCACGCCGGCCTCGGCGGCCAGCCTCCGGAGTACCTGGATGTCGTCGATGTCCTTCTGCCGCCACGGCCCGCCGTTGCGCAGGCGCGGGTACTGCTCCTTCATGGCGAGCATGCCGGCGACGCTCATGGCCAGCACTGGCGCGCCATCGAGTATCCCCGGCTCGTCGCCGAAGGAGCCTGGCGGGAACAGCCAGTCCGACCATCGCCCCTGAAGCTGAATAGACGACCCGTCTGGCTGCCGGTCAAAATACGCAGTGCTGAAGCCGGTGCCGTCCCAGGTGAACTCGCAGGCCTCCTCCGGAGGCTGAGTCGCGAGGGCCGTGGCACCAGCTTCCACGAGCACTGCCTTCGACCGCCCAGCGTCGGTGCGCTCGACCCAGAACTCGACGTCGCCGTGCTCGCGGGTGATCCGGCCGATCCTCGCATCAAGGCCCCAGCCCCCGAACAGCCACGCTGAGATGCCGGCTGCCCCCAGCGCGTCCACCACAGCCTGGATAACGCGCAGCTGCGCGGTCGCCCGCTCGTTCACCGCACCAGTCTCCCCGAGGTCCCGCTGCCCGGCAACCGCAGAACATGCCTGGGGAAATGACAACTTCCCCGCACCGCGGGGCGAACTCCCGAGCTTTCCAGATGACAACAAGGCTGCGCGGAAATGACATCTTTACTGGATTCCTACACTCAGGGCGCAGAATTTTTTTTCTCGCGGCCGGCGCGGAGGGCCGGCCGCTTTATCAGATGGCGTGGACCTGGCGTGGACCTGCGATAGACCTGCGATGTACCTGGCCTGCGACGGCGTAGGTCACAGCGCTAATTGACCTGGGCTGCCGCGACGTCGCGGAGGGGTGCCAGACGCGGGTGCCAGCCCAAGTCCAGGCGCCAGGTACATCACAGGTCAACGCCAGGTACACGGCAGGTCCATCGCGGGCCGGCGCGGGGGATATCGCAGGTCCATGCCAGGTCTACGGGGGCTGGCTGGATGGGGCTCCGTTCCAGTCCGCCTCGCTGACCTGGAGCCCTGCATGGATCACCACGCCACCCCGCCCGCTGCAACCGGCACCGGCACGGCCCGGCACCCGGCCGGGCCGCTGGATGCCCTCGACGCCGCCGACGCCGCGTTCCGGCTGCTGACCACCGGGCCGCGGCCGCTGGCGGTACACGCCTCGCACCTGGCCGCCGGGCTGCCCGACCGGCCGGTCCCCCTCGATGAGCTGCGGGTGCTGCTGCTGCACCCGGCCACCAGCGCCGCCGCCCGCAACCAGGTGTGGGCCGAGCTGGTGCGCCGCGCCCGCACGCGCGGCCCGGCCTGGGTGATCGGGCTGACCGGGATCGCGCTGCCAGGCCTGCGCCGCGCCGTGGCCAGCCTGGCCGCCGCCTACCGGGGCGGCACCGCCGACCTGCAGTCCGAGGTGCTGACCGGGTTCCTGGCCGCGGTGACGGCCCCGCAGTAATAGATGTCCGCACAGGCAGAAGAATCCTCGGCGATCCGGCGCTGGAGCTCTACCACACTCTGTGGCAAGAACCGCTCGACGGACACGAGCTCACCCCGACTCGGGGCTGTTCAGTTCCCACCTTCCACGGCTCGGCAGCAGACCTGGCCGCCGTCGCCGCATGCCTGGTGAATCTCCTCGCCCTGCACCTCACCACCCCAGAATCAGGAACCCACCTCATCGCGCTGCCACACTCGCCAGGATCGGGTCCCTATCACCACTTCATCGCGGCCTAGGCCCGCCGATCCGGCTGGCTACACCAGGTCCATGGGAGGTATACCGCAGGTCCGCCCGAGGTCAATCGCAACGGGTAGCAGCGACCGTCCCGGCCAAGCCACTTCACCAGCCGCTCATGTACCTGAGTCTCGCGATCTACCGCGAGCTGCAGCGTTGCGTTATCGGCCTGCACCTCACCAGCGCACTGCACTGAGCACTCGATACTGCCCAAGGGGGCAGTCACTCACTGGGGGGCCCGCAGGTCCATGCGGGGTACATCGCAGGTCTACCGGAGGTCAATCACTCCATGTCGCCGCGAGCCTCTGGCAAAGCCTCCTCACCAGACGCCCGGGGCACCATGTTCGTCCAATCCGTCACGATCTTCAGCACAGTCCCAGGTACCGGGAACGCGCCCAGCTTGCAGCCACGCTAGCAGGGGATATTACGGACTGTATCTGCCGCCTGGGCGAACGACCGTCGCCCATGTTTGCTCCATGTTTGCTCGGATGTCGCGGTACGGCCCGGTAGCGGCCGGCACCACATGACACCCGCTCTCGCGGGTCGCCGTACAGTCCGGCAGGTCGCGGCACACCCAAGAAAACCCGACACAGCCCTTGACAGCAACAACAAAGAGGACTCGTTCTGCGCGGCTTCGGCGCGCCCGCCACCCCAACACGGGCGGCTGCGGATGGATCGATCTGGGCAGCCCCGTGGGCCGTGCCCGCGGGCGGCGAGCAGACTGTTGTTGTGCAGACGAGCTACGGCCTCGTGCCGATCGGGTGGGTGCAGTCGGCCTTGAGGGTCCTCGGCGATGCGCCGAACCAGCGCGAAGGCGCGCCCCGGGCGTGGATCCGCTTCGATGAGCGGGTCGCGGAGGGGGCTAAGGACCTGCGGCCGGGCGATGAGATCGTGGTGCTCACCTGGCTGCACCTGTCGCCTCGCGACGAGCTGAGCACGCATCCCGAGGACGACATGGGCCAGCCGCTGACCGGCGTGTTCAGCACCTGTTCGCCCAATCGGCCGAACCCCATCGGCCTGCACCGTGCCCGCATCGTGGCGCGCGACGGGCTTCGGATTGAAGTCGACGCTCTGGAGGCAATCGACGGGACGCCGGTGGTGGACGTCAAGCCGGCCATCGGCCCGCCCGCATGACGCGCTGTACGCGGCGGTCTTGTCCGGCGGCTTGCCGGCCGGAACCGTAGCTCCCGGTAGGGATGGGCGCTCCGTCCCGGGCCGGGTTCCCCGCTCAGCTCATCGAGCAACGCCGGCATGGGCTCGCGCACCGAGGTCTCGCAGCACGCCTTGTGCGCGCTCACGTAGGCCTTGGTGTTGTCAGCCTGAAGGCCCTTGAAGAACTGCATCGTTTCCGGGGACCAGCCCGAGAACCCAGGGCCACATCTTGAGGAGGGGTTCTCGCGGCGACAGGTACCCTGCACCACCGCGCCGATGACGCTACGCAACAAACCTTCGGTGCGCCTGACGCGCGTGTAACCGCCCAATGGTCGCCCAGCGCATCCCCGACATCGGGCGGCGGTGGCGTCCAGATCGTGTAATCTGTGCGACTGGCAGTCAGCTGTCCGACAAATACACGGGTATCCAAGGCGACGGTTTTACATCTCCAATAGGTACTTTGACCTGCGATTACGCTCGTAGCTTCGAGGATTCTCCGGCTATTCTCCGGGTAAGACATTTCTGCGGGATCGGAGGGGGTCTGTCAGGGGCTGGCGTATTCGGCGCGGCGGTGGGGTGTGTTGATGGCCGCGGCGGCGCTGAAGCTGTCGCGCACGTGCGGCTGGCCGGTGAAGAGGTAGCTGGTGACGTCGCGGGGGTGGCAGCCACGGAGGGCTTTGGCGCGGTGACCGCCGATGCCGTATTCGACGACGCGGGCTTTGCGGTCGTAGGCGGCGGCAAGGGTGCCGTACATGACGACGGCGAAGTAGGCGCCGCTGCGGGTGCCGAGGGTGTCGTAGTCGAACCCGGCGTACTTGGCGTAGAGGCGGTCGCCTTTCTCCAGCGACACGCAGCAGGCGAGGAGCTGGCCGTCCCGGAAGCCGCCGACGGCCAGCAGGGGGACGCCGAGTTCCAGCAGCCGGGCCAGGATCTGCGGGGCTTCGTCGTCGGCGACGTCTTGGCCGTAGCGGCGCCGGGTGGCCGCCTCCAGCGTGCCGATGCGGCTCAGGTGTTCGCGCAGTTCGGCGGTGGTGAGGGTGCGGACGTCCAGGCCGAGCGTGGCGGCGGCGCCGGTGTCCTCGCGGTAGCGGTACCGGTCCCGGTGCCGCATCGCCGCCACGTGTGCCGCCAGCGATCCGTGCCGCAGCGGCAGGTAGTCCTCCGTCGCCCAGAACGAGGCCACCGCCCCGCGGCGCCGTAGCTCGCGGCCGAGGGCCTTGCCGCTGCCCCGGTCGGCGACGAAAGGCGCGACGATGGTCGCGATGCCCTGGGTGCGGGCGTAGTCAACGGCCGCGTCGAGAAGGTCGGCGGCGAGCGCGGGCGTCCAATAGGAGTGCAGGATCTCGGTCTTGTACCCGGGAAGGGAGCCAAGCACCAGGGCGGGGAACACATCGGCGGCATCGAGCCCGGCCAGCACCTCTGCGGCGGGAGAGGCCTGCTGGGAACCGCAGCAGACCTGCCCGGCATTGGCTTCCATGGTCCCGCCGAAGTAGCTGCGCGGGTCGGCGTCGGGGGTGGTGGCGGCCCGGACGACGTGCAGGGGCAGGGCCGCGAGATGGCCGTTGCCCGGGCGGGCCAGCAGGTACCGGTACGGCGGCATCCGCGGGTCGATGCCGTCGCTGGCGCGCAGCCAGGACGGGCCCGCCATGGGCGAGGGATCCGGGGCGGACTCGACTTCCCAGGCGTAGGTCAGCCCGGCCAGGGCACCGGCATCTTCGACCGTGACCGGCTGGGTAGCTGCCGTCACGACCGTGGTTCTCCTCCCATGCCGGTGCCCGGCGGCCTAACAGCGGACGCAGCAGCGGGTGGCGCCAGCTTCGACGGCTTCCTGGCGGCGCTGCGCCCACAGCTCATCCACGGCCGGGTCGGGATGGACCCAGTCGTAGTAGAAGCCTCGGTCGATCAGCGTGACGCCGTCCAGCCACGGGGAGTCGAGCAGCGGGGAGCCCTTGAACAGCAGCAGCCGGGTTTGCCGGGCGGTGTGGTCGACCCAGCCGGCGATGCCGGTCTCATCCAGGAAGTCCTCCAGTGCCTGGATCTCGGCCAGGGTCACCCACGGGGTGAAGGTGATGAAGGTCGGCCGCAGCTCGACCCCGGCGGCCTTGGCGGCGCGGATGGCCTTCTTGATGCCGGGCACGTCGATGCCCTTGTCGAAGACCTGCAGCACCCGCTCCGAGGGGAACTCCAGCGCGGAGGTGATGACCCGCAGGCCCAGCCCGGTCATCTGGTTGATTTCGGCCTCGAACTCCAGGATGTGATCGAACCGGGTGGTCAGCTCGAACGTCACCGGGCCCAGCCGGTCGGCGACGGCCTCCATGGCGTTGAGCGCGTGCCTGCGGGTGTTGAAGAACTCTGCGTCCACGAAGGCGAAGTGACGGGCACCTTGCCCGGCGAGCTGCGCCGCGTCGGCGAGCACCATGCCGGAGTCGACCGGGATCGCTGCCACCCCGTAGGCGGCATAGACGGCGCAGTAACTGCACCGGTGGTGGCAGCCCCTGGTGGCCTCGATGTTGCCCAGCAAGCCGAACTTGGTGCAGTGCTCGGGGTAGTTGGCGATCGGGGGGAACAGGTCCCGGGCCGGCAGCTGCCAGTCCCGGGCGACGCGGCGCTTGGGCTTGGGGCGGGTTCCCTCGCCGGTGAAGATGCCGTCCACCTGGTCCGCGGTGACCTCGCCCCGGGCGAAGGCCAGCAGCGGCTCGGTCATGCCCTCAGGCTCGTCCACCACCACGCCGTCGGTCAGCGAGGCGAGCACACCCGCGTTGAGCCAGGCGTACTGCCCGCAGACCAGCACCCGCCGGGCGCCCGCCAGCTTGAACTGGCTGGCGACCTGGGCGCCCGTCTCGATGCCTTCATAGGACGGGATTGAGATCAGCACGAGGTCGAAGTCCCCGCTGGGGAAGTCGTTCGGGCACACGTCGGCGTCCCACGCGGCCACCTCGGCCCCGGCGCTGCGTAGCGCACCCGCGGCGCTGGCCGCGAGGATCGGCTGCAATTTCGCCTCGAATGCGGAGACGACCGCGACCTTCGGCGCGCTCATCGCGATCTCCTTTATGCCATACGGAACGTCGGGCACGGCCGGTCCCGGCACGGCCATGTTGTCGGGGAATGACTCAACAAGTATTACACGATATCGTTGACTAATGTAAGAGTGGTCCTGGCGGGCAACCTGCGGAGGCGGCGATTACTGCAGACGCATCCCTGGCGGCGACGGGCACCGTGCTGGCGTTTCCCGGCCCCGGCGTCCCGCAGTTGAGCGAGCGGCCGCTGATCGCCGCCGATCAGGCGGCGGAGGTGGCAGACCTGTTCAAGGTGCTGGCCAGCAACACCCGGCTGCGGCTGCTGCACGCGATCTCCCGGGGCGGCGAGGTGCGGGCCGGAGAGCTGGCCGCTGCGGTGGGGATGACCCAGCAGGCGGTGTCCAATCAGTTGCAGCGCCTGGTGGACCGGCGGATCTGCGCCACCCGGCGGGCCGGTACCGCGATCTTGTACCGGATCATCGATCCCTGCGTGGTGAGCCTGCTGAACTACGGGGTCTGCCTGGCCGAGCCGCCGTGCCGGGTGGAAGGGACCTAGCCGTGGCACAGGTGGAGGCCGGTCGGGCCCCGCAGGCGGGCACGGGGCGAAGCAGGTTCCGGCTCGCGGAGAGCACCTGCGCGGGATGCGCCGCCGACATCAGCGGGGCGCTATCGGCGATCCCCGGGGTGAGCGATGTCCGGGTACTGCCCGCGACCAGCACTGTGGTGGTCGAGCACGACCCGCAACTGAGCCTGGAATCGCTGCGCCGGCAGGCCGCCCGGGCCGGGGTCGGCCTGATCCCCGCGCCGGTCCGCCGGGCCGGGCCGGGCGCGCCGTGGTGGCGGCAGCCGAAGCTGTACGCGCTGGCCTCGGCGATCCTGCTTCTGGCCGTGGGCCTGGTGGCCGAGCACCTCGCCCACGCCACGGTGGCGGCGGACGCCGCCTACCTTGCCGCCCTGGTGGTCGGCGGCTTCTACACCGCCAAGGCGGTCGTGATCTCCCTGCTGGCCCGCCGGGTGACCATCTCCACCTTGCTGCTCGCTGCCATCGGCGCGGTCATCCTTGGCCTCTACGAGCAGGCCGCGGTGCTCGCCGTGGTGTTCTCCCTCGGCCAGGTCCTGGAGGAGTATGCGGGCGGGCGGGTCCGCAACTCGCTGCGTGCCCTGATGGACCTCGCCCCGCCGGTGGCCAGCAGGCTCGGCGAGGACGGGACCCTGACCGCGGTGCCGGTGGAAGACCTGGACCCCGGCGACACCATCATGGTCCGGCCCGGTGAGCGGATACCCACCGATGGGGTCGTCGCCGCGGGCACGTCCGCAGTGGACCAGAGCCCGGTCACCGGTGAGCCGATTCCCGCCGAGGTCACGGCCGGCAGCAGCGTCTTCGCGGGCACGGTCAACGGCTCGGGCGCGCTGACCGTCACGGTCACCAAGCCGTATGCCGACACGACGCTGGCGCGGATCATCCGCGAAGTCGAGGAAGCACAGGCCAGCAAGGGGCGATCCCAGCGGTTCGCCGACCGGTTCGGCGCCATCTACGCCCCAGCCATGCTGAGCCTGGCCGCGGTTGTCGCGATCATCCCGCCGCTGATCACCGGCGACTGGAGGCAGTGGTTCTACCGATCGCTGGTGGTCCTGGTGGTGTCCTGCTCGTGCGCCCTGCTGATCTCGGTGCCTACCGCGGTGGTGACCGCGATCGCCCGCGCCGCCCGCGACGGCATCCTCATCAAGGGAGGCGCCCAGCTGGAGACGCTGGGCACCCTGCGGGTCCTGGCGTTCGACAAGACCGGCACCCTGACCCGCGGAGTCCCGGAACTGCTGGACATCATCCCGCTGCGCAGCGGCGACCCTGAGGAGCTGCTGCGGCTAGCGGCCAGCGTGGAGGACAGCAGCGGCCACCCCCTGGCCGAAGCCATCCTGACCGCCGCCCGCCGCCGGGGCCTGCCCTGGCTACCCGCGCAGACCGCCACGGTGCTGCCCGGCCGGGGAGTGCAGGGCACCGTCGCCGGGCACGACGTCTACCTGGGCAAACCCGAGGAGGACGGCCTGCCCGCCAGCGTGGCCGCGCAGCTTGGGCGGCTGGAAGATGACGCCAAGACCGTGGCGGTGCTTACCGTCGACGGCCAGCCCGCCGCGCTGCTTGCCGTCGCCGACCAGATGCGCCCCGAAGCACCGGAGGCAGTCGCCGCGCTGCACCGGGCCGGGATCCGGCCGGTGCTGATGCTCACCGGCGACAACGACCGGGTCGCGGCCGCCGCCGCGGCCCACAGCGGCCTCGACGGCTGGCGTGCCGGGCTGCTGCCCCACGACAAGACCGAAGCAGTCACAAGCCTGCGCGCCGAGCACGGCGCGATCGCCATGGTCGGCGACGGGGTCAACGACGCGCCAGCCCTCGCGACCGCCGATGTCGGCATCGCCATGGGCGCCATCGGCACGGATGTCGCCCTGGAGACCGCCGACGTCGCGCTCATGGCCGACGACCTGGCCAAGCTGCCACAGGCCATCGCCCTGTCGCACCGGGCCCGCCGTGTCATCCGGCAGAACATCGCCATGTCGGTCGCCGCGGTCGCCGTCCTCGTCACCGCAGCGCTGGCCGGATGGCTGTCGCTGACCGCCGGGCTGCTGCTCAACGAGGGCACCGCCCTGTTCATCATCGCCAACGCCCTGCGGCTGGCCCACCCCTCGCACCGGGACAAAGAGCTGGCGGGACAGGCCGCCACGGCCGGATCCACGCTGGCGACCGCCGAGGCGGAAACATCGGGATGCTGTTCACTTGCCGCCAGCGCACCCGCGGAAGCGGAATCCCCGGCATGTTGCGCGGCGGCCACCGGTGTACCCGCGGCCGGAGAAACCCCATCGTGCTGCGCGCCAGCTACGCCTACCGCCGAGGCGCCCTCGTCCGGACAGGTGTCAACGGCTCAGGCCGCGCGAGGCGGCCGTAACGATCTCTAAGCGGTCCCGCACTGAGGGTCTTCGACCAGGCAGATGCCAGCCTGCAGCAGGGCCGGGATGCACGGGTCGGCGATGCGGTAGTAGACACTCGTGCCCGCCCTGCGGGTTTTCAGAATGCCGCGGTCGAGCAGCCGCTGGAGCTGGTTGGACACCGACTGCTGGGTCATTCCCACTTCGGCGGCAAGATCGCTCACCCGGACCTCGCCGCCCCGGTGCAGGGCGTGCAGCAGCCGCAATCTCGTGTCGTTGGCCAGGATCTTGAACAGCCCCGCGAGCCCAGCGGCCTGATCGTGATCCAGCAAGGGGATCTCGTTCAGCGGCGGCCCGGGCAGGCCGATGCTGGTCACGGCGGTAGTCACGATTCGATCATCTCACCATTTACCTGGGGATTACCATCACCGTTTAACAATTAGCTCATGTATTAGTTGTTCACCCTGGCCGGTCGGCCGGCAGTGTCACAAGGTGCCACGAATTGTTACGAGCTGTTGCATACCCATCGGTTGTGTGATACACGAGATAGTTGATACATGGTTCAGTGTTGGATGAGCTGGCACCGTTCCTGGCCTCTGGGGGGTTGGGAGTCCAGATGCCTGAAATTCTGCGCTTAGCGCTGCTGGCCTTCCCGGCGGGGCTGATCGGGTTCATCGCTGCCCCGTGTTGCAGCCTTCTCGTCCCGGTCTACCTGCCGTTCGCGCTGGCCACCCCGGCGCCACCGGCACCGGTCGCGGTGCCAGCCAGCCGCCAGCTGTTGCTGCTGAACCAGCCCGGCGGGAACCTGGCCGCATCCGATACCACGGGGGAGGCAGCCCTTCGCGCGCCGCCTGTCCAGGCGACGCCGTCGCGTGCCCGGGCTGTGCGCAGCTTCGCGGCATTCCTGGCCGGATTCTGCCTGTTCTTCGTGGCGCTCGGCGCGACCGCAAGCGCGCTCGGCGGAGTCCTGCTCGCGCAGCTTCCCGTTCTGGAGCGAATCTCCGGTGCGTTCATCATCTTGCTCGGCGTGATCATGCTCACCCGGATCCGGATCAAGCTCCCGGGGAGCAACGCGTGCGTCAACGTCTCCCGGCTGCGGAGCGGCCCGTTCGGCGCCTTCGGCATGGGATTCGCCATCGCCATCACCTGGACGCCCTGCACCGGGCCCACGCTGGGCGGCATCCTCGCGCTGTCCGCCGTCAGCGCCACGGTGTGGAACGGGTCCGCGCTGCTGTTGTTGTATGCGCTCGGCCTAGCGGTGCCTTTCGCCCTGATGACCATCGCCCTCACCACGGCGCGCCGGCTGGTCGAGTTCCAGCGGCGCCACGCGCGAATCCTCGAAATCGCCGGCGGCGCCCTCATGATCGCCGTCGGCGTGCTGATCCTGCAGGGCGGCTGGCAAAGCTGGCTCGGCCCGGCCACCGGATGGCTGAACAACCACGGCTGGCCGCCCATCTAATCCCCAGGAGGGTCACCGATGACCGCCCCTAACTGGCAGCGCCTGCCATTAACCCTCGCAGTGACCGCAGCTGCCCTCATTTCACTGCTGGCCGCCGGATGCGGCGGCAGCACTAGCAGCAGCCCGTCGGCGGGCTCCTCGCATAGCAGCGAAAGCGCTTCCTCCAGCGGCGACACCGCCCGGGAGACCGCCGAAAAACGCCTGGAAGCCATCGGCCCGCAGCTCACCAAGGTCCTGACCATGTACAAGGCCGGGAACAAGCAGCAGGCGTACACCATGGCCAAGTCCGTCAGCACGAACCTGTATGAGGGAACCACCGAAGGGATTGTCTCCAAGGCGGATCCGGCAGGGGAACGCCAGATCGACCCGCTGCTCGCCTCGACCATCCCCGCCGCCATCAGCAACGGGGAATCCGCGAGCCAAGTGGCCGTCCTCATCCACCAGGGCCAGACGCTGGCCTCCAGCTGCCTGGACGCCATTCACAAGAGCGAGGCCAGCGGCGGCTAGGGCGAACCCGCTGGCCACGCACGTCAGCGCATCATCGAAGGGACACGTCATGCCTCCGGCCCTGCGCCACTGGCGCGCGCTCCGCGCCGCCGTCTCCGGCCTCGCCTGCCTGGCCCTTGCCTGCTCCGCCTGCGGCAGTAACTCCAGCAGCCATCCGGCGACAACCAAGGCATCGGGCCTGGCGGCCCAGGTTCCGGCAGCGGTCCGCAGCCGCGGCGTGCTGCGCGTCGCGACCAACGCGACCTACGCGCCGAACGAGTTCCTCGCCGCCAACGGGCACATCGTCGGCATGGACGCCGACCTCGCCACCGCGATCGCGCGGCAGCTCGGCCTCCGCGTCCAGTTCTTCAACGTCTCCTTCGACCAGCTCATCACCGGAATCACCGCGGGCCGGTACGACGCCGCGATGTCCTCAATGACCGACACCAAAGCCCGCCAGCAGGCCGTCGACATGGTCACCTATTTCAACGCCGGAAACTCATTCGTGGTCCTGCGTTCCAGCCCGCTGCACGTCAGCAGCTTCGCCGGCCTGTGCGGCCACACCGCCGCCATCGAAGCCGGATCGACCTACGTGCCGCAGGTCGCCGCCGAGCAATCGCACTGCACCGCGGCCGGCAAGCCGCACATCCACGCCCAGACCTACGCCAACCAGGCCGACGCCAACCTCGCCCTGCTCAGCGGCCGGGCGCAGATCACCATGGAAGACTCCCCCGTCGCCGCCTACCAGGCCCGCCAGGACCACCGGTTCCGGGTGACCGGGCGGATCTTCGGCACCGCGCCCTACGGAATCGCCGTCGCCAAGACCAGCGGCCTGGCCGTGCCCATCCGCGACGCGCTGCGCGCCTTGATCGCCAACGGCGCTTACCACTCGATCACCAGCAAGTGGGGCATCTCCACCGGCGACATCACCAGCCCGATGATCAACGGCGCCACCAGCTAGCCCGCACGCATGCGCACCGAGGCCCCCAATTCAGCGCCACTGGGGGCGATCCGCGCCGTCCCGGTCCGCCATCCCCTGCGCTGGGCCGCAGCCGCGGTTGTATTGGTCCTGGCCGCCATGTTCGCCCACATGCTGGTCACCAACCCCAACTTCGACTGGGACCAGGTCCGCCACTACCTCACCAACGCCCACATCCTCAGCGGCGTCCTCGCCACGTTCTGGCTCACCGCGGCCGCCATGGCCATCGGCATCACCGGTGGGGCGGTCCTGGCGCTGATGCGCCTGTCGGAGAACCCAATGGTGGCCGTAGCGAGCTGGCTCTACACCTGGTTCTTCCGCGGCACGCCGGTACTGGTCCAGCTCATCTTCTGGTACAACCTGCAACTGCTGATCGGCAACATCTCACTCGGCATCCCATTCGGGCCCATCTTCGCGACCTTCAACACCAACGCCCTCGACACCACCTACATGGCCGCGGTGCTGGGCCTGGGCCTCAACGAAGCCGCCTACATGAGCGAGATCATCCGGGCCGGCATCATCTCCGTCGAGCAAGGGCAAAGCGACGCCGCCCTGGCGCTGGGGATGCGCCACCTCCAGGTGATGCGCCGCATCGTGCTCCCCCAGGCGGCCCGGGTGATCATCCCGCCCACCGGCAACGAGACCATCTCCATGCTGAAAGCCACCTCGCTGGTCTCGATCATCGCGGTCACCGACCTGCTCAAGGCCACCGAGGACATCTCCAGCGTCAACTACCAGGTCATCCCACTGCTGCTGGTGGCCAGCATCTGGTACCTGATCCTCACCTCGGCCCTGTCCGCCGGGCAGTACTACCTGGAGCGGCACTACAACCGCGGCTCGCCGGGCCCACGGCCCGCACCAATGCAACTCCTGCGCCGGAACCTCACCACATTCCACGTCAGGCCGACGGTGCCGCGCAGGCCCGGGGGAGGCGCTTAGCGTGGGGCCCGACCCGGCGGGCCAGCCCGCGCCCATGGTGCTGGCCCAGCAGGTGTGCAAGAGCTTCGGCAGACTTGAGGTCCTGTGCGGCATCGACCTGCACGTCGGGCCCGGCCAGGTGATGTGCATCATCGGCCCGTCCGGGTCGGGCAAGTCCACGCTGCTGCGCTGCATCAACCACCTGGAGAAGATCGACTCCGGGCGGATCTACGTCAACGGGCACCTGGTCGGCTACCGGCAAGACGGCGACCGCCTCCACGAACTGCGCCCCCGCGAGGTCGCCGCCCAGCGCCGCGACATCGGCATGGTGTTCCAGCACTTCAACCTGTTCCCGCACATGACCGCCCTCGGCAACGTCACCGAGGCGCCCACCCTAGTCCGCAAGGAACCCAAAGGCCTGGCCGCCGAGCGGGCGCACAAGCTCCTGCACCGGGTCGGCCTGGGCGACAAGACCCACTGCTACCCCGCCCAGCTCTCCGGCGGCCAGCGCCAGCGCGTCGCCATCGCCCGCGCGCTCGCCATGCAACCCAAGCTCATGCTCTTCGACGAACCTACCTCCGCACTGGACCCCGAACTCGTCGGCGAAGTCCTCGCGGTCATCCGCGACCTTGCAGCCGACGGCATGACTATGATCATCGTCACCCACGAAATGGGCTTCGCCCGCGAAGTCGGAGACACCCTCGTGTTCATCGACCATGGAGTCGTCATCGAACAGGGCAACCCACGGCAGGTACTGGCAGACCCCCAACATGCCCGCACCCGAGAGTTCCTCGCCAAGGTCTGCTAAGGCACCTCGCTTGTATCCCCGGCGCACGGCAGGGCGAGTGCCCGCCCCAGCCACGGGAGGGCGTATCCATGGGTCGCCACCGCGTTCGCTACGAGCACCTGGGTGCCGAGCAGCGACGCGGCGATGTGCCGGGTCTGGGGGCCGGGCGTGATGCCGAGATCGGTGAGCCTGGCCTCCAGCAGGCTCAGGGTCCGGCGGACGGCCTCGGGGTGGCCCGCTGCGGCCTGCAGCCGCATGATCTTCTGGTAAAGGAACTCGTTGTAGGGGTCATGGCCGAGCGCGGACTCTAGGGCGGCCAGGGCCCTGGTCTGGGTCGCGGGGCTGGAGGACGCAGCGGCCCTTCCCGATGGCACTACTCGGTGACGGCAGGGCAATTAGCGATCAAAGGTGACTGATGCGGCATGATCCTGATTCCTGCCTGGATTATCCTGTCTAGTGCTTCTGGGCTGATTGTCACCGTGCCGCTGACCATGAAGGTCCGTGCGGAAATGCGATGATCCTTAGTAAGTGAGGGTGCCCAGGGACCGCTGGGCAATTCGCCGGCCTGGCTCCGGCCGCGACCGCCGGCGGCTTGGTCATGGCGACCGCCGTGCCGTTGCAGCACAGTCCCTGCGGCCTGCCGCCAGGTCTTCCGGCTGGCAAGCGAAGACCGCCGTCAGCTAACCCGCAGGCCGCAGGCACCAGGCTGGCCCAGCCGCCGCCCTAGCGGCCAGGACCTGAGGCGGCCACGAACGGCAATCCGTTGCATTTCAGGGATTCAGGCGTGGCGCTTCCAGAACTGCACCGAGCCGGCACCGGTTGCGACATGAGCCCTGCGTGGGTGCCCGGAGCAGCGTCACACCGTCGAACGAAGGCCATCCGCCTGGCAGCCCGGATCAGGCTGAGCCTTGATCGTAGGTCCGCGGGATCCCCAGAATCGCGCGCATCTCTGCAGGGTCCGGCGTAACCACCGTATGCGGCCGGCACGATGCGCCGGGCGGGCATTTCGCCACGAGTACCGGCCGGGCATGACCCCGCGGTTCCCACCAGAACTCATAGGCCGGGCACGCAGCACGCAGCCCGGTCAGCACGCGCCGCTGGCGGCAGAACTCTGCCACCACGCTGCCCGCCGTAGGGTCAGCGGGATCTGTGCCACGATTCGTGTTCACGTCTCCGCCGGTCCAGGCTGCTGTGCGGATGCCCGCGTAACCCGGCTCGCCGGCACCCAGGCCTGGAGGCGGCAGCACGCGACGTGCTCGGTCCCCGGCCGCGAACTTAGCCGCCGTCCGTCACCTGAGGAGAAGTACTCAGCCTGGCTCGCAGGCGCTGCGGGGAACGCGCGGAGCAGCACGGCCGCGGGGTCAGGTGCGCAGTCCAGCGCCGCGGCGATGACGGCGGCCAGGTAGGCCTCGCGGGTGATGCGCGCCTGGTACCACCAGCGGCGCGTGTCGCTCTCCCATGAGTGCTTGGCCCGCGACAGCAGTTCCTTGCGCCACAGAATTGTCATCACGGTCATGACCGTGGTGTACGACGGGTCGCCGCCACCCCCGGTGCGGTAATCCAGCCGGTCACAGGCCGCACGGACGGTCAGCGGCTGGCCAGCGTCCCAGACCGCAGTCATGATCGCCGACTCCAGCGGCCCCAGACCAGGGACGATCACAGCGCACCCGCCAGGCCAGCCCGCCGCACCCGGATTACTGGCGCAATGCGTAATCGGCGGAGACACGTATGGATCCCGTCAGTGCTGTCCACTACGGTCACGGCCTCGGCCGGGATTCTCGCCACATCGGGTACATCAGGGGCCCGTCAGGGAGCTGAATCGGCGGGCCGTGGTCGGTGTAACCGTGGCGCAGGTAGATCTTCCGGGTGCGCAGGTCGGCGGCTTCCAGGTAAGCGGGCGCGCGAGCGTCCTGGTCGAGTATCTGGTGGTAGGAGCGCAGTAGCGTGGTGCCGGTTCCCTGGCTCTGCTTATCTGGCCGTACGGCGAGGATGGCGAGGTGGTGGTGGGGGATGCCGGCAGGGTGGTGCCGGGCGAGTGCCGCGTCGAAGGCCAGGAACCGGCCGGTCCAGGGACCTGTCGCGGTGGCGAGCCGTGTGCCGTAATCGGCGGGCTGGCCGCCTGTGCCCTCGCCAACGTGGATCCACAGCGCTGCTGCTGCGCGGTCGGCGGTGGTGAGGACTGCGCCGTTGGCCATCGCGTGTTCGACATACAGCCGGAAGTACCGTGGGAAGATCTCCCTGCGGGCAGCTGGGTCGGCTATCAGCCATCGGGAAGGCGCCAGGTCGTGGAAGGCGTCGGCGATGACCTGGCTGAGGGTGTCCAGGTCTGCCGCATCTGCGCGGACCGCGCTGCCGTGCAAGCCGCCCTCCGGCGTCAGCGACCGGCCCTGCGGGACGCTCATCATCACGTTCTTTCGCTGGCCGGGGTCAACTGGCCGGTGACGGCGTGGGCGCCGAGCCCGATCGCTGCGTACACCTGCGGGCGCCGGATCTTGAGTACCAGCCCCCAGCCGAGCCCGGCCGCGGCGACCACGGCATAGCTGACTGGCAGCGCCCACGCGGCGGGAGCGCCCGCCGGGACGCCGAGCAGCGTGCCGTAGTGCATCACTGCGAGTACAACGATGCCGGCCAGGAGGATGGCGGCCAGGGCGGGCGCGATCAAGCGTCGCCAGGCATTTTCGCCGTGTGGGTGGCGGCCGAAGAACGCGATCACCGCGACGGCGGTCAGCGCGAGCAGGACGAGGATGCCAAACCCGCCCGTGGTGCCCAGCCAGAAGAACAGGTGCGTCATGGGATCCCACCCGGCCAGCGCGTACACCACGATGACGACCAGGCCGGTCAGGCTCTGCACCAGCGATGCGGCCTTCGGGATGTTGTTGCCGCCCGTGCGGCCCAAGGCGGCGGGCAGCACGCTCTCCCGGCCCAGCGCATACATGTAGCGCCACACGCAGTTGTGGAAGGCAAGGGCTGCGGCGAACAGCGAGGTCAGGAACAGTAGCTGGGCGGCCTGTGACAGCCCGCCGCTGCCACCGAGGCCGAACAGCAGGCCAGTGCCCTGCTTGGCGGCTGCGGCCACGACGTGGCTGTCGCCGTTATGGACGGCCATGGCCCAGCTCGCCCCGGCGTAAACGACGGCGATCATGCCCAGGGCGAGGTAGGTGGCCACGGGGATGGTCCGGCGGGCGTTGCGTGCCTCTTCGGCGAGCACCGGTGCCTGCTCGAAGCCGACAAAGCCGAGCACCGCGACCACGGCCAGGACGCCGAACGTGCCGAAGCCGGCTGAGGTTAGAGCTGTCGGCGAGAGGGTCGCGAAGCTGAGGCGCCCACCCGCCGGGTGAGCAAGCCCGGATACCGTCTCGGCGAAGATGACCAGGATCTCGGCACTGAGCAGGACACTAGGACGGCGCCGGTGATGTCCACCCGCAGCAGGCCCAGGATGGTGATGACGGCCCAGGCGCCCAGTGCCCACGCCCACCACGGCGCGTGCACGCCGAGATGGGCGGCGGCCTCGCTGGCCGCGGTAGGCCCGAAGGCGCCGTAGAGCCCGACCTGCAAGAAGGTGTAGGACAGCAGTGCCACGAGGGCGGCGGAAACGCCGGCGGTGCGGCCGATGCCCCGGGCGACGAAGGATCTGGGGGCCGGCGTTGGTGATGTGCCGTGTCATCGCCACATACCCGATGGCGAACAACGCAAGGATCACCGCGATGACCAGGAAGGCGGCCGGGATCCCGGTTAACCCGGTCGTCTGGTAGGCGGTGGGGACGACCCCGGCAGCCACGGTCAGCGGGGCGACGCCGGCAAGGACGAAGAACAGCACGGCCGGGACGCCGAGCCGGTCGCGGGCGAGCGCCCGGGACACGCTGCTCGGCTTGCTTCCTGCTGTTTGCGTTCTGGACATGACGTGCTCCTGGTTACTGGATCGGATGGGTCAGGCGTTTACACGCGATGGGAGAGCAGGGCGCTGTCCACTGCTGCCTGGGTCTGGGCGATCAGGTCACGTAGGCCGGGATCGAGCTGGAGCATCACCTGATCGAGGCAGCCGCGGACCTTCGGCGGTGCGTACAGCGACAGGCGGGGGCCCAGCCCGCAGGCAGCGGCCAGCCCAGCCAGGGCCGCACTCTGGGCGGTCACCGGCCCGGACGAGCCCAGCGCGGGCCGCGCGCGGGTGAGCGGCGCGAACGCGCAGTCCGCGTCCACCGGAACCCACCGTTCGGCGCGCCAGGGACGCCGCGCGGAGGTCTGGGTCAGGTACCCCGACTGTTCCAGCCGACGGGCCACATCCCCCGCCGCAGTGCGTGCCAGGAACAGCAGCCAGTCCCACGCCGCGTGCCGCTCGTGTTCGCTGAGCACTTGGCCCAGGACGGAGTGTGCTAACCGGTCCTCGGGCGGGGTGCGGTCGGCCACCACAACCCCGTCACGCCGGAGGCAGACCTTACCCGCCAGCATCAGCTCGGCCAGCAGCGCGCCAGCCAGCCCAAGGCCGACGGCGCGCGGCTGCAGATATGGCTTGCCGCTCACCTCGTGGTGTGCCATCAGGTAGAGGTCATCAGCAAGCCGTCCGGTGCCGCTCAGCCGCGCCACGAGTCCTCCCCGGTTGCCCGGCTGCTGGGATGCCACCCATCAGGATTGCTGCTCATGCCGGGGGACGCGCTCGCCCATAGCAGCCGGCCCGCCCGCGCGGACCCAGCAGCAGAGCCAGTCATGGTCACCTTCATAAACGGAGACAGAAGGACAGCAGGCCCGGGCTGAATGGCCAGCGCCGACGGCCTGGTAACGGCAAGACGAGGGGGGCGCCGGCCCCAAAGAGACCTGACGAGGGGCCGGCGCCCGGCCCCGGCGTGCGGAGGCGGCCCAGGGACCGGGCCACACCCCCACGCCGGTCTTCTCCCGCCCTGGACGTGGCCCGGGCCGGCCCAGGTCGCCATGCCGCAGGCGTCCGGAGCAGCGCACACCTCGGTCAGGCACACGCGTCAGCCCGTGTGTGACCGGGCGCGCCATCACGTCGGGGCGAAGTACGTCAGCCATGGCGGAAACGGTGACATGTCCGATACGTGTCCGGAATCGGCAGGCACCAGACGGCCAATTTGCGGACACGAGCGGTGCGGGTTCCCACCGCAGAATTAACACGCAACGCCTGGCGGGACGGACTGCGGGCCTGGTGCGGCAGGGCACGCCACTCGCCCGCCGATGCTGCTGCGCTCGTTCCCGCCGTGTTGCCGCAGGCGGGAATGGCGACTGCCTTCCCGCCGGTTCCCCGCAGGAAACGGGCGGGCGCATTCCCGCACCAGGCGAGATGGGCGGCGTTGCCTATGCCGGCCCTGTGGATGGTGCCGCCGCCGCGGGTACCGCACGGACCCCACCCGGCAGCATCAGGCCCGCGCCTTCCCTGGTCGCGGCGATCGCCTGGGCCAGCACGTGCAGCAGGGCCATCGGGGAGACGAGCTGCCCTCCCGCGGAGGGAACGTGCGCCCACATGGCACGCTCGCCGCCATCGAGCCGCGACGGTGGTGCCGGCACGCGCCCGCCGTCGGCATGCCAGCGCACCGCGACCGGGCTCGCGGGACCTGCCCCGGTGGCCGTGTCAATCTCGTGGCGGGTCCACGGACACGCGCCCGACCGGGTAAGGAAGTAGCAGGCAGACCTCGCGCTGATCACAGCCAGGGCACCGGCCGGGTCGGGCAGCGCAGGCAGTCCCCGGATCTCATCCGGCACGCCACGGGTGTACAGCCACCAGCCCATGGCCACCAATCCTGCTGGACACGGGACCTCCAGGACGTCGATCATGGTGCCGGTCACAAGCCACAGCCGCCCGCCCGGGTCCTCCTCAGCCGGCCAGCCCCGCGCCAGGTATGCCTGCCGCGCCTGGCTCGCTGTCAGCGATTCCAGGCCATCGGGCATGTGCCGCGCCTCCCTGGGCTCTGCCGCAGACATCAGCCGCGCAGCGCCCGCCCGGGACTCGGCGGCTATCTGCGCCTGAATGCGGTCATGTCCCCGCGCGAACAACTCCCCGCTCGCCAGTAGCTGGTCCGCGCGTTCCCATAGTTGGCGGCCAATTCTGGTGCCACCGGTCTCCGCGTTGGCGACCGCGGTCCGCGAGTACCCCAGAAGTGCCCCAAGCTCCCGCTGCAAGTACCCGGCCGCCTTCCGCCGGGCGGCAAGTTGACGGCCCAGTTCCCGGCGCATCGCGGCCACGGCGTCAGATTCCCTCACCGTCGCCGCCTGGGTCGAAGACAACGCGCATCCCGCTCCATCGGGCTGCTTCTCCTCGATTTCGGGTGTAGGGCAAGACGGGCTGGTGCCAGATCGCTACCCCACGCACGAGCCGTCGGCCAGCGTCAAGTTCCCCCGCCAGCGGGTGATCGTCATGCCCACAGTAGGCGCGCCGCGGGCGATCAGTTCGGCGCGTAAGGCTGCCAGCACCTCACCGGGTGACACTTGCTCATTCCTGCTCACCGCAAGCCCAGGCGCCCGGGAAGCCCACACGCCGGGCCTGATCGCCACATCAGCCGGGCGGACGCTGGGTACCGGGCTCCTGCCGGACTGGCGTGAGGGTGCTGCCGTCATCGCGCCACGTGTCTTTCCACGCTGAAAGCGCGCGGCGAACAAGCATGTAGCGCGGCCCGGGTGGGGGTGGTGGGTCATGGGCCCTTCCGCAGGGGAGTGGCGGTGCCGGTGCGGCGCCCCTGCCCGCCCGGGTGCTGTAGCCGGGCGGGCGCGGAGCGTCAGCCACGATGATGCCTCGCGCAACGTTGCCACGCAAGTGCGTAACAGAAATTTCTAAACGGGATGACACATGGGATGATGCA